>Ga0209612_1000837_pt1 | contig 28529 bp, 23 predicted proteins | sample BioC12SIPDNA_FD_185746 | JGI IMG/M metagenome (GOLD analysis project Ga0209612, IMG submission 185746) | Anaerobic biogas reactor microbial communites from Washington, USA - Biogas_R1_B C12 SIP DNA (SPAdes) (version 2) | ecosystem: Engineered > Bioreactor > Anaerobic > Unclassified | place...
CGAAATTCGTGGTATTCTTGCTTTGAGCCATTGGGGTTCTCCTCCTTGTGAATGTCTATGCAACATCCATTGTAGCGGAGTCCCGGTGGCTTGCCCATTCCTCCTCACCCTGGGCAAAGTTGCGAACTTCAGTGTACTCTATCATATTCCAAAATTGATATTGGCACGCATACAAAAGTATCTATTTCTGGAGGCGACCGATGAATCATTACACATTGCAGGCGGACGAGGTTGTGCTGTTCAAGGGGCAGGCAACCTTTGACAACCATGACCAGCCAAGTGAGGTGTTGCTGACCAACCTCCACCTGGTGCGCATGACGAAGGAAAAGAAGATGTTCTCCCGCGATGGCGTGCGGGTGGAAACTTTCCCCGTACGGGAGGTCAAAACATACAACCAGGTGCCCCAGGTCAAGCAGCTGGGTGGCAAGGTGGAGCTGTACACCCTCTCCAAGGTGATGCTGATTGACTTTGGCAACATCTTGACAGCCCGCAAATTTGTGGGGCTGATGTATGAACTGCTCACCGGGCAAACCGCCGCACAGCGCGGCGCGGACAAGGTGCGCGGCGCGATGGATGTGGTGGATGGCGCGCTGGGCATCAACACCGTGGACGCGGTGGTGGGTTTGGTGGGGAAAAGCACGCCTGGTGGCATCCTGGGCGGCCTGGCCAAAATCGCCCTGCAACAATCCGCGGCGCCGCAGCCTGCCAGCGTGGCGTCAGGCGCAAAAAGCGCGGCCCTGAGCCTTGATGAACAATTGGAAGCCTTGAAAAAGTTGAAGGAACTGCTGGACAACGGCATCATCACCCAGGCAGAGTTTGAGAGCAAAAAGGCACAGGTGATGAACGGCTAAACCTGCTGTAAAATCCAGTCAAGGATAGAAGACCGGCCATCCCATCCATAACAAAAGCGGCACCTGAGGCCCCGGGCACAGGATGCCGCTTCCCGTTTCAGGAAAAAGGGTTGAGGGGCCAGGCGGCCCCTCATGGGGTCCGGGGCAAAGCCCCGGCAACCGGTCCCCCTTTAAATGTCTACCTTCAGGCCCACACCCGCCTCCTGGGAGGCGAAGAGGGCGTCGATGACCTTCATGACCCGCAGGGCTTCCTCGGGCTTGACCAGCAGCTCGGCGCCATGCTCCAGCACGTTCACGATGTTCTGGTAGTACTCGGTCCAGTCGGCCTTGACCGCGGGCAGGGGCTCCTCCTGGGTGGTGTGGCGGGGCCGGGGGGCCATGGTGCGGGTGGGGCCGGCCTCGGTGTAGACGATGTCGTCCTCCCAGGTCATCTCCCCTTCAGCCTTGAGCTTGACAATCTTGCCCTTGCAGGACCAATCCTCCACCACCATGGTGCCGCCGGTGCCTGACAGGTGCCAGCGCGGCTGCAGGATGAAGCAGTTGGTGGCCATCTCCAGCTGCACGCTCACGCCGGATTCAAAGCGCAGCAGCAGCTTGATGTTGTCATCCACCTCGGAGCCATAGAGGGAAAAGAGGTGGGCGTTGACGGACACCACCTTCTCGGGGAAGAGCTGCATGGCCTGGTCAATCAGGTGCACGCCCCAGTCCAGCAGCATGCCGCCGCCGTTTTGCTTGTGGCCGCGCCAGCCGTGCATGGCCCCGCGGGAGCCCTGCACGCGGGACTCCACAAAATAAGGGGTGCCAATGAGGCCGTCCCTGATGGCCTTCTTGACAATCAGGAAGTCCCGGTCCCAGCGGCGGTTCTGGTGGACGGAGAAGAGCTTGCCCGTCTCCCTTGCCACCGCCATGATATCCTCCAGCTCCCCCGCGTTGAGGGTGACCGGCTTCTCGCACACCACGTGCTTGCCCGCGCGCAGGCAGTCAATGGCCAGCTGGCGGTGAAAATCGTTGGGGGTGGCGATGGTGACGATGTCCAGGCTGTCATCCGCCAGCAGGGCCGCCACGCTGGGGTAGACGGTCAGGCCCCTGTCCCGGGCCTTCTGGTTGGCTTCCTCGCGCACATCAAAGGCGCCGGTTACCTCAATGGCCGGGATTTTTTCCCGGATGTTCTCATGGTGCCAGCCGGCCATGCCGCCATACCCAATCAGTGCCAGACGATGCTTTTTCATCTACACGCTCCTTTGATGCTGTTCGTCGGCTTATTCTACAAAGGGCGACAGGGCAAGTCAACCACAAAAGGACAGGTCCCTGTCCTGCGCTGGCCAGGAAGGCGGCATGAAAACGCGGCCATCAAGGGGTGATGGCCGCGGTCAGCCCCGTTCAGGTCCCCCGCCGCCGGGCGGGCCGCACCAGGCTGGCCAGGAAGGCGATGGCCAGCAGCAGCGCCAGCGTCCACAGCAGGGAGCCCAGGGGGGTGGCGATGGACAAGGTGAACAGGCCCCAGCCCCGCGGGCGCAGCCGGGGGGCTGCCTGCAGCCCCGCCAGAACGAAAATGGCCAGGTTGCCGCACAGCAGGTAGAACAGGGAGCTGCGTCCCGGGGCGCCCAGCAGGTGCCGGGGCGCCAGGGCGGGCAGCCGCGCCAGGCGCAAACGGTCCAGCCCGCGCGCGGCCATGAGCAGCAGGCCCAGCCCCGCCGCGGGCAGCAGCACCCAGCCAATGTCCGGCGGGAAGCGGTGGGGCAGCTGCCCCAGCTGCCACCAGCGCAGCAGGCCCAGGGCGCTCATGGTTGGCAGCAGGGCGGGCAGGGCCCAGCGCCTGCCGCCGCCCCGCGCGTGGTGCACGCCAATCAGGAAATAGGGCAGGTACTGCAGCGCCGGGAAGCTGGCGTAGGCCGTGGTGCCCACCAGCAGCCGCAGCAGCGGGTGGCCGACGTTCTGGTAGGGCACAAAGCACAGGGACAGGCAGGCCAGGCCCGCGGGAACCAGCAGCCAGGGCCTGTTCCTGGTGGCCCGGATGGGCGCGTACAGCAGGATGGCCAGCAGGCCCATCACCGCGAAGGCGGCCAGAAACTCTGACCACCCGGGCAGGTCCCTGAGCAACAGCACCCGGGTGACCGTATTGGCGGAAAAGGGGCGGCCCTCCCGCAGCACGCGGAAGGCGATGCCCGAGAGATAAAAGGCCAGCAGCGCCCGGGCGGCCGCCCGCAGCATGCCCGGCAGCGCCTGGCGGAAGGGCTTCTGGTAGAAGGCCAGCTGCGCCGCCGCGCCAAAGGCCAGCACAAAGCCTGGAAACACCAGCACATTGGCGGTGGTTTCCAGGCTGTCAAGCAGGGGGTGGCCGGCATGGTCGCCAAAGAACTGGGACACATGGCACCAGGTCATCAGCACCACCAGGATGCCCTTGAACAGGTCCAGGGCATGGTCGCGCCCGCTGTGGCTCATCCCTTGATGCCCGAGAGGGTGATGCCCTTGACGATCTGCTTTTCAAACACGATGAAGAAGATGATGATGGGCACCGAGGCGATGGTGTTGATGGTCATGGGCAGCACCTTGTCCTGGGTGTACTGGCCAATGAAGGTGGGAATGCCCAGGGGCAGGGTGAACAGGTCCTCGCTCATGGCGGCCAGGTAGGGCCACAGGTAGCTGTTCCAGTTGCCGATGAAGGTGAAGATGGCGATGGTGACAATCACCGTGCGGCCCAGGGGCAGGATGATGTGCAGGAAGATGTACATCTCGTTGGCGCCGTCAATGGTGGCTGACTCAATCAGGTCATTGGGGATGCCCCTGAAGAAGGAGCGCATGATGACGATGTTCATGGAGCCGGCCAGCGCCGGAAGAATCAGCCCCTGGTAGGTGTCAATCAGCCCCAGGCGGTTGGCCGTGACAAACAGCGGCACGATGGTGGCCTCGGTTGGCACCATCAGCCCCATCAGGAAGAAGAAATACATGAACTTGCTGAAGCGGAACGGGATCTTGGCCAGGGCGAAGGCCGCCATGGTGGAGATGACAATCACCAGCCCCGTCACCACCAGGGCCACGAAGAGGCTGTTCCACATCCAGATGAGCACCTTGCTGGTCTGGAAGATGGTGCTGTAGTTTTGCAGGGTGTAGGGCGGGGTGAAGTACTGCCAGGTGTTGGTGATCTGCTGCCCTTCGGTTTTCAGCGACATGGACACCATCCACACCACCGGGATCAGGATGAGCACCATGCACAGCACCGCCAGCGCTTCCAGCAGAATACCCCCCAGGCTTGTCTTTTTGTTTGTCATATCAGCGCTCCGTCTCCCTGGTCATCCATAGCTGGATCAAAGCCAGCACCACCAGGATCAAAAACAGGGCATAGGACATGGCCGCGGCGTACCCCAGCCTGTTTTTGTCAAAGGCTGACTCATAGATGTACTGGATCAGCGGCCGGGTGGCGTTGCCGGGGCCGCCGTTGGTGATCAGGCGGATCTGGGCAAACACCTTGAAGGAGGCGATCAGCTGCAGCAGTAGGATGAGCAGGGTGGTGGGCTTGAGCAGGGGCAGGGTGATGGACCACAGCTGTCGCGATGGCGAGGCGCCGTCAATGGCGGCGGCTTCATACAGCTGGTCGGGGATGTCCTGCAGGGCGGAGATGTAAAGCATCATGTTGTAGCCGCAGGTCCACCAGGCGGTGGCCCCTACGATGGACACCCAGACCAGCTGGGGGTCCCGCAGGAAGAACACGTCCTCGCGCATGCCCAGGGTCTTCATGAGGTTGCTGATGAAGCCCATGCCATAGGGCTGCAGCATGTAGATGGTCAGAAAGGAAATGACCGAGACGGACAGCAGGTTGGGGGTAAAGTACGCGGCGCGGTACAGGCGCTTGAGGGGGGATCGCCGGTTGGCCAGCAGCGCCAGGCCCAGAGACAGCAGGATGATGGTGGGGGTGGAGTACAGCACAAACTTGGTGGTGTTCCACAGCGCGCCCCAAAAGAACCGGTCCCCCAGGAAGCGGGCGTAGTTGTCCGCGCCGATGTAGCCCTGCTTGCCCATCAGCCCCCAGCGAAACAGGCTCATGTAGATGCCCTGGCCCACCGGGTAGATGGTGAACACCACATACAGCACGGTGAACGGAAGCAAAAAGGCCAGGGCAACCAGGTCGTTGCGCCAGATTCTTCTGCGTTTTGTGCTCATGCCTCCCCCTTACGCGTCCTCGGGTACAAAGCGGCGGGGGCCGGCGCTTGCGGCCGGCCCCCCTGTGGGTCAGAAGGTGATTTCCTCAATCTCCAGCACGATGTTGTCGTAGGTTTCCTCCGCTGTCTGGTTGCCGGCCAGGAAGGCGTCAATCTGCTGAATCATGGCCGCGCGGATGGGGTAGCTGTAGGGGTTGGGCTCAAAGAACACCACGTGGTTGGCCACGTCGGCATAGTCGCTGCGGTAGGGCAGGGCGGCGAATTCCTCGCTGGCCAGCACATTCACGTTGGCCACCACATGGCCGGCACTGGCCCAGACGATGGAGTTCTTGGACACGAAGTCAAAGAACTTCATGGCTTCGGTCATCCGCTCGGCGTCCTTCTGTGGCGTGACCGGCAGGATGAAGGTGTGGGAATCGCCCCACTGGGCGTTCTTGCCAAAGAGCACGGGGAAGGACTGCACGCCAAACTCCAGCCCCTCGATGTTCTCCAGGGAGCTGGTCGCCCACACGCCGGTGATGAAGGTGGCCGCGCCGCGCAGGTTCATGAAGTAGGAGTAGAAGTCCTCCAGGTTGATGGGGATGATGCCGTTGTCATAGAACTGCTTGAAGTAATCCAGGACAGCCACAAACTTGTCCTTCTCCAGCTTGATCTCCAGGTCCGAGGTGATGACCGGCGCGCCGTCCATCTGGTAGTACATGGCCCAGACGAGCCGCCAGGGGTCATCCCCTGCGCTGGACAGGGCCAGGGGGTAGATGTCCTCAGGCAGCTTGGCCTTCATGTCCAGCATGAACTGGTAGAAGGCGTCGGCGTCCTGGGGCAGGTCCAACTCATCCTGCTCATTGAGCAGCCCGGCCTCCCGCAGGATGGTTTTGTTGTAGAAGAAGACTTCGGGGTGGGTGTCCAGCGGCACCGCGTAGACCTGGCCATCAATGGTGGCGGCCTCCAGGGTGTTCTGGTTCACCTGGCTCCAGTCAAAGGACATCGCATTGGCGTACTCGTCCATGGGGAGCACCACGCCCTGGTCATGGAGCTCGGGCAGCTTGGCGATGTGGCTGATGCCGATGTCGGGCCCCTTGCCCACGGACACGGCGGTGATCAGCTTGGTGTAATACTCACCCCAGTTGAGCTTGACATTGCGCACCGTCATCTTGGGGTTGGTGGCGTTGTACTGCTCCACCAGGCCTTCCATGTAGTTGCCTTCCCCGCCAGAGAAGAGGGACCAGAAGATCAGCTCGTTCTCACCGGCCACGATGGCTTCCGGGTTTTCCACCACGCCGCTCTCGCTGATGATGACCTCCTCCGCGAGGGCTGCCAGGCCGGTGGCCAGCAGGGCCAGCGCCAGCAGCAGGCCCATCAGTTTTTTAAATATGGGATGCTTCATGTGTTTGGTTGCTCCTTCCTGTGTTCCTTGGGATCAGTACGTCACAGTCGCAGGTCCAACTTGTTTCCTGCCGCCATGGGAAGGCGAACACCCCGCCGCGGGCGGCGAGCACCACCTCCTGTCCTGGTCTATGGCATGGTATTTGTCCAGTCGGGCTGTTCAGTCAGCTGTTTACATATGCTTTAATTATACCCATCCGGGTTGATGTTGTGTTGCCTGAACCTGGCCGGGTCCACCTTGGGGGTGCGGTCTGGCAGCAGCAGGCCGTTGATCTCCTGCATGACGTCGGTCAACTGGGTGTAGCAGTAGCCGCGGCAGTAGGGCAGCGCGCGGATGGCATCGGTGAGCTGCACATAGCGGTCAAAGAAGGCCTCCTCGCTGTCCACCTTGTCGTGGTAGCCCCAGGTCTCCATGTTCTCCACCTGGCCCTGGGCGCCCTTGATGGTCATGGCGATGCCGCCGTACTCGGTGATCATGAAGGCGTCGTCCTCACCGCGCTCAAAGCCCTCGGCAAAGCTCATCCGCCAGCTGGCGAAGGTGGCCTCCACCTCCTCGCGGTCCTCAAAGTGCCGGGCCAGGTGCTCGCCCTTGTGGGTGTAGTCGTGCAGGGCCACGATGTCCGTCCAGGTCTGCTCCCAGCCATCGTTGCCGCTGACCAGGCGCGTCGGGTCCAGCGCCTTGCACAGCTTGAACAGCATCTGGCTGAAGAACTGCTGCTGGGGGTTGGCATAGATTTCCCGCACGCCCCAGGATTCGTTCAGGGGCACCCAGGCGATGATGGAGGGGTGGTTGTAATCCCGCCTGATGAAGTCCGCCATGGCGCCTGTCAGGCTGAGCATCTGGTCGCTGCAAAACTCATAGGCGCTGGGCAGCTCGCCCCAGCACAGCAGGCCCAGGCGATCGCACCAGTAGTAATAGCGGGGGTCCTCAATCTTCTGGTGCTTGCGCGCGCCGTTAAAGCCAAAGGCCAGGGTGAGCTCCACGTCCCTTTTGAGCGCCTCGCCGTCCGGCGGGGTCAGCAGGGTGTCGGGCCAGTAGCCCTGGTCCAGGATCAGGCGCTGGTAGATGGGCGCGTTGTTGAGCAGCACATGGCCCTTTGCATAGTCCACCTTGCGCAGGCCAAAGTAGGTGAACACCTCGTCCAGCACCTGGTCCCCGCGCCGCACCCGGACCGCCAGGTCATAGAGGTTGGGGTGCTGGGGCGACCACAGGCGCAGGGAATCCACACGGGAATGGTCCCGCATGTCCAGGCTGATTTCATAGCGCCGGAAGGGCACCTGGCTGGACACGCTGCGCACCAGGCGGCCCTCAAAGCGCAGCTCATAATCCAGGTACAGGTCCTCCGCCGGGTCCCGGTCCAGGTTGACCTCCACCCGTGCGGTCCAGTTGTCGATGTCCGGGGTGATATAGACGGCCTTGATACCAACCTCCCCCAGCGCCTCCAGGTAGACCGGCTGCCAGATGCCGCTGCAGGGGGTGTACCAGCAGCCCATCAGCCCGTCCTCCCAGTACTGCTTGCCCCGGGGCTGGGCGGTGTCCCGGGTGTCCACCACCCGCAGGCACACCTCGTTCTCGCCCGCCAGCAGCCAGGGGCTGATGTCCAGGGCAAAGGGGGCGTAGCCGCCCACATGGCTGCCCACCTGCTGGCCGTTGAGGAAGACCCGGCAGGCGTGGTCCACCGCGCCAAAGCGCAGCAGCACCCGCTTGCCCCGCATGCCCTCGGGCAGGGTGAAGGCGCGCTTGTACCAGAGGATGGGGTGGTACTCGCTGGTGTGGATGCCGCTGCGCTGGCTCTGGTACACAAAAGGCACCTGGATGCGCAGGTCCAGCGCGTGCCCGGGCCTGTGCCAGCCGGCTTTCAGGCCCTGGTCCTCATCATCAAAGGCAAACTGCCACTGGCCATCCAGGCTCTGCCACTGGGCCCTGGCAAAATTGGGGCGTGGGTGCAATTCCCGCTCTTTGCTACGCAGGTCTCTCACGGTGTCATCCTCCATCTCGTCATTTGTGGACGTCCATCATCTCTATGGGGTTGTGTGGCGGCGCCGCCGCCCTGATACACAAAAGATACCACGCGGCTGCTGATCCAGTCAAACCGCCTGGGGCTGCGTGGGGGCCCGCGCCGGGGCGGATGAGCGGTGTTCCCGCGCCGTGTAGCCTGTGGTATGCTAGGGAAAACAAGCGGGCCGGCCCCCTGCGCGGCGGTCCCGCACACATGAAAACCCCCACAGGAAAGGAGAAGCCATGCGCCTGATCTGCCTGCTGTTCCTGGCCTGCCTGCTGCTGGCGCCCCCGGCCCCCGGCAGCGCCCAGGCCCCCCTGCCCCAAGACCCTGAGCTGGTCGCGGAGCGGTTCTTTACAAACCCCCTCAACCTCAACAACATCGGTGACCCCTTCGTGCTGGCGGCTGACGGCCAGTACTTTGCCTTTGCCACCAGCGGGGGCAAGCCCTTCCCGGTGTGGCGCTCGGACAGCCTCCAGGCCTTTGGCGGCATGCGCACGGCGCTGCGGGGCGCGGACTGGGCCTACCAGGATTTCTGGGCGCCGGAGGTCTTCGCCTGGCAGGGGGGCTATGTCATGCTGTACTCAGCCCGGCGGCAGGAGGACCAGAGCCTACGGGTGGGCATCGCCTTCGCGCAGGAGCCCCGGGGCCCCTACCGGGACCTGGGCCGGCCCCTGTTTGACTTTGGCTACGCGGCCATTGACGCCAGCCTGTTTGTGGATGATGACGGCGCGCCCTACCTGTACTATGCCAGGGACTGCTCGGAAAACCTGGTGGACGGCTTGCACGAGAGCCACATCTATGGCGTGCGCTTGCGGGAGGACCTGCGCGATACCCTGGGGGAGCCCGTGCTGCTCACCCGGCCAGACCGCCTGTGGGAGCTCCACAGCGGCAGCTGGCTGTGGAACGAGGGCCCGGCGCTGCTGGCGCACCAGGGGCGCTACTACCTGTTCTACTCGGCCAACTTCTATGCATCACGGGAATACGCCGTTGGCTACGCGGTGGCGGACCACCCCCTGGGCCCCTTTGAGAAACCGGCGGACAACCGCCTGATGGGCTACCTGGAGCAGGATGGGGCCACGCTGATTTCCGGCCCTGGCCACAACGCCTTTTTCATGGCCGGGGAGGAGCTGTTCACCGCCTACCACACCCACAGCGACCCGCAGGCGCCCTCGGGCGTGCGGCAGATGAGCATCGGCCGCGCGGGCTTCCACGCAGATGGCAGCCCCTACCTCAACGCCCCGGCCCTGGGGCTTGTCCTGCGGCCGCTTGCGGACCTGGGGCTGGTCAACGCCACGAAAACCGCCAGCCTGAAGGTGGGCAGCGGCCAGGGCGAGCTGCTGCGCGACGGGGATGAGTGCACCGCCTCCCCCGCCTATGCCTGGCAGCCGGAGGCGGAGGCCGCCTGGGCCCAGCTGCGCTGGGACAGCCCGGTGATGGCCGACTGCATGCTGCTGTACACCCCGCCCGGCCAGCAGGGAGAAGCCCGCCTGTCCCTGAACGCCGCGGAGCCCCTGACCCTCAACCTGGGCGCGCCGCGCCAGCCGGGCGAGCCCCTCATCCTGCCCTTTGGGCCCCTGCCGCTCAGCGACCTGCGCCTGGAGCTGGCCCCCGGCCAGCAGCTGGGGGAAATCGTGGTGCTGGCCAGGCCCTGAGCCCGGCGGCTGCCGCCTGTGGGCGGCAGCGAAGGGACACCCCCGACCTTTACCTTGCCAGAAAAGTATACCGCCCTTACTTTGAAACATGGCCCACAGGGCCCGCGCGCTTGACAGCGCCGGGCCTTGCGGCTATGATGATGCTTGCGTGCGCAACCATTGCGCGCGCACACAACATCTGCCAAGGAGGCCCCATGCCAGCCATCACCCGTGAGCTCAACGTCCTGGCCCGCTGCGGCAACCAGTTCCGCGGCGAGCGCCTGAAGGCGCTCAACCTGACCGCCGCCCAGGCGCCCTACCTGCTGCACATCTGCGCGCGGCCAGGCCTGTCCCAGGAGGAGCTGGCCACGGCGCTGCACGTCAACCCCAGCAACGCCGCCCGGCAGCTGGCGCAGCTGAGCGACAAAGGCTTTGTGGAGCGCCGCCCCCATCCCCAGGACCGGCGGCAGCTGGCCGTCCACCCCACCCAGCAGGCCCTGCAGGCGGTGTCCGCCGTGCGCGCCATCAACGCGCTGTGGCATGACTACATCACCCGGGGCATGAGCCCGGAGGAGACCGCCACCCTGGAGACCCTGCTGCAGAAGATGCGCCTGCGTGCTTCCGCCTGGGACCAGGAGCGTGGGGCCGCGCAGTGAACCACATGCTCTCCTACCTCAAACCCCATACCAGGGCGCTGAGCTGGACGCTGTTTGTCAAGTTCATCGCCTCCATGCTGGACCTGTTCATCCCCTTCATCCTGGCCATCCTGATTGACGACGTGGTGCCCCTGCGCCAGCCAGGGCTGATCTACCTGTGGGGCGGGGGCATGGCCGGCTGCGCCATCCTGGCGGTCACCCTGAACATCTACGCCAACCGCATGGCGGCCACCACCGCGGGCAAGGTGACCCGCCAGCTGCGCCACGACCTGTTCAGCCGCCTGAGCAACATCAGCATGGCGCAGTTTGACGGCGTCAGCCTGTCCTCCGCCGTGTCCCGGCTGACCACCGACACCTACAACATCAACCAGTTTTTGAACCGCACCCAGCGCATGGGGGTGCGCGCGCCCATTTTGCTGGTGGGCGGGCTGATTTTGACCAGCATCCTGGACGCGCGGCTCACCCTGGTGCTGGCGCTCACCCTGCCGGTCATCACGGTCATCATCTATTTTGTCACCAAGACCTCCGTGCCCCTGTATGACCGCCAGCAAAGCGTGCTGGACAACCTGGTGCGCGTGCTGCAGGAGAACATCGTGGGCGTGCGGGTCATCAAGGCGCTGAGCAAAACCCAGGACGAGCGCGACCGCTTTGACAAGGTCAACGCCAGCCTGGCTGACGTGGGCCGCAAGGCGGGCAGCGTGGTGGCGCTGTCCAACCCCCTCTCCACCCTCACCCTCAACCTGGGGCTGACCGCGGTGGTGCTGACCGGGGCCTTCCTGGTCAACCAAGGGCTGTCCCGGCCGGGCAGCATCATCGCCTTTTTGAACTATTTCACCATCATCTCCAACGCCATGCTGGGCATCACCCGCATCTTCATCATGTCCTCCAAGGGCATCGCCTCCGCCCGCAGGGTGGAGGCGGTGCTGCGCCTGGAGGAGCCCGCCCCCCTGCCCCCAAGCCCGGCCGTGGACAGCCCCTACCACATCCAGTTTGACCGGGTGTCCTTCAGCTACAGCGGCATGGAGGACAACCTGCAGGAGATCTCCTTCGCGCTCAAGCCCGGGCAGACCCTGGGGGTAATCGGCGCCACGGGCTCCGGCAAGACCACCCTGGCCAACCTGCTGCTGGGCCTCTACCAGGCAAACAGCGGCCAGGTGCTGGTGGACGGGCAGGACATCCGCACATGGGACCCGGGGCGCCTGGCGGCGCAGACCGGTGTGGCCTTTCAAAGCGGCTTCATCATGGCCGCCACCATCCGCGACAACATCGCCTACTTCCGTGAGATGACGGACGAGCAAATCTGGCAGGCTGCCCGCGACGCCCAGGCAGAGGGGTTCATCGCCGCCACCAAGCTGGGCCTGGACCACCAGGTGGAATCCCGCGGCAACAACCTGTCCGGCGGGCAGAAGCAGCGCCTGCTCATTGCCCGGGCGCTGGCCGGGCAGCCCCGGCTGCTCATCCTGGATGACGCCTCCTCGGCGCTGGACTACCGCACCGACGCGGCGCTGCGCCGCGCGCTGGCCCAGCGCCACCGCGGCACCACCACCCTCATCATCGCCCAGCGGGTGTCCAGCATCAAAAACGCCGATTATATCCTGGTGCTGGAGGATGGCCGGGCCATCGGCCTGGGCAGCCATGAGCAGCTGATGGCCAGCTGCCCCACCTACCGGGAGATTGCCACCGTGCAGATGTACGCCGAGGGCGCGGGGGAGGTGGCCTCATGAGCCGGATCATCCGCGGCGGGCGCCTGAGCCGCATGGAAACCACCGGGGACACCCGCGCCCTGCCGGCCATGCGCATGCCCCGGCGGCAGATTTTAAAGCGCCTGTGGCAGTACCTGGGGCGCAACCGCAAGTGGATGCTGCTGGCCATGCTGCTCTCCCTGCTGTCCAGCTCCGTGGGGCTGATCGGCCCCCGGCTCTCGGGCCTGGCGATTGACGCGATCGGCCTGGGCAGCGGGCAGGCCGATTTCCCCCGGGTGTTTTACTACACCGGGCTGATGGCCGCGGTCTACCTGAGCGCCGCGGCGCTGGGCTACCTGCTCTCCCGGGTCACCCTGCGGCTGACCCGCAACATCATCTACCGCATGCGCAAGGACGTGTTTGAGGCCCTCTCCGCCCTGCCGGTCAACTTCTTTGACCGCTACCAGGCAGGCGAGATCATCAGCGTGGTCAGCTATGACGTGGACACGGTGAACGAAAGCCTGTCCGCCGACTTCTTGCAGATCATCCAGTCCACCGTCACGGTGCTGGTGTCCCTGGGGATGATGCTGGCCATCAAGCCTGCCCTCACCCTGGTGTTTGTGGTGACCGTGCCGCTGACCGCCCTGTATACCCGCTGGATCACGGGGCGCACCCGGCCGCTGTACCGAAAGCGCAGCCACAAGCTGGGCGAGCTCAACGGCTTCATGGAGGAGATGATGGGCGGCAAGCGCACCACCCTGGCCTATGGCCGGGAGAAGCAGGTGCTGGACGCCTTTGACCTGCACAACGAGGAAGCGGTCAGCGCCTACACCACCAGCGAGTACTACGGCACCATGGTGGGGCCCTCGGTGGGGTTCATCAACAACATTTCCCTGGCGCTGATCTCGGTGTTTGGCGCGCTGCTCTTCCTGCGCGGCCAGGTGGGCCTGGGCGACATCTCCAGCTTTGTGCAGTATTCCCGGCGCTTCTCCGGCCCCATCAACGAGGTGGCCAGCATCATCGGCGAGCTGCAATCGGCCTTCTCCGCCGCCGAACGGGTCTTCCGCCTGATTGACGCCAAGCCCGAAAAGCCGGACGCCCCGGGCGCCGTCACGCTGCGGGATGTGGCGGGCGACGTGCGCATGGACAGCGTGGATTTCTCCTACCTCTCCGGCGTGCCGGTGCTGAAGGATTTCTCCATGCACGCAAGGCCGGGCGCCCTCATCGCCATCGCCGGGCCCACGGGGGCGGGCAAGACCACCCTGGTCAACCTGCTGATGCGCTTCTATGACATTAATGACGGCGCCATTACGGTGGACGATCAGGACATCTACGGCCTCACCCGGGCCAGCCTGCGCGGCGCCTACACCATGGTGCTGCAGGACAGCTGGCTGTTTTACGGCAGCATCTACGACAACATCGCCTACGCCCGGCCCGGGGCCACCCGGGAGGAGGTGGAGTCCGCCGCCCGCGCCGCCATGATCCACAGCTTCATCAAGCGGCTGCCCGAGGGCTATGACACCATCATCGGCGATGACGGCGTGAACATCAGCAAGGGCCAGCAGCAGCTGATCACCATCGCCCGGGCCATGCTGTCCGACGCCCGCATGCTCATCCTGGACGAGGCCACCTCCAACGTGGACACCCAGACCGAGCAGCATATCCAGCAGGCCATGCGCCAGCTGATGGCCGGGCGCACCGCCTTTGTGATCGCCCACCGCCTGTCCACCATCCGCGCGGCGGACAACATCCTGGTGGTGCGGGAGGGCAACATCGTGGAGCAGGGCACCCACGAGGAGCTGATGGCCCTGGGCGGGTTTTACCAGTCGCTGTACCGGGCGCAGTTTGAGACGTATTGAGGGTTGCACCGCCCATACCAGCGTCAATGAAAAAGCCACCCTGCATGTGACAATCTGGGATATGGTGTGGTCAGCTTTACACCGCTGGTTATGATGCCTCTGGTTTAATGAGTCCGTTCATAAGCGACCACAAGCTTTGTCGGGTTTCTGGCTTGATTTCAGCTTCAAATGGCAGCCCAACAATGATGATTTCATTGCGGGTGCCGTTATACTGGTTGGTGTAGTGGAACGCTTGTGAAGAAAAACTGTCTGCAGGATAAAACAGCATCCCCGCTTTATCTTTTGCGCTAGAAAAAGAACAATATGCTAGCATTTGATGCAGGTCTTCGCGGTGGGTTTCCCGCAGGGTGGTGGAGGTTTGGTTTCTGCTATAAAAGTGGGCTTTGTATTTTGCATCCACAGCAATGCTCATGTCTTGGGTTTCAATCAATGCATCAGGTTCAAGATAACGTAAGCCCCAGCTGGGCAAAAAGCCCCGAGATGTGAAACGGGGATTCCTGTGGAAAGTTGCTGGCAATTCGCGCACGATGCCCCCCAGGATGTGTTGCACATATTTCTCAAACAAAGCCGCTATGTCTATCCGCCAGGCGCCGGTCTCCTGGCTTGTTCTAAACAGGAAGACATTTCCCTGCTCCTTGAGCCGTTTGATCGTTGGCGGATCAGCAGCATGAACAACAAATTTTTCAACTGCCACAGGCACAATGTGTTGCGTTTTGATAGAAAGCGCATGAACCAGGTCTCTGATTGGGTAGCGAACGCTTGCGGGTGTTGAAGTGTCATCCAGGACTCTCTTGGCCAGCTCAAACACATACCTGCATTGCTGCCATTCTACATGCTGGTGCGAAAGCATGTTATCCCTGGATGGATACAGCAGCTTGTTGCGTGAGTCGTGCTCCTTTTCTGCATAGCGCTGCCAGTTGGTGGACGCTTTGGGATAAGGATGCACACGGGGCTGTGAGCGAAATTTCACCCAGTTCTCCTTCACCGCCAGATGATATGCCTCGCAATACTTCACTGCATCAAAATAATGCGGTGGCCGCACAACCCCGCCTGAAGCCAAGGGAATGGTATCCAAATATTCCGGTTCTATGTGCTCTTGTAGCATGATCAACATGCGCGTCATTTGTGCAAACAAGGTCTTCCCACCCGAGAAGCGAGGATATACTAAAAAATCTCCCACCTGTTTGCCATTGGCTGGCGAGCGCAGGGGGATGGCACCAATGTACCTGCCAGTCGCAAAGGACAAGGCCACCTCAGGGTCTATTCCTGAGATGGTGGCCGAGATGTCCAAAAAGTTCAGACACCGTTGATTGTATTTGAGAAACTTATGAATTGATTGGCTGAGGTACCGCCTGTCTATGCCTTTGAATGTGCTATAAAGGCGAGTTTTGCTCAACTGCTGCAAGTTGTCACTGAGACAGGGCGCAGTAAAAAAGACATCCTGGCTGGCAACGGGGATGCGCGAACCCTGTGACGAGGATAGCTGCACAAAACTCAAAGAAACAGCGCCTCACCTATCCTGCGATGAAAGAAATCTGCAAAGGCATCCTTGCTTTGGCTCAGCCTGCCTTCCACCAAGTACTCCTTGATGAGTGGCATCACCTCATACCGTAACCGGTCATTCATGACCTGGGTAGAGGGCGCTAGAAAATATCCTTGCCCCGGCTGCAGGTTCAGCTCTTCATCGCTTGCGTATTGCTCAAAGATGCCAGCAAGTTCATCAAACACCTCGCGATGAAACGCTGGCGAAGGGATGGCCTGTGGCGACAATGTGTACCAAGCAAAACGCCTTCTAAGCGCAAAGTCCACCACAGCCAAACTCCTGTCTGCAGTGTTCATGGTAGCAATCACATAGAAATTGCTTGGCAATTGGCTCAACATCAAACTGTCCGTCACTGCAATTTCAACATTGGATGGTTCCATTTGGTATTCAAACAGATAGAACACCGGCCCCAGAACGTTGGACAGGTTGGCGCGATTGATTTCATCAATCAACAGCACAACTGGGGTTTCCGGCTCATGCAGGGCTTTGGTCAAGGCCTGCACCAACACGCCGTTTCTGGCTTCATAGCGAACCTGATCGGACTGCAATACAGGGCGTATGCCCCACACAAACTCCGCATAACTCGTCTCTGCATGAAATTGTGTAAAAAATACTTTCGCGCCCATTTTCCCAGCTAGCAGTTTTGCCATGCGGGTTTTTCCTGTTCCGGGAGGGCCTTGAAGTACCAGATACCGACGCTCCATCAGCAACGAGTATATGTTGTCCATCGTTTGATGCGTTTCAATTGGAACCTCTGCATCCTGCAAAGCCTTCCGAATGGCATCGCGCTTGGCCTTGTTGCTGCCCCATTGGCGAATCTCCGCATACAAGGCTAAGAAGCCCTTGATCTTTCTTAGCCCCTCCTCTGTACTTGGGTCAACAATTTCACAAGCTGGAATGAATTTTGAATAGGCCTTAAAGGTCTTTGCCAAATGAGGCACCTTATCAATAAAATCGCTGGGCAAGCTTGTCTCAATGTCCTGAAAGTTTGTCTTTAGAAAGCCACACTCAGAAATAATTCTCTTATATCTTCTGCGAATGCCTGGCAAAGTGGCCAACTCAAAATCATTCTTAAAGCCCAGGGTTCCAACGCATAGGCTTACAAGCCAACTGAGCCCCTTGTTGTCCGGGAAGACAATAACCGAGAAATCATGGTAAGGGCCGGATGCCCCCTCCTCCGCCTGCACCAAACCGAAGAAGGCACCGCCATTGACAAAAGCTGCCTGCTCTATGTTTCGCCGCTGAAAGCAGTTTTCACCTTGAAACTCTGCGCCAAACTCCTTTGCCCACCCCATGAACTCATCATAAATCCTTTGTACCATCCGCTCTCACCTTTTACTTGATCTCTTGGTCAATGCAATCAAACAAAGCAGAATCAAAAAACTTAACCAAGCTCATATTCAAGCCATCACATACCTTCTTGATGGTGATAATGCCCGGATTCATGCTCTTGTTGTTCAACATGCTGTACAATGTTGAAGGAGGGATCCCTGCTTGGTGGGCCAAGGCGTTAACAGTCAAGCCGTGTGCATCACACAGCTCAATCAAACGTTTTGCGATGGCTTGTTTTGTGTCCAAACTCGACCCTCTTTTCGACATATCCCAAACGAATATAGCAAAAGCACTGCTCTCATGTATGGGAGATATCGCAAAGAGCGCCTTACCTATGAATCTATCTATTGATGCATGCAAAGATTTAATATGCGGAAAACAATCGCGAAATTAACCTGCCCTCACTCCCCCACCGTCTTCACGCCCCACACAAAGCCCACCACATGCCCCAGCCAGATCAGCCCCAGCAGCGCCTGGGCCCAGGGGATGTTGCGCATGAACCAGATGCCCAGGCCCATCACCACCGTCACCGTCAGGATGACGCGGCGTTTGGCCCCGCGGGTCATGCCCCGGCCCTTCAGGAAGCCCTCCAGGTTGTGCCTGTACAGGGCGGAGTTGATGAACCAGGCGTGCAGCCGCTGGCTGCCCCGGCCAAAGCCGAAGGCCGCCAGCACCAAAAAGGGGAAGGCGGGCAGCAGCGGCACCGCCGCCCCCACAAAGCCCAGCGCCAACCCAAGGAAACCCAGCGCCAGGTAGAGGGACTTCTTCATGCCTGCATTGTACCCCGGCTGGGCTGCCCTGGCGCGTGTTTGCCGGCGCGAAGGCATCCAAGGCGCTGGCGGCCAGCTGCCTGATTGTCAGCGTAAAGTAACAGGCATGCTTGGGGTCATCATTGGCCATGCGGCAACCGACTAACCGCCACGCAAGGCAACAGGCGCGCTTCAGATAATCATTGACCCCGGAGCGGCTGCCTAACCGACAGAACGGGGCAACAGGGCAAGAGATACAACACACGTGGTCAAGCTGTACATACGCGCAGCCGCGGTCAACCGAGCAGCCGATGGCCGCACAGTTCAAGGTCGGGCATGCTGGAAAAGGCGCTCCGCTTCGCCAGCCCGGGCCCGGACCGCCACCCGGACCGCGCCTGACCTTGGCGGGCGGTGCCCGGCGCTTCGCGTGGTATAATCCAGGCGAACATGTGTCCTTCCCCGCCAGAAACCCGACAGGAGACGCAAATGGATATCATCTTGGTGCGCCACGCGGAGGCGGAAGACCCCCGCGGCCTGGAGCGTGACTTTGACCGCCCGCTGACCCAGCGGGGCGCCAACGCATTTGGCTTGATGCTGCCCCGGCTGCTGGCGCGGCTGGACGGGGAGGGCCAGGTACACCTGTGGACCAGCCCCGCCACGCGCGCCCGGCAGACGGCACAGCTGCTGCAGCAGGCGCTGGAACTGCCGCAAATGGAGGAGCATGACTGGATTTATGAGGGCAGGAACGGCCTGCCGCTGGACCAGCTGGCCGCGGCGCAGGCGGGGGACACCCTGATCATCGTGGGGCACCAGCCCCACCTGAGCTACTGGGCATACGCGCTCACCAGGCAGGACATTCCCTTTAAGAAGGGCGCCGCCGTGTGCCTGCGCTACCGGGCGGACGCCCGTCCCCCCGCGTGGCCGCGCTGGCAGCTGCGCCCGGGGGATGAGGCCCAGGCAGCCTTCCCTGGCCTGGGCCTGCCCATGGATGAGCCGGAAGGCGCCCAGGGCTTCAGGCGCCGGCAAAAAGCCCCGCCGCCTGAACCTATGGATGAGCAGGCCCGGCCTGTGACAGATGAACCTGCAAAGGTTCGCGGAAAGGCCGCCAGAAAGAAACAGGGCAAAAGGGCCAGGCGGGCTGGCCAGGCAGCACAGCAGGAGGTGGAGGACAGCGAGGCCGGGAAAACAGCCTGCAAGAAAAAGAAGAAAACCTCCCATGCCGGGCGGGGCCCCAAAGCCGGCCGGCAGGAAGCCCTTGAGGGCAGCAAGGCCCACAGGAAAGCCGCCAGGCGCGGGCAGGAAGCGCTTCAAGCCCCGGCCAGCCAACCATCGCCGGCGGAGCAGATGGGCGACATCAGCCCGTCCGCACCTACCAGCCACCCCGGCCAGCCCCCACAGGAAGCGTCCCCGGTTTCCCCCAGCCCCGGGGGCCAGTTTGGCTTGCAGGCCGCCCGGGAAGAGCTGGGCCTGCAGGCAGGTGGCGGCCTCGGGGATGCGCCCGCGCAGAAGGGTCAAACCCTCATGGAAACGGCGGGCCCGCCCCGCCACGCGCCAGCCGTCCAGGGCCCCGGCCAGGGCGCCCCTGGCCAGCCTGACCAGGCGCAGGCTTCCTCCCCCCAAAGCCCCGGGGAGGCGGAGCCGGATGACCCGGACAAGGCCACCCGGTGCGCCCGGGCGCTGGCGAAGGATGTGGATCAATGGCGCAAGCGCTTCATCGCGCGGCCCCAGAAGCCGCGCAACGCGCACCAGCTGCGCGTCAGCCTGCGCAAGGCGCGCTCCTGGCTGTCCTTCCTGCGCCCGCTGCTGGACCGGGAGGATTACGACCGCCACCAGGACGCCCTGCGCCACTGCGCGCGCGCCCTGACCCAGCTGCGGGAAACCGATGTGCTGCTGCTGCAGGTGGAAGAGCTGAAGCGCCAGGACGGCCCCAGTTTCCCTGCCCTCACCGGCACCCTGCGCCTGCGCCGGGAGCGGGAGGCCCAGGCCGCCCACCTGCAGGTCCAAACCCCCGAGTACACCCACAGCCTGGAGCAGGCGCTGGACTATCTCGCCGGGATGGACTGCCAGGCCCTGTTCACCCCGGACAACCTGAAGGCGCTGGAGGCGCGCCTGGCCCGCTGGCAGCAGCGCGCGCTGGCGGAGCTGGGCAGCATCGATTTTGCCGACATCGCCCGGGCCCACGCGCTGCGATTGCGCCTGAAAAAACTGGCCAACACCAACGCCATGCTCAAGGACACCGGCATCCTGTCCCGCCGGCCCATCAAAGGCATCAAGGGCCTGCGGCGGGACCTGGGCACCCTGTGCGACCTGGACGCGCACGCCCGCATGCTGCGCGCGCTGGCGGGGGGCAGCGACAACCAGCAGCTGGCCGAGGAGGTGCGCCAGGCCCTCAACGAAATGGCCCTGCTGGCCGACCAGCTGCGCCAGCGCATGCACCAGGCCCGCTGACAGCCCGCCACACCCCACCGCCCGCGACAAGCGGGCGGTGTTTTTCTGTCACTCCGCGTCAATCCGTGGCGCCCCCACGCCTGGTGGGCCAGCGGCTGCCACGAGGCAGTTCATCCTACAATCCTTGGCTTTTGTATACCTTCTTTGCGCCTACTTGACCTTTCCTGTTGTTAATGGTAGGCTAAAGCCCAGATAAACAGCGTACAAACCTCGCGGCCAGGCACGGCCGTAACAATAAAGGAGGAACAAGAATGAAAAAACTGATTTCCCTGTTGCTGGTGACGGTGCTGCTGCTCAGCGCGGCCTCCGCCCTGGCGCAAACCAAGCTCACTGTGTGGTGCTGGGACCCCGCCTTCAACATCTACGCGATGGAGGAGGCCAAGAAGGTCTACGCGCTCATCAACCCGGATGTGGAGATTGAGGTCATTGAGACCCTGTCGGCAGACTGCGAAACCAAGCAGACCGCCGCGCTTTCCTCCGGCCAGACGGACACGCTGCCGGACATCGTGCTCATGCAGGACAACTCCGGCCGCCGGTTCCTGGACACCTTCCCCGGCGCCTACTTCGCCATGGACGGCCTGGTGGACTATGACAACTTCGCCACCTACAAGATTGACAAGTTCACCTCCGAGGGCAAGCGCTATGCCGTGCCCTTTGACAACGGCGTGGCCGCCACCTTTGTGCGCACCGACTACCTGGAGGCTGCCGGCTTCACCCTGGCGGACCTGACGGACATCACCTGGGACCGCTTCATCGAGATCGGCCTCAAGGTCAAGGAAGCCACCGGCCAGTTCATGCTGGTCACCCAGACGGGCTATGCCGATTTTGTGTCCATGATCACCCAGTCCGCCGATTTCTGGTTCTTCGATGAGGAGGGCCGCCCCAACATCAACACCAACCCCGCCGTGCGCGCCATGGTGGAGGTCATTGTCAAGCTGCATGAAAGCGGCATCGTCAAGGAAGCGGTGGACTGGAGCGAGTACATCGCCTCCTTCAACAACGGCTCGGCCGCCAGCACCATCCAGGGCTGCTGGATCATCGGTTCCATCGTGCTGGCCGAGGACCAGGCCGGCAAGTGGGGCGTGACCAACATCCCGCGCCTGGACATTGAGAGCGGCACCAACTACTCCAGCCAGGGCGGCTCCTCCTGGGTGGTGCCGGCCAGCTCCAAGAACGCCGAGGTGGCTGTGGACTTCCTCAGCAAGACCTTTGGCGAAAGCGTCGAGTTCTACCAGACCATCCTGCAGTCCTCCGGCGCCATCGCCACCTACCTGCCCGCGGCCGAGGGCCCGGCCTACGCGGAGCCGCACCCCTTCTTCAACGGCCAGAAGGTGTTTGAGGACCTGATGGGCTACTCCGCCAAGGTGCCGCTGGTCAAGTACGGCGTGTACAACTACGAGGCGCGTGACGAGATTGTCATCGCGATTGAGGCCATCTTCAACGGCACCAGCATTGACGACGCGCTCAACAGCGCCCAGAGCGCCATTGAGTTCATCATGGAGTAAGGCGCTCAGGCGCCTGTGACCTGAACCACCGCCCCGCGGCCGGCCAGGCCGGCCGCGGGGATTGTGCATCAACAAACGCCCCGGGTGCCCTGCCGCGCGGGCAGGGCAAACGCCCCGGCAACACCTGAGGGACCCAAAGGAAGGAGCGGCCCTATGACTGCACTTGGCGCGCCCCGGCCCCGCGGGGGGCTGGACAAGAGGACTGCCCGGAAAGGCTGGCTGTTCATCCTGCCCGCCGTGCTGCTCATCCTGGCGCTGTCCTTCTACCCGATGATCCAGGCCTTCCTGCTGTCGCTGCAAAAGGGCAGCGGCAACAATCTCAGCTACGGCGGGCTGTCCAACTACCAGCGCCTGCCCCGGGACGCCACCTACGTGGCTGCGCTGGGCAACACCTTTTACTACCTCATCATCCAGGTGCCCATCATGCTGCTGCTGGCGCTGATCCTGGCGGTCATGCTCAATGACAGCAAGCTGATGGGCCGGGGCATCTACCGCACCCTCATCTTCCTGCCCTGCGCCACCAGCCTGGTGAGCTGCTCGATGATCTTCCTGCAGCTCTTTTCCAACAACGGCCTGCTCAACAACCTCTTCATGCGCTGGGGCTGGGTGTCTGAGCCCATTCCCTTCCTGACCAACGCGGTGTACGCGCGCCTGGTGATCATCGTCACCATGCTCTGGCGCTGGACGGGCTACAACATGGTGTTCTACCTGGCGGGACTGCAAAGCATAGACCACCAAATCTATGAGGCCGCGCGCATTGACGGCGCCTCGGTCATGCAGCAGTTTGCCAAGATCACCGTGCCGCTGCTGCGGCCCATCATCCTGTTCACCACGGTGCTGTCCACCAACGGCACCCTGCAGCTGTTTGATGAGGTGCGCATCATGACCGCCGGGGGCCCGGGCGTGGGCACCGCCACGCTGTCCTGGCACATCTACCGCAGCACCTTTGAACAGGTGCCCCGCTTTGGCTACGCGACCGCCATGGCCTTCACCATCTTCGTGATGGTGGCGGTGCTGGCCTTCATCCAGATGAAAGTGGGGGAGCGGACATGAGAAGAAGGCTGCACATCCGGCCCCAGCGGGTGCTCAAGCACCTCTTCCTGATCCTGGTCAGCTTCCTGTCGGCCTTCCCCTTCTACTGGATGCTGTCCAGCGCCACCAACGACACCGCGGACATCATCCTGGGCCGCGTGCTGCCCGGGCGCCACCTGCTGGTCAACTGGGCCAACCTGGTCAGCGCCGGCAAGATCGGCACCGCCTTTTTCAACTCGGTGCGAAACGCCGTCGTGCTCACCGCCCTGTCGCTGTTCATCAGCTCAATGGCTGGCTACGGCTTTGTCATCTTCCGTGACAAGTGGAAAAACAAGGTGATGGGCGTGCTGATGCTGTCCATGATGATCCCGCCCGCGGCCACGCTGATCCCCATGTTCCGCATGTTCTCCCAGCTGGGGCTCATCAACACCCTGGCCGGCTTCATGCTGCCCAGCATCGCCACGGTGTTCCTGATCTTCATGTTCCGCCAGGCCACCCAGAGCTTCCCCTATGAGATTGTGCAGGCGGCGCGCATTGACGGCCTGGGCGAGTTCAACATCTTCCTGCGCATGTTCATGCCCATCATGCGCCCCACCTACGCCGCGGCCGCCATCGTCACCTTCATGAACGCCTGGAACAGCTACCTCTGGCCGCTGGTGATCCTGCAAAGCCCGGACCAGCTGACCCTGCCCATCTACGCGGGCAGCTTCCGCGGCGGCTATGTGCTGGACTACGGCCTCATCATGCTGGTGGTCACCATCTCCACCATCCCGATGCTGGTGATCTTCTTCGCGCTGCAGCGCAGCTTCGTGGTGGGCATCCTGGGCTCGGTGAAGTAAGCCCCCTTTCCACACCAGTTGACAGCAAGGCCCCGCGCGGGTATGTTTTTTCAAAGCCGCGGCGGGGCTTTTGCCTGCGCAGGGACGGGTGAACGCGGAGATGGCGCTGGAGGAGGCACAGATGGACAAGCAACCGGAGACACAGCAGGACAAACAGCCGGAGACACAGCAGGGTAGGCTCAAGCCCCTGCCCATCATCCTGGGGGGGCTGTTGCTGCTGGGCGGGCTGTCCTACCTGGTCTTCAGCCTGCTGGGCCAGGGCCTTGTCAGGCAGCAGGAGGCTGCCCTGCGGCGCGCCCTCACCGTGGAGGCGCTGCCCGCGCGGGAGGAGTTCCGCGTGCAGGTGGCGCCTGATGACCTGTCCATCCGGGAAGGCCTGAACCCGGACTGGCACAACGTGCTGCTGCTGGGCACTGACGAGCGCGGCGGCATCCTGAACGAGGGCCGCAGCGACGCCATCCTGGTGATGTCGCTGAACACCAGGACCGGCGAAATCAAGCTGACCAGCCTTGTGCGCGACCTGCTGGTGCCCATCCCCGGCGCCAGCGGCAAGGACAAGATTGCCCACGCCAACCAGTACGGCGGGCCGCTGCTGGCCATCAAGACGGTCAACGAGGCGCTGGACCTGAACATCGCGCACTATGTCTCGGTGGACTTCCGCGGCTTTGTCAACGTGGTGAACACCCTGGGCGGGGTGGAGCTGCCCCTGGATGAGAAGCTGGTCACCCTATTCAAGCTGGAGGAGGGGCAGGACACCTACCGCCTGGACGGCACCCTGGCGCTGCGCTTTGTGCGCGTGCGCCGCTATGACAACAACTTTGCCCGCAACGAACGCCAGCGCCAGTTTTTAAGCGCCATGCTGGACCAGGCCAGGCGGCAGGACCAGAAGAAGGTGATGGCCGCCTTCGCCGAATCCCTCAAGGCCATGAGCACCAACCTGAGCGTGAACGACCTGATGATGATGGCCCAGCAGCTGCTGGGGCGCAAGCTGTCCCCCAGCCTGCTCAGCCTGCCCCCCGCCGGCCAGTACAGCTACGGCAAGGGCAACAGCGAGGCCCGCGGCGTGGTGGCCAGGCTGGACAACCTGGCCGCCGCCTTCCACAATTTCGTGTACCAGGGCCAGCTGCCCGAGGCCGCGCAGCAGCCCTGAGGGGGTTGCCGGCACAGCGGGGTTTTCCCGCGGTTTTTTGGCGAATTCACGCGCAAACGCTTGACAGCGCCGCCGCACAATGCTATGCTCACCCTTGCCGTTGCGGGGCCCGTCCCCACCCACGCGCACCTTGACCCATTAGCTCAGTTGGCAGAGCACTTGACTTTTAATCAAGGTGTCCCGCGTTCGAGTCGCGGATGGGTCACCACTCCACCCTGCGGGGGCGCACCTGCGGACGTGGCGGAATGGCAGACGCGCCAGACTTAGGATCTGGTGACCCCGGTCGTAAGAGTTCAAGTCTCTTCGTCCGCACCACAGCCCCCACGGCGCAAACACACGCGGTAGTAGCTCAGTTGGTAGAGCGCAACCTTGCCAAGGTTGAGGTCGCGAGTCCGAGTCTCGTCTACCGCTCCATGCCGGGATGGATGCCGCTTCATTTGCCGCCGGGGCAAACCCGGCGGCGCGGACCATCCCCCTGCCCCTCCTGCGCCGCCGGAAGGGCAGCGCCCCCCAATCGGACCCCTGCGGGTGTAGCTCAATGGCAGAGCTCCAGCCTTCCAAGCTGGCCACGTGGGTTCGATTCCCATCACCCGCTCCACGCGCCTTTAGCTCAGTTGGTAGAGCACCTGACTCTTAATCAGGGTGTCCCGGGTTCGAGTCCCTGAAGGCGCACCAGACAACGATAATCCGAACCAAATCTTTCTGATAGGAGATGGGTTCGGATTATTGGTTTGTTTTGAGAAATATGAAAATACCCATTTTCGTAATGGTGTTGCAAAACAAGAAGATTCCAAACCACGTAGCTCAAGAAAAAGAAAAGCATAGCTCTTCTCAAGCCAGACTGTTAAAGTGCGGAAGCAAAGCCTGCCATTGCTTTCTTAGCTGTAAACAAATATAGCATCCCCCGGCTGTCAAGGAGAAAAGCGAAGCGTACCTTGATTGTCCGGGGAATGCCATATTATCGGGATATCTTGATTATTTGGTTACCTATTTTGTGTCTGTTTTCTTCTCTTTCATCGCCTCCTGTAATGCCTTCCATTCCTTAAACTCCTGCTGCCCTTCTTCACTTTCAAAATAGGCCAGGATGTCTGGCAAGATGCAACGGGCAATACGTTCAATGGCATGGTCAGGATAATCGCTGTTGTTAACTGGCTTCTTTTGTCTGCTCAATATAGCCTCCAAATACATATTCTGTTGTCAAGGTGCACGGGAGTACGGCATCAATTGAAATGATGACTGTACTCCCAAAGGTTGTCGGGTTTACCCGATTTCGTGTCCTTTCGTTTTCTTTTGAGTTGCCCTTTGCTGTTTATCAAGCGTCTGTTGTGCCATGTGGCGAATCTTCCAAAGCTCTTTTACCTCAGCATAAAGTGGGCGCATTTCATTCTCGGTTTCCTGCTGTTTCTGCTCCAAAGCTGCGAGTTCTTTGCGCCACTTGGCGATGGGTAACTTGCCTTCAAGAGTAAAATAATGCTTCAGCTTCCGCTGTGCCATGTAGAGCTTGCGAAGGACTTCATCATGTTCTGCCTTGAAGGCTTCCCGTCTTCCTTTGAAACGAATGCTGTTCAGTTTTTCTGCAATGGGTTTACCTTCAGTGTAGTAGGTGCACAAGCGAAGCAGATCATCCAGTTCTTTCATTCGACTGGTATAGGTTTGATTTGTTTCCTTATGGGCATCAATCCGTTTGTTAATGGAGGATAGATAATCCATCAGCTCACCCACTGTACTAAGGTTTTTTGCCTCCAGGTAATTGAGAATTTGTGACTGGTTTTTCAGGTTGGCCACCTTGGCTTTATTGCTCCGGGCCCCGGCGTTGCGTTCTGTCAGGTGGTCCATCAGCAGTTCACTGAGCAAAGGAATTGGGGGTGTGGAATGCTCCGTTCTCATTTGCTTTAATAATGCCAGTAGCTCGGAAATTCTCTGTTTCGCCAGACTGATCAGCTTGTTGGTTGCCTTGATCCATCGGTTCATATCGCCCTTGTTGGTGCTTAGTCCTTTGGCTTCCATCGCGCTAACTGTTGGCCCCTCATGGCGGGTTGGGAGAACATCCAATCCCTGACGTTCATAGGAACGGTGGTCAATACGACAAGGCAGTTCCTTTTCAGCAAACTTATCATTGCACAGTTCCGCCCATGCCTGTCGCCAGGTTTCCAGGGTTTCCGGTCTTCCCCAGTCGGTGATAGGCACTGCGTTGAATATTGGCTTACCTTTTTCATCCAATGTACGGTCTCCTTGCTCATCCAGCACATACTCCCGGCGCTGCTTGAATCCCCATTTTCCGGTTTCATCTATGGGGCGGATGGGACAGAGCACATGGAAATGTGGATTAGGAATACCGCCATCTTCTGTGTCCGGTTCATGAATGGCATAGTCAATAACCATGCCACGACTGAGAAACTGTTCTTCCAAAAACTGCTTCACTATGGCTAAGTTCTCCTCTCTGCTGAACTCATTTTGTAGCGCAATGTCAAAGCTGTATGCCAGTTGGGCTGCCTTGCCACGCTCTGCCTTTTCAACGGCATTCCACAGTGTTTGCCTGTCCAGATATTCCTCAGGTGCATGTGGTGGTAGCAGGATGCCTGAACAAATGACGCCGCCTCTTCGGGTGTAGTCACTAACTTCGCCATAATATTCACTATATAGTTTTTCGCCTGCCCGATAGGCAGCGGATGCAATGGCGGACTGTCCTGCACTGCGCTTCACCTGGGTTACAGAAAAATGGAATAGCGCCATCAGTCGTCCTTTGCAAAGTGTTCAGCAAGGTCATCAACCACAGTCTTTACCTCAGGCAACGTGAAGATTTGTTCCATTAGGGTGTAGAAGTCAGTTTCTGGGATTGGTTTTAATTCAGGCGCGATGCTTTCAATGGCAGCCCCTCTGGTAATCAAGCGATGTGTCCGCTTCTTTCGGTCACCACCCTCGATGTAGCTCTTTCGGTTTTCGAGGCGTTGTTGTTGATGCTGCGCCTGTTCCAGTTGCTTTTGAAGACGGGCATAGTTTGCATCAATTTGTTCCAGTTTTTTCTGCATGGGATACCTCCTGATAATGATGGATAGATTAGGAAGGGATACAAAAAAGACCGTCAGAGTGAACGGTCTTGATAGGGAGCCCGTTGGTTCCCGGGAGGGAGATAGCTGCTTTAGCAGCGCAAGAGGGCGAAGCCTTCTTGACGGAGCAAAGCGACGCAAAACGACTGACTGTACATAAGAATTGCAGTCAGTCGGCTAAGCCTCGCAGAGCGCACGATACATGTAGCCAGACCATGTATAGAAGTGCGCCCTTCGGATTAGTAGACCCCGGCACCGTCAACCTCCGTGCATGCTTTCGTCGCATTTATTCTGCTCCTCTCGGTATTTTTCAAATCGTTTCTGAATGCGCTGCATCCGTTTGATGATCGCGCTGTGGTTGGCATATCCAAGCTGCTGGGCAATCTGAACCAGGGTGAATCCATCCATGCGAAGCTTTAGAATTGCCTGGTCACGGGCAGATAAGTTCACCATGAAACGATCCACATAGTCCTGGGCGATGACCGTTCCTTCTACATCCTGGGTGGGATCAGAGATGTAGTAAAGAGGGCTTTCTCCGTCTTCCAGCGTTGCTTCCAGGGACACCATATTCACTTTCTTGGAACGGGTGTGATACCACCTTCGCATAAAACTGATGCGGACATTGGTGTTCCATTTTTCAAAATCCTCGTCACAGGGCATCT
>Ga0209612_1000852_pt1 | contig 27975 bp, 25 predicted proteins | sample BioC12SIPDNA_FD_185746 | JGI IMG/M metagenome (GOLD analysis project Ga0209612, IMG submission 185746) | Anaerobic biogas reactor microbial communites from Washington, USA - Biogas_R1_B C12 SIP DNA (SPAdes) (version 2) | ecosystem: Engineered > Bioreactor > Anaerobic > Unclassified | place...
GTGCCAGGTCTTGCATCGGTGGGGGGGTTGCGCGCATGACGGGCACCTACTCCGAACGTCCCCGCACCACATCGGCGAGGCGGGTGCCGGCGCGGGTCAACGCGTCCACGTCGGACGCGACGAGGACTCCGGCGAACCGGTCGCGGAAGTCGCCGAGGTCGTCGCCGACGGACCCGACGACCGCGACGACCGGGACGCCGGCGCACCGTTCGAGGATCGCCGAGACGATCTTCCCGGCCCGTGATTGGCCGTCCAACCGTCCCTCACCGACGACGACCGCGTCGACGTCGGTGACGGCAGCGTCGAATCCCACCGTGTCGAGCACGAAGTGGGCACCGGACCGTAGCTCCGCCCCGAAACGCGCCCACATCCCGCCGGAGAATCCACCGGCGGCGCCGGTGCCGTCGACGTCACGCGGATCGCGCGGCAACGATCGGGCGAGCGCGTCGAGTCGCGCCGTGAGCACCTCGACGCCGTGGGGGTCGGCGCCCTTCTGCGGCCCGAACACCCGTGCCGCGTCGGTGTAGCGGGTGGTGACGTCCGTCAGTACCGTCACCGTCGCCGCCCGCAGACCACCGGCGTCGTCGATCGCCGTGATCGCGCCCAGTCCACCGTCGGTGGTCGCCGATCCACCGGCCGCGACCACGATGCGGCGGGCACCGGCACGCGCGGCGGCGGCCATCACCATCCCGGTGCCGTAGGTGTCGGCGACGAGGGGGTCGCGGGGTCCGTCGTGCGCGGTGGTCAGTCCGCTGACGGTGGCGAGTTCCACGACGGCGGTCCCGTCCGGTGACAGGCCGAAACATCCGCGGCACGGCTGCCGCCACGGATCGACGGCATCCACGTCGACCCGGTCGAGGTGCAGCGCCGCGGTGACCGCGTCGAGGGTGCCCTCGCCGCCGTCGGCGACGGGCATCCGGATCGCGCGATGTCCGGAGGCCTCGGCACCCGCCGCGATCGCCGCGGCCACCTCGCCGGCGGAGTGGGTGCCCTTGAAACTGTCGGGGGCGATCAGGAATCGCATCGGGCCGGTCACCGGAGCACCCAGTCGAACGCCTCCGCCTCCGAACGGGCCCCCTGGCGCGCCCGGGACCGGTTCGGTTCGCCGAGTTCGGTGACGATCGACTCGCCGAGGCGCACCAGATCGGCGAACACGTCGGTGCGCAGCCACGACGGTCGGGTCGCGAACAGCAGGTCTTCGCTGGCGGTGTTGCCGCTGGCGCCCGGCGCGAACGGGCAGCCGCCGAGCCCGCCGAGCGCACCGTCGACGACGGACGCGCCGGCCGAGACAGCGGCGAGCGAGTTCGCGACACCCAGGCCCCATGTGTCGTGACCGTGATAGACGATGCGTCGCCCCGGCGACTCGTCGGCGACGCGGGAGATCAACGACGACACCTGCGCGGGCACCGCCTGACCGAGGGTGTCGGCGACGACGATGTCGCACGTGCCGTCGGCCCGCGGATCGCACGCGATCCCGAGCACCCGGTCGGGGTCCACGGGCCCGTCGAACGGGCAGGTGAACGCCGTGGCCAGGCACAGTTGGATACGGCCGCCCGCGGCCAGCGCGGTCTCGACGGCGGCGGGCAGCGCGGCGAGGCTGTCCTCGGTGTCGCGGCCGATGTTCGCGCGGTTGTGCGCATCGGACACCGAGAAGCAGTACTGGACGTTGCGAATTCCCGCGGCGATCGCCTTCTGCACGTGTCGGGGGGTGGCCACCCACACCCAGCACCGTTCGAGTTCGTCCTCGTCGAGCAACCCGACGAGGTCGAGTGTGTCGGCCATCGGCGGCACCAGATCGGGGCGGGCGAGCGAGCCGATCTCGAGTTCGGGGACGCCCGCGGCCAGCAGCGCCCGCACGATCTCGGCTTTGCGCGCGGTGGGCAGCGACGTTCCGGTGAGCTGCAGCCCGTCGCGCAGGGTCACGTCGCGCAGGGTCACATCACGCGGGGGTACCTCGTCCGTCGATCGTGTCTGCACTGCATCCTCCTGTGTTCGTCGGACCGGCCGCGCCCCGACATCGGTGAGGGACACACCGAGTATCCGTCCGGGACACACCGGGCGGGTTCTGCGGTGTTCGCGACGGGTGACACTATCGTGGACGATCGGTTGGGGACTTGCCGGAAGGTACGTGCGTTATGGGAGCGGTCGTCGGAAAAGCGCTGCTGTGGTGTGCATTGCTGGCGGGGTTGGTCGGAGCGGGAATCGCGGTGTACTCGTTGCACGTGTACGGCGCCGTCGGAGCTCTGATCGTCGCGTCGGTGGCGGGATTGGTGTTGTTGCGATGGCGCGCCGAACACAGCGGCATCGAAGTCGGTGCGCGACCCGATCGGGACACCGCCGTTCCCTGACGGCCCGGCGCGGACGGTGATCCCGCCCCACACGACCGGCGCCGCGGCCGACACGACGGTCGTCGTCGGTGACCGACGATCCCCGGACCGGGTCGGTATGCTCGGGGATCGGGCGTTCGACAGTGCCATCGTCGCTGCGCTCACGCCCTGCACGGGCGTTCCGCGCGGAGCGCGACACACCTGTGCCCGCACATGTGGAAGAGGAGCATCCGTTCGTGTCGCTGTGGTCGCGTGCACTCTCGGTCGCCGAACTCGACGACCGGATCTGGCTGGACCTGATGCCGTGGCTCGACCGCTACGGCTCGGCCCGTGCCGCGGCACTGGCAGCGCTCGCACCCACCCCGCTGTGGTGGGAGAAGCAGTCACCGGCCGAGACCGCCTCCGACACCGAGATCCCCGAGTTGTGCGCGGAACTCGCCCGGATCTACGTCACCGACCACCCCGAACTGCGGTTCGCCGACGGGCTGGTCAGATCCGCGGAGGTGCCGATCGGGGCACTCGACCTGAGTGCGGCCGCCGCGACGATCGTCGGACGTCTGCCGCACGCCCCCACCCTCGCGGAACTGTTCAGCCGCAGCCCCGCCGACCTGTTCGACGTCCGCGGCGCGGACGGTGACGCCGTCCACGAGATCGTGTGCGCCGCGCTGGTGTCGACGGTCCTCGCCGAACCGGGGACGCTCGAGGTGGACCCGTCGGCGCCGGCGGTGCCGGTGCTCGACCAGCTCGTCGACGATCTCGCGGCGCTGGCCCGGTGGCGGTTGTTGCGCGACGAGCGGGACCGTCCCCTGCTCGGGGTGGGGCTCGACACGGGTGCGCCCGAGGAGATCCAGGACGCCGTCTTCCGGCTCGCCGCGTTCACCGCGCGCGATCTCCCCGTGACGCCTCCGGCCGATCCGGTCGCCGAACTCGCGGACTACGTGGCGTCGCTGCCACCCGCCGACCTCGAGGTGCTCCGACGGCGGGTGCACGACACGTCGGGTGCGGGCGCCGACGGTCCGTCGACGTTCCCGTTCGGGACGGCCGTCGGTGACTTCCTCGCGGCGCTGCGGGTCGACGTGCACCCGGTCGCCGCGTTCGAGCGGGTTCTGCGGGAGCATCCGGTGCTCGCGCGGACCGTGCCCGGTCTCGACGCCCCGCTGTGGCAGGTCCTCGACCGGCTCGACGACCGCTGTTCCGTCGTCGACGGTTGGATCGCGGTGCCGGACGTCGCGGAAGCACAGAAACAGACGAGGGCGCTGCTCGCGGATTTCGAATCGGCCAACGGTGTGGTGCAACCGGCGGCCGTCGCTTCGATGTGGCGGTTGCCCGCCGGTGAACTCGAGTCGTGGATGGACTACTGCGGTGTCACCGTGTTCGACGGCTGGCTGCTGGCCCCGACCGACACGCTCGCCGGCCGTGCCGCGCAGGTACTCGAGGTGATCGGTGACCCGCTGACCGCCGAGACCCTCGTCGCGCGGATGGGTGTCAATGCCGACCTGCCGGCGGTCGTCGACGAACTGTCCGGCGACGACCGGTTCACCGTCAGCATGTCCGACGGCCTGTGGGGGCTCGTCGAGTGGGACACCGACGTGGTCACCGCCATCGCGACACGGCTCGCGCGGCTGGTGGACGATGCCGCCGGAACCGCGGACGTCGACAAGGTCGCCGACGCACTGGTGAACCGTTTCGCGCTGTCCGACACGTCGGCGCGGGTGTTCGCGGCCAGCGGCGACTTCGAGGTCGTCGACGGGACCGTGCGCCGCCGTCGCCGCACCCATGTACCGGCGGTGCCGCCGGAGCGGACCCGCCGGCTGTACCGGTTCGAGGACGGTTGGCGGTTGCGGATCCCGGTGACCCGCGATCATGTGCGCGGCGGGGAGTTCGCGGTGCCGTCGGCGGTTGCGGGGATCGTCGGGTGCGTACCCGGACAGGACGTCCTGCTCACGTCCCCGCTGGGCGGTCAGCCGCTGCGTTGGACCTCGCCGGTGCCCCGGCTCGGGTCGATCCGTCGGTTCCTCGACGAGATCGGGGTCGACGAATACGGCGAGTTGTTGCTCGAGTTCCGGTCCGACCGGCGGTTCGACGTGCTGCCGCTGCGGACCGTCGCGGACCGGGCCGATCCGTTGCGCAAAGCGCTCGCACTGGTCGGATACACCACACCGGAGGTCGTCCCCGAGGACGGTGTGGTGGCGGCGTTCGCCGACGCGATCGGTCTCGACGACGAGACCCGCCCCCGCCGCGTTCTCAGCGCGTATCGTGCACGCCGCGAGTCGGAGGTCGTCGCGCTGCTCGAGAGCGCGTGGGTGCGCGTCGGCTCCCACCCCGGTGGAGACCAGGCGACCCGATGACCACGCCGCGTGTGGCGGAGATCGGTGCAATCCCGACTCGGCCGTAGCACCATGGACCCCATGGCCGACACTCCCGGATCCGCTGCCCACGACCCCGGCACCACCGCGACGGTGGTGCGTGCGCTGGGCGATGTGGTGGTGTCGGTCGAGGCGGCGATCGCACGGGTCCAGAGCGGCGACGCCCCGAACGGACTGGTCGGTCGCGTCCTGGACGCGGCGGAAGCCCCGGATCTCGGCGACGTCGTCGCCCGGCACAACGCGTTGATCCGTGCCGTCGCGATCGTCGAACAGCGCGGGTCGCTCCCCGACGGGGAGTGGGCGGCGGTCGCCGGGCAGGGCGCCGATCTCGCGGTCGCCGTGGACCGACTGCGCAGCCGTGCCGGCGGTCTGCTCGACGCCGCGTCGGTGCCCGGTGCCGACCGGGAGGACGACGACACATCGGACGACGATCCCGCGGCCGGGACCGCGGCACTCGTGACGGCCGCCACCGACGGGCTGCTCGGGGAAACCCTGCAGGTGCTCGTGCTCACGGAAGGGTGCCTCGCGGCGTGGCACCGGGTGCGCATCGCGCGGGCCGCGGTCGCCGACCGGCCGGCCGCGGTCGCCGATGCCCGCGCGCTGCTCGCCGATCACCTCACCCACGACGGTGAGCTGTTGCGGCGGGGCCGCAGGGTCCTCGCCCGCGCCGCCGCCGCGACACCGCTCGAGACCGTGCGGCGATTGTCGTCGGCCCGTACCGTCCGCACCCTGGGACAGTTGCGTCGGGACCTCGACGACTTCCGGTCGGCCTGCGGTGCCGACGCCGCCGGATGGTTGGACGGTGAGGATCCCGCGGTCGAGGCCGATCTCGCCGCCGTCGGCAATCCGCTCCGGGTGGTCGGCGACGTGTTCGGACGCGGGCTGGCGCGGGTCACCGATGCGCGTCGGCGCGGTGACGACGGTACCGAACCGGACGCCGCCGAACCGGACGCCGCCGAACCGGACACTGCCGGGCAGGACGCCGGGGGCGACGAACACCGGGCTTCGAAGGCGTAGCTCCCGGCGCCACACCGAGACACACAGCCGCACGGAGACGCAGACGACATGGTCCGACCCGAGGGCGTGCCCGCGTACACGATCCGGCAGCTCGCGGCGTTCGTCGCGGTCGCCGAGTGGGGCACGATCACCGCCGCCGCCGACGCACTGCACATGTCGCATTCGGCGTTGTCCGCCGCGATCTCCGACCTCGAGCGGGCACTCGACGTGAAGCTGCTCGTGCGGCAGCGGGCACGCGGTGTGCGGCTCACACCGATCGGACACGCGGTTCTCGGCCGCGCCGAGACACTGCTGCACTTCGCCACCGAACTCGAGAGCGACGCCCGGTCGGAAGCGGGTTCGGTGGCCGGTCCGGTCGCGGTCGGATGCTATCCGTCGCTCGGCCCGACGATGCTCCCTGCGCTGATCGCCGGTTTCACCCGTGTACATCCGCGGGCCCGCGTCGACTTCCGTGAGGACACCCAGAACCGGCTGCGGGCGCTGCTCGACTCGCACGATCTGGACGTGGCGTTCCTCTACGACCTCGACCTCGAACCGGGGCTCGAGAGCGTCGTCCTCGACACCCGCGAACCGATGCTGCTGCTGCCGGCGGACCACCCGCGTGCGCAGTCCGGGGAACCGGTGCCGCTCACGGACCTCGCGCGCGAACCCATGGTGATGCTCGACGCGCCCCCGAGTTCGGGTCACGCGGTGGCGGTGTGCGCCGAGGCGGGGTTCTCACCGGTGGTCGCGTATCGGACCCAGAACTACGAGACGTGCCGCGCGTTCGTCGGCCGGGGTCTGGGGTGGTCGCTGCTGCTCCAGCGCCCGGCCCAGGACACGACGTACGAGGGGCGGCCCATCGCGGTGCGGCCGTTCGCCGAACCGAAGCCGGCACCCGTCGACGTTCTCCTCGCATGGCGAAACGATGCTCTCCGCAGTCGCGTGGCACAGACCTTCGTCGATTTCGTGGTGGCGTCCCGCCGGGCCGAAAGATAGCGAGAGCAGGGACAACGACCCTATTCACGGGATTTCCGTGATTCATGCCCGAATTTGTGCGCTTTTCAAACGATTGTGACCGACCACATCATTCATGGAGCACGTCCGAACGCTCGTTGATCGGATGACCACCCTTATCCACCGCCGGAGGGCATCACATGACCGTCCTTGACCCGACCGCCCGGTCGTCGGCCGCAACGGCCCGCAAGGCCGCACTCGGCAGTTTCGTCGGTACCGCCATCGAGTGGTACGACTTCTTCATCTACGGCACCGCCGCGGCATTGGTCCTCGGTCATCAGTTCTTCCCCGGCACCTCCGACGTCGCCGGCACCCTCGCGGCGTTCGCGACGCTCGCCGTCGGCTTCATCGCCCGGCCGATCGGTGGGGTCGTCATGGGGCACTTCGGCGACCGGATCGGCCGCAAGTCGATGCTCGTCGCCTCCCTGCTGCTCATGGGCAGCGCGACAGTCGCGATCGGTCTGCTGCCCAACTACGACTCCATCGGGGTCGCCGCCCCGATCCTGCTGGTGACCCTGCGCTTCGTCCAGGGCCTCGGCGTCGGCGGCGAATGGGGCGGCGCGGTGCTCGTCGCCACCGAGAACGCCCCCGCGGGCAAACGCGGCCTCTACGGTGCGGCGCCCCAACTCGGTGTGCCCGCCGGCGTGCTGCTCGCGAACCTCGTGTACCTGCCGCTCACCGCCTTCCTGAGCGACGACGCCTTCGACTCGTGGGGTTGGCGCATCCCCTTCCTGCTGTCCGCCGTGCTCGTCGTCGTCGCCCTGTGGATCCGTCTCGGGCTCGAGGAGAGCGAGGAGTTCAAGGCGACCAAGAACACCCCGGTCGAGGAACACGAGAAGATGCCGATCCTCGAGGTCCTCACGAAGCATTGGAAGACCGTGCTGCTGGCCGGTGGAACGTTCATCGCGACCAACGGCATCGCGTACGCCTACATGGTCTACGTCCTCAAGTACGGCGAGACCGAGCTCGGCCACAGCAAGACCACGATGCTGACCCTGCTCATCGCATCGTGCCCGTTCTGGATGGCCGGCATGGCCTACAGTGCGTGGCGCTCCGATCACGTGGGTCGTCGCACCATCTACATCAAGGCCTCCCTCGCGCTCGTCGTCGCCGCGGCCCTGTTCTTCCCGCTGATGGACACCGCGATCCTGCCGGTGATGCTGCTGGCCATGATCACCCTGGGCTTCACGCTCGGGTGCTGCGCCGGCCCGCAGTCCGCGCTGTTCGCCGAGTTGTTCCCCGCGAAGATCCGCTACAGCGGTGCCTCGCTCGGCTACCAGGTCGGCGCCATCCTGGGCGGCGGACTCGCCCCGATGATCGCGACCTCGCTGTTCGCCGCGACCGGCACGTCGCTCTCCATCACCGGCTACTTCGTGCTGATCGCGCTGATCAGCCTCATGAGCATCCTGCTGCTGCGCGTGCCCACCGCCCGCACGAGCGTCGAGCAGAAGCAGTCCCTCGTCCAGGAAGGTGTCTGACCCGTGTCGACCTACTACCAGCCTCCCAAGTACCCCGCCTCGACGTTCGAGTCGATGACGCCGTCCGACGACACCCTGCCGGTCGTCGTCGTGGGTGCCGGACCGGTCGGCATGGCCACCGCCCTCGGCCTCGCCCAACGCGGTGTTCCCGTCACGATCATCGAGGCCGCCGATCAGGTGTCTTTCGGCAGCCGCGCGATCTGCATCTCCCGGCACAGCCTCGAAGCGGCCGGACGTCTCGGCTTCGGCGCCGAACTCGAGAAGATCGTGCTGCCGTGGGTCGGTGGCCGCAGCTTCTACCGCGACCGACAGGTCCTGCACTTCCGGATGCCGCAGCGCGACTTCGACGTGCGCCCACCCATGATCAACGTCTCCCAGTCGGAGTTCGAGCAGATCATGGTCGACACCATCGAGCAGAACCCCCTGATCACCCTGCACTGGCAGGCATCGATCGCCGGGATCCTCCGCGGCGACGACGAGGTCACCCTCGAGATCGACACCGCCGACGGCAAACGGCACCTGCGTGCCCGCTACGTCGTCGCCGCCGACGGCGGACGCAGCCGCATGCGCGAACTCGCCGGGTTGCGTCTGCATGGCACCAGCTACGAGGGTCGCTACGTCATCGCCGACATCCACTGGGAGTCGGACCTGCCCGCCGAGCGCATGGTGTGGTTCGACCCGCCGAGCAACCCCGGCTCGACGATCATCATGCACAAGCAGCCCGGCGACATCTGGCGCATCGACTACCAACTCGATCCGTCCGAGGACGCCGAGATCGAGACGCAGGAGGACGCCATCCAGGTGCGTATCGCCAAGCACCTCGACTGGCTGCAGAACGATCTGCCGTGGACCCTCGAATGGAAGGGTTTCTACAGCGCCCGCGCGCTCGCACTGGACGAGTTCACCCACGATCGCATCCTGTTCGCCGGCGACGCCGCGCACCTCGTCCCGATCTTCGGTGTGCGCGGACTGAACTCGGGCATGGAGGACGCCGAGACCCTCGCGTGGCAGCTCGCCGCGGTCGTCCACGGCAACGCCGACGCCGGTCTCCTGCGGGCCTACTCGTTCGAGCGGCACAACGCGTGGCAGCAGAACGTCGCGAACGCCGGCAAGTCCACACTCATCATGAGTCCCGGCAGCCACGGCCACCGCACGACCCGCGACGCGGTGCTCGCGCTCGCCGTCGGCCGCCCCGAGTTCGGCCACCTGATCAACCCCCGACAGTCCAGCGCCACCCACGCGCGACTGTCGCCGCTGACCTGGCCGGTCGCCGCCGGCACCGACGGTGTGCTGCCCGGAGACCCCGTCGAGGACCGCCGGATCCGCATCGTCGACGGCGTCGACCTCGTCGACACCTCCCTGAACCGGGTGCGCGGCACCGGCTTCGCGGTGATCGGATTCGGGCTCGACGAGGCGGGCAGCACAGCCCTCGCAGCCGGCGCCGCCGGGCTGGCGGAGGCGCTGTCACCCGAGAGCGTCCGCGCCCTCGTCATCGACAGCATCCCCGTGGCCGGAACCACCCTCGTGGACTCCACCGACCTCGCGGACACGCTGGGCGCGGCCCCCGGCGAGGCATTCGTCATCCGCCCCGACGGGCTCCTGCTGTGCCGAGTGCCGGTCGCCGAGGTGGCGGGTGTCGCCGCCGCACTGCGCACCGGAACGTCCCCGGACGGTCCGGCGTTGCCCGCGCGTCCGGCCGAGCAGATCACCGTCGAGGAACAGCGTCGGGAGAACGTGTGGCTGGGCCTGTCGGCCGCGCTGGACCAGGCGGACGACTCGGACCGCGAGGGTTTCCTCACCCGGCTCGCCCTGATGCTGGGGTCGCAGGTCGACCATCGGCAGTTCGAGGAGGCCATCGCCGCGGCCGCCGACAACGCCCCGGTGCGTGTCGACGAACTCGCGGCGCAGCCCAGCTGACGCCCCACCCGTGCGTACTTCTGGTAACTCCCACTACCAGAAGTACGCACGGGTGGTTTGCGGTACCGGCATGATCACCGCGCGGACACCGACCTCCGGAACACTCACGGGAGCGCGTCGAGCGCCTCGGTGATCGGGGTGTCGCCGGTGGTGAACTCGATGGTGCGGCCCGCGGTACGGGGACGCGCGAGCACTGCCGCCAGCACCGCGGCGACGTCCGCGCGCGGCACCGTCGCCGTGAGTCCGGGGCTGCGGTCGCCGATCTCGATCCGTCCCGTCGGCGGATCCAGCGTCAGGGTGCCCGGTCCGAGAATCGTCCACTCGAGGTCGGTGCCGCGCAGATGCTCGTCGGCCGCGGCCTTCGCCTCGGCATACGGAAAGAAGCTGTCGCCTTCGGGCACACCGTGATCGGGGCCCGCACCGAAGTACGACACCATCACGTATCGCAGGGCGCCCGCCTGCTGCGCCGCGGTCATCGACCTGATCGCGGCGTCGCGGTCCACCGCATAGGTGCGGGCCGGGTCGCCACCGCCCGCACCCGCCGACCACACGACCGCATCGTGTCCGCGCAGCAGATCCGCGACACCGGGCACGTCGAGACGCTCGAGATCGGCGACGACCGGGGTGGCACCGGCGGCGGAGACGTCCGCGGCCTGATCGGAGTTGCGGATGAACGCGGTGACCTCGTTGCCGTCCGCGACGAGCAGCGGCTCGAGGAGCCGTGCCACCTTGCCGTGTCCACCGAACAATGCGATGCGTGCCATGCGTGCGCTCCCTCGTTCCGGTTGTCGATGCCCTCACCCAGGATGCCCGTTCCGGCCGGCCGCCACACGTGTTCAGCGCAGACGCTCGAGCGCCGCGTCGACCACGTACTCCGCGATCGCCATCGACGACGTCGCTCCCGGCGACGGCGCATTGCGCAGGTGCACGACGCGACCGTGCCCGGTGATGACGAAGTCGTCCTCGAGGCTGCCGTCGACGTTCATCGCCTGTGCCCGGATACCGCGGGGACCGGGCCGCACGTCGTCGACGGTCAGGCCCGGCACGTACCGGGCGGCGTCGGCGACGAACCGGCGGCTGCTCGTGGCGGTGCGGAGTTCACGCCACGCGGCGGTCGTGTTGTGCACCGCGAATCGCGCGAAACCCGGCCACAGCACGGCGTCGCGCAGATCCCGCCACGACACGCCGAGTCCGTCGTACGCCTCGCGTCCCGCCGCCAGGAACGCGTTCGGGCCGACCATCACCTCCCCGTCGATGCGTCTGGTCAGGTGCACACCCAGGAAGGGATACCGGGGGTCGGGCACCGGATAGATCAGTCCCCGCACCCGGTCGGCGGCAGGAGAGCGCAGCAGGCGGTAGTCGCCGAGAAACGGCACGATCCGAGGAGCGGCGGGGTCGCCGGCGGCACGGGCCAGCCGGTCGGAGTGCAGCCCCGCACACGTGACGACGAGATCGTGCGCGACCGCGCCGTCGTCGGTGTCGACGACCACACGGTCACCGGCCGTCGACAGGCCGGTCACCGTCGTACCGGTACGCACGGTTCCGCCCGCACCGACGACGTCGTCGGCGAACGCGCGGCTGATCGCGACGTAGTCGGTGATCGCCGTCCGCGGCGAATGCAGCGCGGCGACCCCGCGCGCGTGCGGTTCGATCGCGGCGATCCCGGCGGCGTCGATCCGGCGGATGCCGGGAACCCCGTTCGCGCGGGCCCGCGCCTCGATCGCGTCGAGCCGGCCGAGTTCCGAGCGGTCCAGGGCGACGACGAGTTTGCCGCATTCGTCGTACGGGATGCCGCGTTCGTCGGTGAACTCGCGCAACATCTCCATGCCGCGTCGGCACAGTTGCGCCTTCAGGCTGCCCGGCGTGTAGTACAGGCCGGCGTGCACCACACCGCTGTTGTGCCCGGTCTGATGCGCGGCGAGAGCGGATTCCTTCTCGTAGACGGTGACGTCGACGTCCAGCGTTGCGAGCCGACGCGCCGTCGCGAGTCCGATGATGCCGCCGCCGACCACCGCGGCGCTGATCCGTGCTCCGTCACCCATCCCCGCATCCTCGCTCACCGAGCGGCTGTCCACTGTGCGCGAGCCGATCACCGGGCTTGCGAGAGTCCTGGATGCGACGTTCGCTCCCCTCGGTGGGAGCAAGGCATTGAACTGGAGATATCGGCGCGAATTGCGACCACATCCAGTGGGAATACTCGTTTACTTAAAGTCTTGTTGTGGAGTGCGTTCTGTGTCAGAACTTCACCCCAGATCGAAGGCTGCTACCGAAACGCGATCGACTCCGGCTCGACCGACACCCACCAGGGGGAGGGGCGTTGATGCACCGTGCGAGACATGTCCGACGGGGGCTTCGAAACATGAAGGGATTCGGTGGATGACCTACGAGCTACCCGCGTCGCGCGGGCCGGTTCACGACGTCGCGACCGAGGGCGGCTACCTCATCGGCTTCGCCGTCCAGGCGCTGGTGGCGACCGTCGCCGCCGTACTGCGCCGCCGACTGTCCCTCCACGAGACCGTCACCCAGACCCTGTTCATCGGTCGGGTGTGTACCGGACCGGCGTTGCTGCTGATGATTCCCGTGGGCGTCTTCATCGCGGTGTCCGTCGGTGAACTCGCCGGACGGATCGGGGCGGGCGGCTACTCCGGCGCGGTCGTGGCGTTCATCATCGTCGGCCAGGCCTCTGCTCTCGTGTGCGCGCTCATGCTCGCCGGCGTGGCCGGTTCCGCGATCTGCACCGACCTCGGTTCCCGCAAGATCCGCGAGGAGATCGACGCGATGGAGGTCATGGGCCTCGACGTCCTCGAACGCCTCGTCGCGCCGCGCCTCGTCGGCGCGATCATCGTGTCGGCGGCGCTGTGCGCGATGGTCACCGCCGGCGGCATCACGGCCTGCTGGCTCTACCACATCTACGTGCAGCACCTGCCCGCGGGCACGTTCATGGCGACCTTCGCCGAGTACGGCCGTCCCGCGGACTTCGTGATGGCACTCGTGAAATCCGCTGTCTTCGGGATACTCTCGGCGTTGGTCGCGACCTTCAAAGGGCTCCACACCAAGGGCGGCCCGCGCGGTGTCGCCGACGCCGTCAACGAGGCGGTGGTCATCGCATTCGCACTCGTCTTCATCGTCAACACCGCGTTGTCCGCGCTGTACACGGTGATCGTCCCGGCGGTGGGGGAGTTCCGATGACGGTGTTGGACCGGCCGGTCCTGGCGCACGCCGGCCGATCGGTGCGTCGCATCGGCGACAACCTCGCCACGCTCGGCATGCATGTGACCTTCTACGTCCGCACCGTCGCGTCGATCCCCTACGCTCTGAGCAGGTTCCGCAAACATGTCGTCGCGCAGATCAGCGAGGTCAGCTTCGGGACGCAGTCGTTGCTCTCCGGCGGCGGCACCATCGGCATCGTGTTCGCCATGTCGCTGGCCGCGGCGATGATGCTCGGTGTCGAAACCCAGCGCGGCCTCGAACTGGTCGGCATGACGACCGTCTCCGGGATGCTCTCGGCCGTCGCCAACACCCGTGAGCTCGCACCGGTCGTCGTCGCCATCGCGTTGTCCGCGAAGGTCGGTGTCGGATTCACCGCCCAGATCGGCGCCATGCGCATCTCCGACGAGGTCGACGCCCTCGACTCCATGGGCATCCGCTCGATTCCGTTCCTGGCCGCGACCCGCACCGTCGCCGCGATGGTGTGCGTCATCCCGATCTACATGATCGGGCTGCTCGCGAGCTACCTGTCGACACGCCTGGTCGTGGTGGTGTTCAACGGTGCGTCCGCCGGTGCCTACGACTACTTCTTCCACCTCGTCCTCACCCCGCAGGACCTCCTGTACTCCGGGATCAAGGCGCTGGTGTTCGCGATGGTCGTCAGCCTCGTCCACTGCGCCTACGGGTACTACGCGTCCGGTGGGCCCGCCGGGGTCGGCGCCGCTGCGGGACGTGCCCTGCGCACCGCGATCCTGTCCATCGGTGTCCTCGACGTGCTGCTCACCTTCGCGCTCTGGGGCCTCGTCCCCGAAGTACCCGGAATGGGGGTGTGACCGTGGACCGGCCCAGCGCACGTCGGAAACGGGCGTACGCCGTCCGCGGCGCCCTGAGTCTCGCCCTGGCGCTGACCGTCGCCGTCGGCATGGTGCTGCGCGGCGCCGGGACGTTCGACAGCACCGACGACGTGTTCGTCGACCTTCCCGCAGAGGTGGGACTCGTCGGCGCGGGCGCGCCCGTGCGCTACCACGGGGTCGACATCGGGCAGATCGCATCGATCGACGCCGGCGCCGTCGAATCGTCGGTCCGCCTGGCGATCGACACCGCTGCCGCACCCCACGTACCGGCCTCCGTCCGGGCCCGAGTCGTGCCCCGCACCTTCTTCGGTGACGTCTACGTCGAACTGGTCGACGTACCCGACTCCGCCGCAGGAACATCCCGACCGGCCTCCGGACGGTCGCTGCGCGAGGTCGACACCGTCGTCGCCGACACCGGCCCCGAGGCCGTCGCCATGTACGACCTGTTCACCCGCATGGCCGACGTGCTCGGCGAGATGAGACCGGAGCAGCTCACCGTGGCGCTCAGCGCCCTCGGGAGCGCGCTGGACGGAAACGGTGAGACCATCGGACGCACCATCGACCGACTGTCCGTGATCGACGACAGGCTCGCCCCGGTCGTGAGTGAGTTCATCGGCAGCACAGCGCAGTTCGCGGACGTACTGGAATCGTTGTCGGCGGCGACCCCCGACATCGTCGGCGCGGTCGCGTCCGCCGCGGAGGTTTCCGAGGCGATCGTCCGCAACCGCGACCGGCTCGCCGACGCCTTCGGGGCGGCGGGGCTGCTCGCCGCATCCGTCGACGGATTCACCGGGCCGCGACACGATGCGACGGTCACGGTGATCGACTCGCTCGGAACGATTCTCGCGACCACCGCCGCCAACCCGTCCGGGCTGTACGACACCCTCGCCAACGCCGGCAGCTTCGGTGCCGCCGGTACCCGGGTGTTCTCGTCGGGGCGGTTCGACATCACCGCGGTGCCGTCGTTCGCCGACCCGCTGCCGTACACCTTTGCGGACTGCCCGAGCTACGGCACCCTCACCGGTGCCTTCTGCAACAGCCCCTACGCGCAATCTGTGCCCACGGTGATCGGTGGTGCGGCCGAGGCCGCGCCGCTGGCGCTGCTGCAGCAGCAGATCACCGGCGCAGACACCACGGAGCCCACCGCAGCGGGCATCGCGGACGGGGCCCGGCCACCCGCGGACGCCGAGTCCGCACTCGGTGCCGCGGCGAGCATCGTGCTCGGGCCACTGGTCCGCGGAAGCGAGGTGCGAATCCCGTGAAGCTGAAGCGATCCCAATCCGCTGCACTCGCCGGTTACTGCGTGGTGGGCGCGGTGTGCGGAATCCTCGTCCACAACACCCTCGCCGTGCCCGTGCGCGGCAGTACCGACGACTACGTCCTCGAGTTCACCGACGTCGAGGGATTGAACGCCGGCAACCCCGTCACGCTGTCCGGAGTCCGGGTCGGCCGCGTCGATTCCGTCGAGGTCGTCGACGCCGAAGGCGGAACCACTCTCGCCCGCGTCACCGTCGAGATCGAACGCGACCGGGTGCTCACCACCGATGTGGAGGCCGCCGTGCGCTACGGCGACATGCTCGGTGCCCGCTACGTCGCGCTCACCCTGCCCGAGCCGTACGTCGACGCGCCCGGCGGACCGCAGATCCTCGACCCCGGCGGCACCGTGCCCGTCGCGCAGACCACACCCCCCGTCGACCTGACCGCACTGATGAACGGGTTCCGTCCCCTGTTCGAATCGCTGCCACCGGACGAGGTCGACGTGCTCGCCCGCAACATCGTCGACACCTTCAACGGCCGCGGCGACGCCGTGGCCCGCTTCCTCGACCGGGTCGCCGTGCTCTCCACGCAGCTCGGCGATCGGGAAGGGATCCTCGGTGACGTGGTCACCGACATGAACAGGCTGCTCGGCACGATCGAAGGCCGCCACGACCGACTCGGCGCCCTCGTCGACGGATTGTCGGTCCTCGGCGACACCGTCGTCGGGGACGGTAGTCGCCTCGCAGCCTTCCTGGACAGCGGCAGCAGCACCGTCGCCGAACTCGCCGACGCGATGGTCACGTCCGACGGCGCGTTCACCCGCACTCTCGAGAACCTCAGCTCCGTCACCGGAAGCTGGAATGCCGACACCGCCGAATTCGACGGACTCGTGGCCCGGCTCCCCGAGTTCGCCGACCGGATCAACCGCACGGGGCAGTACGGCGGATTCGTGAGTCTGTACCTGTGCAACTTCACGCTGAAGGCGGGCGATGCGGAAGTGAACATCTTCGGACCGACCCATTCTCCGGTGTGCTCATGATCCTTCTCGCCCGAATCATCGACCTCGTCGGCGTACCGGCAGACGGACCCGCCACTACCCATCCCGAGGAGCACACACAACGATGATGTTCCTGGTCAAGCTGATCGACATCGTCGTCGGTGCAATCGAATTCCTGTTCGGTGGTGATCGGCGCCGACGCAACGACGCGCACATGCCGCTCGTCCTCGGCTCCGTCGGCATCGCCGTACTGGTGGTCGGGCTCTTCGCCGCGATCGGGCTGCCCCGACTGTGGTACCAGGTCCGCACCGAGCCCCACACCGCGCAGCTGGCCCACGCTGCGGGCCTCGCCGTCGGAGACCCGGTGTACGTCAACGGTGTTCCGTCGGGACGTGTCGAGGACATCGTCCTCGCCGGCGATCATGTCGACGTCGAATTCCGCGTCGACGACACCCGCACCGTCGGCAACACCTCCACCGCATCGGTCCGGCTCGAAACCGTCCTGGGCAAACGCTATCTCGAACTTCGCCCCGGCGGGCTCGACGACGGCTCCCGCGTCATCCCGCTCGACCGCACCACCGTCCCGTACTCTCTCGACGAACTGGGCGCCGGAACGAACCGTGTCGCAGAGGAACTCGACATCGACGCCATGAGAGAGATGATGACGACCCTGTCTCAGGTGATGCCCGCCGACGGTACGGATCTCGGGCGGGCCCTGGCCGGTATCAGTGCCGCGTCGACCGCGTTCGGGCGACACGGCGAACAGTTCGACCGGCTCCTGACCGTGTCGCGATCCCTGTCGGAAATGATGGCGGAACAACAGGACACGATCGTCGAGACCGCCGTGGACGCCCGCACGATCGCGGCGACCCTCTCCGTCCGCGAAGAGGCCCTCACCGGGCTCGCCGACAATCTGCGCGTCGTGATCGGCACCCTCGCGACGACGTTCACCGAGGACCGCGAGACCGCCGACCGACTCGTCGTGAACCTCACGGCGGTGACCGACACCCTGCAGCGCAACGTCGACGACATCGGACTGCTGATGGAGCGGCTCCCGGCCGCGTTGCGGACGGTCACGAACGCCACCGGCAACGGAACCTGGGCCGACGTCACGTCACCGTCCGCGGTGCTGCCCGACAATCTGCTCTGCGCACTGGGGGTGATGCAGGAATGTCGATGAACTCCGTCCCCGCCGCGCCCTCGCGGCGCCGCCGGATCGTCGCGGCCGCGGTCGTCGTGGTCCTCCTGATCGTGCTGCCCGTCTGGTACGTCTTCGGACGCACCGACCGGACCACCACGATCAGCGCCGACTTCGAGTACGTCAACGGCATCTACACCGGTAGCACCGTGTCCGTTCTCGGTGTCGCCGTCGGCACCGTCACCGACATCCGCCCGCAGGGCACGTCCGTGCGGGTGGACATGTCGTTCCCCGACTCCGTGCGGGTGCCGGCCGACGCCTCCGCGTACATCATGAGCCCGGCCATCATCAGCGAACGTTTCGTCGAACTCGGCCCCGCCCACACCTTTGGTCCGACGATGACCGACGGCACCGTGATCCCCCTCGAACGGACGCACGCGCCCATCGACATCGACGGTATGCTCGGCAGCCTCTCCACACTCGTCGAGGCGATGGGACCCGACGGGGGAGACATCGGCGAGATCCTCGCCACCGGAGCCGACGCGTGGGCCGGTCGAGGTGAGGTGTTCAACGCCGCGATCCGCGACCTCGGTTCCGCGACCGCCATCGTCGGGGGCACGACGGAGGATTTCACGGCACTCGTGCAGAACCTCGATGCGCTCGTCGCCGCGATGGACGCGCGCCAGGTGAGCCTCGACGGGCTGGTGAACGATCTGAGCGCACTGTCGACGGTCGCGGACGAGACCGATCTGGACCTGGCCGGGCCCCTCGCGGACCTCGAGGTGGTCTTCGCTCAACTCGACAGTTTCGTCACCGAGCACCGGGAGAGCTTCGGCGGCATCACCCGCAACCTTCAGGAGGTCGGCGACGTTCTCGTGCGGAACCGCAGCGGGCTGGCCGAGTTCATGGACCTGGTGCCGCTGATGATGCAGAACCTCGAGGCCACCGTCGGCCCCGACGGGCGCAGCCGCATCCGGCTGAACGTGTCGACGGCGCTGACCCAGTTCGCGGTGGCGGCGCCGCTCTGCGAGCAGCATCCGATCCCGCTGTGCACCGGAGCGGGCCTGACCAACCCGATCTCGTTCCCCATCAGCGCATCCGACCCGCTCGGCATCGTCACCGCCGTGACCGGAGGAAACCCATGAGCACCACACTGCGCGGCACGGTTCTCACCGTCGCGGCCACCGGACTCCTCTCCGCGGCCGGATGCGGATACGGAATCCAGGATCTTCCCGTCGGACGCTCCGCCGGCGGCGACACCGTCGACGTCATCGTCCAGCTACCGGTGGCGGACGGCATCGTGCTCGGCGCCGACGTGCGCTACGGGCAGCAGATCGTCGGCCGGGTCGCCGCGATGGACGTCGCGACGACCGGTGCGAACGTGCGTGTCTCCCTCGGCGCGGACGTCGACGTTCCACGCAATATCCGTGTGTCCGTCGAGATCCCGTCCGCGCTGGGCAGCCCCTACCTGAGGCTCGTCCTGCCCGACGACCCCGCGTCGGTGTCGCTGTCGGACGGCGATGTCGTCGCCGTCGCCGACACCGAACTGGGCCCGCGGGTGGAGACCATGCTCGCGACCCTCGGTACCGTCGTCAGCGGCAGCGGGCTCGATCAGCTCTCCACGGTGGTCGACGAACTCAACACCGCGTTCGGCGGGCGATCCGACGAGGTGCAGGCCCTCGCCGACTCGGCGACCGCATTGATGACCCAGGCCATCGACCAGCAGACGGAGTTCGACCGCGCGATGGTTCTCGCCGCGGACGTCACCCGTCGCATGGCAGACGAAGAGGAGGTCATGAGTCGATATCTCGACAGCACCGCCGCCGCCGTCGACGTCCTGGTGTCCCAACGCGACAGCATCGTGGCGCTGCTGGACTCGACGACGAGGCTGGCGAGCACCGTGGAGGCCTACACGGCCGCGACACCGGGCGGCATCTCGGGGATGCTCACCGACGCCGAGACGGTGGCCGCGACCCTCGCCTCCTTCAACGACCGCATGGGAACGACGCTCGCGAACATGAACAGCTTCATGGACAACTTCGGCCGCGCCGTCCGCGGCGACTACCTGGTCTTCGACGGGGCGTTGGAGATCCCCGAGAGCCTCGACTCGGTCTTCGCCGGCGGCTACTTCCTCGGTGAACCCACCGAACCCGGGTCGACGACGTCGCTGGAGAACCTGCTCGGGGGAGGCATCCGATGAGGCGGATCGTGCTCGTCCAACTGTTGCTGTTCGCGGCGACGGCACTGATCGTGGTGCCCTACGGCATCTACTACATCGTCGGCTCGAGTCTCGGCGAACGGATGCGGGTGACGGCGCTGGTCGACGACGCACTCGGCGTCGGGGAGGGAACGGTCGTGACGTACCGCGGCGTCCGGATCGGCACGGTGGCGTCCGTGCAGATCGCGCCGCTCGACGGTGGAGCGCGCATCGAACTCGATCTCGACACGGACTCGGAGGTTCCCGTCGACTCGTACGCGAAGATCACCCAGGGCACCCTCGCGGGCATGCTCAACGTCGACATCTTCCCGCGCGCCGACGGTGGGCCGTACCTCACCGACGGCGACACCATCGACATGCCCGCCGACGAACAACCCGTCCAGATCGGCGAGACACTCGCGCAGGCCGCCGAACTCCTCGGCAGCGTCGAGCCGGGCACCATCGCGACGGTCGGGGCCGAACTCGGTTCGGCATTCGAAGGGCTCGGTCCGGACCTCGCGCGTCTGATCGGCGACGTCGACCGCATTTCCGCCGGTCTGGAGGCCGACGTCGGGGGCATCGCGGATCTGCTCACCCGCAGTATCGATCTCACCGCCACGATGGCCGCGAACTCGACGCAGTTCGTCGAGGGCATGGCATCGGCCCGCCGACTCGCAGAAAGCCTGCACGCCAACGAGGACCGCGTCTCGTCGATGCTCGCGACGACGCCCGATGCGATGCGCCGCGCCGACGGTGTGCTCGCCGAGAACGAGGAGTCGTTCGCGGCGATCGTCGCGAATCTCGACAGCGTCGCCCCGATCATCTCCGATCGCTCGTCGGCACTGGCGGCGGGTCTCGTCGCCATCCCTCGGGGGCTCGCCGCACTCGAATCCATCGTGCACGGCGACCGCGCCGATTTCGCACTGATCGCAACGCAGGGGCCGGTGTGCTTCTACGACACACCGCGCCGCGCCGTCGGCGACACCTCGCCCGTGACACCGAGCACGGCGAACTACTGTCCCCCCGGGCAGGATCTCGCGCAACGCGGCGCGATGAACGCGCCGCGGCCGGACGATCTGGGTCTCGCCGGCTCGACCACCCCGGGCACCGTGATCGGTCCGCCCGTTGTCGCCGATCCGATCCTCGTTCCGAGTGGCGCCGAGCTGCAGGCGTTCTGGCGCATGCTGTGGGAGGGGGTCAACGACGGCGCCCGCTGACGGCTGCCGTGTACCGCACCGTTGTCATCCCTCGTCGAAGGAGTTCACCATGCCCGCCCGCTACCTCGGGGACGCTTCCGTCGAACCGGCCCTGACGTCCGCGCAGACCCGGATCGAGATCACCAGCGGACCCAACCGGTGGAGCAGCAGGAAACATGCATTGCCCGACGCGATCGACTTCTGGTCGTTCGCCGGGGCCGCGGCCAACGTCGTGATGCAGCTCGGCTGGCCCGAGGTGGCCTACGGTGTCATGGAATCGAAGGTGAAGTCGGGGTCTCTCGTCCACCACCCGTGGAAACGGGCCCGCACCACCACGCAGTACCTGGCCGTGGCGATCCTCGGAACACAGGAGGAACGCGATGCCTTCCGAGACGCCATCAACGTCGCGCACCGCCAGGTGCGCTCGGACGAGACCAGCCCCGTCAAGTACAACGCGTTCAACCGCGAGCTCCAGATGTGGGTGGCGGCCTGCCTGTACATCGGGTTCGAGGACACCTACCAGCTGCTGCACGGCCGCCTCGACGACGACCAACTCGAGGACTTCTACTCGACCGCGTCACCGCTGGCGACGACGCTGCAGGTCACCGACGACATGTGGCCGGCGACCCGCGCCGACTTCGACCGCTACTGGAACCTCGCGTGCGAACGCGTCACCTACGACGAGACCACCCGACAGTACCTGCTCGACCTCGTCGGCCTGAAGATGATCAACTGGCCGCTGCGGGTGGTGTTCCGGAATCTCCTCGAATTCCTCACCATCGGAACCCTGCCCCCGTTGATGCGCGAGAAGCTCGGGCTGGCCTGGAGCGACGACGACCGCCGGCGTTTCGAGCACCTGTTCGTGTTCGTCTCGTTCGTCAACCGGTTCATTCCGCGTTTCATCCGCCACGGCGGGAGCCACGCGGTGCTCGCGGACCTGCGTCGCCGCATCAAGGCCGACAAGAACCTCATCTGACGTCGAGGGCATCGACCACGCGTGTCCGGGGCCGCACGAACGCTCGGACCCGCCGAAGATGAGAGCATCCTCATGCGGGTCTCCCCGGTCTCTCACCTCGGTCCACCAGATTGGGTCGTGCGCAACAGGGCGCACCGTCCCACAGGAGAAACGAGATGGAGTTCGGTAGGAAGTGGTTGGCAGTCGGTGCTCTGGCAGCAGCGGTCACGGTGGGTGCGGTGGGCGTCGCATCCGCCGACGATCCGGACGAACGGCGTGAGTCGAACGCTCCGGCACCGATTTCCGTGCAGCGAGCCCCGTCGCCGGCGTCGCAGCCCGGTGGGGAGTTCCCGGTCATCGACGTCAGCACGTGCGACGGATGGTACGACGACTGGGACGACCGGTATCCGGACCACGTCGAGGAGTTCTACGACGACTGGGACGATCGGTGCGACGATCTCCATGACGATGACGATGACGATCGGGACGACGACTTCTGGGACGACGACTTCTGGGACGACTGAGAGGGTATCGAACCCCGCCCGTCCGGCACCTCCCGCCGCCGCGGATCCCGCGTCGATCCGCGGGGTGGGAGTCGTCGGTGCGATCACGCACGATCGACGAGTCGATACCCCATCCCGCGCACCGTCTCGATGCGGTCGGCACCGATCTTCGCGCGGAGATAGCGGACGTAGACGTCCACGACGTTCGAGCCCGGGTCGTAGTCGAAACCCCATACGTTCGACAACAGTTGCTCGCGGCTGAGTACTTGACCCGGATGCCTCATGAACGCTTCCGCCAGCGCGAACTCGCGGGCGGACAGATCGACGACCGTGCTACCCGTCCGCGCCTGTCGGGTTCGCAGATCGAGGGTCAGGTCCCCGTTGTCGAGGGTGGTGACCGCCGATGGTCGCCCACCTCCGAGCCGCAGACGGATCCGAGCGACGAGCTCCTCGAACTTGAACGGTTTCGGCATGTAATCGTCGGCTCCACCTTCGAGACCGGCGACCACGTCGTGCACGCTGTCGCGTGCGGTCAGGACGATCACGGGCAGTGCCGATCCGTCGCGGCGCAGCAGTGTGAGCACGGCGAATCCGTCCATCTGCGGAAGCCCGATGTCGAGCACCATGAGGTCGTGGTCGCCGCTGCGTGCCCGGCCGTAGGCCGTCACGCCGTCTTCGACGATCTCCGTGCTGAATCCGTTGGCACGGAGACCCTTCTCGATGAACGACGAGATTCGGGGTTCGTCCTCGGCGATCAGGATTCGACTCATCGGGATTCGCTTCCGCTCGGAGGGTCGACGGGAACGGTGACGGTGAAGGTGGAGCCGCGGCCGGGCACGCTGCCGACGGACACGGCACCGCCGTGCGCCTGGGCGATGGCTCGAACGATCGACAGTCCCAGCCCGGCGCCGTCGGTGCGGGTCGTCGCCGAGCGGCCACGCGAGAAGCGGTCGAAGATGATCTTCTGCTCGTCCTCGTCGATACCTGATCCGGTGTCGCTCACCCAGATCCGGATCCGCCCATCGGCGAGCTGACTCCCGATGCCGATCCGGTCGCCGGCGCCGGTGTGGTGGACGGCGTTGTCGGCGAGAGCGAGGACCGCCTGGGTGATGCGCTGGGCGTCCAGGGGCGCGTGTGCGGGCGACGACGCCTCGAGCACCCAGTTTCGGTCGGCGAGTCGGCTCGCCTTCCCGAAGATCTCGTCGGTGAGTGCCGCGACGTCGACGACGGTGCGCCGGATGAACTCCGGTTGCTCGGCTCGGGCGAGCAACAGCAGATCGGAGACGATGCGGTTCATGCGTTCGAGTTCGTCGTCGACGAGTGCGACCGTCTGCCGCACGTCCTGCGGATCCGTCGCGGTCATGACGTCGAGGTGCCCGCGGACGATCGTGATGGGTGTGCGAAGCTCGTGTCCGGCATCGTCCAGAAACCGACGTCGGCCCGACACCGCGGACTCGACACGGTCGAGCATATCGTTGAGAGTTGCGGTGAGGACACCGAATTCGTCCCCCGGATCCGGCGACGACGGTGGTATCCGACCCGAGAGGTCGGTTTCGGTGATCGAGTGGGCGGTGGTGGTGATGTTGCGGACGGGGGCGAGGATCCGGCCCGCGAGCACCCACGATCCCGCGGCCGCGGCGATGGCGGTGACGGCACCTCCCACCGCCATGATCCGCCCGGTGTCGTTCGCGCTCTCGCGTTCCTGGTCGGCGAAGTACGCGGCGACGACCACCCCGTGGGCGGGATCGTTGTCGAGGGACACGGGTACCGCGAGGTACAGGACCTCGCCGGCACCGCTCTCGTACGAGCCCTCCACGGGGTGGGTGCTCGAGGCGACGAGATCGGTGAAGCCCGTGTCGTCGGCGAGGCGGATCGGTGCCTGCTCGCGGCTCTGGAACCGGAACTGCCCGTCGACGTATCCGAGGAACTTCTCGTTGGGTCGCGCCAGGTTGTAGGTGATCACCACGCGGAGGACGTCGTCGACGGTCGCGAACGGTGCACCGGTGGCGGGGTCGACGCCGGATTCGGTGAGTGTGGTGAACTCGGCGATCTCCGTGCGCAGCGAATCGCGCATCCGCTGATCGACGGATCTGATGGTCAGGAACCAGGTGAGCAGGCTGATGACGGCGAGCGCGGACAACACGAGGAGCAGCACCCACCCCGCGATCCGGGCCCGGGCGCTGCGGAGTCGGGGCCATCGACGCGGGATCGTCGACATCACCGGCCGGGGTCAGCGCTCGTCCGGATCATCATCGTCATCGTCATCGCCTCGATCGTCGTCCTCGTCGTCGCCATCCGGATCATCGTCGTCCCCGTCATCATCGTCGTCCCGATCGTCGTAGGCGGGGGGAGGTGGGACGATTCCGCCGGGGTCGGACGTCGGTGCCTGCCGCCGGACGTCCGCATCGGGGGAAGTCGTCACGGCGGGGGCGACGATCGGCGCGTGGGGCATCGGTTCGCCGGGTTCGGCCGGACGCACGGCGAACCACACGATCACCGCTGCGGCAGCCACGGCTGCTCCGAGCACAGTCCAGACGATCTTCACGCCCTCGAGGGTCGTCGAGTCGCGTGATGTACCGATGAGACCGAGATGAGAGAGCTCTCATCTCGGTCGACGAGATCGTCGGTGCTGCCTTCCGTCGACGACGCGGGGTCATCGGCCCGCGGCCCGGTGTCGGCGGACGGCCGCGCGATTCGCGCAGCGCACGGAGCAGTAGCGCTGACGTCCGTTTCGTGTGACGTCGACGACCACGGCCGTGCACGGATCCCCGGGGGTGCGTCCCGCGGCGCAGCGTCCGAGGCGGTGCATACCGCGGGTGGTCAGGTGCAGCGCGGTACCCACACTGATGACGGAACGGAGCACGTCCGGCAGTGATGTCTCCTCGGCGCGGTAGTGGAGGTGCCAGCCCTCGTCGTCGTGGTCGGTCAACCGGGGGTACGCGGTGGCCGTGGCCATCTGGGCGTTGAGCAGACGTGCGCGTTCGTTCGGGTCTGCCGCGTCCACGACCGTCAGCCAGTCGTCGACGACCTCGCGCGTGCGGAGGTGATCGTCGGGCGCTTCGGCGAACTCCATCGTCATCCCGACATCTCGGGTGCGCGCGACGATGTCGCCGCGCGTGGCGGGCCAGGCGTTGGCCAGTGATGCCGCCAGCAGCACCGCGTACTCGCCGTAAGGGTTGAGATGCATAAGGGCATTACATCATGGTGGTGCACATGACCACGCGGACGAGTCACGGCGAGCCCGACCCTGTGCTTCCCCCTGCCCACGAACACGGTTGGACGGTGGAATCGCGGCACTCCACCTCGGCGGGGTGGGTGCTCTACGTTCGGTGCAGCGAGTGCGAAGCGCGGCGTGTCGATCTGCGGCCCCACGGCTCGGTCGAGACCCCACCGACTGCATCGAGCAGGGAAATCCCGATCGGGAGTGCCGCTTCCGATGGCTCCGAGGAACGTGACCATCGGTGTGTGCACACCCGATCGGGATGACCCGGGCCCCACGGGTGGATCAGCGGGGGTCGACCTCGCAGGCCTTGCCGTCGTCGTCGCGGTCGAGACGCGGAGCGTAACCGGGTTCGTCGCGGTACAGCGGAGCGACACCGGCGTTCCACGCCTCGGTGCAGTTCTTGTAGCCGCCGCTCGGGGCAGACCGCTGCGGTGCGGGTGCCGGTGTGGATTGCTGCGGTGCGGGCGCAGGGGCGGGCGGTGCCGGAGCAACGGGCGGCGCGGGTGCGGGTGCGGGCGCCGGTGGCGGGGGAGCGAACGGATTCGCCGAGCCCGAGCCGATCAGATCGGCGATGCCCGTCGGAAGCAGGTTCACCAGCGGGAACGCAGTGGCGCTCGCAGGCGCGACGACGGTCAGCGCGAGGCAGCCGACGGCGGCCGCGGTGAAGCGACGGATCTTCATGTAGTTGTGCCTTTCGGGAGGGGCGGTGCCGTGGGGGCGCCGCACTCGACCACGTGTCGGCCCGTCCGCAACAAACGTTACGGACGGGCCGACGGGCAGGGTGGGGTCAGTGGAACGCGAGCTCGACGTCGTCGGGTGACGGCGTTCCGTGCGCCGGATCGATCTCTGCGTGCTCGTCCGCGTGACGGAACGGCACGACGACCGATGGATCTACCCGCATCACCGTGTATCCGGCGACCGCACCCGCCCCGAAACCGGGCGCGAAGATACGGACGGGCCGGTCGATCACACCGTCGCGGACCGCGTCGTGAATGGCCAGCGGGATACTCGCCGACGATGCGTTCCCGACGGTCTCGATGTTGAAGTACAACCGGTCGGCGCTCAGGCCGGCCGCTGCCGCGAGCTCGATGATCATCGTCTTGTTCGCCTGATGCGGCACGATCAGATCGATGCTCTCGAGCAGCGAACCCTCGGTGCCCGCGGGCGCGGGCAGGGCCGCGATCTCGTCGAGCATCTGCTGCAGGTACCGCCCCGCGAGCGACTTCACCTCCGGTCCGTACACGGTGATCGCATTGTCGAAGTCCGGGTTCGGCCAGATGATCGAGTTGACCTGGCTGGTCGGTCCGCTCGCGTAGCTGTTGAAGTACTCGATGTCGGGCTCGGCGCCTTCGGTGGCCGGCGACACCACGATGGCGGCGGCGCCGTCGCCGAAGATCATCCGCGACGGCCGGACGCTGCCGATCTTGTCGGAGAACTTCTCGACGCACACCACCAACACCGGGCGACGGACCTGCTGCAGGATCCGTGTGGCCTCGGCGAGACCGTACGGCATGCCGGCGCACGCGGCGATCAGGTCGAACGACGCGTGACTCTGCGCGATTCCCAGCTCACCGGAGATCCACGTGGCGAGTGACGGGATGAGCCGCCCGCTCGTGCACGTGCACACGATCACGGCGCCGATGTTCTCGGGGCCGACGTTCGCGTGTTCGACCGCCTGCCGTGCCGCAGACAGCGCCAGATCCTCGAACGTGCCGGAGGTGTAGCGGCGCTGTTCGATTCCGGTCTTCGCGACGATCTCGTCGGCTGTCATCGGCGACCAGTTGTACGCGGAGTTGCGGATCAGGTCCTCGTTGGTGCACACCTGGTCGCCGTGCGCGACGGCGATCGCGTCGATGCGGGGTCGGACCGCGAACTCGCTGCGCACGTCGACGGCGGGGTAGGGTGCCGCCGGTTCGACGGGCTCGGGTGAGGTGAACCCGACGGCCGTGCCTGCGCGACCGGACATCGCGCGGGTGATGAATCGCTGGACCTCGCGGTCGCGGGGATGGAACACCACCACGTAGTCGTCGTCGCGCAGCTCGTCGACCGAGACGAGCTCGATCTGCTTGCGATCCCACGGTTGCTGGTTGTGCAGCACCATCGACCACCGGCCGAGCGCCTCGAGTTCGGCGACATCCGCGTCGTAGTCGAGGATCTCGTCGTAGCCGAACAGCGGGAAGTTCGGATCGTAGGCGCCGAGCCGGATCGTCACGTTCTCGGGATCGGAGAGAAGCTGTCCGACAGTGGGTTTGACGGTCGGAAGGTCGCCCGCGATGTGCTTGCGTGCGGCGAAGACATCGAACAGGCGTGAGAAGATGGCATCCTCGGCGCTGTCGTCCCACGCGGC
>Ga0209612_1000853_pt1 | contig 27954 bp, 22 predicted proteins | sample BioC12SIPDNA_FD_185746 | JGI IMG/M metagenome (GOLD analysis project Ga0209612, IMG submission 185746) | Anaerobic biogas reactor microbial communites from Washington, USA - Biogas_R1_B C12 SIP DNA (SPAdes) (version 2) | ecosystem: Engineered > Bioreactor > Anaerobic > Unclassified | place...
AACAACAGGATCTAAAACTTAGTTTTGGTATCCTATTGGCGACCTTAACCATGCATTTTGCCTGGGGAAGCGCGTTAATTGTTGGTTTAATATCAAAACCCGACAGGAAGTGAACATGGCAGAGAAATCAAACAATAGGTCAACAGGGCATTTTCGTCTCGAGCGAGGCGAACAACGTGCGTTGTTGGTTTTTGGCGACCTTCTGGTTGCGATTCTTGCTCTTGTAGTTGCATTGCTTTTTTGGGCGCAGGGAGACACCTGGTTTGGTCTCACTCTTGAATTTTTCCGCACCCGTATTCCAGGCTGGTTTTACTTTTTACCTCTGTTGTGGATGGTTTTGCTGGTGGATTCTTATGATGTCCGCAAGTCAAGCAATCTGATCGTCACCTTGAAAACACTGGCGATTTCATTTCTTGTTGCCATAGGAATTTACCTGGCTATCTACTTTGCTTCTCCACCCAACTCTCTTCCGCGTTTGGGCGTGGCAATATTCTTCGTCTTGGCTGCTGTCTTTACCCTTATCTGGCGTCTCGTTTACGTGAAATTATTTGCTACAGTCAGTAAGCAGAAAAGGGTCTTGATTATTGGCGCAGGCAGAGCAGGAACAGCCCTGACACAAATTGTTAACGAGCAGGATCCTCCCCCCTTTACTCTGATTGGTTTGATTGATGATAATCCGGATAAGCTGGGGACTTCTGTTGAGGGTTTCCCAATTCTTGGCAATCATACAAATTTACATGAAATCATTGAAAATCAAAACATTACTGACTTGATTTTGGCTATTTCAAACGAAATGAACCATGGTATGTTTCAAAGCATCCTGACCGCCCAGGAGCAGGGGATGAACATGGCGACCATGCAGGACACCTATGAATCTTTGACCGGACGCGTTCCGATTTCCTTGTTGGAATCTGATTGGGTCATCCGTTCCTTTATTGACCGGACCCCAACCAGCGGTTTTTATCGTTTGGCCAAGCGTCTGATTGATTTGGGCTTGAGTCTTGTTGGTATGATTGGCTTGATCGTGCTTTACCCTTTTATTGCGCTTTTGATCAAGCTGGATTCCAAAGGGCCGATCATTTTCAAACAAACCAGGTTGGGACGTGGCGGCAAGCCTTATTTAATTTATAAGTTCCGAACCATGAAAGATAGCTCGGATATGGAAAAAGAAGCCCTGGTTACTGCTTCTAATGATCCCCGGGTTACAAGGGTTGGCCGTTTGCTGCGCAAAACTCATCTGGATGAAATCCCTCAAATCATTAATGTGTTACGTGGGCAAATGAGTTTTGTAGGTCCAAGATCAGAACGCAATGAATTGGTCAGCGTTTTCCAGAAAGATGTGCCTTTTTATCGCGCCCGCATGTTGGTAAAACCAGGCATTACGGGTTGGGCTCAAATTCATCAGGCTTATGCTGAAACGGTCGAAGAGACTGCCATCAAGCTGGAATATGATCTTTACTATATCGAACACGCTTCGATCATGATGGACATTTTGATCATGCTGCGCACAATAACCTCCGTTCTGGGCTTTAAGGGTCGCTAGAATGGATTTTATTGATTCAAAGAAGGAAAAGGCTGAGAATCTGCCAGAGATAATCCCTTCACCGCATCTACTTCAACTCCCGGAATGGGCGGAATTCAAGGCACATTTCGGTTGGCGCAGCGCCATCGTCCGTTCTCAATCGGCAGAAGCTCAACTTTTATTCAAAACTTTGCCGATGGGTTTTTCCATTGCCTACATTCCCAAAGGTCCTTTGGGATCTGACTGGAAAAGTCTGTGGCCGCTGATCGACGAGGAATGCCAACAAAGAAAATCCATTTTCTTACAGGTTGAGCCAGATTTGTATCTGCCTTTGCCTGCTGATATTTCAACTCAGTTTTCTGAAGGCTTCATTGAACAAGAGAAAACCATCCAGCCCCGTCGAACGGTGATAATTTCACTCGAGCCCAGCGAAGAAGGTTTGCTGGCGGGTATGAAGCAGAAAACACGCTACAACATCCGTTTGGCAACCAAGAAAGGTGTCAGCGTCCAGCTCACAGATAATGTTAAAGGCTTTTACGACATGATGCTGACCACCGGTAATCGCGATGGTTTTGCGGTCCACAATCTTGATTATTACCAAAAGGCCTATGACATCTTTGCTCCCAAGGGCAAATGTGCCCTGCTGCGGGCTTCTCACGAAGGGCAAGATCTGGCCTATCTGATGCTTTTCCTTTCGGGAAAGCGAGCCTGGTATTTTTACGGTGCTTCGGACAATAGCCAGCGCAACCTGATGCCCACTTATTTGTTACAGTGGGAAGCGATGCGATGGGCAAAAGAACACGGCGCGCTTGAATATGACCTCTGGGGCATTCCGGATGCAGATGAAAGCGTTTTGGAAGCAGAATTTACGAAACGATCGGACGGGTTGTGGGGTGTTTATCGTTTTAAACGGGGTTTCGGTGGTGAAATTGTCCGCACCAGCCCGGCTTTTGTTCGGGTTTATAATCCCTTGCTGTACCGCATCTATGAAAAAATACGTTCCAACCGGGCTGAAGATTGATCATGAAACAGATTTTTCCTCAGACTTCAGAAGAATGGAACTCAATAGTACTAAATTTTCCTCAGGCTCATATTTTGCAAAGCTGGGAATGGGCAGAGGCAAAAAAGCAAAATGCATGGACCCCTTTATTTTTTGTCTGGCAAGATCAACAAGCTGATCCAAAAGCCGCTGCTCTAATCCTCAAAAGGCAAATCAATCTTTTAGGTCTGCGCTTTTCTGTTCTCTATGCTCCTAAAGGACCCGTTTTCGATTGGGACAACCTTGAATTCGCCTGCCAAGTCATAAGTGATTTGCAAAACTTATCAAAGAAACACAAGACGATCTTCCTGAAAATTGACCCCGATGTTCTTCTGGGAACGGGCATACCCGGAACGGATGAAGAACAGTCTTCACCCAATGGTTTATCCTTACAGAAGATGCTTGAGGAACAAGGTTGGCAATACTCTCAGGATCAAATCCAGTTTCAGAATACGGTTTTACTGGATTTAACCCAAAGCGAAGAAGACTTGCTGGCCGCGATGAAACAGAAAACGCGCTACAACATCCGTTTGGCTGGCCGCAAGGGGGTTGAAGTCCGTCAGGGTCAAATCAATGAGCTGCCCATGCTTTATCAACTATACGCTGAAACAGCCGTAAGAGATGATTTTGTGATCAGGCACGAAGACTATTACCTGAAAACCTGGGCTGCTTTCCTGAAGGCAGGAATGGCTAAAATCCTGATCGCCGAGGTTGAGGCTCAGCCTGTAGCGGCCTTGATCTTGTTTGTTTTCAATAAGGTCAGCCGATACATGTTTGGCATGTCCACAGAGGCTTACCGCGAGTTGATGCCCAATTACTTGCTGCAATGGGAGGCTATCCGCCTTTCCAAGCACCTGGGTTGCCATACTTATGACATGTGGGGCGCGCCTGATACTTTTGACAGCACAGATTCGATGTGGGGTGTGTACCGTTTTAAGCAGGGCTTTAATGGCCTCACCGCTCGTCACATTGGCGCCTGGGATTTTCCCTCCCACCCCCAAATTTACAAAACTTACACCCAAACCCTGCCTAAGCTCTTGGATTTAATGCGAAGACGGGGCAAGTCGGAAAACAGGAAGAGAGTGCAGAATGGTTGAGCGAGTCCAATTGGCTAATTTACCAACACCTGTCGAGTTTCTGCCCCACCTGACCAGCTCTCTTGGAGGACCTGACTTATTCATCAAGAGAGACGACCTGACTGGCCTGGGAATGGGCGGTAATAAAACCCGAAAGCTGGAATTTCTGCTTGGCGACGCGCTTGCCAGGGGCTGCAAAACTTTGCTCAGTACCGGCGCGGTGCAATCCAATCACTGCCGGCAGGTAGCCGCGGCCGCGGCTAAAACCGGACTGGGCTGCATTCTGGTTTTGGCTGGCCAGGCACCTGAAAAAGTTCAAGGCAATTTGCTCTTAGACAAGTTGAGCGGGGCGCAGATTTTCTTTACTGAAAAAGAAAAACGCGATCAGGCCTTAAAGGAGCATTTTGACAAAGCAGAAGAAGAAGGTTTAAAACCTTACCTGATCCCGTATGGCGGTTCCAACCAAATTGGTGCCTTAGGCTATTTGCATGCAATGGAAGAACTTGACAAACAAAAGATCAACCCCGATTGGATTGTTTTTGCCAGCTCTTCGGGCGGCACTCAAGCCGGGTTGATCCTGGGAGCCCATAAGACTGGTTTTAAGGGCAAGATACTGGGCATCAGTATCGAACATCAAACCTCAGTCTTCGCCCCTGAAATTGCTGCCTTGGTCAACCAAACAGCAAAGACCCTTGAATATGACTGCTCAGTCACACCAGAAGATGTACTGATCAAGGACAGCTATTGTCAGGCGGGCTACGGTGTTCTGACACAGGCGGAAGTGGACGTAATCCGTTTATTTGCCCAGAAGGAAGGCATTCTGCTTGACCCGGTTTACACCGGACGGGCAGCCGCTGGCTTGGTTGACTTGATCCGCAAAGCTTACTTCAAAAAAGGAGAAAAAGTCCTTTTCTGGCATACCGGCGGTACCCCGGCACTTTTTGCTGAACCTTACAGTAAACGTCTTTTACAAACCTGAAAAATTTCAAAAATTTTCCAAACAAAGTCTTAAAAACAAAGCTCCTGTTTTACAGGAGCTTTGCGGTCTAAAACGTAATAGCAGGTTCTTACTCAGCCCGTTGTTTCTGGTGCTGTTTGTAAGAAATCGACTTCATTATTTCTGCGGCAATCGATGGGATAAGGACCAAAGGTAAGATTTCTGCCCAATCGATCCATCTGAGGGATACAGTGTCAAAAATTACCTGCAAGAAAGGCACGTATATCACTAAAATGATCAGAATAACTGAGACTAAAACAGCCAGGTTCATGTTCTTGTTGGTGAAAATCCCGATTTTTGAGAGGGGATAGTACTCTGAACGGGCTGTGTAGGCTCGGAAGAGTTCCGAGAGTGACAAGGTCACGAAGGCGAAAGTTTCAGAAAGGATCCGTGCTTCCATCGAAGCGCCTTCTAATGCGCCTCCACCGAGGAAGAAAGCGCCCAGCGTAGCGGCGGTGATGGCAATGGTCTGAACGATAATGCCTTTGACCATATAGCGGTTGATGATTGGTTCGTCAGACGGCCGTGGTGGATGCTGCATAATGTCCGGGTCGCCTTTTTCCGTACCCAACGCCAGGGCGGGGGCACCATCAGTAACCAGGTTGAGCCACAGAAGCTGAATTGGAGCAAGGGGAGTGTTCCAACCGAAAACAGTGGCAAGGAAGATGATCATGATCTCAGCAACATTACATGAGACAAGGTAGTAGACAAACTTGCGAATGTTGCTGTAGATGATGCGCCCTTGCTCAACCGCTGAAACGATTGAAGCATAGTTATCATCAGTTAGCACCATATCCGCAGTTTCTTTAGCAACGTCAGTGCCGGTAATACCCATGGCAACGCCAATATCAGCACGTTTGATCGCCGGAGCATCATTGACGCCGTCACCGGTCATGGCCACGACTTCACCGTTATCCCTCAGCGCGTCAACGATTTTCATCTTGTGTTCCGGGCTGACGCGAGCGTAAACATCAGTGATCTTTACGATTTCGCGCATCTCATCTTCGTTTTTGTCACTGATATCAGCGCCAGTCAAAACCTTGTGACCAGCCTGTAAAAGTCCGATATCTTCCGCGATGGCCTTGGCTGTGTTGGGATAATCACCGGTAATCATAACGGAGCGGATGCCAGCTGTTTGGGCTTCCTCAAGCGCGGGTTTAACTTCCGGACGTGAGGGGTCGATCATGCCGATCAAACCAACAAAAATCAGATCTTTCTCAAGCGCTTCTGAGGTGATTTCGCTGGGCATTTCGGGCACTGGCCGATAGGCGACACCCAAAACCCGCAGAGCGCGGCTGGTCATGTCATTATTCGCGGCCAGGATTTCTTCCCGATCCGCAGCTGTCAGTTCCACCGGATTATTTTCCATGTCCGATTTGAAGCGGCAGAGTTCCAAAACCACATCCGGCGCGCCTTTGACGGCAATTGTGTACCAGTTGGTTTTCTCATTGGTCACGTAGGGAGAAATGTCTCCATTGCCAGGATTGACAATATTATGAATGGTCACCATACGCTTGCGACTGGAATCAAAGGGGATTTCCTGCTTGCGCGGATAATTTTGATTGACTGTATTAGCGGCTGCGCCAGCCTTGAGGGCGGCAACCAGAATCGAACCTTCGGTTGGATCACCAACCATACGATAAGTTGTCTTGCCTTCACTTTCGCCAGTCGGCTCAAGTTGGGCGTCGTTATTAATAGTACCAATCCACAGCGCGGTTCGGGCAGCCGGGAATTCTTTCAGGTCAACTACTTCACCGTCAACCTTAAAATCTCCAACCGGTTCGTAACCCGTTCCTGTTATATCTACAAAATGACTGTCGACCCATAATTTGGTCACGGTCATCTGATTTTGTGTCAGCGTACCGGTTTTATCGGTGCAAATAGTGGTAACTGAGCCCAGTGTTTCCACGGATGCCAGTTTGCGAATCAGAGCGTGACGGTTGACCATCTCGCGCATGCCACCAGCCAGGCTGATGGTGACGACCGCTGGCAAACCTTCGGGCACAGCCGCAATCGCCAGAGAAACGGCGATCATGAAGAGGGCTACGATTTCTTCCCAGAAGGGTTCAGATCCAATCGCGACGCTGTTCCCCAGGATAAGTCGGGCAACGCCAATCACAAAGACCAGGACACAAACAATGAGAGCGCCAATACCGAGCGTTTTTCCAAGTTGATCCAGGCGTTTCTGTAAGGGTGTTTGTTCCTCTTCAACCGTCTGCAGCATGGTGGCGATCAGGCCGAGCTGTGTGTGCATCCCAGTGCTGGTGACAATGCCCCTGCCGCGTCCGTAGCTGACGGTTGTTCCCATGAAGGCGGTATTTTCACGGTCGCCCAGGGGGACATCCGCCTGCAGGCTGCTTTCAGCATCCTTTTTGGCAGGCACTGACTCTCCGGTCAGGGAGGCTTCATCGATGTTCAGGTTGACCGCTTCTAATAAACGCATGTCCGCGGGGATGAAGTTGCCGGCTTCGATGAAAACAATATCGCCCGGCACGAGGTCGCGTGAGGGAACCATGACCCGGTGCCCGTCCCGCAAGACCTGCGCCTCAGGAGCGGACATCTTTTTAAGAGCCGCCAGTGATGCTTCAGCGCGTGACTCCTGGATAATACCCATGATGGCATTCAGGACCACGATCAGCAAAATTGCGCCAGCTTCAACCCAGTCGCCCAGTACAGCAGAAATAACTGCCGCGCCGATCAAGAGCCAGATCACAAAGCTGTTGATTTGTTCCCACAATTTTTGTAAAAAGCTTTTGCCAGGGCGTTCAGCTAATTCATTGTGACCAAACTTTTCCAAGCGGGCTTTTACTTCTTCTTCAGATAGACCTGTCTCAACCGGCACGTTGAGATTGTCCAGCACTTTCGCTGAATCAATTGAGTGCCAGGAGATATTTAGAATATCTTCAGTGGGTGTGATAATTGATGTAGTTTTTTCACTCATAAAAATTTATTCCTCCAAAATCAGACTGGACAATTATAAGGTATTTACTCCAAAAGGTTGAGGGGATTCTGGTAATCCCAAAAAACTAAGGCACGGCAATAAAAAGGGTCTCGTTTCAAACGGATACGTGTTAGAATCCAGAAATGCATTGGAACATCCTTGGGCATGAACCCGCCGTCAACTATTTGAAAAACCACGCCAATCTTGGGAAAACCAGACACGCATACCTGATCACTGGTCCTGATGGTGTGGGAAGAGAAAGCCTGGCAAAAGCTTTTGTCAAAACCTTAAACTGCACAAATTTACAGGCGAACCAGGAATTCTGTGGAGAATGTCTGACTTGCAGGCAAATTGAAGAAGAGCGCTTCCCGGATTTGAGCTTCCTGCGAGTTGCTGAAGGCAGCAAGGATTTGAAAATTGACCAAATCCGTGAAATGCAGCAAACCTTGGCTTTGGCGCCTTACCAATCCAACTACCGCATCGTGATCATTCCTGATTTTCAAAAAGCGACCATGGGAGCCTCCAACGCTTTGCTAAAGTCATTGGAAGAGCCGCCTTCAAAAGCGATTTTGATTCTGACTGCCGATGCCAAAGAAAGCCTGCTGGAAACCATTTCTTCGCGATGTGAAGTGCTGCGACTGCGCCCTTCAACCGTTGAAGAAGTGAAAGAATATTTAATTGAAGAAAAAGGCATAGCGCTTTTGCGGGCTGCCCGCATCGCGCACCTTTCTGGCGGGCGGGTGGGCACAGCCCTTGGATTTGACCAAAATCAAGAGTTATTGGATGCTTACGATCAGGCTCTGACAGATTTGGAATACTTGATGACCAGCAGACTGCGGGAGCGCCTGCAGTACGTTGAAAAACTGCAGCAGCGAAAAGCTGCCTCAAGAGAGCATTTTGTTTTTTTGATCTCAACCTGGTTGACTTACTGGCGGGACGCGATGATCCGAAGAGAATCCACTCAAATCCCTTTGGTCAACATTGAACATGAAGATCAGATCCTTGAAATAGCCAAGCTGATCCGTCCCCAAATAATTGAAAGAATCCTCAAAGAACACGAAAAGGCGCTTGGACAGCTTGACGCAAATGTCAACCCTCGTTTGGTAATTGAGAATTTGTTATTGCATTTGCCCCTGGTTAAGTTCTAGCGATGAGTGAGCAGATTATCAAAGCAGGACAGGAAGTGGAAGAAGACTCGCGGGCGGACGCTGCAAAAGCAGCATTACTTCCATTAAAAACCCGTCTATTGGAATTATTTTTGGTCTGCTTGAAAATCGGGCTCACCAGTTTTGGCGCTCCTACTGCCCACATCGCCATGATGGAAAACGAATTTGTCCGAAAGAATAAGTGGGTCACGGAAGAGCACTTTTTGGATCTGCTTTCCGCGGCCAACCTGATCCCAGGGCCAAACGCCAGCGAGACCTGTTACCATGTTGGCTATGTGCGGGCGGGTTATCCCGGCCTGCTCGTTGCCGGACTGAGCTTTATCTCCCCGGCTTTCCTTACCAGCCTCTTATTAGCCTGGGTTTACATGCGCTACGGCAGCCTTCCTCAAATTGAAGGCATCTTCTATGTCTTGAATCCCTTGGTTTTGGCCATAGTTTTGGAAACCACCTGGCGGATCGGCAAATCCAGTTTCAAAGGCTGGAAGCAGATAGCCATATTCTTGTTGGCAGTCGTGGCAAAACTGCTGGGAGTCAATGAGGCCGTGATCTTGATTGGCGGTGGTGTACTTGGCGCTTTGTTGCACCACCTGTTGGCAGAATGGCCCAAAGGCCTCCCGCCGACACAATGGATGCTGGCGTTTCTACCTTTGCCTGCAATAACTGATTTCGTTCAAAACACAGCAGCTCAGGCTAAAGAAAGCTTTTCGACAATTTTTCTGTATTTTTTGCGGACGGGTTCAGTTTTGTTTGGTTCAGCCCTGGTTTTGTTCGCGCTGATCGAAGAAGATGTTGTCAATCGCTTTGGTTGGTTGACCTCTCAGCAACTGACAGATGCCATCGCGATGGGACAAATCACGCCCGGCCCGGTGCTATCGGCCAGCACTTTTGTCGGTTACATAGCCGGCGGCTTGGGTGGGGCGGCGGCAGCCACCTTTGGCGTATTTTTACCCTCCTTCCTGATCGTGGCAGCCACAGCACCCCTGGTAAAAAAGATGCGTGAAAACCATCTTGCGCATAGCTTTTTAAGAGGTGTCAACGCGGCCGTGGTAGCTTTGATTCTGTTTATCTGTATCTCCCTGGCGCAAAATGCCCTGGTTGATGTTTGGACTCTTGGGCTTATGCTGGCCGGTTTGGCAGTCTTACTCTTCACAAAATCACAACCCTACATGCTGGTGATTGCTGGATTTGTGTTGGGACTTTTTCGAGTTTTGATCCTTTTATAGGGTTTTGACCCCCTTTTGGTACAATCAGCCTTGACTATGGATGCCTTACTTGATCGCTTGAATTCACAACAACAACTGGCCGTTGCCGCGCCTGCTGGTCCCACCTTGGTTTTGGCAGGTCCGGGTTCGGGCAAGACGCGCGTGTTGACCTACAGAATTGCCTACCTGATCAGCGTTTTCAAAGTGCCAGCCTATAACATTCTGGCGGTCACCTTTACCAACAAAGCGGCCAAACAAATGGGTGAGAGGGTGACCCAACTGATCGGGCCAAACTCCGAAGGGATTTGGTTAGGCACTTTTCATGCGATTTGTGGGCGTATTTTGAGGCGGGAGGCTGATCTTCTGCCTGTCACCAAAAACTTTGTCATCTTTGATACTGATGACCAACAAGCCTTGATGAAAGAAATATTACGCGACAACAATCTGGATGAAAAACTCTACAAACCAGCCTCCATTTTAGCCGCCATATCCAACGCCAAAAACGATTTGATCCTGCCGGAAGCTTTCCCGGTTCAAAATTTCAGGGATGAACAAACCAAACGGCTCTATGCCCTTTATCAGCAGCGCCTGGTGAAGAATAATGCCATGGACTTTGACGATATGCTGGTCTATACCAACCAGCTTTTTGAGAGCTATCCAGTTGTGCGGGATACTTATGGGCATAAGTTTGAACACATTTTGGTGGATGAATTTCAGGATACCAACTATTCCCAATACGCCATCCTGCGCAACCTCGCCAGGGTACATAAAAACCTCTATGTTGTCGGGGATGAGGATCAATCCATCTATCGCTGGCGAGGTGCAGACTATCGCAACATCGAGCGTTTTAAGAATGATTTTAAGGATGCGGAAGTTATCTTGTTGGAACAAAATTATCGCTCCACGCAAACCATTTTGGACAGCGCGGTAGCTGTTATCGATCAAAACAGCAATCGAACCCGCAAGAAATTGTTCACCCAAGCCCAGACCGGCGAAAAGATTCGGCTGATCGTGGCTGAAGATGACCGCGAAGAGGCGCAGTTAGTGGTCAGCGACATCCGCGATGGCATCCTTGCCAGGCAAAACCCGAGTGATTTTGCCATCATGTACCGTACAAACGCGCAGTCCCGTCTTTTGGAAGAAGCCTTCCGACGCGAAGGCATCAGCTACCGCCTGGTGGGCGCGCAGCGCTTTTACGGCCGCAAGGAAGTGCGGGACATGATCGCCTTTTTCCGCCTGATTTACAACCCTTTGGATGAAATCAGCCTGAGACGAGTGATCAACCTGCCACCCAGAGGGATTGGGGATAAGACTCTACAAGCTCTGGCTGAGCTTGCTGCAAAAAGTGGTTTGAGTCTGGGTGAAAGCCTGTTGGACCTGAACCGAACGGATAACCAGGCTGTGCTTGAGTTGGGCAGAGGCGGAGAGAGATTGAGCCGTTTTGCTCACATGTTGGTTGGTTGGCGGAAAACAGCGCAGGACAACTCCCTGAGTGTCTTGTTTGATCGCATTGTTTCTGACACTGATTACGAAACCTACATCCAGGACAAAAGCGAAGAGGGGCAGGATCGCTGGGAAAACGTGCTTGAGCTGCGGGCGGTGGTGATGGAATATGAGACCCGCGGTTTGCAGGAATTCCTTGAAGCCATGGCATTGGTGGCAGATCAGGACACCCTGCCGGAAACGCTGGACGCGCCCACCATGCTGACCCTCCACGCGGCCAAGGGGCTTGAGTTCGAGCGGGTTTATATTATTGGCTTGGATGAAATGCTGCTGCCTCATAGCCGATCCTGTGATGATGAGGAAGATTTGGCAGAAGAGCGCCGCCTGCTCTACGTGGGCATCACCCGCGCCAAGAAAAAACTGACCCTGACCCGCGCGCAAAGGCGCCGCAGCCCTTACGGTACCTACGAAGATACAATCGCTTCCCGCTTTATCAAGGATCTGCCCTCCAGTTTGCTCAAACAGGATATCTACGCTCAGCCACGGCGCAACAGTTTTGGCAGGGAGAATGAGTATTCGCGTTGGGAGAGCCCTTCCTGGCTGCGAAATACAACTATTCCACAGGATAAACCGGCTAAAACCAAATTCAAAAGCGGCATGCAGGTTCGTCACAGCACTTATGGTCGCGGTGTGGTAAAAAACAGCAAGTTGGAGTACGGCGATGAGACGGTGGAAGTCTACTTTGAAGGTCATGGGCTCAAAGCTTTGATCGCTTCAATGGCAAAGCTTGACATCCTTTAAAAAACCAATCTGGCAGGCTATAATCTAAGCAGGAGGACGCTATGGACACGATTTATACATGGTATGGTCACGCGACCCATGGGCTCAAGGTTGGCAAACACCAGCTTTTGATCGATCCTTATTTCAACGGCAACCCGGCTGCCTCACAAAAAGCTGAAGAAGTTAGCGCTGATTTCATCCTGATCACACACGGGCACGGCGATCATGTGGGGGATACGCTTGAGATTGCCAGGCGCTGTGATTCCTTGTGCATCAGCAATTCCGAGATTTGTGCCTGGTTGAGAAAGCAGAAGCTGACTACCCACGCCATGCACATTGGCGGCGGACACGAGTTTCCCTTTGGCTACCTGAAACTGACCCAGGCTTTGCACGGTTCCCCTCTGCCTGACGGCGGTTACGGCGGTAACCCGGCTGGTTTTTTGCTGACCACGCCAGATAACAAGAAAATCTATTTTGCCGGCGATACCGGCCTCTTTGGCGATATGCAATTGATTGGTGACGCGGGCCTTGACCTGGCACTCTTACCAATTGGCGACAATTACACCATGGGTCCTGATGACGCTCTCTTGGCGGTCAAACTTTTGAGACCAAAAAAAGTTGTACCAACCCATTACAACACCTGGGAATTGCTCTCTCAAGACCCCTTTGCCTGGAAGGAAAGGGTTGAAGCCGAGACCGAGACTGAAGTTCTGGTCCTGAACCCTGGAGAAAGTTTAGCTTTGTGAGAATATGAAACTATTCGGAAAATTAGACGATGATACTAAAAAGCGAGTACCACCCGGTCAGTTTTTGACCTCGCGTTTCCCCGTATTGCACTACGGCCCCACGCCTGAGATCGACCTCGATACCTGGACATTCAGGGTTTGGGGTGAAGTGGAAAAACCGCTGGTAATGAGCTGGGAAGAATTCAGCGCTTTACCCCGCACCAAGCTGACAATCGATGTTCACTGCGTTACCAAGTGGAGCAAGCTCAACACCACTTGGGAAGGCGTGAGTTTGAAAACGCTGCGGGAGCTTGGTTTGGTGATCCCAACAGAAAAAGCGCGATACGTGATTCAGCACGCCGAGTACGGCTTCACGACCAACTTACCCCTGGAAGTGATGGACGCAGAAAACTTTTTGCTGGCCACTCATTATGAAGGAGAGCCAATCACACTTGAGCACGGCGCGCCTTTGCGTGGGATTTGCGGCGCCATCCCCGGGCGAGATGAGTTGAAGGATGTCTATTTTTGGAAGGGTGCAAAATGGCTGCGCGGACTGGAATTCAGCGCGGTTGACCAACCCGGTTTTTGGGAACAGGCCGGTTATCACAATGAGGCAGATGTCTGGTTGGAACAAAGAGCCAGGGCAAGATCTTAAATTTCCTTTAAATTTTTCTTTTTACAAAGCAAAAGGCAGACCGTTCAGGTCTGCCTTAAGGTTTAAGTTGGAATTTATTAAACAGCCCGGCTTGAACGCCACATGTAAAAGCCCAGACCAAGTCCGGATAAGAGGATGATCAATCCGACAATAGCCAAAACCGGGACACGGTTGGCGGTATCGGCTACCACCTCAGCCCCGGGTTGCGTTTTCAACTGAGCGCCAAAGTCGATGGTTGCTTCTTCACCGGCTCTTACTTCCAGCGGGTAATTGGTGACCGTGGTTGGGTTGAAATCGTCCGGGATAGCAACAGAAATGTTGTAACTTCCCTGGGGGATGTCACTAAAACAGAAGGGTGTCACGATCTCCGGGTCACCTGCCACGGTAGTACCGGTTTTGGAGACCTGTCCCAGACGGTCGTTGATGCTTACTTCACCACCATAGAGAAAATCCTCCCCTTCGGTGCGCATACCGTTGCCATCCAAATCGTGAAAGAGAACAACGCAAATGCTTGCCTCCCCCGGCATAGGGGTCAGGGTGGGGGTCACCAGCTCTGGTGGGGTAGTGGCTGTCGCGGTCGGCGGCAAAGGCGTAACTTCAACCCGTGCCAGGACCAACTGCTGACCTTCATAAATGGTGCAGGCGTCCGTCAGACCGTTGAGACGAATGATTTCTGAAATCGGCACGCCAGTCCGTTCCTGGATTTGAGAACACCATTCTCCGGCCTGAACAATGTAAACCACCACACCCTGCTCATTTGGGGTGGGGGTCTGGTAGGGGACTTGGGCCTTTGCGAGTTTTGAGCTGGAGGATGCGGCAAAGCCGATGGCTGTCAACAGCAAAACGAAAAGTAGAATCGAAGAGAATTTTTTGATCGTTTTCATAGTTTTCTCCTGCCGCAATTATATCATCTGAGCTTAAAGCTTAATTTTCTTTCTGGTCCTCATAGAAGGTGCATTTTCGAATTTTGCGAGCTTGGGTAGAATTGAGGTATGAATCAGCGCAGAAAAATTCCTTTCTGGTTTGCGCTTGTGCTCCTGATTGGGTTGGCGGCCTGTCAGAGCGCGAGTCCGCAGCCAACGGCAAACCTTACCGTCACCCTGCCGCAGCCGACTTTGGAACCAAGCCCGACCATTGATTGGTTCCCAAGGACCCCCACCCCAGTGTCTATCCCTACAAGCAACCCGGAAGAGGTCCAAACGGCCACACCGATGCTGGTGGAAGAAGATTATTTGGTGCGGGATGATTTTAGTGATCAAACTCTCTGGCAGACTGGCACATCCGAAGCCGGCACAATCGCTTATGAAGCCTCCGGATTATCTCTGGCACTGTTGGCAGGCAAGCATAGCTTGAGCAGTTTGAGTCAACACCAATTGCCATCAGACTTTTACCTTGAAATCACGATCGATATATTGATGTGCTCGCCTGAGGACCAATATGGGTTGATTTTATGGAATAACAGCAGCTCCGGCACCTACCGGGTTTGGTTTGACAGTTCGGGTCAGACAAAGCTTGACCGGGTTTTGCCCTCCGGCACCAGTTTATTAGAAAACTGGCAAACTGGCAGGAAAATTCAACCGGGCTCTCCGGCTCAAAACCGGATCGGGATTTTATCGAAAGAGGGCGTTTTGGAAATTTATGTGAATGACGAACTGCAATTCAGTCATTCACCTGTCAGAAAACTGGAGGGGGCTTTTGGTGTCATCGCTCAAAGCAACAGCAGTCACGCCATGACAGTCAGGGTGTCGGATTTGAAAATCACGGCTCCTTAGGCTTTTCAGCACCATTAAGGATATAATGAATCACAATAAATTAGATTTTCCATGTCATTGATGACAGCGAAGAGGAGAGAATGGATCAGAAACTCAAAATCATCATTCCCATGGCAGGTCTCGGCAGCCGTTTGCGTCCTCTAACCTGGAGCCGTCCAAAGCCACTTGTTTCCCTGGCGGGGGCTACCGTAATTGATCACCTTCTGGAAACCTTCAAGACAGTCCCAAATCATGAACAAGCTGAATATGTGTTTATTTTGTCCCCTGGTCAGCAGGAGCTGATCCAGGCGCACATGCAAAAACATTATCCAAAATACAAGGTCGATTACGTAACCCAACTCACCAAGAAAGGCCAGTCGGACGCGCTTTGGAGCGCCAAGGAGCACTTGACCGGGCAGGCTTTGGTTGTGTTTTCTGATACCTTGGTTGAAAGCGATTTCTCTTGCCTCTCGCAGGAAGATATAGATTCCATTGCCTGGGTAAAAGCAGTCCCCGACCCCCGGCGCTTTGGTGTGGTTGAGGTTGATTCGCACGGTTTGGTGACTCGGCTGATTGAAAAACCAAATGACATGAACAACAACCTGGCAGTGGTTGGCTGCTATTATTTCAGAGATGGCCAAAAATTAGTTAAGGCCATCGAAGAGCAAATCGAGCGCAAAATTGCCTTGAGAGGTGAATATTATCTGGTTGACGCCATCAATCTGATGCTTGAGAAGCAGACCACAATGCGGATTGCGCAAGTCAAGGTTTGGATGGACGCCGGAACTTCTGAAGCGCTGTTGGATACCAACCGCTACCTGCTTGAGAATGGGCGGGCAAACTTCAATGAAAATGGCACGTTTGATGATAACGTGATCATCCCTCCGGTCTTTATCCACCCGGACGCGCGGGTAAACACCTCCATTATCGGACCTCATGTATCTATTGGTCCGGGCAGTATCATTCAAAACAGCACCATCCGTGATTCAATTTTGAGCCAGCGAGCGCATATCACCAACGCTCAACTGGAAGGCTCACTGCTTGGATACGATGTTGTTGTCAATGGTATGAAAGGGAAATTTAACCTGGGAGATAATTCCTGGGCTAATTGGTAAATAAAAATTTAAGCCTAACCATAGAAAAGGAGAGTTAATGGAGAAGGTCTTATCAGACAGGGTTGCAGGACTTAAGCCATCCGGGATCCGCAAGTTCTTTGACATCGCAGCTACCATGAAGGATGTCATTTCATTGGGGATTGGGGAGCCGGATTTTGACACACCTGAACCAATCATTCAGGCCGGAATCGAGGCCTTGAAGCGGGGTGAAACTCACTACACCTCAAATCATGGTTTATTTGTATTGCGGCAAGCTCTAAGCGATCATCTCAAGCAGCGCTATCAGGTTGACTACCTTGCCCAGTCAGAAATTGTGATCACGGTAGGTGTTTCAGAAGCGCTCTACCTGGTTTTCACCGCCATTCTGAACCCTGAAGATGAAGTGATCATCCCCACACCATGTTTTGTATCCTATCAACCCGAGGTCATCCTGGCAGGCGGCGTGCCCGTGGAAGTAGCCTCACTTGCACAAGATGGCTTTGTGCCGCGCATCGAACAGATAGAAGCGGCCATCACGCCAAAAACAAGAGCAATTTTTATCGGCAGTCCCAGCAACCCAACCGGAGCAGTCTATGACCGGGCCTTCCTGCTGCAATTGGCAGCCCTGGCAGAAAAACATGATCTGATCATCGTCTCAGATGAAATTTATGACCGCCTGGTCTATGGCACTGAACATGTTTGTTTCCCCAGCCTGCCCAATATGCAAAAACGGACCATCCTCTTGGGCGGTTTCTCAAAAGCCTATGCCATGACTGGCTGGCGCATCGGCTATATTGCCGGACCGGAACAATACATCAATGGGATCGTCAGGATCCATCAATATACCATCATGTCCGCGCCCACAATGTCGCAATATGCCGCCCTGGAAGCTTTGAAGGTTGGCGAACCTTACGTTCAGGAGATGTTGAAAGAATATGATCGGCGCAGGCACCTGATCGTGAATGGGCTGAATACAATTGGCTTGAAGACAGTTGAACCCAAGGGTGCTTTTTATGCCTTCCCGGATGTGCGTTCCACCGGCTTGGATGATGAGGAATTTTGCAACCAATTGCTCAAGCAAGAACACGTGGCAATTGTGCCAGGAAACAGCTTTGGTTTTGCTGGTGTTGGCTATGCCCGGGTATCGTATGCCACCTCGTATGAACGCCTGGAACAGGCTTTAGAGAAAATCGATCATTTTGTGAAGAGACTTTGAATCTTCAAACCTTAAAATTTATTGTTGTAAAGCGCACAAGTATGGACTATTGTGCGTTTTTTTGTTACTATTCTGAATACAAGTAAAAACAGGGATGGTGAACTTATGACAATCGAAATAAAAGCTTTAAACCCGGATATGGGTGAGATATTCATTAATTATGTTAAAAACATCGATTTTTCTCATGCTCCACACTGGCAATTCTGTCACTGCCAGTACTATCATATAAAATGCGATTCAGAAGTATGGCGCAGCCGGACTTCTGAACAGAACGAAGAATTGGCCCGCCAAAACATACGCGATGGCGTTATGCAGGGTTTCTTGGCCTTTGATGGCGAAAACCCGGTTGGATGGATCAATGCCAATGATTGGCGCAACTATGCCTTATTGGAAGAGGATGAAGAGTTGCTTGGTTTTGAGGGAAAAACCGCTTTGGTGGTTTGCTTCCTGATCCATCCGGATTACCGCAGGCAGGGCTTGGCGAAAAAACTGCTCAAGACAGCTGTAGAGAATTTTAGAGAAAAAGGCTATGATCGCGTCATCGGCCGACCTTTTTTCTGGAGTCAGCACCCCGAACGCCAGTATCACGGCGTGCCTGACATGTACGAAGAATTAGGATTCGAAAAAATTTCAGAAATAAATGGCGTCAGCACCTATGTGCTTGACTTAAAATAAATGCCAAACTAGCCAAGTATGAGCGATAGCCCGGGTAACCGGGCTTTTTTGCTTAAGCTAGCCAAGTTATTTTTTATCGTAAAAGTTAAATACTCTTGTAAGGAATAGATTGTTACTAGAGCACATGAACTGGATCTTCGATTTGGCTTGACCAAAGCGGGGTTTTGGGATAAGGTTAAACTATAAAATTTTGAGGCAAGAGATGTCGCTCACCAAAAATCTAAGGTCTCAACCAAACCAATTACGGGCAGCTAACCACGGTGCTCGTTTCGTTCTATACCCCCATATCAATCAAACAATCAATCAAAGGAGAGTTTAATGACAGATACTACAAATGCTTTTAAGATGGCTCAGGCTCAATTTGATAGAGTCGCCGATGAGCTGGAGCTGGACCAACAGATCCGGGATTACCTGCGGTACCCAGCCCGTGAATTCCATTTCCGCATCCCGGTGCAAATGGATAACGGCAAAATCAGGGTCTTCCAGGCTTTTCGGGTGCAGCATAATGACGCCCGCGGTCCCAATAAAGGTGGATTGCGCTTTGCGGCCAATGAGACGGCTGATACTGTGCGTGCTCTGGCCATGTGGATGACCTGGAAAACCGCGGTAGCGGACATCCCCCTGGGTGGTGGTAAGGGCGGCGTCGTTGTTGATCCTTCAACTCTGTCTGAAAGTGAAAAAGAGCGCCTGGTGCGTGGATTTGTAAAAGCAATGTGGAAGAATATTGGACCGCGTCAGGATGTACCGGCGCCGGATGTTGGCACAACTCCCCAGATGATGGGTTGGATGATGGATGAGTATTCCTCTGTGGTGGGGAATTACACCCCTGGCGTTATCACCGGCAAGCCGCTGGGCGGTGGCGGCTCTGAAGGCCGCACGGAAGCCACTGGTTTTGGTGTTGTGTTCACCATTCGTGAAGCGATGAAGCATCTGGGAATTGACCCTACTCAAACCACAGCCTCAATTCAAGGCTTTGGAAATGTCGGCCAGTATGCCGCCATCGGTTTCCAAAAAATCCTTGGTGGGAAGGTTATTTGCGTTTCCTGTTGGGATCGCGCCGAGAGAAAATCCTACACCTTCACCAAAGAAGATGGCATCGATCCTGCCTATCTCAAGAGCATCACCGATCAGTATGGAACCATTGACAAAGGTAAAGCCAAAGAAGCTGGCTATGCTATCGAAGATGGCAACGCTTGGATCTCCAAGGATGTGGATGTGCTCATTCCTGCTGCTCTTGAAGGGCAGATCAATGGTGAGACCGTCAAAGCGATCAGCAAGTCAGTCAGGATTCTGGCAGAAGCCGCCAACGGGCCTACCACTCCTGAGGCTGATCAAGTCTTGATCGAGAACAATGTCTTCGTCATCCCGGATTTCCTCTGCAATGCTGGAGGCGTGACCGTTTCTTATTTTGAAGGCGTTCAGAATGACCAGAACTTCTACTGGTCGCTGGAAGAAGTCAGGCAGCGCCTGGATCAGAAGATGACCAGCGCTTTCGATTCTGTACTTCAGATGTCCTTGGACAAAAAGGTTTACATGCGCGATGCCGCTTACATGGTTGCCATTGATAAAGTTGTCAAGGCCATGAAACTGCGCGGTTGGATATAGATTGATTTTTTACAGCAAAAAGGCAGCAGTTCAACTGCTGCCTTTTTTGTTAGCCCAAGTGTACGGAGGGGGCTTGCTCCCTCTGCTAGTTTGGATGACTTTAAAAAGGTCCCGTACAAAATAACCAGCTTCGTTTACAATACCAGGATGAAACTTAAAGAATCAGATCAAAAGTTTGTTCAGCGCGAACAAGCAACCTTCAAAAGCATGCTAACCATCTACTGCCGTGCCAAACATAAGACCCACGGCCAGCTTTGTTCTGATTGCCAGGCGCTGCTTGATTATGCCAACGAGCGTGTGGAGAATTGCCTGTTCCTGCCGGAAAAACCGGTTTGCGCCAAATGCCCGGTTCACTGTTACAAAGAACCCTGGCGCGGACGCGTGCGTGAAGTTATGCGCTTTGCCGGGCCGAGGTTGATTTTCAAAGACCCAATTGCTGTGCTCAGGCACGTGAGTTTGCTCCTGCGCAATGACAGTGAAAGAGTTCAGCACCTTAGAGCAAAGTTAAATTAAAAATGGAGCTTACATATGCCAGACCCATCACTTGAATCTCACCGCCAGATGGCAATCTATTGTTTCAATCAAACCTGGGAGTTGATGGAGCTGCAGAATCGCACTCCTCTGCAGGATGATGAAATGCTGCAATGTGTCTACGCTTCCCGGTTTCACTGGGGAAAGGCAGGCGGCCCCTTGGAGTTTGCGAGGGGGGAATGGCAGATTTCACGGGTCATGGTGCTTCTGGATAAACCTGATCTGGCTTTGGAACACGCCCGGCTTTCTTTAATGTGGTGTGAAGAAAACCAAATCAAGGATTTCGATCTGGCTTTTGCCTATGAAGCGATGGCGCGGTCATATTGGGCGGCTGGTCGTTTTGAGGAAGCTCAAAATTACATCAAACTTGGCAACCAGGCGGCTGAGGATATCAGCGAGGCAGAGGACCGGGACTATTTCCTCAAGGAATTAAATTCGATTCAGAATTAAATATTCAGAAATCTGGCAGCTCCAAGATTTGACCATGCCATTAACCAATCATTGCAAAAAATCCGCTTTTACTGGATAATTGAAAAATGTTTTGGGAAGGAAGTCTTCTTCTGTTTTAAAATTTGTAATTATTAGCTTTTCTGATCCAATAATCTGTTGAACTTTATAAAAAGGAGAAATCATGTACAGTAAAAACACAGAATTAAAAAACGTATCCGGTCTTCACGCCCGACCAGCCTCCGAGTTTGTCTCAATGGCCAAGACCTTTGAATCCAAGGTGACGGTTCGCCGTTTGGATGATGAGGCTGCCCAGCCAGCTAACGCCAAATCCATCATTAAGATTCTGGCACAGGGTCTTTCAGTTGGAACCCCGATCGAAATCGCCGCGGACGGACCGGACGAACAAGAAGCTGTCGAAAAACTTTTTGAATTGGTTGAATCGAAATTTGGAGAAGACTAAACCACAGTTTCTGTAAGAATCAAGCACTTGGCTGAAAGGAGAGTTATGAGGATATTAAAGGGAAATCCAGTTTCCAGGGGAATCGCCCTGGGTAAAGTTTACATCTACAGAGCCTTCAAGGCTGATGTACATGAATCCTATTTTGAGGCTGGCAAAGAAGACGAGTATTACAAAAAATTCAAAGACGCGGTGGCAACCGCCGAAAAAGAATTGGCAACTATTGTTACTTCCATGTCGGCTGAATCTCCTGAAAAAGCCAAAATTTTCACTGCCCATACAGAGATCCTCATGGATGAGGAGGTGGATGAAGGCGTAAAGGAAATGATTTACGAGAGCCGGGCTATGCCCGACTATGCCGTAGATGAAATCTTCACTGATTTCGCGAATTTGCTTGAGAAAGCCAAAGATCCCCTGATCGCGGCCAGAGCTGCCGACCTGCGGGACGTGCGCAATCGGGTTTTGCGCATTTTGAAAGGTGAAAAAGAAAGCAACCTGGCCAATCTGCGCGAAAATGTCATTGTAGTCGCGCATGATCTGCTCCCCAGTGATACCGCCACCATGGACCGCAATCGCGTAATGGGGGTCATTACCGAAATTGGTGGAGCCACCTCTCACACGGCCATTTTGACGCGCAGCTATAAGATCCCATCCTTATTGGGCGTGACGGACGCGGTCCAAATCATGAAGAACGGCGATAACATCGTGCTTGACGCCCTGGCTGGCAAGGTGCTCCTGGATCCTGAAAAAGAAGTCATCAAGGAATATCAGGAAAAACTGGTGGAATTTATCAAGGAAGAACGCGAAACCAGCGAGTACCTGGATAAAATCCCCCTGGTTGCCAGTGGAGAACGCTACAGTATAGGTCTGAATGTCGGCGATACAGAACCTGAAGATGGCTATAAATATGTTGATTTTGTTGGTCTTTTCCGCACTGAATTCCTTTATATGGGCAGTGAGTATATGCCCACTGAGCAGGAGCAATTTGAGGCCTACAAGAAAGTACTGGCCAATGCCATGGGGAACCCGGTCACCCTGCGCACATTGGATATCGGCGGTGACAAGACCCTGCGCTACATGGCGCTGCCAAAAGAAGACAACCCTTTCCTCGGCAACCGGGCGCTGCGTTTGTGCCTGGACCATATGGAAATGTTCAAAACTCAACTTCGGGCTGCGCTGAGGGCTTCTGCTTTTGGTGAGATGAAAATCATGTTCCCCATGGTAGGAACCATTGATGATATCCGTGCTGCCAATGCTGTGGTAGCCGCCGTCAAGAAAGAACTGAAAATAGAAGGACTTGCCTTTGACGAGAAGATCAACATTGGCATCATGATCGAGATCCCATCCATTGGTTTGATTGCTGATTTAGCCGCCAAAGAAGTTGATTTTGCCAGCGTTGGTACCAACGATCTGACCCAATACCTGCACGCGGTAGACCGCATGAACCCTTCCATTACCAAATACTATCAGACCATGTCTCCTGCGATGCTGCGTAGTTTGGGAAAAATTTTCTCTGATTTTAACAAGGCAGGGAAACCAATTTCTGTCTGTGGTGAACTCGCTAGCGATGATATTGGTGCTGTGCTCTTATTTGGTCTTGGTCTGCGTAAATTCAGTATGAATGCTGCTAATATAGCGCGCGTCAAACGCATTTTATCCCTCTTTACCCTGGAAGAAACTGAAGAAATTGCCAAGAAAGCTCAAAATATGAGCACAGAAGCTGAAATCTTAGAATTCGTTAAGGCTGAAATCGAAAAGCGTACTATCTGATCTGGTTTTGACTGGAAGGGTAAAGCAAAAGACCGCTGAAGCGGTCTTTTTTCTGTCTATTATCCTTTTTCCTTTGATGGAGCAGCGTTTTTTCTTGGTTTGGAATCTAAAAGTTCTGAACAAGTCTTTACCTCCCTTCTGGACCATTTCTTTTTCTCAACAAGTTATGCTAAGATTAATTCAATCTAGGTGCTGAAAAAAAATAGTACCTTTTTTCTTAAAGATACAAGAGGAGACCTATGCAAGCAAACACTCCGTTCCAGGAAAAAGCAATCAACACTATCCGATTTCTCTCGGCAGACGCCGTCCAAAATGCAAACTCCGGACATGCCGGACAACCGATGGGTTCAGCGGCTATCGCCTACACCTTATTCAGCAAACATCTTAAATTCAATCCAGCCAATCCTAATTGGGCAGACCGCGATCGTTTCATTCTTTCCGCTGGTCACGGCTCGATGCTGCTTTACAGCCTGTTTTACCTGACTGGGTATGAAGAGATGACCATGGAGCAGCTTAAGCAGTTTCGTCAGCCCAACAGCCTCACACCAGGGCATCCTGAGTATAAACATACTGCTGGAGTTGAAACCACTACCGGTCCCTTAGGGCAAGGGCTTGCTGTTGCGGTCGGCATGGCCATGGCTGAAGCTCACCTTGCCGCGGTTTATAACAAAGACAACCACAAAGTAGTGGACCATTACACCTATGTTATTGCTGGCGATGGCGATTTGATGGAGGGCATCACCTCTGAAGCTTCTTCACTGGCCGGGCATCTGGGATTGGGCAAACTGATTTGTTTCTATGACGACAACCGTGTCACCATTGATGGCGGCACGGAAATCACTTTCACTGAAGATCGTGCCAAACGTTACGAAGCCTATGGCTGGCAGGTCTTGCATGTGGAAGATGGCAACAACGTGGAAGAGATCGATCAGGCTATTATCAAAGCTAAAGCTGATCCAAGGCCTTCGTTGATTATTTGCCGAACCGTTTTGGGTTATGGTTATCCCACATGGCAGGGTCTATCGGAGGCTCATTCCGGCATTCCCAGTGATGAGGAATTAGCCGGTGCCAAGGAAGCTTTGGGCTATCCAGTGGAACCCAAGTTTTTTGTGGATGAAGAAGTTCTGGCACACTATCGCGAAGCTTTGCCCAAAGGAAAAGAAGCGGAAGCCCGCTGGGAATCAACACTGGAAGATTATTCGCAGAACTATGCTGATTTAGCAGCTCAATTCAAGCGTGTAATTTCTGGCAAGCTGCCTGAAAATTGGCAAGAAGTGCTGCCAACTTTTGAACCCAGTGTTAAAGGCTTAGCCACTCGAAGCGCTTCAAATAAGATCATCAACGCGCTTGCGGGCGTAATTCCGGAGTTGGTAGGTGGTTCAGCAGATTTGAGCGGTTCCAACTCAACCACAATCAAGGATACGCTTTCCTTCCAAAAGGACAGCTACAAGGGACGAAACGTTAATTATGGTGTCCGTGAACATGCCATGGGCGCGATCAACAATGGTCTGAATCAGCACGGCGGCCTCATTTCTTTTTCGGCTACCTTTTTGGTTTTCTCAGATTATTTGCGACCAACTATTCGTATTTCTGCGCTTTCTGCTACAGGAAGCATTTGGATCTTCTCTCATGACAGTATCCTGCTGGGGGAAGATGGCCCCACGCATCAACCGATCGAACACCTTACCAGCCTGCGCTCTATGCCAAACCTGGTGACACTGCGTCCGGCGGATGCAAATGAAACAGCCGTAGCCTGGAAAATCGCGATAGAAAGACGTGACGCTCCAACCGTCTTGGCTCTGACACGTCAACCTGTGCCGACCTTTGACCGCACAAAATTTGCCAGCGCAAGCGGCACTGAAAAAGGCGCCTATGTGATGGCCGATTTGGGCCCTGCGCCAATTAAATTGATCATGATGGCAACCGGTTCTGAAGTTGAATTGATTGTCAAAGCAGCTGAGATCCTGGCTGAAGAAGGCGTTGGTGTACGGGTGATTTCCTTCCCAAGCTGGAGACTCTTTGAAGCTCAGCCCCAGGAATATCAGGATCAGGTTCTGCTTCCTGAAGTTAAGGCACGCCTGGCTGTTGAAGCCGGCACGAGCCTGGGCTGGTATAAATGGGTCGGGCCTGAAGGCAAGATGATCACACTGGATCGTTTTGGTGCCAGCGCGCCCAACGATTTTCTCTTCAAAGAATACGGCTTTAACGTTGAAAACGTTCTCGAAAAATCCCGGGAATTGCTTGGCTAAGCTTGCTCTTACCGAAATCAAACAGGGAGACTGAAAAGTCTCCCTGTCTTTTAATACTATTTATCTTGAAAGTTAATCCCGCTCACCTGTTTCAACGTAATAGGTAAGTTCATCGATGCTGAGGTCCTTGATGCCGAGTTTTTCAAGTGTGCGACCTTTGCGCCAGTAGTCCGTGTTGTGAATGAAGCAGGCCAGGCGGATGATACTGTTGATCCCATTTACGGACACACCATAGCGCTCACCCAGGGCTGCAATCGGTACCAGGCTGTTGGGGATTTCTTCCGTGATGTAGCGGTGATTCAAGGTGGCCGGTGCTTTGATGCCGTAGTAGCCCGTCTGATTGTGCATGGCTTCGTAAAGATTTTCCCCGCGGGCGTTATAGGCCAAATCGAGCCATTCCAGGCCTGTTCGAGCCTTGAGCCCCAGGGAGGCGCCCACGGTGACGCGCTCACGGTCGATCACTTCCAGCACTTTCGCGACTGAAGGGGTCACACCGTCAACGTAAAACTCAAAATCACCATGCCGGGCTTCGATCCAGCCCGAGTTTAGGATTGCCAGGGCCGGATGGAAAACCGCGCCCATGTTGTTGATCCCGGTCAGTAGCACGTTGCCGCCATTGATATATTGGGGATAGACCGTGTGGATTGCTTCCAGCACTTCCGGTGTTCGAAAGGCTGGCAAGGCCGCCAATGGAACTGACTCCTTGGCTCGGAAAATTTTGGCCTGGTTGGGGCCTTCCGAGCGGCTGGCAAAAATGAATGTCTCAGCTTCAGAGATAATGGGTTGACTTGTGCAGCCCTCCTGCCTGATCACTTCGGCAAACTCGATTGCTCCGCAAGTGCGCCCGGGGTGCAGGACCACGATGTGGTCATCGCGCAAGTAGGGCGCAGCCAGCTTGGCAATGTCCCGATGTCCGGAGGAAGGGATGACCACCATGATCAGTTTGCTGTCTGCTAAAGCTTCCTCAATGTTGTTTGTGACTTTGATCAGGCGCCCAAAACCAAAAATATTCCCGGGGAGTTCAAGTTCTATTCCGCCCCTTTCGGCGATCACTGAGATATGTTCCCAGGTACGGTTGTATAAAGTGACGCTTTTCCCCTTTAATGCCAGGTCGGCAGCCATAGCTTTGCCGCCGTTTCCTGCCCCAATCACAGTAACGTTCTGAAACTTTTCCATATTACTCCTTATCAAATAAAACTTGCGAGACGATGCTCTTCTGTCAAATGATGGCCTTGTTCATCTCCAGCTCTTCACTTGCGCCGTTGATGATGCCAGTACGATTTTTTCCCCTGGCAAAGGGGTTATTGCGCAGTTGCGGGGCATCCAAAATGCCCACGCTGACTGCCTGGGCAAGCGTGGCTGCGTCCGTAAGAGGGTTTTCTACCCCCGCAGGCGCCAGACCGGCGATTGCTTTCAGCGTGATTTTTACCTGCTCAACCAGATAGTCGACCCTCTGGCGGATAGCGGGGTCCAAAAGTGGGTCTATCTGTCCATCCAACGCGTTTTCGATGGTTTTTCGGGCCATCAAAGCGGCATCGATAATATCCTGCCCGGTGGCAGCGTGATCTGCTTCGGTGTGCCCAACGATGTGCACGATCTGCGGTTTGAGCGCCATCTGCAGATAAATTGAAGAATTCAAATGGGCTCTGGCAGCGTTGTCCTCAAGTGGATAAGAAAGCAAACCCGTGCGTGTTTGGCGCCAAACCCGGAAGTTATCATCCTCAAGAGGTTCAATCAGAGCCAAGATAGCCAGCATTTTGGCCAGGTCCATCACCCCCGAAGTTGAAGGGGGACTGTTGAACATCATTTGGGCAATGTAATCCTTGACACCATAAACCTTTGCATTAAGTGCCGAAAGATAAGCAGACGTAACAAAGACCACATCTGAAGCGTCGCGCATGCCCCAATGATGCGGCTCGTTCAATTCCACCGGGATCGACCGGCTGCCGTACCAGGTCATCAACTGCTGATGCTCACGGATGGATTCTTCAAGTGTCAAAGGCCCGCGCCCATCCATCAGGTTGAACCAAAAGAGCGGGATGGCTGCCCAGGCGATGTTGATGGTCTCAACGTACATTTCAGCCAGGCGGATGAAATCATCCGTGCCCGAGTAAGTGCGCATAAGAGGATAGTTGCCCGTGCGGGAGGCGGCGTAAAGATCGGCATAATCCTGGGCGCTGCGTACAGGCACGCCCCCGGCGCCGAAAGTTCTCACATCCTGCCGTTCAGGATGAAAGAAATTAGCCTGTGCGTCCTGGTCGATCCCCAAAGAGATCACATCCAGCACTCTTGCCTCCGCGATTTGGCGGATGCCCTCGATGGTGGCTTCCATGCTTGGTAAGCCAAAATGGTGACGTAAAATCGGGTAAGGCTGCTTCCAGTTGATACGTTCGATCAAGGTTTGAGGATAATTTTGTTCGGATTGTTCTGAGAGCTCTTCACCTCTCAGATAAGCCAGGAGCTGCTCAACCGGTTGATTACCGTCATAGACGCCATCAAAGAAACCTTCAAATTGGCGGGCTTTTTCTGCCACCGGGGGTGTTCCTCCAAACAAGAAGCGTACGCCCTGTTCCCGCAGTTCGTCAGCCATTTCAGCAAATTGCCCCAAAA
>Ga0209612_1000855_pt1 | contig 27921 bp, 18 predicted proteins | sample BioC12SIPDNA_FD_185746 | JGI IMG/M metagenome (GOLD analysis project Ga0209612, IMG submission 185746) | Anaerobic biogas reactor microbial communites from Washington, USA - Biogas_R1_B C12 SIP DNA (SPAdes) (version 2) | ecosystem: Engineered > Bioreactor > Anaerobic > Unclassified | place...
CGCTGGGGCGACGGCGCGGTGGTCTCCGGCGACGATTTCGTCGACGTCAGTCTGATCCCTCCCAACGCCGACGGCACACGGACCGTTCACTTCCAGATGCCGGAAGACGCCGCGCCCGGCATGACGTTCCTCCGCTTCCGCATCAGCACCGATCCGGGCCTGTCCTTCGATGGCCTGGCCCTCGACGGCGAGGTGGAAGACTACGTGGGCTATATCCACATGGTGGACCACGGCGACGCTCCCGGCGCGGGGACCGCCCCGCACGTCTTCACCCAAGCGCCGGCGGTGCTCGGAGAGCCGCTCGTGCCCTACGGTCCCTGGATGGGCACGAATCCAACCGACCATGACCTGCCGGTCGATCCCAGCGTGGTCTTCGTCGATGACCAGACGGGTGTCGACGACGAGGACGGCGTGATTCTGTTCGACGTGCTGGGCCAGCCAACGACGCAGCTCGTGCCGGGCGAGTGGGCGACGATTCAAGTCACCGTCAACGCCGGCTCGCCCGAAAGCGGATACCTCTACGCCTGGATCGACTACAACGGCGATGGCCTCTTCGAGAGCCAGCCGAAGATCGAGACACAACTCGGAGTCGACCACGATGGCAACGAGCAGATCGCCGACGGCCTGGCGATTGCCGCCGGCGAGACGGCGACGATCGACTTCTTCGTGCCCCATGAGGGGATCGACCCGGGCGCGATCAACGCCCGCTTCCGCCTGATCGGCAAGACGGAACATGATCTTCGCGTCGCCGCCGATCCGGACTGGACCTTGGGTTCCACCGGCTTGGCCTACTCGGGCGAGGTGGAAGACTACGTCTACACGATTCTGGAGGTCGACTACGGCGATGCGGCCAACGGCCCGACAATCTGGGCGGACGACGGCGCGCGGCACGTGATCGCCGGTCCGTGGATGAGCACGGGCGATACCCTGCCGGACTGGGAATACGACGGGCAGGAAGACGACAACGCCGCGGGTACCGCGCCGGCCGATGAAGACGGCGTCGTGCTGCTCGACTGGCTGGGCAACCCGACGGCGGAGCTTATCCCCGGCCAATGGGCCAAGATCGAGGTGACCGTCGCGGCGGATTCGCCCGAGGGCGGCCGGCTCTACGCCTGGATCGACTACGACGGCGACGGGCTCTGGGCTGGCTCGGGCAGCGAGACGCAGAACGGCGTCGCCAACCCGTGGAACGAGCAGATCGCCGACGGCCTGGCGATTGCCGCCGGCGAGACGGCGACGATCGACTTCTTCGTGCCCCATGAGGGGATCGACCCCGGCGCGATCGACGCCCGCTTCCGGCTGATTGGCGAGACGGAACACGCGGTCCGCACGGCGCTCGATGCGGATTGGACGCTGCCGGTCGAAGGGATCGCCTACTCGGGCGAGGTGGAAGACTACGTCTACACGCTTCTGGAAGTCGACTACGGCGACGCGGCCAACGGCCCGACGATCTGGGCGGACGACGGGGCGCGGCACGTGATCGCCGGCCCGTGGCTGGGCACCCCGCCGGACTGGGAACACGACGGCCAGGAAGACGACAACGCCGCGGGTACCGCGCCGGCGGACGAAGACGGCGTCGTGCTGCTCGACGTGCTGGGCAACCCGACGGCAGAGCTCGTGCCGGGCGAGTGGGCGCAGCTCCAGGTCACGGTCGGCGAGGATTCGCCCGAGGGCGGGTATCTCTACGCCTGGATCGACTACAACGGCGATGGCCTCTGGGGCGGCTCGGGCAGCGAGACCCAGGGTGAAGACTCCTACGGCTGGAACGAGCAGATCGCCGACGGCCTGGCGATTGCCGCCGGCGAGACGGCGACGATCGACTTCTTCGTGCCCCATGAGGGGATCGACCCGGGCGCGATCGACGCCCGCTTCCGACTGATTGGCGAGTCGGAACACGCGATCCGCACGACGCTCGATGCGGAATGGACGCTGCCGGTGGGCGAGATCGCCTACACGGGCGAGGTGGAAGACTACGTCTATACGATTGTCGAGGTCGACTATGGCGACGCGGCCAACGGCCCGACGATCTGGGCGGACGACGGCGCGCGGCACGTGATCGCCGGCCCGTGGCTGGGCACCCTGCCGGACTGGGAGCACGACGGCCAGGAAGACGACAACGCCGCGGGTACCGCGCCGGCCGATGAAGACGGCGTCGTGCTGCTCGACTGGCTGGGCAACCCGACGGCGGAGCTCGTGCCGGGCGAGTGGGCGACGATTCAAGTCACCGTCAACGCCGGCTCGCCCGAGGGCGGATACCTCTACGCCTGGATCGACTACAACGGCGATGGCCTCTGGGGCGGCTCGGGCAGCGAGACCCAGGGTGAAGACTCCTACGGCTGGAACGAGCAGATCGCCGACGGCCTGGCGATTGCCGCTGGCGAGACGGCGACGATCGACTTCTTCGTGCCCCATGAGGGGATCGACCCGGGCGCGATCAACGCCCGCTTCCGCCTGATCGGCGAGTCGGAACACGCGATCCGCACGACGCTCGATGCGGAATGGACGCTGCCGGTGGGCACGATCGCCTACACGGGCGAGGTGGAAGACTACGTCTACACGCTTCTGGAAGTCGACTACGGCGACGCGGCCAACGGCCCGACAATCTGGGCGGACGACGGCGCGCGGCACGTGATCGCCGGTCCGTGGATGAGCACGGGCGATACCCTGCCGGACTGGGAATACGACGGGCAGGAAGACGACAACGCCGCGGGTACCGCGCCGGCCGATGAAGACGGCGTCGTGCTGCTCGACTGGCTGGGCAACCCGACGGCGGAGCTTATCCCCGGCCAATGGGCCAAGATCGAGGTGACCGTCGCGGCGGATTCGCCCGAGGGCGGCCGGCTCTACGCCTGGATCGACTACGACGGCGACGGGCTCTGGGCTGGCTCGGGCAGCGAGACGCAGAACGGCGTCGCCAACCCGTGGAACGAGCAGATCGCCGACGGCCTGGCGATTGCCGCCGGCGAGACGGCGACGATCGACTTCTTCGTGCCCCATGAGGGGATCGACCCCGGCGCGATCGACGCCCGCTTCCGGCTGATTGGCGAGACGGAACACGCGGTCCGCACGGCGCTCGATGCGGATTGGACGCTGCCGGTCGAAGGGATCGCCTACTCGGGCGAGGTGGAAGACTACCAGTATGGGATCGTGGCGCTGGATTATGGAGACGCGCTGCTCGACTCGACGGTTTGGGCAAGCGACGGCGCGCGGCATATCATCACGGGTCCCTGGATGAGCCAGTCCGGCACGGCGACCGATGCGGAAGACGATGGGCAGCCGAGCGTGGGCGCCGACGGCGACGATTCTAACGGTCGGGCTGATGAAGACGGCGTCGTGGCGAAGACCTATTTCATGCCGGGCGAGACGGCCACGATCACCGTCTACGCCAGCGGAGAGGCGAAGCTCGACGGCTGGATCGATTACAACCAGAACGGCACGCTCGAGGCCGACGAGTACCTGTTCGGCTCCGGCAGCGTGACGGTCAACGGCACGCAGGATATTGTGTTCACCGTGCCCGATACGGCGCGGATCGGCTACACCTACGCCCGGTTCCGCATCAGCTCGGCCGGCAATCTCCAGCCGACGGGCCTGGCCGACGACGGCGAGGTGGAAGACTACAGGATTCTGATTTCCGGGATTGACTACGGCGACGCCCCCGATAGTTACGGGACGCTGCGGGCCAGCGACGGCGCGCGGCATGTGACGGTCGGCCCGTTCTTCGGGCCGCTGCCCGACCACGACGCCGATGGCCAGCCGACCGCCGACGCCACCGGCGACGACAACGACACGGACGCCTATCCGGGCAATGACGAGCAGGGCGACATCAACCTCGTCGGGCGGCTGATCCCCGGCGAGATCGCCGAGTTCTCGCTCAACGTCAGCGGGCCGGGCGGTATCGTCGATGCCTGGATGGACTTCAACGACAACGGCAAATGGGACGCCGATGAACACGTCGTTCACCAGTCCGTTGCCGCCGGCACGAGCAGCGTCTCGTTCCTCGTGCCGCAGACGGCCGTGCCGGGAACGACCTTCGCGCGGTTCCGCATCACGTCCGACGGCCTGGGGGCCGACGGCCAGCCGCTGACGCCCTTCGGCCTTGCCTTGAGCGGCGAGGTCGAGGATCACCTGTTCACGATCGAGGAGATCGATTACGGCGACGCGCCGGACAGCTACGGGACGCTGCGGGCCTCGGACGGGGCGCGGCACGTGATCGATCCGGCCGGTCCCTACCTGGGCGCCTTGGTGGACCACGACGTCGACGGCGCGCCGAGCGTGCTTGCCGACGGGGACGATCTCCGCGGGAGCGACGATGAAGACGGCGCTGTCTTCAGCCAGCTGTTCTGGCTCGGCAACGCGAATGTCGACGCCTGGTATGAGGTCCTCGCGCCGCGGGGCGGTTATGTCGACGTGTGGATCGACTTCAACGGCGACGGCGTCTTCGACCAGCTTTCCGAGCACTTGCCGCAACAGTCCGTGCCGGCCAGCGCGACGCCCTTCCGCTACAATTTCACCGTGCCCGACCAGGGCTACACGGGCGATGCCTACGCCCGGGTGCGGATCACGAGCACGGGCAAGGGAGCGGACGGCCAGGCGCTCACGCCGTATGGCCTGGCCGCCGACGGCGAGGTCGAGGACCATCGCGTGTTCCTGGACACCGCGCCGGTGGCCGACGCCGGCGGTCCCTACTGGATCAACACGAATGAGAACCTGGTGCTCGACGCCTCGGGTTCCACCGACGTGAACCTCGCGCCCGACGCGATCGTCCGCTACGAGTGGGACTTCCAGTACGATCCGGCCAATCCGTTGAGCTGGAATCCGCAATTCGTCACCACCCAGGCGATTGATACGATCGCCTGGCCGTGGTTCGACATTATCGGGGTGCCGCAGCCGCGGCCGGAAGGGCCGCTGCCGATCTACCTCCGCGTGATCGACAGCTTCGGCGCATGGAGCCAGATCGCCACGGCCGACCTGCTGATCTTCGACAACCAGCCGACCGCGGCGCTGAGCGTCACCAGCACGGTGGGGCCGGGCGACCCCGCGCCGTTCGCGCCGGAGGAACCGCTCCACTTCGACGGCACCCTCTCGACGCACGACCGGGGCGAGCCGAAGTTCGACAAGCAGATCGTCAAGTACGAGTGGGATTTCAATGCCGACGGCGCCTACGACCTGGTTCAGAACCTCGGCGACGCCGGGTTCGGGCACGCCTACTATGCCTACCCGAAGTTCGGCCAGTACACGGCCGTGCTGCGGGTGACGGACAACAACGTGCCGCCGAAAACCGACGTGGTCAGCGTGACGATCGATGTCACGGACAGCAACTTGCCGCCGGTGGCCCGCGCCGATGGGCCCTATTGGGTCAACGTCGGCGAAGGCGTGATTCTCAACGGCGGCAACTCGACCAACCCGGACAATCCCGCCTGGGGCGACCAGATCGTCACCTATGCCTGGGACTTGGACCGCGACGGCGTCGACGACGCCTTCGGCGCCGAGGTCCTCGTGTCCTGGAATCAATTGATCGGGCTCGGGCTCGGCGTTGCCGGCGCCTATACGATCGAACTGGAGGTGACCGACTCGCTCGGCGCCAAGAGCGTGGATACGGCCACGCTGCGGGTGTTTGAAAATATGCCCACGGCGGTTGCCACGGCGACGCCCAACCCGGCCGCGCCCGGCCAGACGATCGACTTCGACGCCAGCGGATCGTGGCACGACCGGCCCGATCGCAGCATCGTACAGTACGAATGGGACTTCCATTACGACGGCTCCTTCAATCCCGAGGCGAGCTCGGCGACGCCCAGCGCCGGATTCACCTACGACGCCTTCGGCGTCTACAACGTGATGCTGCGGGTGACGGACGACAACAGCCCGGCCAAGCGGGACTTCCTCGACGAGCCGCTGGTGATCACGGTCGACCAGGGCAACCAGGCCCCGACGGCCGACGCGGGCGGCCCCTACGTGGTCGAGGCCGGATCGGGCATCGTGCTCGACGGCAGCGGATCGTCCGATCCCAACACGGCCTTCGGCGACCAGATCGCCAGTTACGAGTGGTCGATTGACGGCAACGTCCTGCCGGTCAACACGCCGACGGTCAGCCTCACCTGGGCTCAACTGGTCGCGATGGGGCTGCCCGTGGGCAGCGAGCTGCCGGTCACGCTGACCGTGGTTGACAAGCTGGGCGCCAGCGATTCGGACAGCACGACGCTGGCGATCTACGACAACCAGCCGGTCGCCGTCTTCACGGCCCTGCCCAATCCCGTGGCCTGCAACGTGCCGGTCGCCTTCGACGCGAGCGGGTCGTATCACGGACAGCCGGAAGCGGGAATCGCCACCTACGAGTGGGACTTCGACTACGACGGCGTCACGTTCGACGTCGACGCCACGGGCGCGGCCGTCTCCCACGCCTATCCCCAGTTCGGCAGCTATCTCGCGGCCCTGCGGGTCACGGATGACAGCCCGGACGAGAAGACCGACATCGCGGTGCTCACGATCGACGTCAGCCTGGGCAACCGCGCCCCGGTGGCCGACGCCGGCGGGCCCTACGTGTTCGGCGTCTCCGGGCCGATCGTGCTCGACGGCCAGGGAAGCTTCGACCAGGACGAGCTCGACGGCTACGGCGACAGCATCGTCTCCTACCTCTGGGATCTCGACGGCGACGGCCAGTTCGACGATGCCAGCGGCGCGGCGCCGACGATCCCGGCCGAGGCCTTCAGCTTCCCGCTGGATACGCCGGTGACGATCGCCCTGCGGGTGGAGGACCAGTTCGGCGCATTCAGCACGGACGCGACGACGCTCATGATCACGATGAATCAGCCCCCGCTGGCCGATGCCGGCGGGCCTTACACCGCCGATGAGGGGAGTCCGATCACGCTCGATGGCACCGGCTCGACCGATGATCAGCCGGGACTGATCTACGAGTGGGACCTGGACTACGACGGCGTCACGTTCCAGGTCGACGCCAGCGGGGCTCAACCGCTGGTCACGTTCGCCGACGACGGCGTGCGGACGATCGCCCTGCGGGTCACCGACCAGACAGGCATAAAGGACCTGGCGACGACGACCGTCACGATCGCCAATCTCGATCCGGTCGCCGGCGACCTTCAGGTCAGCCCCTCGATCACGCTCGACGGCCAGGTGCTGATCGGCGCCGGCACGGTCGTCGTCGCCGGCAGCTTCAGCGATCCCGGCGCGCTCGACACCCACGAGGTCTCGATCGCCTGGGGCGACGGGCAGGTCTCCGCCGCGGCGGTCAACCAGGAGGCCGGCACGTTCGAGGCGACCCACGTTTACGCGGGTGGCGGCCGGTTCACGATCCAGGCCACCATCACCGACGACGACGGCGGCGCGGCGCTGGTCTCAAGGACCGTCAACATCGTCAACGACCTCGGCACGGTCGATTTCCGCGACGACCTGGTCAATCAGGACCCGGCGGCCGGCGACCTCTGGTACCGGCTCGACGCGGCCCACGACGGCCTCTTGACGGTCGAGCTGGGCGGCTCGGGCGCGGCCGCCGCCGCGGTCGATCTGTTCGACGCGTCGCAAGCCGCCGTGGCCGCTCTGGCCGATGGTCCGAGCACCGGCGGCGCCGACTTCCTCGTCACGGCCGGCGCGAGCTACTATTTGAAGCTCTCCGGCGGGGCGGCCGATGTCGATCTGCGCCTGACGAACCTCGTCGAGCAAGCCGGGGCCGCGCTGACCGTCCACGGCACCGACGCGGACGACCTGTTCGAGTTCGAGCTGGCCGAAGGGCACTACGTGCGGATCAACGGCACGGAGTATCTCTTCGCCGCCGTCGCCGGCGCGGTCGACACGGTCGACTTCGACGGCGGGCTGGGCAACGACACGGCAACGTTCTACGGCGACGCGGCGGACCAGTCGGCGCGGTTCTTCACCGGCCGCGGCGAGTTCTATTCCGGCGTGCTCGAATTCGACAAGACCGGGTTCTTCGTCAACGCCCTGGCCGAAAACCTCGTCGCCCACAGCGGCGGCGGCGAAGACTACATCCAGATGTACGACTCGCCGGGCGACGACGTCTTCACGGTCGCGCCGCGATTGGCGACGCTCACCGGCCCGGGTTATTCCCATGCCGGCTACGGATTCTACGTCAGCCTGGGCTACGCCACCAGCACCGGCGGCGCGGACGGCGCCGGCGGCCGCGACGTTGCCGAGATGCAGGATTCGACGGGCATCGACAAGGTCAAGGTCGGCGACGCCGTCGGCAGGGAGACGACCAAGGACACGGTCCGCGTCTCCAACTGGAGCGCCACGGATCAGCCGTACTTCCTCCGCACCAAGGGATTTGAGGAAATCACCGTCTTGTCCAACGGCGGCGGCGACCTTGCCCGGATCTTCGATTCCGCCGCCGACGACACGGTGAACGCCTCGTATGACGAAGTCACGATCGTCACGGGGAGCAACCTGGAGAAGCCGGGAATCGCGCGCAAGAAAGCGACGATCCGGGGCTTCGAAAGCACGATCGCCTACAGTGTCTGGGGTGGCAGCGACACCCTCAACCTGTTCGACAGTCCGGGCGACGACAAGGTCGTGCTCCGGGCGCACAAGGCCGAGATGAGCCCGCGGCAGGCGGATACGCCGATCTTCACCGGCCGCGCGTTCTCCCTCGTCCACGCCATCGCCTCGGCCGGGGCCGAGAAGTACGACTATGTCCGCATGCACGACACGGTGCTGGTCGATCTGCTGGTCGCCGGGTATCTCGACGGCGAAACCTGGGCAAGCCTCTCCAAGCCGGCCGACGGATCGGCGATGACCCAGATGTACGACGCCCTCGGCTTCGACGTCGTCAGGGCGGTGAACGACTACGGCGATTCGCCGCGGAACAAGAAAGACGTGGACGCCACCGTCGACTTCCTCATGCTCGATGGCGGCTGGGACGAGATCTGAGCCGGTCGCGGTCCACGAGACAACCGCCCGCCGGCTCCTACTTCAGCTCCTTGATGCGGAGGTTGCGGAAAGCCACTTCCTCGCCGTTGCCGTGGGCGTGCAGGCCGATGTGGCCCTTGGTGTAGAGCAGCCCGGGGTGGTCCTGGCCGTCCATCCCCGGCTTGCCGGCGTAGTCGTCGAGGTTGGCGTCGACGATCACCGTGCCGTTCAGGATCACCTTGACCCGCCGCCCCTGGCAGATGATCTCTTCCTGGTTCCACTCTCCAGCCGGCTTGAGGTGGCCGGGCCTGGCCGGCACCACGCCGTAGATCGAACCGTGATGCTGGTAGGCGTGGATCGCGGCGTGCTTGGGAGCGTCGTCGTCGAGCACCTGGATCTCCATCCCCTCCAGGTGAGGCGCGCGGCTGATCTTCGTGCGGATTCCCACGCCGTTGTTTCCGCCGGGCTCGAACTGGATGTCGAGCCGGAGGATGAAATCGGCGAACTCTCTCTCGGTGAAAATGTGCTCCTTGCCGTCCTTCTTGCAGATCAGCAGCCCGTCGCGGACGTAGTAGCTGTCGGTGCTCCCCTTGACCCCCACCCAGCCGTTGAGCGTCTTGCCATCGAACAGGGGCACGAAACCCTCTTGCCGCTCCTGCTCGGAGAGCTGGCGGGGATCCGCCGCCGGTTCGGCGCCCTCGGCGCGGGCCAGGGCAACGGAGACACTGACTGCCGCAAGCAGAAGCCATCGCATGATCGGGTCCTTTCTCAAGGGGAGCAGTGGCGGTCGATTGGCCTCAACCTAGGGCGGGCGTTTCTGCCCGTCAAGAGGTCGACAGGCGGCGGGCTTTGTGAACAATCCGGGTTATACTGGGGGCAAGCGATTTCAGCCGGTTCCCAAGCTGGAGCTTGGCAAGCCAGGCGGGGCAGGCGTTTTTCGTCAAGGGGCGATCACCGTCGAGGGAAGCGTTGCCGATATGGACGAATGCGAATCGGCGGAACGCTGCGCCGAAGCGCAGCTCCGCCACGGCCTGCGGCTGGCCATGATACCCGGTATCGGGCCGCGGATTCGCCAGGCCCTGCTCGAGAAGTTCAGCACCGCCGAGGGGATCCTCTCCGCGCCGATGGACCGCCTCCGCCAGGTCGCCGGCGTCGGACCGAAGCTCGCCCGAGCGATCACGATGGCCGGCCGGGAGATCGACGTCGAGGGCGAGATCGCCGTCTGCCGCCAGAGGGGCGTGCAGATTCTGGCGGACTGGGAAGCGGACTACCCGCCGCTCTTGAAGGAGATCGACGACCCGCCGGGCATCCTCTTCGTTCGCGGCGGCCTGCGGCCGATCGATCGGCTCGCCGTGGCGATCGTCGGCACCCGCCACGCCACGCATTACGGGCTCCGCCAGGCGGAGCGGCTTGCCGGCGGATTGGCGCGGGCCGGCGTGACGATCGTCAGCGGGTTGGCCCGGGGAATCGACGCGGCGGCCCACCGCGGCGCATTGGCGGCCGGCGGGCGGACCCTGGCCGTGCTGGGAAGCGGCGTGCTGCATATCTATCCCCCGGAGCACGGCCGGCTCGCCGAGGAAGTCATCCAGCAGGGGGCCCTGGTCAGCGAATCGCCGCCCCGGGCGGCTCCGCGGACGGGCAGTTTCCCCCAACGCAACCGGATCATCAGCGGTCTGTCGCTCGGCACGGTGATCGTCGAGGCGGGCCAGCGGAGCGGGGCCCTGATCACCGCCCGGCTCGCCGGCGAGCAGAATCGCGAGGTCTTCGCCGTCCCCGGCCGGGTCGAAGATCGCGCGGCCCAGGGATGCCACCGGCTGCTCCGCGAGGGCGCCACGCTCGTCGAGACCGTCGACGACATCCTCGACCAGCTCGGCCCCCTGGCAAACACGGCCCGCCGGGACGATGGCAGCGAAGTCCGCCATCCCGCCGAGTTGATGCTCAACGAGCTGGAGCACCAAGTCCTCGCCGCCGTCGGCGGCGACCCGACCTCGATGGACCAACTCGTCGCCAAGACCGGCCTGCCGATCGCGCGGATTCTCTCAACCGTCAGCGTGCTCGAAATGCGCCGGCTCGTCCGCCGGGTGACGGGCGCCAGCGTGGTCCGCGTCTAGGGTTGACCCCTCCGCGCCGGCGGGCCGGCCCTCAGAATCGCAGCGGAAGCGTCTTGCCGCCGAGGGCCTTGGAGAAGATCTGCTCGGCCGAAGGGATTTGCCGGCCGACGAGCGCGGCCAGCTGCTGGATTTCAGCCTCGTTCAGCCGGAGCCGGCTCCGGAGAATCTCCTCGTCGGCCAGCAACCGGCTCTGGAAGTTGGCCAATTCCTGCGCGACGCGCTTCTGGACGAGCTCCGCCGCCTGGTTGCGCCGGTATTCGACCTCGGCCAAAGCCGCCCGGTTGAGGCCCTCGGCAAGCTTCGGCCCGAGATTGGAGCGGATCTGCCAGCGCGGCCGCAGCAGCTCGCCCGACAGGTCGACCTGGACCTCGAGCTCCCGGAGCGATGCGGTTGCCGCGGCGAGGCTCTCCGCCAGGCGCGTGCCTCCGAGCGCGTCGGGCAAGGTGGGCGCAAGCCCGATGCCGCTCTGCTTCAGCAACAGGCAGCCGGCCAGTTGATCGCCGCTGAGGGTCAGCCCGACCCACAGGTGGGTGTTCCCCGGCGCGAGCTGGAGTCCCAGCGCGCCCTGGCGTCCCAACCGCGCGCCGGGCAGCTGGATGTCGGGACAATTCAGCACGAGCTGGTCGACCGGAGCGTCGCCCGTCCGATCCAGCAGGGCGTAAAGCTCGACGGTGGTCTCTCCGGCCAGTTCGGCCCGGATCACGGCGGGGCGGCCGTAGCGCTTCGGGTCCGTGGTGACTCCCGCCAGGGTGGCGACGAACGAATAGGGCCGCCCGGCAATCTCCGTCTCGCCGTCGATCAGGAGCGACTCGATGAGGAAGTCGGGGCGCTCGTGCTTGCCGGCAAACAGGACATCGACCCCCAAGAGGCGGTTTTCGAAATCGTCTTCCTCGCCGGGCAAGTGGGCGCGGACCCAGCGGACCCAGCCGGCGATTTCGAGCACCCGCTTGCCGATCTCCGGCCCGAGCAGGTAGGTCGTGAGCGTCTCCTCATCCAGGCGGATCGCCTCGAATCGCTGCTCCAGCGCGCGGATGTCGCGATCCTTGGCGGCCAGGATCGCGTCGCGGTCGGCGACCGCTTTGTCGGGCAGGGCGTCCAACTGCTCGCCCAGCGCCCCCAGGTCGCTTTGCAGCCGTTGCAGTTCGGAGAGCGTCGTCTGGTAATGCGACAGGCCGGCGGCGAGGTTCTGCGGCGGCGTTTGAAACAGCTTGCGCACGGCCTCGATCCGCACCTTCACGCCGCGGACCCGCGCCTCCAACTGCTGGTATTCGTCCGGCCAACGTTCGAGCAGCTGCCTGGCAAGCCGCACCGACTCCAGCCCGTTGATCTCCTCCTCGACCTTCTCGTGCATCGACAGCGCCAAGGTCTCCAGCCATTGCTCGGCCAGTTGTCCCACGCGTCTGCCGGCGACCTCGAGTTGCCAACGGTCAACCGGTTCGGCGTCTTCCGGGCGCTCGACGCGGAACCGCAGGCCGCGCACCATGCCGTCGTCGACCACGAACTTGCGTCTCAGCAGCGGGCCGGTCTCAAGCGCGAGCTTCATCTGGCGGGCTTCCAGGAGATTCCTTCCCGGGTCGCGCGGGTCGGCCACGGCCAACCGCTCGATCCGGAGCTCCGTGCTTTGCAGCGCGAGGTCGAGCTCTCCAATCTCGACGCGCGTCGAAAGAACCTGCTCGGCAAACGTCTCCAGTCCCCAGCGGACCAGGGGATTGAGCCCCAGGTAGACCAGGAGCAGGGCGAGCGCGGCCAGGAGCAGCCGGGGGATCGCATAGTTCCAGCGGATCATTAGGCCCTCCATCGGGCGGCCAGTTCGGCGCCGGCCAGGAGATTGCCGATCCGGGAGCGCTCCAGCACGGCGGCCACCCGCGGCTGAAGCCGCTCAAAGCCGAGATGGCCGAGATGATAGACCGGCCAGAACAGCCAGATCCCCAGCAGGAGACTGCCGAACACCACGGTGTTGTTCAAGGCCGTCCAGGGCACGATCGGCAGCGCGAAGAACCAGGCGAACAGCGGCCCCAGCGGCTCGTGCGTGAGCAGCGCGTATCCAACGCGGTGAGCCAACGGATCGGTCCAGCCGTTGACCCAGGAAAACAGGCCGGCCCCCAGCAGGCCGGTCGCCAGGTTGACGCGCACCGCCAGCAGGAGCATCGAAAGGGCGATTGCCGTCAGGTTGCCTTTCGGCACCAGTCCGATGACCATCCCCAGGGCCAGTCCAAGCGCCAGTTGCCGCGGCGTGTCGGCGGCCGCAATTCCTTCAACGAGGAATCGGATCGGTCGAATCCAGCGAAGAAGCATAAGCTCTCCCCAAGCCAGGCGGTCTGCGCGGGACGACCATGCGCAGCCTCTCCCCCATCGTCAGATCCAGATCGGCCGGCACAATCGGCAAGCTTTAGCCATTTTCAGGATATCAGTCGTCAGCGATCAGCCGTCAGCCGTCTTCCTGCCTGGTTCCCAAGCTCCGGCTTGGGAACCAGGCGCGCCCTGGCGGCATGAAAGACGGAACCTGCTGCTGCAACTTGCGACCTGACGGACGGCTGACGGCTGATCGCTGACAGCCGCTCCGCCGCCGCGTCACGCCGGCCGCACCTGGAACACGCGTAGCCAGTCGCCCTCGGTCTCGATGATCTGCTGGCCGTAGCTGTTGGGGCGTTCGGCGCGGACGATGATTGCGACCATCGCCGAGCCCTTGTGGGTCTTGGCCAAGCCGGCGACGGAGGCCCACGGCGTGCCCTTGCCGGCCTCTCCGGGCAGGTGTGCGTGGATGAAGAAAGAGTGGGCGAACCCGGAAGCGCTGAGTTGCTCGGGCCAGCGGAGTCGGAGCGGATCGTGGGCGGCGACCACTTCGGCCAATCCCGGCACGATCGCATCGAGCAACTGCGGGATTCCCTCGGTCGCGGGCAGTGTGCCCGCCCGGCCGGCCGGCGCCAAGACGATCGCCGCCAGCCGAACCGGCAAGTGGTAGAACGCCAGCACGGGCCCCGTGGCCGGCGGCCCCTGCTGGCTCAACTGCGCGACGTCGATCGCCAGCTTCGGCTCGATGCGGTCGCGGAACCGCCTCCGCCGGCGGAGCGCCCTCCGCACCGCGCGGACCAGGACCAACAGGAGCACGATCCCGGCGGCGGCCGCCAACAGCGGCAGGAGGTCCAGGGGCATCTGTGGGGCCTGGTCGGGCATCGGCGTTCCACCGCCCGGGCGAGCGGGCCTTACTGGAATCCGGCCGCAAACGCGCGGACCTCCTCCGCGGTCGGCAGCGATGGTTGAGCCCCGATTTTCGTGACCGACAACGCGCCGACCATCGCCGCGCGCCGTACGGCCTCCACCAGCGGCGCGCCGGCGGCCAGCGCGGCGGCCAGCCCGCCGTTGAAGGCGTCGCCGGCCGCGGTGCAGTCAACGGCCTCGACCGGAAAGCTGGGGACGAGCTCTTCCGTCTCGGCCGTCGAAACCAGCGCCCCCTCGGTGCCGCGGGTGAGGATCACCTGCCGCGCGCCGGCCCGGCGGAGCGCCGCGGCGGCCCGCCGGGCGCTTGCCTCGTCGTGGACCGGAATCCCGGTCAGGCGCTCGGCCTCCGACTCGTTGGGCGTCAGCACGGCGATCGATTGGAGCAGGCCGTCGGGAAGCGGCGCGGCCGGCGCCGGATCGAGGATCACCGCCACGCCCGCGGCCGCCGCCAACGCCGCGGCGTGCTCGACCACGGCCATGGGAATTTCCAGTTGCAGGAGGACGGCGTCGGAAGAGCGAATCGCCTCGGCCGCGGCATCGACCTCGGCTGCCGTGATCGTGAAATTCGCCCCCGGCGCCACGGAGATGCTGTTTTCTCCCCGGCGGTCGACGAGGATCAGGGCCACGCCCGTGTGGCTTTGGGGATCGAGCGCGACGTGGTCGGTGCGGATGCCCTCCTTGCGGAAGTTGTCGATCGCCTGGCGGCCGAAGACGTCGTCGCCGACGTTGGCCACGAGGGTCACCTGGGCGCCGAGCCGGGCGGCGGCGACCGCCTGGTTGGCCCCCTTTCCCCCGGCCGGCATGAAGAACTGCCCGCCGGTGACCGTCTCGCCCGGGGCGGGAATCCGCTCCGACTTGACGACCATGTCCGTGTTGACGCTTCCGACAACGACAATCCGGGCTTCGCTCATCGCATCAGGCTCCCGACCAAATGATCAATCCCAGTCCGACGAAGAAGCTTGCGAACATGGCCCAGAGCAGGCGGCCGGTTCCGGGCGGCGCCGCGCGGAACTCGCGCCAGATGAACACGCCCCAGCAGGCGGCGACCAGCGTGGCCCCCTGGCCGAGCCCGTAGGAAATCGCCGGACCGGCGACCCCGAAGGCGATGATGCTGAAGGTCATGCCCACCGCCCAGATCATCCCTCCCAGGATGCCCCAGAGATGGTCGCGGGCGGAGCCGCCGCAATAGTCGGGCCTGGCGGCCGCCTCCGCCGTCGACCAGCCGACGATGTTCGCGAAATTGAAGATCACTTGGCTGGCCAGCATCCCCAGGGAAAACAAGACCATCGCCGTGTAGGGGCCGAGCTTGCCCGCGGGTAGATTCCAGAAGTTCTCCGGTTTCGCCTCGGGCATCGAGGCGGCCACGAACCGGTAGAAGAACCCCATCAGGATGCCGCAGAGGACCGCAAGGACCAGCCCCCGCAACATCCCTCTCTTGCCTTGCCGAGGCAGGCGGCCATAGGCCACCGCGTCGACAATGATCGCCAGCACCACCAGGGCCACGCCGACGAACAGCAGGTAAGGATTTCCTTTGGGGTCGGCCAGATAGTTGACCACGACGCCGACCACCAGGGCCAGGCCGATGCCCACCGGAAAGGCAACGGCCATGCCCGCCACGGCGATTGCCGCCACCAGGAGGATGTTCGCGGCGTTGAACACGGCGCCGCCAACGAGCGCCGAACCGATGTTGGCCGGGTCGGCCTGCCGGATGTCGTCGAGAAATCCGCGGCCGCCCTCGCCGACGCTTCCCAGGCTGAACGCGAAGATCAGGCCCATCAACACGACGCCGAAGACATAGTCCCAATAGAACAGCTCGAACCGCCACCGCGAGCCGACCAGCTTCTGCGTGTTGGCCCAGGACCCCCAGCAAAGCATCGTGATAATGCAGAAGACGACCGCCAGTGGATAGCTTTCCAGTACGAACATGCCCTGGCTCTCCCGGGTGTTGGTTGCCTCTTCGACGCCTGCGGCGAATATATCCGCTGCGCCGGGGGGCGTCAATTTTCGTCGCAGGAAGAAACGGTGGGCCGCCGCCTGCCGTCTGGCGGCGCGACCGGTTTCCTCTCCGGGGAGGTTGGCGGCGGTGCGATCTGGATTGGCGCGGGTCCGCTCTGGACCACCCTACGGTCAGGGGTTGGTGATTTTCGCCAGATCGTCGAAGAACTCGGGATACGTCTTCGCCGTGCAGCCCGGATCGCAAATCACCACGCCCGGCTGCCGCAGACCCACCAGCGCCAGGCTCATCGCCATGCGGTGGTCGTCGTAGGTGTCGATGCGGGCCTTGCGGAGCGGTGCGGGCGCGATCGACAGCCCGTCGGACGCCTCTTGCACCTCGGCCCCCAGTTTGCGCAGCTCCGCCGCCAAGGCGCCGATCCGATCCGTCTCCTTGTGGCGGATGTGGCCGACGCCGCTGATCCTTGTCGGGCCCTCCGCAAACAGGGCAACGGCCGCCAGCGTCTGCACCGTGTCGCTGATCGAGTTCATGTCGACTTGAACGCCCCGCAGCGAGCCCCCCCTGACCGTGATCTGGCCGTCGCCCCAGTCGACATCGCAGCCCATCGCCTCGAGACAATCGCAGAACGCGACGTCGCCTTGAAGACTCGAGCGGCAGAGCCCCTCGACGGTCACTTCCCCGCCGGTAATCGCCGCGGCGGCGAAGAAATAGCTGGCCGCCGAGGCGTCCGGTTCGATCTGGTAGCGCTGGGCGCGGTACATCTGCGGCGCCGCGATCGAGAACCGTTTCCGGTCTTCGACTTCGACCGACACTCCGAACGAGCGGATCACCGCCAGCGTCATGTCGACGTAGGGTTTCGACACGAGCGGGCCTTCGACGTCGAGCACCACCGGCGCCAGCGCGCAGGGGGCGGCCAGCAGCAGTCCGCTCAGGAACTGGCTGGAGATGTCGCCGGCGACCCGCGCGGACCCGCCCGGCAGGCCGTTGCCCTCGACGACGACCGGCGGGCATCCGGTTCCCCGCTGGCTGGCGGCTTTGGCGCCAAGCTGCTCCAGGGCCCGCAGCAAGTCGGCGATCGGGCGCTGCTGCATCCGCCGCGTGCCGTCGAGGCGGACCCGCCCGCGGCCGAGCGCGGCCAGCGCGGTCAGGAAGCGGATCGTCGTCCCGCTGTTGCCCACGTCGAGCGCTGCCGCGGCCGCCGGGGGCCTGCCCGAACAACCGTCGACGCGGATCGTCTTGGCCGCCGGGTCATGTTCCACCGCCAGCCCCAGCTTGCCCAGCGCGTCGATCATCACGCGGGTGTCGTCGCAATCCAGCGCGCCGTGAAGAACCGAACGGCCGTCGGCCAGGGCCGCGCAAACCAGCGCCCGGTTGGTGATGCTCTTCGAGCCCGGCGGCCGGATCCGCCCGCGAACCGGCCCGGAAACGGCGATTTCAATCGAGTCTCTCATCGTCCTGCCGGTCTAGTTCGCGGCGATCTTCCAAAGCTGGCCGTGGCTGCGGAGGTAGAGCGCTTTGCCGGCGACGGCGGGCGAGGCCAGCATCCCGCGATCCGCCTGGCATCTGCTCAGCAATTCCCCTTTTTTTCCCGTGCGGACCACGAACACCTGGCCCTCGTGGTTGGCGACGTAGACCTGGCCGCCGGCGACCACCGGCGTGGCCCAGACGGCCCCCTCCAGACGCACGTCCCAGAGCTTGCGGCCGTCGACGGCGGCGGCGCAGGAAAGGATCGCGGGGCTGCGAACCTGGTACACATAGTCGCCGCAGGCGACCGGGCTCGAATTGTTGCCGCGCAGACTCCGCTGGAACCAAAGCGGCTCGATGCCCCGGCTGACCGGATCGTATTGGAGGGCGCACAGCCCCTCGGCCGGCAGGTAGATGCGATTGCCGCGGGTCGTCACGCTGGCGATCGTGTGGCACCGCGCTTCGTATCGAAAGACAACTTCGCCGGAGAGCGGATCGTGGCCGGTCAGCGCGTCCCGGGCATGCAGCAGGACCAGGTCGCCGCTCGGCGGCGGGCCGCGGAGCACGGTCGGCGACGACCAGATGGCGTCGCGCTGGCGGCCGATTCGCCAGCGGGTCAGGCCCGTTCGCAAGTCCAGCCCGGCAGCGAACGATTCGCCCTGGTTCTGGCACTGGACGACGACCACCTGGCCGACGATCAACGGCGAGGAGGCCATTCCGACGTCGTTGCGGGTGGTGGGGCAATCATGGGCCAATCCGCGAAACCACTTCAAGTTGCCGTCGAGGTCGAAACAGGCGATGTCGTTCGACGAGAAGAAGGCCACGACGCACCGGCCGTCGGAGGCCGGGGTGTTGACCGCCACCGCGCCGAACGGGCTGTATTCGGTGTGGCCGGTGGCCCAAAGCTGCCGGTGCCAGAGGCGGCTCCCATCGGCAGCGCAGAAAGCAAGCAGATGCAGCCGGTCCTGCTCCGCGCCGCTGGAGGCGGTCACGAACACGCGATCTCCGACGACGATCGGGCTGGCAGCGCCGCGGCCGGGCAGGTCGGCCTTCCAGGCCACGTTCTTCTCCGCGGAGAACTCGGTCGGCAGGCCGGCCTGGTGCGAACAACTCGCGTTGTCCGTGCCGCGGAACTGCCGCCAATCAGCCCCCCCGGCAACCGCGAGAGCCAACACGGCAACGATCTGAGGAACGGTACGTTTTCGCATGTCTCAATCAAACGGAAAATCCGATGTTACGTCTTCGCCAGCCGCCCCGCCTCGTCCCCACATCGCTCCTCGTTCCCAAGCTCCCGCTTGGGAACGCTCGCCCTGCATCATCCGCCGCCGCCGATTGGCCGTCAGCCGCCGGGCTTCTGCTGCGAATGGACCGCGGTGCCGATCTCGTCGCAGACCCGAAGCTGAAAGCTGAGAACCTCGGCCCAGTCCTGGGACTGGGCATTCTGGCAGGCCTTGACCAGGATCACGTTTCTGCCCGGCTGGAGGATCGCCGCGGCCTTGTACTGATCAAACACCGAGCCGCCGTGGTAGACTTCGTGCTCGTCGACAAGCTCGCCGTTGAGCCAGATTTTCAGCGCGTTGACGCTGGCCGTGCGGATTTGCACGGCCAGCGGCTCCGCTGAATGGAATTCGGCCGCCGCGTAGCCCACGATCTCCCGTTCCTTCTCCTGCTCCATCTCCTCGGCCAGGGCCTTGTTCAGATCGACCTGGCCCTCCGGGCTGTCGGAAGAGAACCTCCGCCAGCGGACCGGGCCGTGCTTGCCGGGATGCTCGGCCTGCGGATCGAACCCTTTCTCGGGAGCGTACTCGGCGCGGAAGCCTTTCCCGCCCGTGTTGTCGAAGGGGCCGATCACCCACCAATCGACGACGAAGCCGTCGTGGCGGACCAGGTCGACCTGGATGGCCCGCTTTTTCAGCGATTTGGCGATCGTATCGACCTGGTCGCGGTCGCGTGCCGCATCCAGCGCCGTCTTCAGCAACTCGATCGTTTCCTTCGGCCCGCCGGCGGACTCGGCCTGGGCGACGAGCCGGGCGACCGCGTCGCGGCGAAGCTCCAGGCTGGGGTCGTGCAGAAACTGCGGCACGATCCGCTCTTCGGCCCTGGCGTCGACCTGAAGGAGCCACTCGTAGGCGAGTCGCCGGCCCTTGGGAGCGTGCGCCGTCTCCAGAACGAACTGTTCCAGCGACGTTTGCGGAAGGGATCGGCCCTCGCGCAGCGTCCGTTCGCAAATCGCGTCGATCGCCGTGCGAATCCAATTCGCGGCCAGGGGATTGGCCCGGTCGAGCGCCGCCAGGAGCATCGGCAGCTCGGCCGCGTCGCTGCGGGCGACCTCTTGCCAGGCCGCCGCGGCCGCCTCGTTGCCGGCGCCTCGGGGGCCGACCGAGCCCAGCACCTCCAGAGACTTCCCCAGGTCGGCGGCGCTGGCCCCGCCGGCCAGGGCCGCCAGCACGGCGGCAAACGCGATTTTCGTCAAAGGGCTCATCGAAGGGACTTGCTTCAAAAAAAGAGCACGTCGTAGACCGTGATCCGCATGCCCCGGATGCAGGGGCGGCCGCCGCGCTTGCCCGGCTCAAGGGTGATCCGCCAGCGCCATTTCTCGTTCATCAGAGGCTTCCTCCCAGACGGAATCGGCTGACAAAATCGGGCCACAGGCTCGCTTCATTCTAACGCCGAATCCGTTCCAGACCCAGACGCGGCGGACCGCCCCTTGCCCGAACGCCCAGGTTCATTCTAATGGAGGGGGGCAAGGTCGGGACCGTGGCCGCGGAGAGAGATCGCCCCTGTGCCGCCAAGACAGGGAAACGGGCCAATGACCTGAAGACTGCCCGCCAGAGCCGGGGAGAATTGCAGGATGAATGCCGCCGATGCCGGATTTCGATACGATTTCGTCAGCCCTCAGCAGATCGTATTCGGCTGGGGCCGCCGCCGCGAGTTGCCCGGCCTGGCCAGGCGGCTGGGCAGCCGCGCGTTTGTCTTGTGCGGTTCACGGACCCTCGCCGTGTCGGGACTGCTCAAGGAGATCGCCGATCTGCTGAGCCTTGGCGGGGTCGAGTCGGTCTGCTTGGGGACCCTGTCCCGCGAGCCGGAGGTCGACGACGTGGACCGGATTTCGGCCGAACTCCGGCGGCTGAGCGCGGGGCGGGGCGATTTTCTGCTCGCCGCCGGCGGCGGATCGGCAATCGACCTGGCCAAGGCCGCCGCGGCAATCGCCGTCAACACGGAAAGCCCCACGGTCAAGGACTATCTCGAAGGCGTCGGCCAAGGGCTAAAAATCCTCGAAGAGCCCTTGCCCGTCCTGGCCATGCCGACCACCGCCGGGACCGGCTGCGAGGCGACCCGGAATGCCGTGATCTCCTCCTACCGGCCGGCATTCAAAAAGAGTCTGCGCGACGAGCGGATCGTGCCGCGGATCGCCCTGGTCGATCCGGAACTGACCGTTTCCGTCCCCCCGGCGGTGACGGCGGCCAGCGGGATGGACGCGATCACCCAGCTGTTCGAAAGTTACCTGTCGCGCAAGGCCCAGCCGATCCCCCAGGCCCTGGCGGTCCACGGCCTGAAGGCGGCGCTGCCGGCGATCGGCGCGGCCGTCCGCGACGGCAGTTCTCGCCCGGCACGCGAGGCGATGGCCCACGCGGCGATGCTGTCGGGCATGTGCCTGGCCAATTCCGGGCTGGGATTGGCCCACGGGGTCGCCCCGGCCCTGGGCGTGCACTGCCGCGTGCCGCACGGCGCGGCCTGCGCACTGATGCTGCCGGTCGCGCTGCGGGTGAACCGCCAGGTGTGCCTGGAGCAACTCGCCCGGCTGGCCCACGCCCTGGGAATCCAAGGACCGTCGGGTTCCGCGGACGAGGCGGTTGATCGGCTGATCGGCCGGGTGGAGGAAATCTGCGACGAGATCGGCGTGCCGCGGCGGCTCGGCGACCTGGGGATTGGGGCCGGCAAGATTCCCGAATTGGTGAAGAGCTCCCGCGGCAGCAGCATGAGCGGCAACCCGCGGCAGCTTTCCGACCAGGAGCTGGCCGAGATTCTGGAGGGCATCCTGTGATCCTTTCGGCCGGACTGACCCCCGCCTGGCAGCAGATTCTGGTGTTCGACCGGTTTCGGCTGGGAGAAGTCAACCGGGCGGCTGAAGTCCACTGGTGCGCATCGGGCAAGGTGTTCAACGCGGGGATCGCCGCCCACCACCTGGGAGCGGAGAGCCTCGCGTTGGCCCTGGCCGGCGGCCCCCCGCTGGCGGAGATCCGCGCCGAGATGCGGGCGCTCGGCGTGCCCCTGGAGGTCGTGGAGACCGCGTCGGCCACGCGGGTTTGCACGACCGTTCTGGATCGGAGCTGCGGCGCGATAACCGAACTGGTGGAAAACGGCCGAGCGGTGAGCGAGGCGGAACTCGACGCCTTCTGGCAGGCAATGGCGGCCGCGGCCCGCCGCGCCGAGGCGGTTGTCCTCATCGGCACGCTGCCCGCCGGCGCGCCGCAGACCTATTATCGCCGCCTGCTGGAGTGCGTCTCCGCGCCGGCCGTGCTCGACTTTCGCGGCCAGGGGCTGATCGGGACGCTCGACCTGGAGCCGTGCGTCGTCAAGCCGAACCGCGAGGAGCTTGCCCAGACGGTCGGCAGACCCCTGGACACGGACGACGAATTGGTCGAGGCGATGCGGTCGCTCAACGATCGGGGGGCCCGGTGGGTCGTCGTGACCGATGGCCCGCGTGCCGTCTGGCTCTCCGGGCGGGGCGAGCTCTACCGCTTCCAGCCGCCCGCGGTCCCCGCGGAGGACGCGGTCAACCCGATCGGCTGCGGCGACGCCATGGCGGCCGCCCTGGCCTGGGCGATGCGCGACGGCCGAAGCCTGCCGGAGGCGGTCCGGCTGGGGATCGGCGCGTCGATCGATAACCTGCGGCAATTGCTCCCCTGCCGGTTGAACCCGCAGCGCGTGCGACGGATTGCCGAGATGGTCGAGTCTCGGGCGATGTGAGGAACCGCTGGCACATCGGCCTGCCGCAACAGACGGAGTGAATTGCGTTCGACGCGAAGAATCCGAGTTGGCCGCGGGCGTCTCGCCCCCCGGACGGGCCCGAAAGAGTCTCGGCCCTGTTTGACTTGGGTGGCCCATGACCTATCCTTTCTTACGGAAGGCGCTCCGCCGGCCAGCGCGACGCGCGCCTCCCAGCCAACCAGTCCGCACCGCGGATGCTGGCCGGAACGCCACCGCTTGTTCGGGTGAACACAACGCACCACAGAGAGATCCCGTCGCCGATCGCCACCGGGACGGGACCGCGAGGATGCCGCAATGAACGCCGTGCTTCGATTCCTCCTCTCCGACGATGGGCCGGCCGCCGTGGAATATGCCGTGATGCTGGCGCTGATCATCATGTTCGCCATCGGCTCGATCACGTCGCTGGGGACCACCAACGGTGGTTTCTGGGGCGACATCGACGCATCGGCGCGGGCGGCCTTCGACGCGGCCGCCGCCGCAAATCATTGAGTCCCGCGGGTGGGCTTGGAGGAAAGCGATCTCCCCTCTCTGCCAGAATCGGCCTCCTGATCTCAACCAGGGGCGGCACGCGGCGCACAGGGCGGAACAATCCCGGCGGGTTTTCTACCCCTCGATCTCGATCAGCGATTGCACCTCGCCGTCGCGGCCGAACCGGGCGATCAGCAACTCGCTGATCAGGTTGTGGCCGAGCAGCGTGCGATTGGCCGCCGGGGCCAGCGAACGATAGATCAGCCATTGATCGTTGCCGCTGGCGATCCGATAGCCGACCGCCACCTCGGGCGGCTGGATTGACTGGTTGGCAGCCACCGTCAGCCGCCGCCAAGTCGAGCCGCGCGTGATTCGCTTCGGTTTCAAGTCGATGAACAAGGGAGCGAGGATCGCTCCGCCCCGCCCGCCCTGGCAGAGTTCCAAGGCGTTGCCGGCGGTCCGCAGGCTCCCCGGCCCCCGCTCGGCCCGCCATTCCGGCAACCCCAAGGGGAGCACCAATGCCGCGGCCCGATCCTTCAGCAGGAAACCCTCCCAGCTTTCCGCTGCCTGGCCAAATCCCGCGCCGGCGGCAAACGGGAGCCTGCCGCGGTATTCGATCGTGGTTCCCGGGCAGTCGATCACCGCGTCGGCCAGGAACAGGAACTGGTCCTCGCGGGCCAGCGCCGCATGGCGCTGAAGGCGGGCCCCCCCGCTCAGCGCGATGCCGAGTTCGAGATAGTCGATGTCGCCGTCGGTCACCCAGCAGAGCTCTTCCCACGAACCGACCGGCTGGAGCGGTTCGCCGTCGACGCGGACAAGCGTTTCCCAGCCGCCGGCCAGCAGCAATTCCTTCTGCTGGCTCAACTCCAAGTGGAACTGCCGCTCGGGATAGGCGACGACCAGCCGGGGCTCGCCGCGGCGCCAACCGGGCCTTAAGACGGTCACTGCGGCCCAAGCCGAATGGTCGGCCGCCGCGGGCAGCGCTTCCTCCCCGGAATGCTTGTGCGCCGTTCTGCCAGGCAGCGCGATCGCGGCAATCCGCTCATCGTCGGCGTCGCCCCCGCAACGCAGCGCTGCGTCGAACAGCTCCCGATCGTTGCAGCAACCGTCGGCCGCGGCAAACACCCCGCTCCCGTCCGGGCGGGTCAGCCGCAGCGCCGCGCGGATCGCCCAAGCGTATTGGAGTTGCGCCCGGTTGCTCGCGCAGCCGTTTTCGAACTGCTCGCCGATCAGGTGGCACCGCGTCCAGCAGGCCAACAGGGGCCGGAAGACTCCAATCAGGCGGGCGTCGGGGAGCCCGCCGCCATCGACCAGTCCCAGCAAGCCCTCGGTCAGCGATCCGCGTCCCGTCTTGGCCAGCGGCCGGCAGGCCGCCAGCTCGGGGAACAAGTAGCCGAGCGTCAGGGCCAACTCGCCGCCAAGAAGTTGGTGAACCAGCGGATCGCGGTCAAGCGAGAGTCCGGCCGCGTCCTCGGCCAGGCCGACCAGGTGGTCCAGCAAGCGCCACCAGAAATCTGGGCCGAAGCCGTCAGCCGCGACGGCCAGCGCCGACGCCCAGCCGAGGGCCTCCAACGCCCGGCGGGCGTCGGGGTAAGCGTCGCGCGGATCGGCAAGCCAGCGGGCGGCCTCTTGCCGCCAGCACCCACTATTCCCGTCGATCGTCAACGGCAGCCGCTGCAGCAGGCTCCGCGTCGATCTTCCCCCCGGCGGCGACTGGGCGTCCTGGTCGCCGTGGCGGGCTTTCCGCGCGGTTTCGGAACCGGTCTGCGGCTCGCCGCTGCCGCCGCTGCCGCCCACGGCGGCGGCCCAGAGCAGGGCGTTGCCGCCCCGCCACAGCCGCGCCAGGGGGATCGGCGTCCCGCGCGTTGCCAGGTGCCCAAGCCAGAGTTCCCAGGCGGACGCCGGCTCGCCGTTGCGGGCGGCACGGCGCAGGGCTTCCGGCGCCGACTTGTGCCAACGCGGCCGCGCTGGCGGCGAGAGAATCCTGCTCCGGATCGCCTGCCGATTCGACATCACTTCCCTCCAACGGTGTTCGGGTGGGGCAAGAATCGTGTATCATATATCATAAAAGGGGCGCAAGCATCGGAACCATCCTATCAACTCCGCAAGTGGCTGGCTCCCCCCTCCGGTGTGCCGGTCCTCCTCCCGTGCCGGCGGTCGCCGCGCGGCGGAGCGACGAGGCAGCGCCGGTCGTCTGCGGATCGCGCGTGCCGAACCTGCGGAGGTCTTTCCGCCGAAATCAGTGGATGCCAATCATGGACCGACTTCAAAGCGCACGTCTCCCTCGATCGCACCACCGCCGCGCGGCGGTGGTGATCGTCTCACTGGTCCTGCTGACGGCCTGCCATCGACAATCGGATCGGCCGGTCGCGGATCCGCCGGCCCCGCCCGCGGGCGCCGAGGCGCCGGCCGCCCCGGCTGAAGCGGAGGGGATTGCCGCGGCGGACGCGGAGCGGGAAGCGGCCGCCGCGGCGGACGCGCAGGCGACCGGCGCCGGATCGTCTCCGCCGGCGGACGCGAAGCCCGTGGAGGCCAGCGCGCCGCCGGAAGAGCCGCCAGCCGATGCGTCCGCAGAGACCGAGGAGCCCGACGGCGAGGGACGGCTCGACTTCGGCGAGCCCCTCGTGGAAGGCCTGACGCAGAACGAACGGCTCGATCCGAAGCAGCCGGTCTGGCTCACCAAGGACCGCAAGAACGTGGTCGTCCAGTCGATGGTCTGCCAACGCTACGCCCCGCTGGAGATGTTCGCCTGCCTGCTGAACACCAAGGAGCATGAGTCGGTGCTGACCGTGCCCGTCAAGGCCTTCGTGATCCACGCCGGCCTGCTGGCTGCCGGAGCGGAGCCGGGCACTCCCGTCCGCTGGGACCCCGAGTACGCGCCGCCGACGGGCACGGAGATCGAGATCGAGGTGCTCTGGAAGGACGAGAAGGGAAAGGTCCGCAAGGCCCGCGCCCAGGAGTGGGTTCGCGACACCTCCACCGGCAAGGCGATGACCCAGCCGTGGGTGTTTGCCGGCAGCATGATGTATGAAGACAAAGAGACGTCCCGGAAATACTACATGGCCGACGGCTCGGGCGACCTGGTTTGCGTCTCGAATTTCGCCAGTGCGACGCTCGACGTGCCGATCCGCAGCAGCGATGCGAACGCCTCGCTGATGTTCGAGGCATTCACGGAGAACATCCCGCCGCTGGGCACTCCGGTGACGATGGTGCTGACGCCGAAGAAGTGAGGGGAAACGTCACCGGTGACGGTCGACCGGTTGCAGAAGGTCGAATGTCGAAGGAAGAAGGAATTTCCAGTTACGATCGGTAGCAGACTCGGCCCCCGGCAACCGGCCAGTCACAACCGGTCATCGGTTACCTGTCGGCTGTAACCTGGCGCCTGTGATCTCTCATCCGCCGCCGATGCGGCAGTGATCGAGGATTTCCTCGGCTGCGGCCTGATAGCCGACGTAGAACGGGCCGAACTCGGCATACTTGGCGCTGGCCTCGTCGAAGCGCATCTCATAGACGATCCGGCTGAGCAGCTCCGGATTCCTCGCCCAGAGGGTCACGCCCCATTCCCAGTCGTCCAGGCCGATGCCGACCGTGACCAACTGGGTCACCTTGCCGGCGTACTTCATGCCCGTGGCGCCGTGCTCGCGCATCAACCGCGCTCGGTCTGGATAGGGGAGCCGGAACCAGTTCTGATCGCCGTCGCGCCGCTTGTTCATCGGGTAGAAGCAGAAGGCGGGCCAGGCGGGCAGGTCGGGATAGAGCCGCTGGCGGCGGATGATCTCCAGCCGCTTTTCATACTGTTTGAGCTTTGCCCGCTGTTCGTCGCTGTCGGGGGCGGTCCCCTCGCCGGCCAGCGCCCGTGCGTGTTCTTCGACCGTCGGCACGTATTCGGACAGCTCGGTCAGCGAGACGAACGACCAGGCCGGCTCGATGGCTGCTCCCAGGGGGCCGCCGACAATTCGTTGATGCACCCGGTCGATCGCCAACGGGTCGGGGCCGAGCGCGAGGATGCAGAAGTCGGCCTTCTGGCCGCTGACCAGGAAGGTCTGGCGGGCGGCCACGTCGGTGGACTTCGCGTTGAGGGCGTCGATCAGACCGCGCCGTCCGTCCATCACCTCGTTGGGGCCCAGTGTGCGAAGCCGCGCCCGATCGAACCGGTAGAAGAAGTGCGAACAATGCCAACCTTCCGTCGGCGCAAGTGAAATTTCTGGTCGGGGATCTGCTGCCATAGGGCGAGGCCTTTCAGGAGCCGGATCGATTTCTCAGTCAGGCGGATGCTGCTCCGCCGACGACTCTCCACACGAAACCACGGACCGCCGCTCCGCTTGGCGTCAGCCGAGCACCCGCGCGACCGCGCCGAGCAGCCGGTCCATGGGGAACGGCTTGCGGAGGTAGTCGACCACCCCGAGCATCTCGGCGTAGGCCTTGTGCCGGCTCCCCTCGTTGGCCGTGATCATGATCACCGGGATCATGTCCTTGCGCGTGCGGCGGAGTCTTTCCAGGACCAGGAATCCGCTTCGCCTGGGCATCATCATGTCGAGGATCACCAGGTCGGGCCTCTCCCGCTCGACCATCACCAGGCCCTGGGTCCCATCGCGCGCGAAGACGACCGCGTATCCGTTTGCCTGAAGGACCGTCTGAATCGTGTCGACGATTTCCACGTCGTCGTCGACGATCAGGATCTTCTTCCCCTCCTCCACGGGCTGCTGTTCGCCGGGAGGCGTATCATTCTTCTCCATCTTCCGATTGTCCTCGGCAGAAAAAAGGGAGCGGTGCCCCCGGGAACCGCTCGGGGGGCGCCACCGGGAACGGCGATCGTCCGCAGCAACCCTTTATGATTAG
>Ga0209612_1000860_pt1 | contig 27817 bp, 24 predicted proteins | sample BioC12SIPDNA_FD_185746 | JGI IMG/M metagenome (GOLD analysis project Ga0209612, IMG submission 185746) | Anaerobic biogas reactor microbial communites from Washington, USA - Biogas_R1_B C12 SIP DNA (SPAdes) (version 2) | ecosystem: Engineered > Bioreactor > Anaerobic > Unclassified | place...
TCTGCGCCGCGGCGACATGGTCGCCGGCCAGGTGCGCGAGCCCAAGGAGAACGAGAAGTACAGCGCGCTCCTCAAGATCGACACCGTCAACGGCGTCGACCCTGACACCGCCCGCAAGCGTCCCGTCTTCGAGCAGCTCACGCCGCTGTTCCCCGAGGAGCGGCTGCGCCTCGAGACGGACGAGCACGACACCGCGGCGCGCATCATGGACCTCCTCTGTCCCATCGGCAAGGGGCAGCGCGGCCTCATCACCTCGCCCCCCAAGGCCGGCAAGACCACCATCCTGAAGAAGTTGGCCAACTCGATCGCCACCAACAACCCCGAGGTCGACCTGTTCGTGCTGCTCGTGGACGAGCGGCCGGAGGAGGTCACCGACATGGAGCGCTCGGTGAAGGGCACGGTGGTGGCCAGCACCTTCGACCAGCCCAGCGAGAACCACGTCCAGGTCACCGAGCTGGTGCTGGACCGCGTCAAGCGCCTCGTGGAGATGGGTCACGACGTGGTCGTGCTGCTCGACTCCATCACCCGCATGGCGCGCGCCTTCAACCTCAACACGCCGGCCAGCGGCCGCATCCTCTCCGGCGGGGTCGACAGCACGGCGCTCTACCCGCCCAAGAAGTTCTTCGGCGCCGCCCGCAACATCGAGGGCGGCGGCTCGCTCACCATCCTCGCCACGGCGCTGGTCGAGACCGGCTCGCGCATGGACGAGGTGATCTTCGAGGAGTTCAAGGGCACCGGGAACATGGAGATCAGGCTCGACCGCAAGCTGGCGGACAAGCGCATCTTCCCGGCGATCGACATCGACACCACCGGCACCCGCAAGGAGGAGCTGCTCATGGAGCCGGCCGAGGCGGCCGCCGTGTGGAAGCTCCGCGGCGTGCTGCACAGCCTCGACCCGGCGGCGGCCATCGAGCTGCTGATCAAGAAGATCCGCGAGACCAAGAACAACGCGGAGTTCCTCAGCGCGCTGGCGAAGAACGCCCGCTGACGACCCGCGCTCGCGCCCGCATCTCCGCGGCGGGGCGGCTCAGTCCGCCGCGGGGCGCTCCGGGCCGCGCACGCAGGTGCCGGTCGCGGTGCACACCACGACGGGCTCCTGGAGGAAGTCGGCGGCCGACTCGCTCACATCGGGCCGCGCGGCGATGACCTTGCGGGCCACGAACTCCATCTTCCGTGAGCGGTTGCCCACCTTGACGATCTCGCCGGTCGCTTCGATGTAGTCGCCGGCGCGCACGGGGGCCTTGAAGGCGATGCTCTCGTAGCCGGCGAAGAGGCCCTCGTCCCCGTCCATGTGGATCAGCAGCTCTGTGGCGACGTCGCCGAAGAGCTGCAGCAGCCTGGCGCCGTCGACGAGGTCACCGCCGTAGTGCGCGTCGTGCGCGCTCATCCTCATCCGGATGACCGACCTGTGTTCCATCCCGGCTCCTTTCGACTGCCGGACGTCGCCGCGCGTCGTCCGGGTGTGATCGCCGCCGGGCCGGTTATACCAGACCGGTGAGTCGTGCGGTGCGGTCGGGCGCAGGACCCGGGTGGCCGCGCCGCGACGGGGCCGGCGTCACACTCCGCGCCACAGGGCGTCGCGGTCGGGGGCGAAGACCGTCGGGGTGCGGGGGTCGTCGCAGGGTCCGCCGCTGACCATGCTGCGGTCGCCGAGGGCGACCGCAGCGTCGTGCGCGGACAGGTCGCCGGACGCGGCGCGTGCGATCGTCCCGAGACAGGCGAGCGACTCGCCGACCGCACGGCCGCAGAGCTCGGCGAACGTCTCGTGCCGCGCCTCCGAGGGTCGCCAGGGACTGCGCCACTCGCGTCGTTCGGCGACGAGGCGCACGGCTGCGGGGTGCGGCGCGGACGGGTAGATCTGGCTGCGCCAGACGCCGTCCGGGTCCAGCGCCGCCCCCCCGGCCTGGAGCGCCAGCGCGAGCGGCGAGAGGCGGTCGGTGAGCTGCGCGTAGACGAGCGCCATCACGTGCAGCGCCGCCTCGGTCTGGCGCGCGGTCCAGGGGATGCCGTACACGTCCTGCAGCACCACGGCCCACAGACGCGCCACCGCCCGGCGCCTCCGCGGGGTCAGGGAGAGCAGACGTCGGCTCCGTCCGCAGGAGACGCCGGGCGGTCGGCGCCGGGCCGCCAGCATGACGTCGAGAGACGCCTCGAGGACGCCGTGCCGGCGGGTCGCCCGCAGGGCGTCAGGAGAGTCGATGCCCTTGGGGGCGCCCCCGGTCCAGTACACGATCCACGGGTGCGCGCCGGCGTCGAGGCAGACGTGCGTCGCGTAACCGCTGATGTAGGCGTACAGGCCGGCCCGGTCGCCTGGCGGCGCGGCGGCCGCCGTGGCGAGCATCGTCGTCAAGGCCGCGCGTGTGTGCTGCCGGTGCACCGTCCGGCCGGGGTGGCTGCGGACGCCCCCTCCCGGCCGCAGGCCCGCGTAGGAGAAGAAGTCCGGTCCCTGGGCGCCGACGGCGTACGCGTCCGGGGCCTCCGCCAGGAGGTCCGCCAGGTGTCCCGGGGGGAGCAGCGCCCGGGCGGCCTGTGCCACGTCGTGGTGGGCCAGCAGATCCGGCATGCCCGTCCTCCCCTCATCGTGCCGCCGTCCGGTCCGGCGGCGGCTCTCGCCCCCGCGCCTTCGCCGGGGCGCCGGGGTCCGTCGTCGACGGTTCCGGTGAGCGCGGCGGTCATGGTATCATTCCGCTTCGGCCTCGCGCCGGTTCGCGTCAGCACCGGGTTTGCTCCCAGAAGGGATCCGTACAGATGAAGAAGGACATCCACCCGCAGTACCAGGAGGCGACCGTCCACTGCAGCTGCGGCAACACGTTCACCACGCGCAGCACCAAGAAGGAGCTGCACGTGGAGCTGTGCTCGCAGTGTCACCCGTTCTACACCGGCAAGCAGAAGCTGGTGGACTCGGGCGGCCGGGTGGACCGTTTCGAGCGGCGCCTCAAGAAGAAGGCCGCCGCTCCGGCCAAGCCGAAGGCGCCCAAGGTCCGGCCGCCCAAACCCGAGCGTCCCCGGCCGCAGCCGGCGGCCGTGGCTGCGGAGACCGCGCCGGCGGAGGCCGTCGAGGCCGCCACGTCCGACGAGTCCTGACGTGGGCACCGGCGCCGAACTCCACGTCCGGCTCCTGCAGCACACGCCCGACCCGGACCGCGCCGTGGCCGTCGCGGGCCGGCTGTGTTACGCGCCCGTGTCCGCCGCCGACCTCCAGCAGGAGATGAGCGACGACGACGTCGCCAAGCTCGTGCGCATCCTCGTCCGCAGCGGCCATCACTCGGCGCTCGAGCACGCGACCTTCAGCTTCGCCGTGGACGGCGTGAGCCGCGCCTGCACACACCAGCTGGTGCGGCATCGCGTGGCGAGCTACAACCAGCAGTCGCAGCGCTACGTCAATTTCGGGGCGGCGGACAGCTTCGTCGTGCCGCCCAGCATCTCGGCCAACGCCGAGGCCGCGGCGGTCTTCTTCAAGGCGATGGAGGACGCCCGCGCCGCCTACGACAAGCTTGTGGAGCTCGGCCTCGGTGAGGGACGCACGCGCGAGAGCGTCCAGGAGGACGCCCGCTTCGTGCTGCCCAACGCCGCCGAGACCAGGATCGTGGTCACCATGAACGCACGCGAGCTGCGGCACTTCTTCCACGTGCGCTGCTGCAACCGGGCGCAGTGGGAGATCCGCGACCTCGCCTGGCGGATGCGCGGCATGGTCAAGGAGCTCGCCCCGAACCTCTTCGACCGCACCGGCCCCAGCTGTCTCTATGGCGCCTGCCAGGAGGGCAGGATGACCTGCGGCAAGCCGTACAAGCCGGAGGATGTCGACGGTCCGGCGGCCGCGCGGGCTTGACGTCCCGCCGCGCGTGGGTCCGGACTCAGGCGCCATGACGCGACGCCATCTCACCATCGCGCGACTGCTCCCTGCGCTGGCCGCGAGGCGCGCCCAGATCGGGGGCCAGGCCGTGATCGAGGGCGTCATGATGCGCGGCGTGGACTGGTGGTCCCTCGCGGTGCGCCGCCCCGACCGGAGCATCGGCCTGCACCACTTCCCGCTGGTCAGCTACATGAAGAAGTACCCCGTGCTCAGGCTGCCTGTGCTGCGCGGGGTGGTCGCCCTGATCGAATCGCTCGTCATCGGCGTGCGCGCCCTCACCAGATCGGCGAACGAATCGCTGGGCGAGGAAGAGGAGGAGCTGGGCAAGAAGGAGATCGGGATCACGCTGGTCATCGCTTTCGCCTTCGCCGTCGGCCTGTTCTTCATCGCGCCTCTCTTCCTCACCGGCCTGCTCGACCGCTGGCTGGGCGACGGATTCCTCTTCTGGCTGGTCGAGGGCCTGGTCCGCGTCGGCATCTTCCTCGCCTATCTCGTCGTGATCACCCGGATCAGGGACCTGCGCCGGGTGTTCGAGTACCACGGCGCCGAGCACATGAGCATCCACGCCCTCGAGCACGGCGAGGAGCTCACCGTGGCCAACGTCGAGAAGTACAGGACGCTGCATCTGCGCTGCGGCACCTCGTTCCTGCTCGTCGTCCTCGTGGTGTCGATCTTCGTCTTCGCCGCGGTGGGGCGTCCGGACTGGTACCTGCTGGTGCTCAGCCGGGTCGTGCTGGTGCCGCTGATCGCCGGCATCAGCTACGAGATCATCCGCTACGCGGGGCGCCACGAGCACAACCTGCTCGTCCGCGTGGTCATGGCGCCGGGGCTCGGCCTGCAGTGGCTCACGACCAGGCAGCCGGACAGCGGCCAGATCGAGGTCGCCATCGCCGCGCTCGAGAAGATCGTGGAGCTCGAGCCGCCGGACCGTCCACCGGTGAAGGGCGTGGAGGTCATGGCGTAAGCTGATGCCATGACGACCGTCGACGACCTCATAGCGGAGATAGAGCGGTCGTACGCGGAGCTCACGGAGCAGCTCGCCGATCCTGGAGTGCTCGGCGACCGCGTGCGCTACGCCGAGGCGGCCCGCGCCCACGCCGAGCTTCAGCCCGTGCACGAGCTCGCCCGCGGGTACCGCGAGGCTCAGCTGACGGTCACCGACGCCGAGGCGCTGCTCGCCGACGGCTCCACCGACGCCGAGATGCGCGCCTTCGCGCAGGAGGAGCTCGCCGACGGCCGCAGGCGGCTCGTCGAGCTCGCCGACGAGATCCGCGCGCGGGTGCTCACCCGCGACCCCAACGACGGCAAGGACGTGATCCTCGAGATCCGCGCCGGCGCCGGCGGCAACGAGGCCTGCATCTTCGCCGGTGAACTCGCACGCATGTACACACGCTACGCCCAGGCCAAGGGGTTCGACGTCGAGGTCCTCTCGGCCAACGAGAACGACGACGGCGGCTTCAAGGAGATGATCCTGGAGGTCAGGGGCCAGGGCGCCTACTCGGCACTCAAGTACGAGGGCGGCGTGCATCGCGTGCAGCGCGTGCCGGTCACCGAATCCGTCGGCCGTATCCACACGTCCACCGCGACGGTCGCCGTGCTCGCCGAGGCTGAGGACATCGAGGTCGACGTCCGCCCCGGCGATCTGCGCGTGGACATCTTCCGCGCCCGCGGGCCGGGCGGTCAGAGCGTCAACACCACCGACTCCGCCGTCCGCATCACGCACATCCCCAGTGGGGTGACCGTGAGCTGCCAGGACGAGAAGAGCCAGCTCCAGAACAAGGAGAAGGCCATGCGGATCCTGCGGGCGCGGTTGTTCGAGCTCGAGCGGGCGAAGCGCGAGGAGGAGCGCGGGGAAGCGCGGCGGGGCATGGTCGGCAGCGGCGACCGTGCCCAGAAGATCCGTACCTACAACTTCTCGCAGAGCAGGGTGACCGACCACCGCATCGGGCTCACCACGCACCGCATCGACGGCGTCCTCGAGGGCGATCTCGACGAGTTCACCGAGGCGCTCGCCGCGGAGGACCGCCGCCGGCAGCTGGCGGCCGCCGGGGAGGAGTGAGTGCCGTTCGCACGGAGCGGTCCGTCCCCGTCGTCCCCGGCGCCGGTGCCTGACGTGTCGACGCTCCGCGGTCACGATCGGGCCGACCGGAGACCGATCCGCGAGGTGACGGCGTGACTGCCGCCCGGAGCGTCGGCGACATGTTGTCGCAGGCGACGGTCTCGTTGCGCGAGAACGGGTCACGCTCGCCGCGGCTGGACGCCGAGCTGCTGCTGGCCGAGGCGCTCGGCGTCGGGCGCGCGGAGCTGTTCCGCGACCCGGCGCGCGTGCCGACGCACGAGGAGGCGGCGACGTTCGAGGGGCTCCTGCGTCGCCGCCTCGCGCACGAACCGGTGGCGTACATCCTCGGGCGCCGCGCGTTCCGCACCATCGAGCTCGAGGTGACGCCCGAGGTGCTCATCCCCCGCCCGGAGACCGAGACCCTGGTCGACGTGGCTCTGGAGGCGCTCCGGGCGATGCCGCTCGCCGGCCCCGGTCCGGAGGACGAGCCGCTGGCTCTGGACGTGGGCACGGGGTCCGGCTGCGTGGCGCTGGCGCTGGCGGCCGAGGACCCCTTCGTGCGCGTCGTCGCCACCGACGTGGAGCCCGCCGCGCTCGCGGTGGCGCGGCGCAACGCGGCGCGCCTCGGGCTGGCGCGTCGCGTCGAGTTCGTGCTCAGCGACCTGTTCGCGGACGTCGGCGAGCGACCGTTCGACCTCGTGGTCAGCAACCCGCCGTACATCCCCGCCGACGAGTACGCGGCGCTCGAGCCCAACGTCCGGGAGTACGAGCCGCGAAGAGCGCTGCACGGGGGCGCCGACGGGTTGGACCTGTACCGTCGTCTCGTGCCGGGCGCGGCGCTGCTGTTGCGTCCCGGCGGCGTTCTGGCGCTGGAGGTCGGCGTCGGACAGGCCGGAGCGGTGGTCGACATCGTGGGCGCGGCCGGCGCGTACGAGCCGCCGGGACTGCGCCACGACCTCTCCGGCGTGCCACGGGTGGTCCATGCGCGTCGGCGCGGCAGAGGGAGCGGCTGATGGCCCGCGCGGAGAAGGCGCGGGCGGTCGTGCTCGGTTCCCGTCCGCTGGGCGAGGCGGACCGCATCGTCCGCCTCTTCACGCGCGAGCTCGGCCGCGCGGACGCCGTCGTCAAAGGCGTGCGCAAGACGACCTCGCGCTGGGGCGGGCGTCTGGAGCCGTTCAACGTCGTCGACCTGCTGCTGCACCCCGGCCGCTCGCTCTACACCGTCACGCAGGCGCAGCTGGTCGACGTGTTCGCACACCTGCGGTCCGACCGCGAGGGCCTCACAGCGGCGGCGATCGTCTGCGAGGCCGCCGCCGGCCTGACCCCTCAGCACGAACCCGAGGTCCGCGTGTTCGCGCTGCTGCGCAACAGCCTGCGGCAGATGGACAGGGGCTTCGCCGGCCGTGCCGTGCAGTCGCCGCTCGTGCTGGGCGTGTTGCTCAAGCTGCTCCACGAGGCCGGCTATCTGCCGGTCCTCGACCAGTGTGCGGCGTGCGGGTCAGGCGGGCGGATCCTGGGTTTCTCCGCCGCCCGCGGCGGCCTCGTCTGCGGCGACTGCGGCGCCGAGGCGGTCCCCATCACCCCCGAGGCCGTCACGGCGCTCCTGGAGGGCATTTCCCTTCCGCTCGCGGAGCTGCGCACGCGGCCCGCCTCCCCCGGCGTCGGCGAGGCGTTGCGCGACGTCCATCAGCTCTACGCGTACCACACCGGCGCGCGCCTGCGCGCGCTGCGCAGCGCCGCCGCAGGCTGACGCAACGCGCCCGGAGCGCGACGGGCCTCAGGGCGGCGGCGCGTCGCGCAACCACGGCCGGATGCCGACGTCCGGGCGGCTGGTCGCCTGGTGCGGGCCGGGGTCGTGCGTCCTGACGGTCAGGCGGGTGCGGTCGCCGCGGAAGAGGTCGCGCGAGCTCTCGACCAGTCGGCCGTCCCGGTCGAAGGCGCGCCGACGCAACTTCACCAGCGGCGATCCGGCACGGATCGTGAGCAGCTGGGCGACCTCGGGGCCGGCGGTGGTGATCTCGATCTCCTCCTCCACGCTGGCGACGGAGAGACCGTAGCGCTCCTGGAACAACACGTACATCGAGGTGGCTCCCCGCAGACCCTCCTCGAGCAGGTGCGGGAACCGGGAGAGGCTGAGATACATGCGTTCGAGCGAGAGCGGCTCGCCGCCTGCGAAGCGCAGGCGAGCCAGACAGATCGCCGGCTCCCCTTCGCCGAGGTCCAGGTCTGAGGCCACGCTCTCGCGAGGCAGATTGAGCCCGAGGGACAGCACCCGGATGCCCACGTCGAGTCCCTGCTCCGACAGCGACTGCGGGATCCCGGTCATCTTGCTGAAGCTCCGGGTGATCTTCCCGTGGCCGGTGCTCCAGACCGCGAAGAGGTGTTCGTCGACCGCGGCGCCGGCATCGGCCGGCTGACTCAGGTAGGCGCCGCCGTTGCGCCCCCGCTTGATCGTGACGACTCCCTGCTCGGCGAGCACCCCGAGGGCGCGACGCACGGTGGAGCGGGACGCGTGGCAGTCCTTCGCGAGCGCCCGTTCTGACGGCAGACGCGAGCCGCCCTCCTCACGGAGACGGGCGCACGATGCCGCGAGCTTGTCAAGGACCTCTTCGGTGGTCGCCACCTGCGCCCTCCTCCCGCAGTGGTGTGGACAAGCATACCATTCATGTTCTCCAACGGGCGGACGGGATTCGCCGGCGGGCGTGATCACCGCCCCTCCCGCCGAGGTGCATGTACCCGAAAACGACAAAAGGTATGTCTCGCGGTCTGCACAGAGACCGGAAGACGATTGGTCGTTTCTTCGAAATCGGGTGTTGACGACGGAAATCATTGGTCTTATTGTGACGCGGGGCACCCTGATTGTATATACCATATCCAAATAATGGTATGTCAGCATTGGAGGAATGTGACATGGCGGCTGAGTACAGTACCGCGGCTGGTCTCAGGGCGGCCTACCTCGCATCGGAGTCGGACCCCGTCGCCGTCGTCGAGCGCGCCCTCGACCAGGCGCGCGTCGCGGGCGCCGAGTACAACGCCGTCTCGGTCGTCGACGAACGCGCGCTCGAGGCGGCGCGGGCGAGCCGGGCGCGCTACGCGGCCGGCGAGTCGCTGGGGCCGCTCGACGGCGTCCCGGTGACCGTGAAGGACAGCTTCCATTGCGCGGGCCTCCCCCGCTGGCACGGCAGCGCCGTGCACGACGGCGAGCCGCCGTCCGTGGTCGACTCCGCGCCCGTGAGACGCCTGCGGGAGGCCGGTGCCGTCCTGGTCGCCAAGACCACGATGCCGGACTGCGGCGCGCTCGGGTCGGGCGTCAGCTCACAGTTCGGGATCATCCGCAATCCCTGGGACCCGAGCTTGACGCCCGGGGGTTCCAGCTCAGGAGCCGGCGTCTGCCTGGCAGCCGGAGTGACGCCCATCGCCCTGGGGACGGACATCGCCGGCTCCGTCCGCCTCCCGGCCGCCCACTGCGGTCTGGCTGCCCTCAAGCCGACCCAGGGCCGGATCGCCTACACGCCCGCCAGCATGACCCGGTCCGCCGGCCCGATGGCCCGGTGTGTCGCCGACCTGGAGGCCGTCATGGAAGTCGTCGGAGCGACGGACGCCGGCGATCCATGGTCTCTCCCCGGGCGTTTCAGCGCCGCGGGATGGGGCGTGGAGAGGGTCCGCGGCATGCGCGTCGGACTGCTCACCGATGTCGGGTATGGACTGCCGGTGGAGCCGGAGACCCTGGCCGTCGTGAGAGGCGCCGCCGACCGTCTCTCCGGGTGGGGTGCCGAGGTCGAGGAGCTTTCGCTCGGCCTGACGGAGTCGGACTTCCAGGCCTTCGACCTCGGCTTCATGGCCCGGATCCTCCTCGAGGCCGACGCGGCCCCGGACGGACGCGGGGAGTTGCTGCTCCCGCTGCTGAAGACCTGGGGAGAGCCGGTGCGGCGCGCGTCCGCGCTGGAGGCCGCGCGCGCGGCCCAGACGGTCCGTGCCGCGCGCGACCGGGTGCTGGCCGCTGTGGCGCCGTTCGAGATCGTCGTCGCGCCCGTCCTGCCGGTGCCGACGTTCCCGGCCGAGGCCGCAGGGCCGGTCGACGGCGTGGCCCCGCTGTATCACGCCGCGTTCACAGCCTGGTTCAACCAGACGGGCCAGCCGGCGGCGAGCATCTGCGGCGGACGCACCTCAGTGGCGGGGATGCCGATCGGAGTGCAGGTGGCGGGGCGCCGGTTCCACGACGCCGACGTACTCCGCGTGGCGCATCTGCTGGAGGCCGCGTTGGACCTCGATCTGCCCTGGCCCGGCATGACCGAGAAGGAGGCCGGACGTGATTGACGCGGCACGCGACGCCAGGGAGCGGCTCGACCGGGCCGTATCGGACCAGTTCGGAGAGGTCGTCTGGTCGCCGACGCTGGAGACCATCGCCAGTCCGTCATGGGTGGGCGCCGACAGCCTCTTCTTCGAGGGGTCGGCGCCCGACGGCGAGCCGCTGCTCGCCCGCGTGCTGCAGCCCGCCGCCATGATCCGCGTGGACACGGCGGCGATGTTCACGGCCATGACGGCGGCGGCGTCCGCCGGCCTCGCCCCGCGGCTGCTCTTCCACGACGCGGCCGCCGGGGTCTGCGTCCAGGAGAGGCTGGGCGAGGAGTGGCACGTGGGGACGCTCTACCGGTTCCACGTCGATCCTGCCGCCTGGCGGGCCTCCCTCGAGGTGCGGCGTCGCTTCCGGGAGCTCGCCGTGGACCTGCCCGTGGTCAACGTCTTCGACCAGGTCGCGGCGCTGCGGGATCATGTCGAGAAGCACGCCATCGAGGTGCCGTCGCCGGTGGACGAGCTGGTGGGCCTGGTCCAGGAGGCGCGGGGGATCGTGTCCCCGGGTCTCGACCCCGTGCCCTGCCACGGCGACGCGGCCTCTTCGAACGTGATGATGAGGGACGGCGATGTGCGCCTCGTCGGCTGGACGCAGGCGGCGTGTATGGACCCGCTCGAGGAGATCGGCTCGATCCTCACGGAGTTCGCTCCGATGATCGCCTCGCCCCAGGAGGCCTTCGCAGCCGCCTGGGGCCGCCACGACCCCGTCGCTCTGGCGCGTGCCCAGCTTTTCGGTCTCGCCGACGACGTCCGTTGGGGGCTCATCGGATCCATCGCCCGCGCGACCGAGCCCGACTCGCCGGTCGAGTACCAGCGGTACGGCCATTGGCGGCTCTTCAAGGCGCGTTTCGCGGTGGCCAGCGGCGAGTCCGAACGCTGGATGAGGGAGGCGTCATGACCGTGCTGCGCCCCGCCGATGCGGCCGAGCTCCACGACGTCCTGGCGGGCTACCGTCTCTGGGAGGAGGACCGCGCGTTCACTGTGACCCCTCTCGTCGGCGGTCTCACCAACAACAACTACCGTGTCGCGGTCGAGGGGCTCGGGCGCGACTACTTCGTCAAGGTGCCGGGACCCGGTACGGACGGGTTCATCGACCGGGCCACCGCGGCCGCCGCCTCCCAGCAGGCTGCCGCGATGGGCGTCGGCCCGGCGGTCTTCCATGTGGACGACGCCACCGGGATCGAGGTCAGCGAGTACCTCGAAGGCTACCAGCCGTGCACGGCCTGGGAGGTCGCCCTCCCCGACTACTGTGCGGAGCTCATGCGGCTGTTCCGCACCTGGAACTCGGGCCCCGTCCTGCCGCAGACCAAGACCGTGTTCGACATGGTCGACGAGCACTACGACCAGGTGCTGCGCGACGGTACCGTGATGCCCGGCTGGGTGGACGACGTGCTCGCGGCGTACAGGGAGGCCAGGGCGCGGTTCCTCGCCTCGGGCCTCGACATCGTGCCCTGCCATAACGACCCCGGCGCGGGCAACTACATGCGCTGCGTCGTCGACCCGACGAAGCCGATGCGGCTGATCGACTACGACTACGCCTCCAACAACGAGCGCGCCTACGAGATCGGCGTGTTCGTGGGCTTCAACTTCTTCGACGCTGCGCAGACGCGCTTCGCGATCGAGTCGTACGCGGGCGCCTGGGATCCCCAGTTCTGGGCCCGGGTGCAGGTGGTCCGCATGGTGGCCGACGTCAAGTGGGGCCTCTGGGGGCTCGTCAACGCCAAGGCCTGGGCCGGCGGGGACTTCGACTACTACAAGTACGGTCTCTGGGACCTGCGGCGCGCACTGATCGAGACACTGGCGCCCGACTGGGAGGAGCAGTTGGGGCGGATCTGAGCGACTTCTCTGAATCCATCCGGGAGATGCCTATGACAATCGGTCGTCAGTGATGACGCGGTCGCGTTCGGCTTCATCGACAGGGGAGTGCATATGAAAGAATGGCTGCAGGGACTCTCGGGCAGGACGGTCACGATCGTCTTCACGGTCCTGTTCATCATCCCGTTCGCCATGGCGCTGGTCCCGCCCTTGTATCTGTGGGGGTCCAGCGCGAAGTCCGGCGCCGTGATCCTCGGCCAGCCCGTCTCCATGTGGTACTGGAACATCGACGCGCTGCTGATCTTCTTCCTGATGTGGGCGTTGTACGGCGTCCAGACCGTCCGCAAGGAGAACGAAGAGCACGTCGAGCACACTCCGAAGCAGGGAGGCCAGTGACATGTGGCAACCCTTCGTCGTTCTGGGGCTCTTCTACGGGGCCGTCGTCGCGCTGCTGTACATCACCCAGCAGAGAGACCGGGTCGACTTCGAGGAGTACGCCGTGGGCGGCCGCCGCTACGGCCCCGCCTACATCGGCATGTCGTACGTGCAGTCCTGGTTCCCGGGGGCCATGTTCGTCGCCTTCGTGGCCCTCGGCGTGAACATCGGCACCCTGATGTACTACTGCCTGGCGTACTCGCTGCTCGGCCTCACCGCGATGTACTTCATGGCCAACCGCGCCTGGCGCTGGGGGCAGAGGCACCAACTCCGTTCGCAGCCTCACCTGCTCGAACTGCGTTACAACAGCAGCGGCGTGAAGCTCGTCGCCAGCGTGGTCGGCATCGCCGCGATCATGCCGTGGGTGATCCTCGGGCTGCAGGCGATGGCCATCCTCTTCGAGGTCTCGAGCAACGGCGCCTGGTCGCTCACGACCTGCCTCCTGCTGGGCATGGCGGTGATCGTCGTGAGGCAGTACTGGACCGTCCGCATGGGTATGCGCGGGCTCATCATGTCCGACATGCTGCAGGGCATCGTCGCGTACCTCGTCGCAGCGCTCGTCTGCGTGATCATCCTCGCCGACAAGAACTCGCCCGCTCCGTACGGCAACCTGGCCCACCTCCCCGAGAAGCTCACCTCGCTGCCCGGCATGGAGGGGACGGGGTACGGTCCGCTCTACGTCTTCTCGCTCATCTTCATGGGCGTCATCGGCGCTCTGGCCTGGCCGATGAGCTTCCAGCGCATCTACACCGCGAGCGGCGTCAAGTCGGTCAAGAGCGGCACGGTGTACGCGATCGGCATCGCCGGCGTCTTCTACGGCTTCCTCACGATCTTCACGCTCGCCGCGGCGACGTGGCCCAAGGCGATCGAGGCCCCCAACCTCACGTGGTTCTCGGCGCTGCAGGAGTACGGCGGCGTGTGGCTGCTCGGCCTCGGCGTGGTCATGGTGCTCGGTGCGTCGATGGGTCACGTCGACGGCAGCATCCAGGTGGCGGGCCTGCAGATCGCGAACGACCTGGTCCACCACTTCAGGCCGCTCAAGGACCATCAGCTGACCATCGTCGCGAAGGGCAGCATGGTCGTCTACATGGCCATCGCCGCGATACTGGCGTACGTGACCATCGAGATGGCGCGGCTCCAGCTCCTGGCCCAGATGTCGTACTACCTGGTGATCCAGATCTCGGTGCCGCTCTTCCTGGGGTTGTTCACCAAGTTCGGCAACCGCTGGGGAGCGATGATGGGGATGATCGCCGGGTCGGTGGTGGCGATCGTGCTCACGGTGGAGTGGATCGACGACATCCCGGCGCTGGGCGGCCTCACGGCCGGCATGGTCGGATTGATCGTCAACTTCGTCACCTACGCCGTCGTCTCGCTGCTGACGGGGCAGTCCGAGGAGGACAAGAAGCGGGTCGACGAGCTCTTCCTCGAGGCGCTTCCCCCGGTCAAGCGCCAGGCTCTCGGTCTCGACCCCGTGGTCGGGCCGGTGACCACCATGCAGGCGGAGCCGGCGGTGGCGTCGGAGGGCGAGCAGCCCTGACCTGCCGCTTCTGCGGACCCGCAGGCGCCCGCCCGGGGAGGGCGGGCGCCTGCGGCGTCGCTTCGGCGTGCGCCGGCGGTCCGCGCCGCGACGTCATGCACGATCACAGGACACCGCGACGGCGGATCCGCGCCGGACCCACATCGTCACAGCGCTCAGGGGAGGAAGTCGATGGACCGTGACGGACTGCGGGTGAACGCCCGTCGTCTGCAACGCAGTCTCGAGTCATTGGCCAGGATCGGAGCCACGGCGGACGGCGGCGTGGACCGCCTCGCCCTCACGGATGCGGACAGGCAGGCGCGCGACGCGCTGGTGGCATGGCTCGACCGGCTCGGCCTGCGGATCACGATCGACGACATGGGCAACATCTTCGGGCTGCGCGCCGGACGTGACGAGGGGGTCCGTCCGGTCATGATGGGGTCGCACCTGGACTCCCAGAGCAGGGGCGGCCGCTTCGACGGGGCTCTCGGGGTCATGGGCGCTCTGGAGGTGATGCGGGTCCTCGAGGAGAGCCGGGTGGTCACCGAGCGGCCGGTGATCCTGGCCGCCTGGACCGCGGAAGAAGGTTCGCGCTTCACACCCTCCAAACTCGGCTCCGCGGTCTGGGCGGGAGATCTCGACAAGGAGTGGGTGTGGGGCCGCCCGGATCGACACGGCGCGACACTGCTGGAGGAGCTCGAGCGCATCGGCTACAAGGGCGTCAGTCCGTGCGCCCGTTGGCCGTTCCAGGCCTACTATGAACTCCACATCGAACAGGGTCCCCTCCTCGAGGCCGCCGGCAGGGCGATCGGCGTGCCCGCCGGGATCGTCAGTCTGCACGTGTACGACGTCCACGTGAGCGGAGAGGCCAACCAGGTGGGGCCCACCCCCATGGAGGGCCGCCGCGATGCGCTCGTGGCGGCCGCCGAGATGGTCCTCGCAGTGCGCGCGCTCCCATCCACTGCGGGCGGCGACATGGTGGCCACGGTCGGGATGCTCGAGGTGGCGCCCAACTGCTACAACGTGATCCCGGAGGACGTGCACTTCACGGTCGACCTCCGAGGATGGGACGAAGCTCTGGTCGAGCGCTCCTGGGAGAGGCTCGCGGGGGAGTTCCGGGGGGTCGCCGCGCGACACGGGTGCCGCCTGCACGCCGAGGAGTCCAGCCGTACGGGGCGTACCGAGTTCGACCCCGGGCTCATGCGTCGGATCACGGACCATGCGGAGGCGCTGGGACTCTCGACCATGTCGCTGGTCAGCGGCGCCGGGCACGACACGGCGCATCTCGCCGGCGTCGGTCCGACGGCGATGATCTTCGTGCCGAGCATCGGCGGCCGGAGCCACACGCCGGCCGAGGAGACCGGCTGGGCGGATTGCGCGGCCGGGGCCGACGTGCTGCTGCGATGCATCCTCGAGGCCTCCGGCACGAGCGGTGACTGAGGAGGCCGCGGGGTCGGTCCCGGGCGTCCCCGGGCGAGCGCCGGCCGTTCGGGGTCGCCCCGATTGTTGAGCCTCGGTCGGTCGCGTTAGAATCGCCGTTCTGACCGAAAGGACGTGTGACCACCCGTACGCAGATCAACGAGCGCGTCGACCAGGCGCCCACCTTCCAGCAGATCATCGGCCGTCTGCAGTCCTTCTGGGAGGAGCAGGGCTGCGTCATCGTGCAGCCGTACCACACCGAGGTGGGGGCCGGCACCTTCAACCCGGCGACCTTCCTGCGCTGTCTGGACGCGCGTCCCTGGCGCGCCGCCTACGTCGAGCCCTCCATGCGCCCGACCGACGGTCGATACGGCGAGAACCCGTACCGGCTGGGTCACTACTACCAGTACCAGGTCGTGATCAAGCCGTCCCCGCCCGACATCCAGGACGTCTATCTGCGCTCGCTCGAGGCCCTCGGCATCGTCCTCGCCGAGCACGACGTACGTTTCGTCGAGGACAACTGGGAGGGCCCGACCCTGGGCGCCTGGGGCCAGGGCTGGGAGGTCTGGATCGACGGCATGGAGGCCACGCAGTTCACCTACTTCCAGCAGCTCGGCGGCTTCGACCTCGACCCCATCACGGTCGAGCTCACCTACGGGCTCGAGCGCCTCGCCATGTACCTGCAGGGCGTGGACAGCGTCTACGACCTCGTCTGGTCGAGCTGGGAGGAGGAAGGTGAGGAGCACGTCGTGACCTACGGCGACGTGTACAGGGAGAACGAGCGTGAGTTCAGTCGCTACAGCTTCGAGGTGGCCGACACGGAGATGCTCTTCCGCCACTTCCGCGAGCACGAGGCCGAGGCCCTGCGCGCCGTAGCGGCGCGTCTGCCGATCCCGGCCTACGACCACGTGCTCAAGTGCAGCCACGCGTTCAACCTCCTCGACGCGCGCGGCGTGATCAGCGTCACCGACCGCACGGCGCACATCGCCCGCGTGCGCGACCTCGCGCGCAAGGTCGCGGGCCTGTACCTGGAGGTCGTCGGCGACGGCCGCGGCACGGACGACGGAGCGCAGGGCGCATCCGGCGCCTCCGGCGAGGACCGGTGACGATGACGACCCTGCTGGTCGAGATCGGCGTCGAGGAGCTGCCGTACAAGGTGTGCGAGTCGGTCGTGCGGCAGCTCGGGGGCGGGCCGGAGGCGCCCGGACTGGTCCTCTCACTGCTGCAGGGAGAGCGGCTGGCGGAGGAGGGCGCGGCGGTCAGGGTCCTGGTCTCGCCGCGCCGCATCGCGGTCCTGGTGGACGGGGTGCCGGCCGAGCAGCTCCCGCAGGTGCAGGAGTTCCGCGGCCCCAGGGCGGCGGTGGCCTTCGACGAGGATGGAGGGCTCACCAAGGCCGGCGCCGGGTTCGCGCGCTCCAGGGGCGCCGCCGCCGCCGAGGTGCGTCGCGAGGTCATCGACGGCACCGAGTTCGCGGTGGTGAGCGTGGAGGCGGAGCGCAGGGCGGCGCGTGACGTCGTCCCCGCCCTCGTCGCCCGCCTCATCACCGGCCTGCAGATCCCGCGCGGCATGCGCTGGGGGGCCCGGCCGGTGGGCGCGAGCGACTATCTGCGCTTCTCGCGCCCCATCCGCTGGCTCGTCGCCAAGCTGGGCCCTGAGACGCTCACCGGGGAGTTCTACGGCCTCCCGTTGGGCGACGTCTCGTTCGGGCACCGCGTGCTCGGCGCCGCGGTGACGATCACCGCGGCGTCCGATTACGAGCGGCTGCTCGGGGAGCAGGGGGTGATCGTCTCGCAGGAAGAGCGCCGGCGGCTCATCCGGGAGGGTCTCACCGCGGCCGCCGGCGAGCTCGACGGCGCTTGGTCTGACCCGGGCGGCGTGCTGGCCGAGGCCGTCTACCTCGCCGAGTGGCCCAGCGTGGCCCGCGGCTCGTTCGACGAGCGCCACCTGCGCCTGCCGGACGAGGTACTGGTCACCGCCATGCAGAGCCATCAGCGCTACTTCCCGGTGCGCGACGCCGACGGCGCGCTCCTGCCGGTGTTCCTCTACGTCGCCAACGGCGACCCGGCGGCCGCGCCGCTGGTCACCCGCGGCAACGAGCGCGTGCTCGACGGCCGGCTGGACGACGCCGCGTTCGCCTACGACCGCGACCTCGCCGAGGGGTTGCCGGCCATGGCCGGCCGTCTCGGTGCGGTCGTGTTCCACGAGAAGCTCGGTTCGTTGGCCGACAAGGCGAGCCGGCTCGGCGGCCTCGTGGCCGCACTCGCCGGTGGTGAGCCCGACGACCCCGGCGGCAACGGCTCGGGCGCCCCGCTCGCCGAGACGCTGCGTAGCGCGGCCCGGCTGGCCAAGGCCGACCTGGTCAGCCAGACCGTCATCGAGTTCCCGGTGCTCCAGGGCGTCATGGGCGGGCTGTTCGCGCAGGCCGCCGGCCTCGGAGAGGCGGTCTCGCGTGCGGTGGGTGAGCACTACCGGCCGCTCTCCGGCACGGCGGCGCTGCCGAGCACCCTGCCGGGCGCCCTGCTGGCGGTGGCCGACAAGCTCGACAACATCGCCGGCGCCTGGGTCGCCGGCGAGAAGCCCTCCGGATCGCGCGACCCGTACGGCTTGCGGCGCGCCGCCATGGGCGTCGTGCGTATCGCCCTCGAGTACGATCTGCGCTTCCCCTTCGCGGGCCTGTTGACCGCCGCCGTGGAGCAGTTCGAGCTGCAGCGCGTCGACGGGCTGGACGCCGCCCGCCGCACGGCGATCGTCGCCGAGACGGCCGCCTTCCTCCGCGAGCGTCTGCAGGCGCTGCTGCTGGACGAGGGGCTTCCGTTCCCCAGCGTCGAGGCCGCGATGGCGGCGCCTGTCCCCGACCTGCCGGCGCTCGCCGCCCGGGCGCGCGCGTTCACGGCCCTGGCGGGGCAGGCGGCGTTCGAGGACGCCGTCATCGCCTACAACCGGTGCGCGGCGCTGGCGGCCAAGGACCCGGCGGCCGGGGACCGCGTCGTCGACCCGGCCCTCTTCACCGACCAGGCCGAGCGTGAACTCGCGGACGCTCTCGAGGCTGCGCGCGGGCCTCTGCTCGCGTCCCTGGATCACCTCGATCTCGAGGCGGCGGTCACGGCTGCGGCCGGCCTGCGGTCGTTCGTCGACCGCTACTTCGACGCCGTGCTCGTCATGGACCCCGACGACGCCGTGCGCGCCAACCGTCTGGCGCAGCTCGCCGCCGTCACCGGCCTCATCGGCCGCATCGGGGAGTTCAGCCGCCTGCCGCTCGGGCAGTCCTGAGCGCGGGAGACCAGACCACACCTCACGCGACCGCGGCGAGAAAGCGGGCAAGACGCCAGGAGGCGACCAGCATGAGTGACAAGCACGTCTACCGCTTCGACGAAGGCAACAAGGAGATGCGCGAGCTCCTCGGCGGCAAAGGAGCCAACCTCGCCGAGATGACCTCGATCGGGCTCCCGGTGCCGCCCGGTTTCACCATCACGACCGAGGTCTGTAACCATTACTCGGCGCACGGGGACTACCCGGAGGGCACGCGCGCGCAGGTCGAGGAGGCTCTGGCGGCGCTCGAGGCCGACACCGGCAAGAAGTTCGGCGACGCGGCCGACCCGCTGCTGCTCAGCGTCCGGTCCGGGGCCCGCGCCTCGATGCCCGGCATGATGGACACGGTCCTCAACCTGGGACTGAACGACGAGACCGTGAACGGCGTGATCGCCTCCACCGGTAATCCGCGCTTCGCCTGGGACTGCTACCGCCGCTTCGTCAGCATGTACGGCGACGTGGTGCTGGGCTGCAAGCCCCAGAGCGAGGACGAGCACGACGTGTTCGAGGAGCGCCTCGAGGCGATGAAGCGGGCCAAGGGCGTCACCTACGACACCGACCTGACGGCCGAGGACCTGAAGGAGCTCACGACGGACTTCAAGGCGGCAGTCAAGGAGCGCACCGGGAGGGACTTCCCGGACGACCCGCGCGATCAGCTCTGGGGCGCCATCGACGCCGTGTTCGGGAGCTGGGGCAACGACCGCGCCGTCGCCTACCGGCGCCTGTACGACATCCCCGACTCGTGGGGCACGGCCGTCAACGTGCAGACCATGGTCTACGGCAACACCGGCGAGGAGTCCGGGACCGGGGTGGGGTTCACGCGCAACCCGGCCAGCGGCGAGAGGATGTTCTACGGCGAGTTCCTCGTGAACGCCCAGGGCGAGGACGTGGTCGCCGGCGTGCGCACGCCGCGTCCGGTGAGCGAGCTCAAAGAGCTGTGGCCGCGGGTCTACGACGAGCTGATGGAGATCCAGGCGACGCTCGAGCGTGAGCTGCGCGACATGCAGGACTTCGAGTTCACCATCGAGCGTGGCCGTCTCTACATGCTGCAGACGCGCAACGGCAAGCGTACCGGGTTGGCCGCCATCCGCATCGCGGTCGACATGGCCGACGAGGGCCTGATCTCCCACGAGGAGGCCCTCATGCGCATCGAGCCCGAGCAGCTCAACCAGCTGCTGCGGCCGGTCTTCGGCCCGAGCGACAAGGAGGAGGCCGTCCGCGAGGGCCGGGTCAAGGCCAAGGGCCTGCCCGCCGGCCCCGGTGCAGCCACGGGGCGCGTCGTCTTCAACGCCGCCGACGCGGTCGCCTGGGCGGCGCGCGACGAGAAGGTGCTGCTCGTCCGCGACTTCACGAGCCCTGACGACATCCGCGGCATGGACGCCGCCCAGGGCATCCTCACGGCCCAGGGCGGCATGACCAGCCACGCGGCGCTGGTCGCCCGGCAGATGGGTAAGGTGTGCATCGTCGGCTGCGGCGCGCTCGACATCGACCTCAAGGCGCGCCGCTTCGAGGTCGACGGCGTGACCGTCGCCGAGGGCGACTGGCTCAGCATCGACGGTTTCACCGGCGAGGTCATCCTCGGCGAGCTCGACACGCGGCCGCCGGAGGTCCTCCAGGTGCTGCTCGAGGGCAGCATGAAACCCGAGGACTCGGAGCCGTACCGCTACTACCGCGAGGTCATGGAGTGGGCCGACGCGGCGCGCCGCCTGCGCGTGCGCACCAACGCGGACCAGCCGGATCAGAGCGAGAACGCCCTCGCCTTCGGCGCCGAGGGCATCGGCCTCTGCCGCACCGAGCACATGTTCTTCGGCGGCGAGCGCATCATGAGCGTGCGCGAGATGGTGCTGGCCGGCTCGCGGGAGGCGCGTGAGAAGGCGCTCGTCAAGCTGCTCCCCATGCAGCGCGACGACTTCGCCGCCATCTTCCGCGTCATGGGCGAGCGCCACGTGACCATCCGTACGCTCGACCCGCCGCTGCACGAGTTCCTGCCGCACGACGCCGAGGACACGGCGCGCACGGCCGCGGCACTCGGCGTCTCCGAGGCGGAGGTGCGCGCCAAGGTCGACGACCTGCACGAGAACAACCCGATGCTCGGCCATCGCGGTTGCCGTCTCGGCATCGCCTTCCCCGAGATCACGGCGATGCAGGCGCGGGCGATCCTCGAGGCCGCCTGCCTGGTCAAGAAGGAGGGCGGCGACCCTCATCCCGAGATCATGATCCCGCTGGTGGGCACCAGGAAGGAGCTTGCCCACCAGGCCGCGATCGTGCGCGCCGTGGCCGACGAGGTGTTCGCCGAGCAGGGCGTCGCCGTCGACTACATGGTCGGGACGATGATCGAGGTCCCGCGTGCGGCGCTGACGGCGGACGAGATCGCGGAGGAGGCCGAGTTCTTCAGCTTCGGCACCAACGATCTCACCCAGATGACGCTCGGCGTCTCCCGCGACGACGCCGGCAAGTTCCTGCCGCTCTACACCAGCGAGGATCTGGAGATCTGGCCGGCCGATCCTTTCGCGACGCTCGACCAGAGCGGCGTGGGCCAGCTCGTGGAGATGGGCATCGAGCGCGGTCGCGCCACCCGGCCCGACCTGCACGTGGGCATCTGCGGCGAGCAGGGCGGCGACCCCGAGACGGTCAAGTTCTGCCACCGTGCGGGAATGGACTACGTGAGCTGCTCGCCGTTCCGCCTGCCCGTGGCGCGTCTCGCGGCGGCCCAGGCCGCGATCGAGGAGAGCGGGGACCTGCGGCTCGAGAAGTGAGCGGGCGCTGACGCCGGGCGCCGGGCCGGACCGCCGCAGGGCGGGGCCGGCCCGGCGCGTCCCGCGCGCCGGGCGAGGGGCAGGAGGACCCGTGGCGAGGCTTGGACGGGAGATCGCGGTGACGCTGGACGACGGGCGGCGGCTCGTCGTGCGCGACGCGCGCCGGCGCGACGCCCGCGGCGTCGCGGAGATGCTCGATGCGGTGGCGTCCGAGCCGCAGGTGACGCTGGTGCTCCGGCCCGGCGAGGCGGGACCGGCGAGCTGGCGGCGGCGCATCACCGAGACGCTGCGCTCCCCGCGCGGTCTCTTCCTGGTCGCCGACCGCGGCGGTGGGGTCGTAGTGGGCGACCTCGGGTTGTCGCCCGACCCCAATCTGGCCTCGGCGCACGTGGTCTGGGTCGGGATGTCGGTGGCCGCCGGCTTCCGCGGCGTCGGCGTCGGCGGCGCCCTGCTCGAGACGGCCGCCGCGTGGGCCGGTGCGGCGGGCTTCCGCAAGATGGTCCTCGGCGTGCTCGCCGAGAACGTCCGGGCGCAGGCCTTCTACGCGCGCCACGGCTTCGCGCGCGAGGGGCTGCGACGCGAGCAGTACGACCGCGGCGGCCGCTATCATGACGAGGTGCTCATGGCCCGCCCCCTCAGACGCCGGTGAGGCTCGCGATGCGGAGCCGCACCCCCCTCGTCGCGCTGGTCACGGCCGGCTTCATCGCTCTTGCCGGTCTGCCCGTCGGCGTCGCGGTCGGCGTGGGCTGGCTGCGGCTGCCGCACGTCCAGCCCCCCGGAGCCCCGCAGACCGACGCGGTCAGCGGTGTCGTCGCCTGGACCCTCCTCGCCCTCTTCTACCTCGTCTGGATGTCCGGGCTGGGGATGCTGCTCGTGTGGCTGTTCGACCGCATCGGCCACCACTGGCAGTACCACGAGCGCTCGGCGCGCCCGACGAAGAGGGCCCGGCGCCGGGCACGTGCCACGCTGCGGCACGTGAGCGCCGAGGAGCAGGCCGCGCGCGAGGCTCAGCGCCGCCGCGAGGAGCGCGAGGCCCGGCGGCGCCGCGACCGCGAGCGCGACGAGGCGTGGCGCCGCGGACCGGACGGCAGAGGCGGCGGCTGACGTGGCCCGCATCGCGCAGAGCAGCGTCGACCAGGTGATCGCGACCGCCGACATGATCGAGGTGGTGAGCCAGTACACGGACCTGCGCAAGGCCGGCGCCAACTACAGCGGGCGCTGCCCGTTCCACGACGAGCGCACCCCGTCGTTCTCGGTCAACCCCATGGAGAAGCTCTACTACTGCTTCGGCTGCGGCGCCGGCGGCAATCTCATCGGGTTCGTGATGGCCAAGGAGGGCATGGACTTCCCCGAGGCGGTCGAGTACCTGGCCGACCGGTACGGCATCGCGCTCGAGTACGAGGAGTCGAGCGCCCGTGGCGACGCCGAGCGTCGTCGCCGGGAGCGTCTGCGCCGGCTGCTCGAAGACGCGACCAGGTACTACGAGCGCGTGCTGTGGGAGTCCCCGGCGGCGGCCGCGGCGCGCGACTATCTCGCCGGCCGCGGCCTCTCCGAGGAGGTCTGCCGCGCCTTCCGCGTGGGTTACAGCCTCCCCGGGTGGGAGCGCCTGCGCGACGGCGCGCTCGCCAAAGGGTTCACCGAGCAGGACCTGCTCGACGCCGGGCTGGTCCTCCCGGGCAAGCAGGGCCGGCCCTACGACCGCTTCCGCGGCCGCATCATGTTCCCCCTGGGCGACGAGCGCGGGCGCACCCTGGGCTTCGGCGCCCGCGCCATGGGCGACGAGCAGCCCAAGTACCTCAACTCGCCGGAGACGTCCCTCTACCACAAGAGCGAGGCCCTGTTCGGCCTCCATGACGCCAAGGCGGCCGTGCACCGGGAGGACCGCGTGTTCGTGGTCGAGGGCTACACCGACGTCCTGGCCCTCGCACAGGCCGGCGTCGCCGCCGTCGTCGCCAGCATGGGGACCGCCCTCACCGAGCAGCAGCTGGAGCGGCTCCGCCGGCTCACGTCCACCATCTATCTCTGCTACGACGCCGACGCCGCCGGCCTCGGCGCGATGCAGCGCGCCCTCACGCTGGGGCGCAGGATGGGCCTGGCGCTGCACGTGGTGCGCATCCCGGAGGGCCTCGACCCGGCCGATTACGTGCTCTCCGGCGCCGGCGGCGACGGGTTCCGCCGGCTTGTGGACGACGCGCAGACGCTGCTACAATTCCACGTCCGCCTGGCGCTCGCCACCCACGACCTCGACAAGCCCGACGGAAGGGCGCGCGCGTTCGCGCGACTCAGGGAGGTCCTCTCGGAGGCGGCGACGCCGATGGAGCGCGACGACGAGCTGCGCTACGTCGCCGACAGGTTGCAGCTCTCCGCGGAGAGCGTGCGCTACCTGCTCTCCGGCGGCGCCGGTCCTCCGGCCGCCGTCGGGGGCGGCGGGCGCGCGTCCGGGCCGGCCGACGGGCCGGGCGTCGCCCTGGGCGGCGCTCACGAGCTCGAGGTCCGGTTCCTCGCCGGCTGTCTGTCGCAGCCGCAGGCCGGTCGGAGGGCCCTGGAGGGCGTCGACGAGAGCTTCTTCGCCGGCGCCGGGACGCGCGCCGCGCTGCGGCTGGTCAAGGAGCGGCTGGCCGCCGGGGCCGCCGGCGATGCGCCGCCGGCCGGCGGCGCCGAGGCCGGCGAGGGCGCGGAGGCGTTCGCCGAGATCATCGTCCGCGCCGGGCGGGAGCGTTTCACCGCGGTCGTGGTGGAGGAACTCTTCTTACGTCTGCAGGAGGCGCAGGTGGGCCGGCTGATCGCGCGGCTCAAGGTCACGAGGGAAGATGGCGACACTGGGACCCAGGCGGAGGAACTGGCGAGGCTCGAGGGGCTCCGCCGCAGCCTGCGCGAGGCGCTCCGCGCCATCCCGGTGGAGGACGATACCAGGCAGAGTCGAGGACGGGTGACGTGACGGACACCCCCGAAGACCGCGAGAAGGCGCTCGATGCCGCGGAGCTCGGTATCGACGAGGTGCGTCTGCTCGTCGAGGAGGGTCGCGAGCTGGGTTATCTCACGGGCGACCACATCGCCGACGTGCTCCAGGACGTGGAACTCACGCCGGAGCAGATCGACGGCGTCTACAACCTGTTCACCGACCTCGGCATCGACATCCTCGAGGCCGAGGGCGCCGGCGAGGCCGGAGCCGCCGGCGCCAAGCCGGCGGAGGACGCCGTCCCCAGGCTCGACCTCTCGGTCAGGATGCCCACCAACGACCCGGTGCGCATGTACCTCAAGGAGATCGGCAAGGTGCCGCTGCTCACGGCCGAGGAGGAGGTCTCCCTGGCGCGGCGCATCGAGCGCCACGACAGGGACGCCAAACGCGAGCTGATCGAGGCCAACCTGCGCCTCGTCGTCTCCATCGCCAAGCGTTACGTCGGGCGCGGGATGCTCTTCCTCGACCTCATCCAGGAGGGCAACTTGGGTCTCATCCGCGCGGTGGAGAAGTTCGACTACCGACGGGGGTACAAGTTCAGCACCTACGCCACCTGGTGGATCCGTCAGGCCATCACACGGGCCATCGCCGACCAGGCGCGCACGATCCGCATCCCGGTGCACATGGTCGAGACGATCAACAAGCTCATCCGCGTGCAGCGGCAGCTGCTGCAGGACATCGGCCGCGAGCCCACGCCTGAGGAGATCGCAGCCGAGATGGGTACAACTCCACTGAAGGTACGCGAGATCCTCAAGATCAGCCAGGAACCGGTGAGTCTGGAGACGCCGATCGGGGAAGAAGAGGATTCCCAGCTCCGCGACTTCATCGAGGACGAAGAAGCGACCATGCCGGTCGAGGCTGTGAGCGAGATCATGCAGAAGGAGGAGCTGAGCGCGGTGCTGGGGACGCTCTCGCACCGTGAACGCAAAGTCATCGAGCTGCGTTTCGGACTCAAAGGAGAACACCCGAGGACGCTCGAGGAAGTCGGCCAGAAGTTCGGCGTCACGCGCGAGCGCATCCGCCAGATCGAGTCGAAGACGCTGGCCAAGCTCAAGACGTATCGCGACTCGCAGCGGCTGCGCGACTTCCTCGACTGACCGGGGCGGCGGGATCAGGGAGCGGCGCGCTGCGGCGCGCCGCTCGAAGGGCGCCCGGGGGCGCCGCGACGTGAGGTCCACCGGCGGCGCCCGGCCTGGGCGCGGCGACGCGGCCCGGCAAGGAAAGCCGGACCGCGGCACGAAGACGACCGCTGCGTCGGGAGTGGGGCGGGTGAGCCGCCCCGCTCCCGACGCAGCTCGAGAAGGAGCACTGAGAAGTCCGTGACAGAGCCAGCAGCAGATCGTCATCCTGACGAAACCATCCTCAGCACGATCGAGGAGGTCCGCACGCTGCTCGACGAGGGCAGGGAGCAGGGCTACCTCGCCGCCGAACACATCGTCGAGGTCCTGGCCGACGTCGACCTCACGCCCGAGCAGATCGACGACGTGTACGTCGTCTTCCACGACCTCGGCATCGACGTGGTCGGGGCCGACGGCGTGCACCACGCCCATCCCGGCGCGCCCGGCGGCGGCGAGCCGGCGCAGGAGGCCGAGGCCCCGGAGGCCAAGCTCGACCTGTCCATCAAGACGGCCAGCAACGACCCCGTCCGTATGTACCTGCGCGAGATCGGCAAGGTGCCGCTGCTCACGGCCGAGCAGGAGGTCTCCCTGGCACGGCGCATCGAGCGGGGCGACATGGAGGCCAAGAACCAGCTCATCCGCGCCAACCTCCGCCTCGTCGTCTCGATCGCGCGCCGCTACGCCAATCGTGGTCTGACGTTGCTCGACCTGATCCAGGAGGGCAACCTCGGTCTCATCCGCGCGGTGGAGAAGTTCGACTACCGTCGCGGCTTCAAGTTCAGCACCTACGCCACCTGGTGGATCCGTCAGGCCGTCAGCCGGGCGCTGGCCGACCAGGCGCGCACGATCCGCATCCCGGTGCACATGGTCGAGACGATCAACAAGCTCATCCGTGTGCAGCGGCAGCTGCTGCAGGACCTGGGCCGCGAGCCCACGCCCGAGGAGATCGCCATCGATATGGGCTTCACCGCCGACAAGGTGCGCGAGATCCAGAAGATCAGCCAGGAGCCGGTGAGCCTCGAGAACCCGGTGGGCGACGAGGGCGACTCGCAGCTCGGCGACTTCATCGAGGACGACCAGGCGGTCGCGCCCAGCGACGCCGTCGGCGAGCTCATGCAGGGCGAGGACCTCAGCCGGGTGCTCGAGCTGCTCACGTCGCGCGAGCGGCGCGTGCTGGAGATGCGCTACGGCCTCACCGACGGCCGTCCGCACACGCTGGAGGAGGTCGGCGTGCAGTTCGGCGTGACCCGCGAGCGTATCCGCCAGATCGAGGCCAAGACGCTCGCCAAGCTGCGCGCCTACCGCGAGGCGCGCAGCCTGCGCGACTTCGTCGAGTGACGGCGGACGCGCCGGCGCGGGTTTGGACGCCGGCGCGGGCATCGCCTATACTCTGTCGGCCGGAGCGGTCCTCGGTAGCTCAATGGTAGAGCATTCGGCTGTTAACCGAAGGGTTGCAGGTTCGAGTCCTGCCCGAGGAGCCAGATAGTAAGACGGGCGCCCAGCTTCTCCCAGCCGGGCGCCCGTTCCTGTTCTGTGGGCCGCGCTCCCGCTGCGCCGTCCGCGGGTGTCTGCGCGAGAGGTGCGCCGTCAGCGCACGACCGTCACAGGGCAGTCGGCGTGGTGGAGCACGGCCTGCGCGACCGAGCCCAGGATCAGGCCGGCGAAGCCCCCGCGGCCCCGGTTCCCGATGAAGAGGTGGGTCTCGCCCTGCTTGCCGCGCGCCTCGGCCAGGATCGCCTCCGCGGGGGACGACGACTGCAGCAGCTTCGTCTCGACCTCCACGGAGTCGTCCGTCACGATGCCCCGGATCTCGTCGGCGGCCTTCTCCAGGAGTTCCTCATGCTTTCCGATGTGCTCACGGTCGGGCGGGATGATCCCGCCCCCGCCCAGGCTGGACGACGTGATCCCCATGCGGACGACGGACACGACGGTCACGGTGTGCGGCTTGAGCGCCTGAGCCATCTCCGCGGCCATGCGACACGCCGCCTGCGCGGCCTCCGAGCCGTCGGTCGCCACGATGAACCTCGATGCAGCCATTGATGCTCCTCCTGTCCGGGTCGGTCGGGCTCCACGCGAGGGCGCGCGCGTCCGCGCCGCTTGCCCTCCACCCTTGTCATCCCCGCTCCGCCCTGCTTCCAGACGGGTCGCGCCGCGTCACGGGACCAGGGCGACCACGCTGAGCGGCGTGCCCGAGCCGCCGACGAGCTGCAGCGCTCCGAGCACG
>Ga0209612_1000863_pt1 | contig 27808 bp, 33 predicted proteins | sample BioC12SIPDNA_FD_185746 | JGI IMG/M metagenome (GOLD analysis project Ga0209612, IMG submission 185746) | Anaerobic biogas reactor microbial communites from Washington, USA - Biogas_R1_B C12 SIP DNA (SPAdes) (version 2) | ecosystem: Engineered > Bioreactor > Anaerobic > Unclassified | place...
GGCAGCCCTTCCCTGGCCCCGGTCTGGGAGTCAGGGTGCTGGAAGAAGTTACTGGCGAGAAAGTGGATATTCTTCGGAACGCAGATGCCATTGTCAGGGAGGAAATATCCAAAGCCGGGCTGGATCGCGACATCTGGCAAGCCTTCGCCGTACTGCCTCCCGTTCGCAGCGTGGGAGTCATGGGTGATGCTCGTACCTATGCTTACCCCATCATCGTAAGGGCAGTGATAAGCGATGATGCTATGACGGCCGAAGTAGCCCGGCTTCCCTGGGAAGTGCTGGACACGATAGCCCTCCGGATAGTGAATGAAGTAGATGGCGTTAACCGGGTCGCTTATGATATTACCGGCAAACCCCCCGGAACTATTGAGTGGGAATAGTATAGGAGAGTAATTTAATAACAGATATAAAAATGCCCGGCGAAGCAACAAGTTTCATCGGGCATTTTTCTTTTTACATATTTTGTCGAAATCAATTGTATAAGCTTCGCTCCTGCGATACAATTACTATAACAGAATTTTCCAAGGAGCTTAGGAAATATGAATGGAATGACCACCAAGGAGGTTGCCGAAAAGTGGGGCATTACTCCTCGCCAGATTTCAGCTTTTGTGCGCCCAAGGGCGAATACCCGGTGCAGCCCGCTTTGGTAATGCCTGGGTAATTCCTTCTGATGCGAAAAAGCCCAAAGATGGACGCGGTGAAAAAGTAAAGGAATAGACCCAAGAAAGCAGATAAATAGCATAGTATTCTTAGTCTGTCGGGAGGAGAATAGAATGAAACTTACCAAGAAAATGATTCTGGGATTCTCAAGTATTTCCTGTGTTCTTCTTATTGCCTTTACCGCTTATAGCTATGTTAATCTTAACGCCCAGCTGACGGCCAAAATCAATGCACAGGTTGAAGCTGAATTAATAAGCCATGCTTCTCAGCTTGATAACTGGCTGTTAGAGAAAGCCGGGACTTTGCAAACTACAGCTATGATCATAAGCGGGGCGTCGGCTGACAATATCAGTGTCGATTATCTCCAGCATTATGAAAATGATTCGGACATGTATGATATGTATATCGGTTTCCCGGATGGAAGAATGTTGGCTGGTTCGGGGTGGACGCCGCCAGCTGATTATAATGCCGCCACTCGGGACTGGTATATAGATGCTCAAGCCAGCCAGACGGTAGTGGTTTCTAATCCCTATGTCGATGCGGATACTCAAGAAATGGTGGTGACTCATTCCGTTCTCATTACTGATAAAAATGGAGATACAGCCGGAGTGCTGGCTGCGGATATTTTTCTGACTACTTTGCAGGACAGCGTGGCCGCTATGCAAGTCATGGACGGCAAGGGATATGCCTTTTTAATATACGGCGACGAGACTTCCGGTTCCTTTATCTATCACCCGCTCCGGGAACTGGAGGAACTAAACATTTTAGAACTGGGGGATCAGGAAGAAGAACTAAAAAATACTGTGGCGGCTCAGGGATTAGACTTGAGCAGTATGCGGGGAGTGTTTCAAAAGTTACTAACGGAAGATTCGGGTGTGACTACAGTTGAAGTCGCAGCTGAAAAAGAAATAATCGCTTTTCAAAAACTGGCTGGAGCAAACTGGGTGCTGGCCGTAGCTACGCCGGAAAAGCTTTTTTACAGTGAATTGTCGGCTTTCCAAAAAAATCATGCGCTGATTCTGATGGTGATCATAGCCCTATTGACCGGATTGATCGGCTGGTTTGCCCGATTTAAGATAGCCAACCCGATTTTGGATCTGGCAGGATATGCAGGCAAAATGGCGGAGAAGGATTTCAGGGAACCGATCCCCTCATATTTTATGGAGCGTCCGGATGAGATTGGAGATTTAGCCAGGTCAATGGCTGAGATGCAGCAAGCCATAAAAGAAATAGTAGCTGGAGTCATACTGGAGGCTGAGGCGGTCAACAGTTCCGCCATAGTAGCCAGCGAATATATCGACATATTGAACCTACAGATTGAGGAAGTATCGGCGGCTACGCAACAATTGTCTGCAGGTATGGAAGAGACCGCAGCCTCCACGGAGGAAGTTAATGCTGCTTCTGTTGAAATTAAGGGGAGGATTGAACGCATCGCTCAAAAAACGGCGCAGGGGGCCTTCGTGTCGGGGCAAATCAGCACCAGGGCGCTGGAAATAAAGCAGGCTGCATCGTTGTCTGAGACCAATGCCCAGGAGATTTATGGAGCTGCCCAGGCTAGGATCCAGGAGGCTATCGAAAAATGCCGAGAGGTGGAACAGATCAACACTCTGTCTGATGCAGTTCTGGCTATAACCGCCCAGACCAATCTGCTGGCTCTGAACGCCTCGATTGAGGCGGCCCGAGCGGGCGAAGCGGGCCGAGGCTTTACCGTGGTTGCGGATGAAATTAGGAGACTGGTGGAAAGCTCCAATACGACTATAAACTTAATCCAGGACACAACCCGAACGGTTCTGGAGGCAGTTCGGGATTTGGTGGGCAGTGCCGAACAGATAGTGGGATTTATCGACCGGCAGGTAATCGTCGATTACAGGGGGATGGTGCAAGCCGGCGACCAATACAGTCAGGATGCGGCTGATTTTAATGAATTGGTCGCTGATTACAGCGCTACCAGCGAAGAACTCCTGGGCACAGTCAAAAATGTGACCGCGGCAATGAATGAGATTGCTTCAACTATGTCGGAGGGAGCCAGCAATACGGCTTTGATCGCCCAAAAAGCAGGGGAAGCTGCCTTAAAAGCCAATGAAATTGTAAAAGAAACAGAAGCCTCCAAATCCAGCTCGGTAAAATTACAAGAACTGGTCCGCCAATTTAAAATATAAAATGTCGATTGGACATACAAAAGAAAAGAAAATAGGCCATCAAGATAGGAGAATTGTAACCAATGACGAAATGTTGTTAAATCAGGAATAACTTCAGGGAGATAAGTAATGAACATGGAGACAGGTGCCAGGATTATTATGCCATTGAGCGGGCGAGGCAAGCCGGTGGTTTATACATATAATGATAAGGGCGATTACTCGGTACAATGGGGCAATATCCGCTTCATGATCACTTCTGCACAGTTACAAAAGATCATGCTAGATTTTTTCCAAGAAAAATCCAATTGGTATACCTTGGGGGCGAGCATGACGGCACCTATCCCAGGAGGATTGGGAGAATTCATTCTGCAGGAATTCCCACCGCTGGGGCCCCGACATGCTTCCGCTGTTGCTGCCATTATGGTCAATGAAGGGTGGCTAGAATCTAGAGGTAAAAATCCCATTGAGTTGAAACGCGTGCAGGATAATTAACTAGATGCAAGCAGGGACGGTTCTTTCTGCAAGAAAGAACCGTCCCTGCTCGCATCTCCGGAGGAACCCTTCCGCCGGCTTCTGTCTTTAGTGATGGTGATGGGGGTGATCGTGGTCGTGTTGGCAGGAAATGCCCTTATCCACCAAAGTTCCGGCGGCAAAGCTCTGCAAAACTTCCTGGCAAGATCCTCTGGCACCGCTGATCACTGATAGACCGCTATCTTCCAAGGCTTTACGGGCGGGCTGACCTATACCGCCAACGATGACCGTTCCTACATTATAAGCGATCATCAGTGAAGCCAGTCCCTGATGATTATGCTGAAGCTTTGAGGACTCGATCATCTCCAGAGCACCTATCTGCCCGTCTTGTATCTCGGCTACTAAGAATTGCTGACTACGACCAAAATGCTGGTTGATTTGGTCGCCTTCAATCGGTAGTGCAACTTTCATCTTGGAGCTCCTTTTTGCTTTTTTTTATTATCTTTCATTTTACTATTCCCCTTTTATTTTGCTAGTCTGATCGAAATATTAAAAATTCAAAATAATTCCGCAAATCAGTGTCCAAGTCAACCAACTGCTGTTATAATTGGTATAAAGTTGCTAGATATGGGGGGGGTTAGCGTGGGAGGCGCACATTATCGTATGAAGGCACTGGCCTACCAACTGGAACAAGCTTATGCCGAAGGCATCTTGACTCAACCGCTCATAAAGCATATTCTTGATCAGCTACAGGACTATATAGAAGGGTTTATTCAACAAGAGCAACAACAGCAGTTGCAGCAGTGGTACACAGGTACCGATACCAGGGGCGGTTCCCTTGATATTATCGCCGAATGTTTGGATCTAGGTTTTGCGGAACCAGAGTCAGAGGAAGAAGTAATCTATCGAGAGTATATAAAGAGTTTGCCCGAGGGTCTATAATCTTATCGCCATTATTAATTAGCGTGAGACAGGAGAGTTACGCGCTCTATCAGTCAGATAGCCGACTGCGACCTCAAACAGATGGTAAAGAAGGTATAATCTCAATCAACTACAGGCAATAATTCTAAGAAAACGGAACAGGAGTAGATTGAGTATGCAGCCAGACCGACTGAATTGTTACCTGCCCACACGCACCGACGATACCAATTCACTGGATGATCTGATCCAGACCCTGACAGAGAGTCTGATCTATCGCCTGGATGATATAGCTAGCAGCGAGATTTTAGATCGCCTGGTAGATATACCCGATCTGGATCTACAAGGCGAAACCATGCTTTTGCGCGAAGAAATACAGCGACTCAGGAATCGCCTCGAACAGATGTGATTCAGAGTATTGATAATATATGGTGAGTTATGCTGGTTTGATTGACACCCGAACCCAGCTTTGTTACTATCAGATTGTAAGCAAATATACGAGAAACGCGAAAGTGTGTCTAGGGTTCCGCATCTCTGATGGACTGGTCCAAGTGACACAGGTGCCTGTTTTTATCGGGTGCTACACCGTATAGGGATAAAAGCCCAGGCGGATAGGTTTCGGTTAGACGAACCTACCCTTCTGGGTTTGTTTTTTAACAGAGCTTAAAGGAGGTAGGATGATAATGCCCAAAGTGGGAATTATTATGGGAAGTGATTCAGATCTGCCGGTAATGAAAGAAGCCGGAGATATTCTCTCCCAAATGGGGGTCGCCTATGAAATGACAGTCTGCTCCGCTCACCGTTTACCAGAGGAGACGGCTCGTTACGCCTCTCAGGCTCAACAACGGGGCTTGCAGGTCATTATTGCCGGTGCAGGCGGGGCTGCTCATCTGCCGGGAGTGGTCGCAGCCTATACAGTTCTGCCGGTTATTGGTGTCCCTATGAAAACCAGTTCCCTGAGCGGCTTAGACTCCCTTTATTCAATAGTACAGATGCCCCGGGGCATACCAGTAGCTACCGTGGCCATAAACGGTGCTGCCAATGCCGGATTACTGGCTGTACAAATATTAGCCTTGCAGGATGAGACACTACAGCGAGCTTTATTGGAATACCGTGAGAAAATGGCTGCTGAGGTCAGGGCCAAAGACCAGCGCTTGCAAGAACTTGGAGCAAAGAGCTATCTGCAGGAAAAGGAGGGCTGAGATATGATCGAACGTTATACTCTCCCGGAAATGGGCGCCGTCTGGAACGAAACCAGCAAACTCAACAACTGGCTGCAAATTGAAATTGCCGCCTGCGAAGCCTGGGCAAAGTTGGGTCGTATCCCCAAAGAGGCAGTCAATGTTATCAGCTCCAAGGCTAGTTTTGATGTGGAGCGGGTCAAGGAAATAGAGGCGGAAGTACGCCATGATGTTATCGCTTTCTTAACTAATGTGGCCGAGAATGTAGGTGACGAGTCCAAATACATACACCTGGGCATGACCTCATCGGATATTCTGGATACTGGATTAGCTATGCAGATGCGGGATTCGGCTGACCTTATTCTGAAAAGATTGGACACACTGCAGGAAGCAGTAGCGGAAAAAGCTCGACAGTATAAATACACCTTAAACATAGGCCGCACCCATGGCGTTCATGGAGAACCGACCACTTTCGGTTTAAAGATGGCCTTGTGGTTTACAGAAATTCAGCGCAACATAGATCGGCTTAAAGAAGCGCGCCAGGTAATTGCCTTTGGGGCCATATCCGGTGCAGTGGGCAATTTTGCTCATTTGGAGCCACAGGTGGAAGAATATGTGTGTGAGAAACTGGGTTTGCAGCCCTGTCCGGTTTCCACCCAGATCATCCAGAGAGATCGTCATGCGCAATTCCTGACCACTCTGGCTGTCATCGGCAGTTCCCTGGAAAAGATGGCGACTGAGATACGCAACCTGCAGCGCACCGAGATACTGGAAGTGGAAGAACCCTTTGCCAAAGGACAGAAGGGCTCATCAGCCATGCCCCATAAACGCAACCCTATGATGAGTGAACGGGTAGCGGGCTTATCCCGAGTATTGCGGGGAAATGCTCTGGCGGCATTGGAAAACGTATCTCTATGGCATGAAAGAGACCTGACTCATTCCTCTGTGGAGCGGGTCATTATCCCTGATAGTTGTATACTTTTGGACTATATGCTGGACAAGTTTACCGCTATTGTGAGCGGTCTGGTCGTATATGAGGATAACATGCAGAGAAATATCGAGCATACCCGGGGATTGGTTTTTTCCCAGGAATTGATGCTGGCTTTGGTGGGTAAAGGTATGCTGCGGGAAGACGCCTATCGACTGGTGCAGGAACATGCCATGGACAGTTGGACCAAGGGACATGATTTCCAGGAATTGATCCAGCAGGACGAGGAGATAAACAGACGACTCACCACTCAAGAGTTGGCCGCAGTTTTTTCCTATGATATATACCAGGCCAAAGTGGACTACATTTTCAAGCGCTGTGGGCTAGAGTGAAGGGGGACAACCGACTGAAAACAACGGATATGCTCTACGAGGGCAAAGCTAAAATCATTTATGCTACCGAAGATCCGGGCTTACTGGTAATGAAGTATAAAGATGAAGCCACCGCCCTGGACGGAGCTAAGAAAGGTACTATTGCCAACAAAGGCCTGGTCAACAACCGGGTATCCTGTCTGTTATTTAAGCTCTTGGAGCAGCATGGTGTGGCTACCCACCTGGTAAAACAACTGGATGACCGTAGTGTACTTGTGAAGCGGATGCAAATGATCCCCCTGGAGGTAGTAGTGCGCAACGTGATGGCCGGCAGCCTGGCCAAAAAGCTGGGCCAGGAAGAAGGTCAGGTCATGGCCATGCCGGTATTGGAATTATACTACAAAAATGATGAACTGCATGATCCCATGATAAATGGATACCATGCCCGGGCTTTGGGCTGGGCTACCCAAGAGCAGCTGGCAGTTATGGAGCAAAAGGCTGGGCAGATAAACCAGATCCTGCAGCCCTTCTTTGACAGCATCGGCATTATTCTGGTGGATTTCAAGTTGGAGTTTGGCTTGGCAGAAGGGGAGATCCTGTTGGGTGATGAGATATCACCTGACTCCTGTCGTCTTTGGGACAAGGAAAGCATGGCCAAATTGGACAAGGATCGTTTTCGGCGTGACCTGGGTCAGGAAGCGGAAGCATATCAGGAAGTATGTCAGCGAGTTGAAAATGCTTTAGGCAATTAACACTTGAAGAATAAGCCGCAATAAATGGAAAAGTTAAGCTTGTCATTACACTCTGCGAGTACCACCGATGCTCTTACGATCGCTACCAAGGTCGCGCGCCGAAGACGTGGCAGTCTATGTACTCAAACCGTAGGTTTTGGCAGAGATCGCCACGTCGCTTCGCTCGTCGCGATGACAAAAGAATTGATTCTTGAGAAGGAGTTGTGTCCATGGTAAAAGCCAACATTTTCGTCATCCTCAAAAAGGGCGTTCTTGACCCCCAGGGAGAGGCTGTCAGCCATTCCTTAAAGGTTCTGGGCTATCATAGGGTGGAGGATGTTCGCATCGGCAAATTTATTGAGATTGTCCTGGACAGTGAAGATCCTGAAGAAGCTCGCCGACAATTGGAAGAGATGAGCGACAAACTTCTGGCCAATCCGGTTATTGAAGATTTCAGGGTAGAGATAGTAGAAGGTGAATAGGATGAAGTTTGGTATAGTGGTTTTTCCGGGATCCAACTGTGATGCAGATTGTTACCATGTAATGAAACACGTGGCTCATCAAAATGTGGAGTACATCTGGCATAAGCAGGATGATATAAAAGACTTTGATGCTCTTATATTGCCGGGAGGGTTCTCCTACGGCGATTATTTGAGAACGGGAGCTATTGCCAGTTTTTCACCGATCATGCCCGCAGTGATCGATTTCGCCCGTCGGGGCGGGCCGATAATCGGCATATGCAATGGATTTCAAATTCTATTGGAAGCCGGGCTTTTGCCGGGGGCAATGCTGCGCAACCGCAGCCTGACTTTTATCTGTGATACGGTAAACCTGCGGGTCAATCGTACGGATACCATGTTTACCAATCAATATGTCCAAGACCAGGTACTGCAGGTTCCCATCGCTCACGGGGAAGGGAATTATTACTGCGATAATGAAACCTTGAAAAGGCTGCAGGATAAGCAGCAGATCCTTTTTACCTATTGTGATGCTGATGGCCGGGAAACGGCGGAGGTTAACCCTAATGGATCAGTGTCCAATATTGCCGGTATCATCAACGAACGCGGCAATGTTATGGGTATGATGCCTCACCCGGAGCGCTGCTCGGAGCCTATCTTGGGAAGCAACGATGGGCTGGATATATTCCTGTCGATAATAGAATGGCGTCAGGGGGTGGGGATGAGATGAAGCAACTGACCTATCGCCAGATGGGACTGTCGGATGAGGAATTCCAACAGGTCGAGACTATTCTGGGTCGAGAGCCTAACTATTTGGAAACAGGCATGTTTGCGGTTATGTGGTCCGAGCACTGCGGTTATAAAAACTCCCGCCCTCTGCTAAAAATGTTTCCTACTGAGGGTTCTCAGGTTATTCAAGGACCTGGAGAAAACGCCGGTGTGGTTAATATCGGTGATGGTCAGGCCCTGGTGTTTAAGATCGAAAGCCACAACCATCCCTGTGCTATTGAACCCTATCAAGGAGCAGCTACTGGTGTGGGCGGGATCGTGCGCGATATTTTTACTATGGGAGCTCGTCCCATTGCTCTGCTTAATTCCCTGCGTTTTGGCGACCTGGAGGATGCCAGGGTACGCCAGCTGTTTAGGGGAGTAGTAGCTGGAATTGCCGGCTATGGCAACTGCCTGGGCATCCCTACGGTGGGCGGAGAAGTGTACTTCCATCCTTCTTACCAGGATAACCCGCTGGTGAATGCCATGTGTGTCGGATTGGTGGATCAAGATGAAATTGCCCTGGCCGTAGCTAATGAAGTGGGAAGCCTCCTTATGCTGGTGGGAGCGAAAACCGGACGGGATGGCATCCACGGTGCTACTTTTGCTTCAGAGGAATTGTCGGAAAGCTCTGCTGAGAGACGACCCGCAGTGCAGGTGGGGGATCCTTTTATGGAAAAGCTGTTGATCGAAGCCTGCCTGGAATTGATCAAGGAAGATCTGGTGGCCGGCATGCAGGATCTGGGCGCGGCGGGACTGACCAGTTCCATAGCGGAAACTGCTTCGAAAAAGGGCCTGGGAGTAATGGTGGATGTATTAAAAGTCCCTCGCCGGGAAGAGGGCATGACTCCTTATGAAATTATGCTGTCGGAATCCCAGGAGCGCATGCTTATCGTACCCCGACCAGGGAAGGAAGCCCGCATCGCTGAAGTATTTGATAAATGGGGCTTGGATGCGGTAGTTATTGGGAAAGTAACTGCTGATGGCATGTTCAAGATTTATGAAGGAGAGATCCTGGCTGGGGAAGTTCCGGTAGAAGCTCTTACCGATGGCTGTCCGGTATATGTGCGGCAAGGAGAAGAACCTCCTCATTACAAAGAGGCCCAAGCTTATGATATTGACAGTCTGCCCAGATATGACCTGCAGGAAGCCCTGCTTAAACTGTTGGCTTCGCCGAATATTACTAGCAAGAAGTGGGTTTACAGGCAGTATGATTATCAAGTCATGACCAATACTACTGTGATTCCAGGCCATGGGGATGCAGCAGTACTGCGGATCAAGAATACTCTTAAAGGCGTAGCCTTCACCACTGACTGCAGCAGCCGCATGGTATACCTTGATCCTTACCGGGGAGGAATGCTGGCAGTGTGCGAGGCGGCCCGCAATCTGGCCTGCTGCGGCGCCCGGCCACTGGCTTTGACTAACTGCCTCAACTTTGGCAACCCGGAAAAACCCTATATCTACTGGCAGATGCAGAATGCCATCCAAGGAATGGCTGACGCAGCTCGGGCTCTTAATACTCCCGTGGTAAGTGGAAATGTGAGTCTGTACAATGAGAGTAGATCAGCACAGGTCTTTCCTACTCCAGTAGTAGGCATGGTAGGAGTGCTCGATGATGTGAGCAAACGCTGTGAAATGTCCTTCCAGAATGAAGGAGATATTATTGTGCTGTTGGGAAGGGTCAGAACCGAGCTGGGAGGTTCGGAATATCTGGCGGTTTGTCACCAAATCGAAGCTGGGGAAGTACCCCAACCGGATTTACATGAAGAGGTTCAAATCATAGAAATGCTGTTGGAATTGTGTGCAAGAGGACTGATCAAATCAGCCCATGACATCTCCGAAGGAGGTCTGGCAGTTACCCTGGCAGAATCAGCCATCCAGGGAGGGTTGGGATTCGAGACAGATTTGCCGGCTGCAGCTGATCAGGCCAGTCAAATACTGTTTTCTGAGGCTCCCTCCCGGGCGGTAGTAAGTCTGGCCCCAGAAAACCTGGATGCCGTTAAGGAAATGGCATCCCGCTATCAACTGCCTTGGACAGTTTTGGGTAAGGTAGGAGGGAGACGCCTGGTGATCAGTGAGGGTAACCATGAGTTGATCGATCTAGACCTGGAGCAAGCGGGTCATACTTGGGGGGAGGCACTGGCATGTATTATGAAGTAACAGATAAGTTTAAGGAGGAATGCGGAGTTTTCGGTATATTTATCAACAACCCGGAAAATAGGACCGATGCGGCCCGTTCTACCTTCTACGGTCTTTACGCCCTGCAGCATCGCGGCCAGGAAAGTGCAGGCATTGCGGTCTCAGACGGTGAGGGCATCCAGCTTCACAAGGGTGTGGGCTTGGTTTCTGATGTTTTCACACCTGAACAGATCGATAACATGGAAGGCCACATCGCTATTGGACATGTACGCTACTCTACCACTGGTGAAAGCGGATTAGTCAATGCTCAGCCGCTGGTATTCCACTACTTGCAGGGCCGGGTGGCTCTGGCTCATAACGGCAACCTTATCAATAACAAGGAAATGCGCAAAAGGCTGAGCACCTATGGTTCGATATTTCAGACTACTACCGACACGGAGATAGTAGCTAATTTGCTAGCTCGCTATTCCCAAGATAAGATGGAAGATGCTTTGGCCAAATGCATGATCGACTTGAAAGGAGCCTTTGCCCTGGTAATAATGACTGAGGACACCTTGGTAGGAGTCAGGGATCCCATGGGTATCCGCCCCCTATGTCTGGGTGAATTGAACGGTAATTACATTCTGGCTTCCGAATCAGCTGCTCTGGATACAATTGGGGCTGAACTGGTTCGTGATGTCAATCCCGGTGAAATCGTGGTGATCAATAAGGATGGAGTGAAGTCCAAGCAGGTGGTTAACTCTCCTGGTAGGGCGCACTGTGTCTTTGAATATATCTATTTTGCCCGGCCGGACAGTACTATCGATGGCATCACTGTTTACCGTAGCCGTCGTCAGATGGGGCAACAGCTGGCTAGAGAGTGCCGCGACTTAGACGTTGATTTGGTTATATCGGTTCCTGACTCTGGTACTGCGGCGGCATTGGGATTTGCGGAGGAAGCAGGAATTCCTTTCGAAGAGGGGTTAATGAAGAACCGCTACGTGGGACGGACTTTTATTCAGCCTACCCAAAAGATGCGCGAACTGGGGGTAAGGCTGAAACTAAATGCTATAGCAGAAATTGTACGGGGCAAGCGCATTGTTATGGTGGATGATTCCATTGTACGGGGCACTACCAGCAAAAAGATAATTCAGATGTTGCGCCTGGCTGGCGCCACCGAAGTGCATATGGCGGTAGCTTCGCCTCCTACCAAATATTCATGTTATTATGGGATCGACACTTCCCGACGGGAAGAGTTGATCGCCAATATTATGAGTATCGATGAAATAAAGGACTTCATCGGAGCTGATAGTCTTCACTATATTAGTATGGAAGGTATGTTGCAGTCCCTAAAACAAGAACAGCCCTGGTTCTGTGCCGCTTGTTTCAGCGGCATTTACCCGGTACAGCATGAAGATTAAAAAGGCTGGCCTCTGGGCCGGCCTTTACAATTATCATCACCAGCACTGATAGCAAAGGAGGTCAACCATGAACAATGATGGCCTGGATTATAAGCAGGCAGGCGTAGACATCGATGCGGCTAACCGTTCCGTGGAACTGATCAAGCAATGGGTGGAGAAGACTCACCGCCCGGAAGTCCTGTCAGGGATTGGTGGATTCGGAGGCTTTTTTGCGCTGGACACCAGCCGTTATCCCAATCCAGTATTGGTTTCCGGAACTGATGGCGTAGGAACCAAACTCAAGATCGCCCAGATGATGGATATCCACAACACAGTGGGCATTGATCTGGTAGCCATGTGTGTGAACGACATCCTGGTGCATGGGGCAGAACCCCTCTTCTTCTTGGATTATATTGCCCTGGGCAAGTTGAAACCTCATCTAGTGGAAGATCTGGTACAGGGTGTCAGTCAGGGCTGCCTGCAGGCTGGCTGTGCCCTGATCGGAGGCGAAACCGCTGAAATGCCTGGTTTCTATAGCGAGGATGAATATGACCTGGCAGGTTTTGCCGTGGGGGTAGCGGAACGTTCCCGGTTGCTGACCGGGCAAAGTGTAGAGGACGGCGACTTATTGATCGGACTGCCTTCCTCAGGCGTTCATTCCAACGGCTACTCACTGGTTCGAAAAGTACTTTTGGAGAAAGCTGGCCTGACACTGGATCAGCATAGTAACGAACTGGGGAAAACCCTAGGTGAAGAACTGCTAACTCCAACCCGCATCTACGTTAAACCCGTCTTAAACCTCTTACAGCACGTTGAGGTCAAGGCCATGGCCCATATAACAGGGGGTGGTTTGCCTGAGAATCTGCAACGCAGTCTGCCCCAAGGTTTGGGAGCCCTAATTGATTCCAAATCTATGCCTGCCTCACCCATATTTGATTTAATAGCGCATGCCGGCCAGGTTGAAAAGCAGGAAATGTATCGCACCTTTAACATGGGAGTAGGCTTCATTATCATTACTTCACCACATTATTTAGATAACGCGTTAAAGTACTTGCGTGATGAAGGAGAAAACCCTATAGTAATAGGAAGAGTATGCCAGCAAGATGGAGGAGTTGTGATCAAATGATGCAGATTCATCCTGCCGGCCGCTTGCAGTTGGCTGTTCTGGCGTCAGGACGAGGTAGTAATTTTGATGCTATCTACAGTGCCACCCAGGATGGCCGTTTGGATGCAGAGATAAAGGTTCTTATTAGTGATAAACCCCAGGCGCTGGCCCTGCAGAAAGCCCGACAGCGTAAAATACCAGCCTATTTTGTGGATCCAGGTGCCTTTGTGGATCGGTCTGCTTATGAAAAGGAACTGGTTGAACGACTGCATCAGCACCAGGTAGAAGTAGTTGCCTTAGCTGGTTATATGCGCTTGGTGGGTGAGGTAATGCTGAAAGAGTATCCCCGGCGCATTGTGAATATTCATCCAGCCTTACTGCCGGCTTTCACCGGTCTGCATGCTCAGCGGCAAGCCTTAGAATATGGAGTCAAATACAGTGGCTGTACGGTTCATCTGGTTGATGATGGAATGGACACTGGGCCGATCATTATGCAAAAGGTAGTTCCGGTTTATGATGACGATAATGAAGAAAGCTTGACAGCTCGCATTTTGGAACAGGAACATCAGATCTACTGGCAATCATTACAGCTGATGGCCGAAGGTAAATTGCATATTGAAGGCCATCGTATCCTGGTCAGATAGTAGTAAACGACTTACAAGCCAAGGAGGTTTTACTTATGAAACGTGCCCTTATCAGCGTATCCAATAAAGAAGGCGTGGTGGACTTCAGCCGGGGGCTGGCAGAGTTAGGTTATGAGATAATTTCCACCGGCGGCACCTATGAAACGATCAAAGAAGCGGGAATACCGGTGCGTAAAGTAGCTGATATAACTGGGTTCCCTGAAATCCTCGACGGAAGGGTGAAAACTCTGCATCCCAAAATCCACGGGGGGATATTGGCTTGCCGTACTCCCGAACATCTGGCTGAACTGGAGACCAATGAGATAACCCCTATAGATATTGTGGCTGTTAATCTTTATCCTTTTCGTGAGACTGTGGCTCGGCCAGGAACAACTCTGGAAGATGCGATCGAAAACATTGACATAGGTGGCCCTACCATGGTACGAGCGGCAGCCAAAAATCACCAGTATGTGGTCATTGCAGTCAATCCGGCTCGCTACGAGGATATATTGAGTGAGCTGCGTAGCACCGGTACGGTAAGCCAGGAGACCAGATTTAAGCTGGCCTGTGAAGCCTTTACCCACACCGCTGCTTACGACAGCATGGTATCAGCTTATTTAACAGGTTTGACCGGTGAAAAGTTTGGAGACACCATAGTATTGGGTGGGGAAAAAGTCTATGATCTGCGCTATGGTGAGAACCCTCATCAGCAGGCGGCCTTTTATCGATTTTTGACTCCCGGTATGGGCCTGCCGGATGCTCGACAGCTGAATGGCAAAGAACTTTCCTATAACAACATCGTAGACACCCAGGCGGCCTGGGATTTAGTCAGTGAATTTGACCAACCTGCCTGCGTGATCATCAAACATACTAATCCCTGTGGAACCGCCATAGGTGCTGATTTGGAAGAGGCCTTTGTTAAGGCGTTTGGGGCTGATCCTCTGTCGGCTTATGGCGGCATAATTGCCCTGAACAGAAAGGTCGATGCTGATACCGCCCGGAAAATGGCGGGGCCTTTTATGGAAGTTATTATCGCCCCCGACTATGACGATGAGGCTTTGGAGGTTTTGAGAGCCAAGAAAAACCTACGGGTTCTGAGCTTGCCTTTGGCCGATAGCAAGGGCTGGCGTTTACGTACCGTGGACGGTGGTTTCATAGTCCAAGACGACGATGTTGATCCCCAGGAATTGCCCATGCAGGTAGTTACCTCTGTCCAGCCTCAACCAGAGCAGATGGATGATCTGGCCTTTGCCTGGAAGGTAGTCAAACATGTAAAATCCAACTCCATAGTAGTGGTAAAAGATGGTGTGGCCATCGGTGTGGGTGCTGGGCAAATGAACCGGGTTGGTTCAGCCAAGATCGCTCTGGAACAAGCCGGAGAAAAAGCCCGGGGAGCGGTAATGGCTTCAGATGCCTTTTTCCCATTCAAGGACACGGTGGAGATAGCAGCCCAATATGGAATTACGGCAATCATTCAACCGGGTGGATCAGTGCGCGATGAGGAAAGCATTGCCGAATGTAATCAGGCGGGCATCGCCATGATATTCACCGGGATTCGTCATTTTAGACACTAATTGAACTTTTATATATAGGAGGCCATCATGGGGAAGAAGGTTTTGGTAGTTGGCCAGGGTGGACGTGAGCATGCCCTGGTGTGGAAACTCTCCCAGAGCCCGCAGGTAGACAAGATTTATGCAGCACCTGGTAATCCGGGTATCGCTCAGTTGGCAGAGTGCGTAGCTATATCAGCCTCTGATGTGCAAGGTCTGTTGAACTTTGCCTTGGAGAAAAAAATCGATCTGACCATCGTCGGGCCTGAGGATCCTTTAATGCGGGGCATAGTAGACCTGTTTCAGTCAGAGGGCTTGAAAGTATTTGGCCCTAGCTCTCAGGCCGCGCGGTTGGAAGGCAGCAAAGTCTTCAGCAAAGATCTTATGCATAAATACCAGATCCCTACTGCCGCTTATCAGGTATTCGATGAAGCGCAGGCTGCCGCTCAATTTGCTTGTTCCTTTACTGATCGCGGTCAACCGGTGGTCATTAAAGCCGATGGTCTGGCAGCTGGCAAGGGAGTGATAATTGCTACCACCAGCCAGGAAGCCCGTCGGGCAGTGGATGAGATCATGACCGAGAGAGTCTTTGGTGATGCTGGGCAAAAGATAGTCGTAGAGGAATTTTTACAGGGTGAGGAAGTCAGTGTCTTTGCCTTATCAGATGGCCTTAAGGCCGTGACTCTGGTAGCCGCTCAGGATCACAAGCGGGTTTTTGATAATGACGAAGGACCCAACACCGGTGGTATGGGAGCATACACTCATCCACCTGTGTACACCAGTGAACTGCATGAGTTAGTAGACCGGGTCATATTACAGGCCACTGTACAGGCCATGGCCAAAGAAGGCTGTCCTTACCGGGGAGTATTATACGCTGGTTTGATGATAACCGAGGATGGACCCAAGGTCTTGGAATATAATGCTCGTTTTGGGGATCCGGAGACCCAGGTGATCATGCCGATTTTGGAAGGTGATGTGCTGCCCCTTTTTGAAGCGGTAGCCGCTGGTGATTTGAGTTCCACGGAAGTCAAGGTCCGCAAGGATTTTAGCGTCTGTGTGGTACTGGCTTCGGGAGGTTATCCAGGAAAATATGCTAAAGGCTTCCCCATTAAGGGCCTGGAAGACCTAGCCGCTACTACCCTGGTTTTCCACGCCGGGACTGCTCTGCAGGATGGTCAATTGGTAACTGACGGTGGCAGAGTTATGGCTCTGGTCACCCAAGCGGAATCTTTACAGGATGCGCTGAATAATGTTTATGACCAGATAAATAAAGTCGAATTTGCCAATATGCATTATCGAACCGATATTGGCCAGCGTGCTCTTAACAGGGGGAGGTAGTTTGCCAATTCTGCAAAACCCGTTTATTCGTCTGCCGGTAGCTATAGCAGTTATAGCCGCTTTGTTCTATATGCCCACTCGGGAGTTTCTAAAAATTACTTTCATAATGGGCATTCCTTTTATATTGCTGTTAGGGGTCAACATGCGGCAGCAGCGCTGGGGATTTAAGTGGATCCTGTCAGCCTGTTTGTTGTTGCTGGTGGTGGGCGCTTATGGTTATCTTCTCACTGATTTGCCGGAACGTATTGAAACCAGGCGCATCATTAGTACCGGTGGAGCCCTGGTAGCAGAGGGCAAATATGACCAGGCCATAGCTGAATATCGCCAACTGGGAGATTTGGGTCAAATCGATAAAATGCAGGATAAAATAGCCCAGGCCGAGGAGGAAAAGCAAGCTGCCCTGAACTTGGAGAAAGGACAAGAGCTGCTGGAAAAGGGTTCAGTTACAGAAGCCCTGCAGGTGCTGGAGAGCATACCAGGTCATACCCGGGCAGGTCGGAAAGCCGGGAAAATTATAACGGCTATCAATAAGGGGGAATTTTAGTTTTGATAACTCTAGCTGAGATAAAAGCGAGTCAACTGGTGCAAGAGTATATGAAGATGGGGAATACCTTCATTGGAAATATGGGTGCTATCGAGCACAATATTGAACATGCTGAACTGACCTCACAGTTATGTCATCATATTCTTACTAAACTTGGTTATCCAGAAGAAGAAGCTGAATTAGGTGCGATTGCCGGCTATTTACATGACATCGGTAACCTAGTCAATCGCTATGGTCATGGTATGTCCGGAGCCCTGATAGCCTTTAATATCTTATTGGAGTTGGGTATGCACCCGACTCATATTGCCACTATTATGGGGGCTATCGGCAATCATGAGGAACAAGCGGGTGGACACTGTGTCAACAATGTAGCGGCTGCCTTGATTTTGGCGGATAAATCAGACGTTCATCGTTCTCGGGTTCGAAAACGCGATTTTGCCACTTTTACCTCCCGAGACAGGGTGAATTATGCGGTTACTGAATCGGGTATAAAGGTGGATGCCGATAATAAGTTGATAACTATGATGATTACCATCGATACCAGTGTCTGCTCAGTAATGGAGTATTTCGAAATTTTCCTGACCAAAATGCTTATGAGTCGACGCGCTGCTCAACACCTGGGTTGCGAGTTCGAATTATTGATAAATGATTATAAGTTACTGTAATGTTCTTTAACTAAAGAGAGGGGAGGAAAGATCATGAGCTTTGCACCCCATTGGAAGGATGAGAATACGGACTATCTGGTTGATGCTCTGCTGAGCTTGCAGAACCGGGATGACGCCTACCGACTGCTGGATGATCTGTGTACCATCAGCGAAATAAAGGCTTTAACACAACGGCTGCAGGTAGCCCGTATGCTTTCCAAAGATGTAACCTATAACACTATTGCTGCCAGTACTGGAGCCAGTACGGCTACCATCAGCCGCGTAAAACGTTGCTTAAACTATGGAGCAGATGGCTATCAAAGAGTGCTGCGGCGACTGCCAGAGGAGTAATGAGATGAAGAACCGGGAAATACCAAAAGGACTGCGGGATCTTTTACCGGAGGAAGTCGCTGTGCAAAGAAGCATGGAACAAAAGGCGGCTCACCTGTTTACCAGCTATGGGTATCGGGAAGTGGTCACCCCCACCTGCGAATTCCTTGATGTGGTTGAGGCTGGCACCGGAGGAGATATCCGCAAAGAACTGTTCATGTTTATGGATCGGGACGGGGGCATTCTCTGCCTGCGTCCTGAAATGACTGTATCTATTGCCAGACTGGCTGCCACCCATATGCAGGACGAGGGCTTTCCCCAAAGACTCTATTATATGTGCAATGTATTTCGTCATGTGCAGCCTCAGCGAGCTCAATACCGTGAGTTCTGGCAGTTGGGAATCGAATTATTAGGAGCTTCCGGGGTATGGGCCGATGCCGAAGTTATCACCATTGCTGCCAAAACTATGCGGGCGATGGGACTGGATGATTTTAAGATCAGCCTGAATCAAATTGCCATCTTCAATAGTCTTCTTAATGATAGTGGACTCGGTGAATCAGACCAGAATCAGATCCGTCACCTGGTAGAACGAAAAGATCTGGTGGAACTGGCCCGGGTCTTGGAAGGATTAGACATTAAAGATGCTATCAAAGAGAGTATTGCCTTAATGCCCGTACTTCACGGGGGATTGGAAGTCTTGAATCGGCTGCCCTTTGCTGAACACAATAGACAGGCGGCAGAAGCGGTAGGAGAACTGGAACGGATTTACCAAGCCCTACAGGCATGTGGTGTTATCGAACACATTGTACTGGATCTAGGAGTTTTGCGCGGTTTGGATTATTATACCGGGGTAGTATTTGAAGGATATTCACCTGACTTAGGATATGGTCTGCTGGGAGGCGGACGCTATGACAACCTGATGGGACACTTTGGTTTCGACCGGCCCGCTACAGGGTTTGCACTGGGCTTGGATCGCCTGGCTCTTGTGCTTGATCAACCCAAAGAACTGCCACGACGATTCCTGGTAGGAGGAGCCGACTTTGCCACTGTGGTGGCCGAAGCTGACCGATTGCGGGAACAGGGATGTATGGTGGAAATGGATGTGGAGGGCTGTAGTAAAGAGCAGCTACAGGCCAAACTCCATGGCCGCAACGACTATCATCTCATCTACCTGGGCGAAGATCAGGAGGTGAACTGATATGGCTGGTGAGACATTGACCATTGCTCTATCGAAAGGCAACCTGCTGAAACCCACCACCCAGATGTTCTCAACCGTAGGGCTACCGGTGGAGGGAGTCGATGAAGATAGTCGTAACATGGTGTTTTCATTTGCGGAACCGGCGGTGAAGTATATTATGTGTCGGCCCACTGATGTGCCTACCTATGTGGAACAAGGGGCGGCTGACCTGGGAATAGTCGGCAAGGATGTAATAGAGGAGCAGTCCCGGGACGTTTTTGAACTGGTGGATCTGGGCTATGGTTATTGCCGCTTCGTGGTCGCTGGTCCCCAGCGAATGCAGGGAATACCGATCAAGCAACTGAATTATAAGCGGGCTGCCACCAAATTCCCCATAGTGGCGGAGCGGTTTTTCCGAAGTCAGGGATTACAGGTGGAAATCATAAAATTGCATGGCAATATTGAACTGGCTCCTATTATGGGTTTGGCTGACATTATTGTTGACATAGTATCCACCGGAAGGACTTTACGGGAGAACGATCTGGTAGAATTGGTCAACATAATGGAATCAACCACCCGTTTGATTTGCAACCGAGTCAGTTACCGTACCAAACATGACCAGATTCAGCCGTTAGTAGAGTTAATGCAAAATACGGTGAAAAGGGGATGACCACATGAAGCTTAGAAGGATTCAGGCCAACAGCCCGGAATTGGAACAGTATATCAAAAGCAATCAAGCTGACCTGCAGCAGTTTGAAGAACAGGTAGCCCACATTGCTGCTGATATTAAAAAACGCGGCGACCAGGTTATATTTGAGCTGACGCGAAAATATGATGGTGCTGCCATAGATCACAGTAATTTTAAGGTTTCTGAAGAGGAAATAGAAAAGGCCTATAGCCTGGTGGATGATGAATACTTACATGCCCTGCGTCATGCCATAGATAATATTTACGGCTTTCATCTCCGCCAACTGCGCAACTCCTGGATGGAGCCTGACGAAAGCGGCAACATCCTGGGACAAATTTTTCGCCCTCTGCAAAGGGTGGGAATATATGTCCCCGGAGGAACAGCTGCTTATCCTTCCTCTGTACTCATGAATGCTATACCGGCTCAGGTGGCGGGTGTCAACGAAATCGCTATGGTAACTCCGCCTGCCCAAGATGGCAGTCTCAATCCCTATACCCTGGTAGCAGCGGCGGAACTGGGGCTAGAGGAGATCTACAAAATGGGCGGAGCTCAGGCGGTATTCGCTTTGGCCTGGGGAACAGATACCGTTCCTCCAGTTGATCTGATCAGTGGGCCGGGCAATATATATGTGACCCTGGCCAAGAAGATGGTTTATGGGGATGTGAATATTGACATGCTAGCTGGCCCCAGCGAGATCCTCATAATCGCCGAGGGCAGTTCTGATCCGGCTTATGTAGCCGCTGACCTGATGTCACAGGCGGAACACGATGTTTTAGCTCGTAGCATCCTGGTTACCGATAATGAGAATCTGGCCCAACAGGTAGAAGTGGAGTTGCAGCGGCAGCTGGAGTCTCTATCCCGCCGAGATATTATAATTGAATCTTTAGAAAGATATGGTGCGGTAATCATAACCGATAACCTGGTGGAAAGTTGCCGGGTAGCCAACCGGGTCGCACCTGAACACCTGGAATTGATAGTGGATAAACCTTTCGAGATCCTGCACCTTATAGAGAATGCCGGTTCCATATTTATGGGCGCCCATACTCCAGAACCGGTGGGTGATTACTTTGCTGGCCCTAATCACATCCTGCCTACAGGCGGGACAGCTCGTTTTTATTCTCCGGTAACTGTGGATACTTTCCGCAAAGCTTCCAGTGTGCTCTATTTCTCCAAGCAGGGACTACTGGAGAGTGCGGATGAGATCATAAAACTGGCTACGGTCGAGGGACTGACCGCTCATGCCAATTCTATCAGAGTACGAAAGGAGAAGGCCAATGGGTGAGGAGATTAGAAGTGCTGACATCCAGAGAAAAACTGCCGAGACTGAAATTTTGCTCCATATAGGACTGGATGGCACTGGACGTCATCAAATCGACACCGAAATCCCCTTTCTCAGTCACATGCTTACCCTATTTTCCGTACACAGCCTATGTGACCTGAAGATCACAGCCCGGGGAGATGTTGAGGTTGATGACCATCACAGTGTAGAAGACATCGGTATTTGTATGGGGCAAGGCATCAAACAGGCCCTGGGAGAAAAACGAGGTATCAGCCGTTACGGTGAAGCAACTGTACCCATGGATGAAGCATTAGTCAGGGCCGTTATTGACCTGTCTGGCCGACCTTACCTGGCCTTCAATGCCGCTTTTGCCCGGGAGAAAATCGGCGGATTTTCCACCGAAAATGTGCGGGAATTCTTTTATGCCTTGTCAGTTGCGGCCGGCATGAATTTGCATATAGATGTTATCCGCGGGGATAACTCTCACCATATAGCGGAGGCAATTTTCAAAGCTTTTGCCCAGGCTTTTCGAGAGGCTATTGCTATAGAGCCGCGGGTGGAAGGAGCCTGGTCTTCTAAGGGCAGCTTGTAAACAAGGGAGGAAGTAAATTCCGTTGATTGCCATTATTGATTATGGCGTAGGAAACCTAGCCAGCGTACAAAATGCCTTCCGTAGAGTGGGCTATCCCAGCCTGGTGACTGATCAGCCGGAACAGATCCTAGGGGCTGAAAAAGTAGTTTTACCCGGAGTGGGAGCCTTCGCAGATGGTATGACCACCCTAAGGAAAAAGGGCTTGACAGATGTACTATATGAAGTAGTTGAGAAGGAGATTCCTCTGCTGGGCATTTGCCTAGGTATGCAAATGCTGTTTTCCACCAGTGAAGAAGAAGGGTTACATCAGGGCTTGGACTTGATTCCCGGAAGGGTTCGGCGTTTTTCGCTATCTGGTGCGTATAAAGTGCCCCATATGGGCTGGAACCAGATCAGGCCTGCTGTGCCCAGTAGATTATTCGGGGATGTTCCTGTTGATAGCTATGTATATTTTGTACACTCTTTTTATACCGAGCCTCAGGACAGCCAGGTAAGCTCAGCTAGTACTGATTATGGGATCGATTTTACCTGTGCAATTGAAAAAGGCAACATTTTTGGAGTCCAGTTCCACCCGGAGAAATCCAGTCTGGTAGGATTAACTGTGCTCCGTAATTTTGGGGAGTTGAGACCATGATTGTTTTTCCGGCAATAGATCTCAAGGATGGTCAGTGTGTTCGGCTAGTGCAGGGTAAGGCAGACGACCAGACTATCTATTCCAGTGCACCTGCCGAAGTAGCCCGCCGCTTTCAGCAAGCAGGAGCTCGCTGGCTGCATATTGTCGACCTGGATGGAGCTTTCTCTGGGAAGCCCAGCAATTTGAAGGCCATCGAAGCTATTGCAGATGAAGTATCCATACCTTTTCAAGTAGGGGGAGGACTGCGTAGAATCACGGATATTCAACAGTTGCTGCAGGTTGGAGCCAGTCGGGTCATCATCGGAACTCGCGCGGTAGAAGGGCCTGATTTTATTAAAAAGCTGTTGGATGAATTCGGCGATGAGCGCATTGTGTTGGGACTGGATGCCCGCAATGGCAAAGTAGCAGTGCATGGCTGGGTTGAAACCGTAGAGTTGACCGCCTTGGATTTAGGCAGACAGATGAAAGAATTGGGGATTCGCACTGCTGTGTATACCGATGTATTGCGGGACGGACTGCTAGCCGGGCCAAACCTGGAAGCAACTCGACAGGCAGCGTTGCACACGGGCTTGTCGATCATAGCTTCTGGAGGAGTGTCCTCAGTGGAGCATATCCGATCCTTAAAAGCTATGGAAGCTGACGGAGTAGCAGGGGCAATCATCGGCAAGGCCTTGTATGAAGGCAATATCACCGTAGCTCAGGCCTTGGAAGCAGCCAAATAAGAAATAATGAGGTATTGAAATGCTGGCTAAGAGAATAATTCCCTGCCTGGATGTTCATAATGGCCGGGTAGTAAAAGGTATAAATTTTGAAAACCTGCGTGATGCCGGCGATCCTGTGGAACTAGCGTCTTTTTATGATCGGGAAGGAGCCGATGAACTGGTCTTCCTGGATATAAGTGCTTCCCATGAGGAGCGCAAAACCATGGTTGAAGTGGTACGCCGTACGGCTGAAAGGGTGTTTATACCCTTTGCGGTAGGGGGCGGGGTCAGCACACTTGACGATATACGCAATCTGCTGGTTGCTGGTGCTGACAAAGTATCCATTAATTCAGCTGCCGTAAAAGATCCATCCATAATTACCGAGGGCGCCCGCAAATTCGGCAGCCAATGCATGGTGGTAGCTATTGACGCCCGCAAGGATGGCTCTTCTTATCAGGTTTATATAAACGGCGGACGGATTCCTGCAGGAAAGGATGCTCTAGAATGGGCTCAAGAAGTGGAGCGTCGGGGTGCCGGCGAGATCCTCTTGACCTCCATGGATAAGGATGGAACTAAAGATGGCTATGATCTGGAACTCACAGCTATGATCAGTGACCGGGTAGGAATTCCCGTAATAGCTTCCGGTGGGGCGGGTAATCTGGATCACTTGTATCAGGCAGTTACCTTAGGTCGAGCTGATGCCGTCCTATGTGCCTCCATTTTTCATTATCGAGAATACACTATTGCGGAGGCTAAACAGTTTTTACGAGATAAAGGAGTAGCGGTGCGCTTATGAAAGATTTGAAGTTTGATGATAGGGGACTGATTCCAGCCATCATTCAGGATGCCAAATCAGGACAGGTACTGATGATGGCCTATATGAACCAGGAGGCACTGGAAAAGACAAGGGCGACTGGCCGAACCTGGTTTTACTCACGCAGTAGGCAGAGTCTGTGGATGAAGGGTGAAACCTCCGGTAATATTCAAACCGTCCAGGAAATCCGCTATGATTGCGACCAGGATACTTTGCTGGTTTTGGTGGAGCAAACGGGAGGTGCTTGTCATACCGGGCACTATTCCTGCTTTTATCGAAATCTGAACGGAGAGGAACAGGAGCCGACACTATTTGATGCTGATATGGTTTATCAAGGCAAGGAAGGCCCGGCAATTTTACTGGAACTTATGGATGTTATCTACCAGCGGCAAAAAGAAAGACCGGAAGGTTCCTATACCACTTATCTATTTGACAAAGGCATCGATAAAATTTTAAAGAAGGTGGGCGAGGAATCCGCCGAAGTTATCATTGCTGCCAAGAACCCCGATAACTCGGAATTGATTTATGAAGCATCTGATCTGATCTATCATCTATTAGTGCTCTTGGTGGAAAAGGGCATTGATATAACCGAGATCTTCACCGAGCTACGCTCCCGCCGCTAAATGCAAGAGGGGCGCAAGACAGGGGACCGCCCCCTGTCTTGCGCTTGCAACTGTCGCCTAGCCCGAAGAGGGTGGGGGCGATGCCCACATCGCCCCGCAATTCGTTTTTCAAAAAGTACTAGAGAGACAGGCTGCCCAGATGTTTCAGGTCCTTCATTTGGTGAGCCTGGATCATGCTATCAGATAGTGTGTAGAGAACGTCGTCGATGTATAGAATACGGCGAATGCTCTTATCAGTATCGCCCCAGTAGTCCCCGGCTTTTAGATAATCATCACCAGTTAGGTGACTGATACGACCCTTCAAGGTGAAGCCTTGCCCATTGACCTGATATACATAAGCACCCTGGAAAGCAAAGCTTCCGTAGCTGGGCCGGCCAACCGGGTCAGGGACAGCCTCCATTACCGTCACCGGAAAGGCCAACAGGTTTTTCTCCCGTGAGAATAATAAGGCCCGATGATTACGGAGCAACTCCGATTCAGTGCCTCGAACGCCGATTATTTCCAGGTCTTTTTCCACGGGATCGGCCACATTGCTCACATCGAACATAGCTATTTTCATACCCTCATAATAGGCTTGAGTTCCATAGGGGCCTTTAACTTCCGTGGTATCCTTACCAAACCCCATAATGTTGTTTTCATCATAAGGGTGCAGGTAATTGCTGTAGCCAGGTATCTTGAGTTTGCCCAATACCTTAGGGGACTTGGGATCCCTTATATCTATGACAAAGAAAGGATCGACCGTCCTAAAGGTGACCATATAAGCTCGGTCTCCCATAAAACGGGTGGAATAAATGATTTCCCCGGGAGCTATATTCTCCACTCTGCCCAAAATATTAAGCTGGCTGTCCAGGGTATAGAGGTTGTTGCTGGAAACTGGCTGATTTCTCCACCATTCCTGTCCGGAAGTGGTGGCTATACGTATAATACCCTGGTATTCATCCATGGAGAATTGGTTGAGAGTATGCCCGGGCACCTCACCGCGAGCTACATAAGAAAAAGCGCCGTTATTGAGACGAAAGGAGAACAACTGAGTTCTGTCCTGGTCATGCACCGGAAGTGAGCGGTCATATGGAATGGCTTGCTTCCGCTGCCAGGGGGTGGCTACATATAGGCTACTGGATGACGCATAAACATTATCAGCACTTCCCAGCACCGTTTCTAGTTGGGCTGGTTGCTGGGGGTGATCCAGACGTAAACCGGCCATGAGTAGATAAGAAGAGTAAATGCTGTCAGGAAAATAGGCAATTTGATCAAGAGGTACAGTATGCATCTGCTCCCCCCGAGCGGAGTCACGGTATAAAGGCAGCAGGTCATCTTCAGCCCGCAGGCGGTAGGTCGGTTGATTACTAATCACATAGAGAGCCGAATCGATCCGGCGGGAGGTCAAATAACTGCCTTCCAGCTCCAGTTCCCGAACCTTTTGGGGGGCACTACGATCAGTGATATCATAGATCATCACTTGGGTAGAATGTTTATCAGGATAAATGGGTGGCATTATGCTAAGTTCATTTTCCTGCGGATAAGGAACCCGGTAAGTAGAATAGGAATTGCCTATTACCACTAGGTGATCGTCGGCCACATACATTTCACAAGGAGCGAAGTTATTATTACCGAAGGCTAGGCGGGCAACAACCTGCATCTGTGAGGCAGGCACAGCCTGTATGATCAGGACTTCACTGGAGCTGGGTTTTACCTGATAGATATAGGAGCCATCAGTTTTTACCAAATCAGCCTCATCCACTCCCTCCACCTGCACATTGGTGGAGGAAAAATCCTCGGCCTTAGCCATTTCCGGGGCGGCAACTTCCCCGATGTCCGCTGCGCCCATTGCCTGACCCTGAATAGCTATCCTGCTATACATTATCGTATTTGACCTGGTATCAAGCAGTTCTTTTAAGTGCTGCGCCGAGCGCACCCGTGGCAGCGGATCTACCGGGTCCGACCTCTGCTGGCTATCGGCTGTGGCATAGCCCGGCCAAAAGCATAGTCCCACCAGGAGAGCCCAGGCTACTATAAGGGCAAACAGCTTATTATGCCCGAATCTACTCATATTTTCTCCCCCTAATTACTAATGTTTACTTTAATTACGCACTGCCAGATTATTCCCTTTCAGTTAGCTGGAAATGATCTTGTTTAGAAGTTGGCATAGGCTTGCATTAGGCACAACATTGAAAATAAAAGGATTATGGTAAAATATACCTAGGGAGGAGGAAACGGTAAAAAAAGCTTACAATAAAAAAGGAGGGGGCAGATGTGATAGGGAATACAATTCGAGAGATATTGGATAAGAAAGGAATGACTCAAGAAGAGTTGGCACAAAAGATGAGCATGTCTCTGGCTCATGTTAATCGAATTATTAATGGGAAGTCTGAGCCGGATAAGACTATTAGTAAGATTGCAGAAGCTTTGGGCGTTCCGGTTCATGCTCTCTACAACGAAGATATTCAAATAACGGCTTTGGCAATAGAAAATTTGAACAGTTTGCCTAATAATGTTGTAAAGGCATTAGGAGATAAGAAAAAGTTGGAATATATTTTATTGGGGCTAGCTTTAAGTGATAGTGTGTTATCGACAGAGGAGATTAAACTTGTTGTAAAGGAATGGGAACGTGTTGAAAGAAAGCTAAAACACATAAAGAAGTGTGATAAATATGCAAAATAGGAGGCTTTTGACCTGCCCCCAGATTGAAACGTAAAAACTAACATTGCAGGTGGATTAGTTTTTGGGGTTCAGGCCACGTTAATCAACGGCAGCAGAATCTTTATTTCAAAAAAGAGGCCCTAAAGCCTCAATTTTACTATGGTGCGGGTGAAGGGACTTGAACCCCCACGCCTTGCGGCACGTGATCCTAAGTCACGCTCGTCTGCCAGTTCCGACACACCCGCAGGATACAGAAGTTATTATACTCGCTTCCTGGCAGCTTTTCAACCAGATAAACTATTCCAATAGCATCTTAGCTGGTGACGGGTGGTGGATCAGGATAGGCTGGGTGTTTGCTGCGGTGTTTGTCGCGGTACATTCTGG
>Ga0209612_1000869_pt1 | contig 27725 bp, 21 predicted proteins | sample BioC12SIPDNA_FD_185746 | JGI IMG/M metagenome (GOLD analysis project Ga0209612, IMG submission 185746) | Anaerobic biogas reactor microbial communites from Washington, USA - Biogas_R1_B C12 SIP DNA (SPAdes) (version 2) | ecosystem: Engineered > Bioreactor > Anaerobic > Unclassified | place...
TTTTTGTCTGGGATCGGTTCCGCCGCCCCCCTTCACCACTCCCCTGGGGCGCATCACGCCGGCCGGGCGGCATCCCTATCAAGTGTAATACATCGCTGACCGGAAATGCGAGAGCCCGCGCCCGATCCGGGGGTAGCACCCGCGGCCCACATCCGGCGCCTGCGGGGCCGTTCGCCGGGACGGGGGCGTCGGCCCCGTCAACCGGCCGCGGGTTCCAGCGAACGGTTGCGCGGCGGCAGGAGCGCAATGTATGTTTAGCCACAGGCACGAGACTCGGGAAAGGGACCGCTGCATGAACAGTTACGAACGGTACATGGGCATGGTAAAGGGCGAGAAGGTGGATTTTGTGCCGCGCGTGCCCATCCTGATGCATTTTGCGGCTCGCTACGCGGGGGTGACTTACGGCGATTTCGCGCGCGACGGCGCAATCCTCGTGGCAGTCAACAGGAAGCTGGTCGAAGACTTCGGGTTTGAGCAGCTCGACATCATGTCGGATCCCTGGCGGGAAACCGTCGATTTCGGGGGGACGATCCAGTACCTGGACGACGCCGTGCCGAAGTGTACCCGCCACCCCCTCGCGGATTCCCGGGATCTGGGTGTGCTCCAGAACCCCGACCCGCGCACGTCCGAACGGATGCGCAATGCCCTGCGCGCACTCGCCCTCTACAAGGAATTCGGGTACCACCGGTATTCCATCACGGGATGGGTCGAAGGCCCCGCCGCCGAAGCGGCCGACCTTCGCGGCGTCACCAACTTCCTCATGGACCTCATGACCGAGGAGGGCTTCGCCTGCGACCTGATGGACCGCTGCGTCGCGAACGCCATCGCGTTCGCCCTGGCGCAGGTCGACGAGGGCGCCGACACCATCGGCATCGGAGACGCCATTGCGAGCCAGTTGTCGCCCGAATTGTACGAGCGATTCGTGTTCCCCCGCGAAAAACAGATCGTCGACGCCATCCACGCGGCGGGCGGACTGGTGCGCCTCCACATCTGCGGCGACATCAACCATCTCCTCCCCGAGATCGCCATGCTGAACGTCGACATTCTCGATTGCGATTCGATGGTGGACATGGCCGCCGCCCGCGACGCCCTTGGCAACGGGGTCGTCCTCACCGGCAACCTCGACCCGGTCCGGGCCGTCATGGATTCCAATCCTCAAGCCATCCGCGACGCCCTGCGCGAGGTCTACGAAACCGTGGGCAACCCCTATTTCGTCAATGCGGGCTGCGAAATCCCCGCGGCCACTCCGCTCGAAAACCTCCGCGCCCTCTGCGAACCCCTCCCCGCGGCCTGACAATAGGCGCCGTGCAAGAGGCCCGGGACGTTGCCGATATGCTACAATCCGCGCCGTGATAACCGCATTTCTGATGATGTGCGCGGCGGTCCTGGGCGCGGAGCCCGCGGGCCAGCTCGCGTGTGTGGCCGGCACCGAACAGGAAGACCGGCGCGTTGAACTCGTGGACCTTGCCACGGGCGCCGTCACGCCCGTGGGCCCCGGCGCCCACGACGGCGCTCCGGCCTGGTCGCCGGACGGGCAGTGGCTCGCCTTTCCGACGGCCGGACCCGGCGGCATGCGTATCCGGGTGATGCGCGCCGACGGTTCCGAGACGCGCGAGATTCCCCACAAGCATCCCTGGAACGATGTGCCCCGCTGGTCTCCCGACGGGCGCCTGCTCGCGTATACGGGCGCGAAGGAAGCGGACAACATCCGGCCCGAATCGCTCGCGGGGGCGGCGTCGGTCATGGTCTACAACATGGAGGCGAACACCGAGGAGGCCTGGGGCACGGACACCGTGAGCCTGTACCGTCCGGTATGGATGAACGCCGGGACCGTGATTGCCATCGGCGTAATCCCCGGGGAGAAACGCCTGTCGAGCGACATTTTTATCGTGACGCCAAGCGCCGTGAACCCGTTGCCGGCCATCGCCATGCCGTCCGCGGGCCAGTATGTCGAATGGGCCGCCGAAGTCAATGTCCGGGAAAACCTGCTCGCGTACGAATCCAACGATGGCGGCGACCGCGAGGTGTTCGTGCTGTCGTTCAAACGGGGTTCGACGGACGTGTCGAACCACCGGGCCGCGGACTGGAACCCCGTGTGGCAGCCCGCCGGGCTCTGGCTGGCGTTCGAGTCTTTCCGGTCGGGGCGCCGGGGCATCTACCGCGTCTTCCCGAACACCATCCGCGTGGTTCCGGTGGCGGTCGCGGCGGAGTACGACAACTGGCACCCCGCCTGGTCGCCCGACGGCGCGTTCCTGGCGTATGTGTCCGACCGCGACGGCACGCCCCAGCTATTCGTCACCGAGATCGAGACCGGAGATACCCGCCAGGTGACCACGGGCAGCCGCTTCGCTCTGGCGCCCGCCTGGAGGCCCGCGCCATGAGACGCCTGCTCTGGATCTGGCCGGTATTGGTGCTGGGCGCGGCCGCCCACGCGCGCCACGCCGACGGCACCCTGGATCTCATCATCACGCCCAACAACGGGGTGCCGGTGATCATCGCTCCCGGCGAACCGTTCGAGGCCACGCTCGCCCGCCGCGGCGCCTTGCGGCTCGTCAGCGCGGAAGGCAGGACCCTGGACCTCGACCCGGACTGGACCGCGCTTCCCGGCGGGATGCACCGCGCCACCTGCCCGACGTCCGGGAAGCTCGCCACCGGCACCTATGCGCTGGAGGCCGTCGCGGAGGGGCGGACCGACACCAACGCCCGGGCGGTGTTTGTCACGCACCCCATGCCGGATTATCCCGTGGTGCACCTCTCCGACGTGCATATCGGCAGGCCGAACCGCGACCCCGCCCCCGAGGCCGTATTCCGCCGCCTGCTCGAGCAGATCAACGGCATCCGGGCGGCCTTTGTGCTGATCACCGGCGACCTGACCCAGGATGGCAAGCCGGAAGAATTTCGCAGGTTTCTCGAGGCGCTCGACACCTGCGTGCTTCCTACCTTCGTCTCCGCGGGCAATCACGACCGCACCGCCCTGAACTACGAGAAGACCTTCGGCCCGCTGGTCTACAGTTTCCGCTATGGCCCTGACGGGTATCTGGTCTTTGACACGAAGGATTTTGTGATCGCCGACGCCCTCGACACGCAGGTGGGCGAGCTCCAGCGGCTGCGGCGCGCGATCAAACCGTTGCGCTGGTCCATCGGCGCGACCCACCGCTATGATCCGGCCATGAGCATGCGCAGCCAGCTGGTGCTGTTCGTTGACGACCCGCTCGACTTCCTGATGTTCGGCCACTGGCACAGCGAGAGCGAAGAGAAGCGCGTGCCGTGGCGGACGACCCCGCTCGTCGTCACGCCCGCCGCATTCGACGGGGCGTGGCGGCTCATTCTGGTCACCCAGACCGGAATCCACCCGCAGGACGTCCAGCAGGCCGGCGCCGCGACAGGAGGCTGACACCGCGGAGGAACGGCGATGCGCGGCAGACGCCGGTTCACACGCGGGCCAGAATGCCCCCCAGGCCGTGTTTCGGGCCGGGTTCCCCGGGCCGGCGGGAACGGGGTCAAATTCCAGGCGCTGCGCCCGGCGCGACAACGGGTCCCCTTCGAATCCTATCCCCGGACGTCAAAGCGGGCCGCAGCGAGCGGTGCGAACGTGAACGCCTGGCGCGCCGCCTGCACGGACGCCCCGAAACCCTGCGCCGTCGCGCCGGCGCCGGGCTGTGCAGCAGATGGACTCGGGGAGTCCACGGCCGGTCGGGTCTGCGCGCGCGCCTGCGATTCCGCCCGCTGGAAATCGATCCGGATCATCGGCTCCTGAGTGTTCTTGCCCGGCGTTTCCCGCCGGGCGTCGAGGCGCTCCAGGGCCTCGGCACGCCGTTCTTCGGCCCGCGCCTGCTGTTCCTGCCGGAGCTCTTCAAGGGTGGGGACCATCTTCCGGGCTTCTTCGAAACTGCGGTCCACTGTGTGGGCCGTGATCGCCGGGATCGAGATGGTATTCTCGCCGAAGCCCGCGCGAACCCGGTCCTCGTCCCCGCGAAAACCCGTCTCGGACGATGGCGCGGTCTCTTCTGGCAGCCGCCCGATCGAATCCGGTGACGCCTCGATGCGCCGGGTCTGGAGCGGGTCGGATATGTTGCCTATGGTCAATTCCATGGCATTCGCCCCATCTGCTCCCCGTATTCGGGATACATAATCAATTAAAATTATCCCATCCCCACCCGCCGCTGTCAAGGAAAGGGGCGCGAGAGAATGGCGCAAATCCTTATACAGCAAGGTCTTGGCGAGTATTCCATTCCCGGCCGGGATAGCCATGACGCGACAGGCCCCTCTGGTGAATCGTGTCCATCGGGTCAAACGATCGTTCGCGTCGCTGTCTGGCAAACCGCGCCGCAAACCGGTACACTCTCCGCATGGATCTGCAAGCATTCATCCAGGACGAAGTGACGCGGCGCAAGGCCTTTCCGGTGACCGGGCAATGCGTATTCCTCGGCCATGCGGGCGTGGCGCCGCTGCCTCGGGCGACCGCGGACCTCATGCGCGAATTCCTCGACCGGGCTTCGCACCATAGGCAGGAGGGCGCCTGGACCGAGACGTGGGTCGAGGCCTCCCGCAGGTTTGCCGCCGAGTTGCTGGGCGCGGAGCCCGGCGAAATCGCGCTGCTCGGACCCACCGCCCTGGGCCTGAACCTGGTCGCCGCGGGGCTCCCGTGGCGTCCGGGCGATGAGGTCGTCTATTACCCCGACGACTATCCCGCCAACGTGTATCCATGGGCCGCGCTCCGCGCGCGCGGCGTGACGCCCGTGGCGCTCCGGCCCGGCGCGCCCGGCGTGATCACCTGGGACCTGCTCGAGGCGGCGCTTACCGAACGCACGCGGCTGGTGTCGCTGGCGACGGCCCATTTCCTCACCGGATACCGCATCGACGTGGATGGCATCGGCCGCAAGCTGCACGAGCGCGGCGTGCTCTTCTGCCTGGACGCTATCCAGACGCTGGGCGCGTTTCCGTTGCGCGTCGAGCACGTCGATTTTCTCAGCGCGGACTCGCACAAATGGCTGCTTGGCCCGGCGGGCGCGGGCATCCTGTACGTGAGCCGCGACACATTCGACATCCTGCAACCCGCCCTCCTCGGTTCATGGAATGTGGTGTCGCCACAGTTCATCGCCCAGGACACCATCGCCTTCTACGAGGGCGCGCGGCGCTACGAACCCGGCATGCTGAATCTGCCGGGGATAGTCGGCATGGCCGCATCGCTCGAACTCCTCCTCTCGCTCGGCATCGACGCCATCAGTGCGCGGATTCTCGAGCTGCGCCGCGGATTTCTGGACCGTCTGCGCACCCTGGGGTACCGTCACTGCCTCGAGGCGTACGGCCGGCCGCCCGATACCGCCGGGGCAGACCTCTCGGGCATCATCAGCGTGTCCCATCCCGAAAAGGACCTGCCCGAGGTCGCGCGCCGTCTGCAGGCGGCGGACATCGTCGTTTCGCTGCGGCACAACCGCGCGGGCGAGGCGTTTCTACGTTTCTCGCCGCACTTTTACAACACCGAAGCCGAACTCGACCACGTGCTCGAGGTGCTCGGGCGGTCCTGAGGGCCGTTTGCCCGGAGGCGCCACGAGCGTTTTCGCCCGCGGAAGGAGATCGTCGCGATGAGAAGTTACCGAAAGGAACTGTGGTTCAATGCGTCGCAGCGCCGGCAGATCATTCATATCACGCCGCAGATCGAGGAATGCCTCCGGGAGAGCGGCGTGAAAGAGGGCCTGGTCCTCGTCAACGCGATGCATATCACCGCGAGCGTGTTCATTAACGACAACGAGTCCGGCCTGCACGCCGATTTCGAGCGCTGGCTGGAAAGACTCGCGCCCGAAACACCCTACGACCAGTATGCCCACAATGGGTATGAGGACAACGCCGACGCCCATCTGAAACGCACCATCATGGGGCGGGAGGTCGTGGTGGCGATCACGGACGGCAAACTCGATTTCGGCCCCTGGGAACAGATCTTCTATTACGAGCTCGACGGCAAGCGCCGGAAACGCGTGCTCGTCAAAATCATCGGCGAATAGATAGAACAGCGGCCCGGGGCGGGCGCCCTGGCCGCGGGGCGTCAGGCGCGGGGCGCGATGCCCAGCGCCGCATTGATGATGCCCTGAATATCCAGCGCATCCACCGCTCCGACCCGGTTGATGTTGGTGGGCACCGGCGTGTCCAGGCCCAGGGCCGCGTTGATGACGTACTGGATGTCCGAGGCGTTGACCTTGTCATCGGCGTTGGTGTCGCCGTACACGCGCGACACGGGGTGGCTGGCGGACGACGCGGGATCGGTGCCGCGTTCCGCCTCGATGAAATCCCAGTATTCGTCCCCGTCGGAATCCACCGCGAACGGTTGCGACCCGAGCCCGGCTTCGTCACCGTTGGTGAGAAAGTCGTTATCGGCGTCTTCGGCCGCGTCGGCGGCATTCCTGGGGTTCAGGGCGTTCCAGACCTCCCAGCCGTCGAGCATGCCGTCCCGGTCGGTGTCCGGCGCGAGGGGATGGGTGCCGAGCGCGGCCTCGACGGCATCGCTCAGTCCGTCCCCGTCCGTATCGGGCGCGAGTCCCCGGTCCATGACCCACACGATGGCGGCATCGCCGGCCGAATGGACGGCGGTTGCGTCCGCGGGCGGAGCGGGTGCGAGGATGGAGGATGCCACGAGCGTGGCGGCCGCGGTGCCGGCAAGGCCCGCGCGTTGACACCGCAACGCGTGGGCCACGGCCTTGGCGGGCACCGCCCCCGTCCGCACGAGGAGTTCGCCGATTCGGGGCCGGCCCTGTGCGCGTTGCCGCGTAATCGCCGCCTCGATGTCCGCCCGGTCAACCAGCCCCCATTGGACCAGGATATCGCCCAGGCGTCCGATGGACGGGTTCCTCTGCTGTGCGGCCAGGGCGGCGTCCACCTGATCGCGCGAAACCAGCGCCTCATCGACCAGCAGTTCGCCCAGCATCGCGGTTTCCCGCGTCTGGGCCTGGGCGGCCAGAACGGCGTCGAGCGCTTCGCGCGAGATCATGCCGGACGCTACCAGGATGTCGCCCAGCCGCTGCCCCTCTGCCGGAGGCTGCAAGCGGGTGACGCGCAGGTTCTTGTGCCGGCCGGCGCTCAGCGCGCGCAGGAACGCGATGTACTCGGGCAGCTGTTTTTCACGATGGATCCGGCCTTTGGTCTTGAGGGCTTCATCGACATAGCCCACGTGGCGCCGCAATACCTCGACGCAGTCAAAGGCCACGTCCAGGTGCGGACCCCGGAGCGGGAATGCGCTGTCCGAAGCGCGGGCGAGATATCCCGAGAACGCCCGGGCAAAGCGGCCGATGTCGGCCAGGCCGAGATAGCTCGCGAACCGGGCAAGGGCATGGATCGACCGGCGGACCGATTCCAGGGCGTGGGGGTCCGCGGCGTCCGACTCGAGCGCGAGCAGGTTGCGGTCCGCCGCGTTCAAGAGGTTGCGCGCCTCGTCCTGGAACCGGGCCAGCGCGGCGTGTTCATCCGCGGACAACCGGTTGCGCTGCTGCGGAGGGCCTGTTTCGGTGGCGCGCGCGGCGAACCGGGCCGCCAGCGAGGCCAGGCCGTGCCGGACCGCGTCGCGGATGATGCCCTGGCTGCGCAGGGCCAGCACCACCCGTTTCGCGGGCACCAGCCCCGCCCGGACGAGCGTCTCGCCGAGCCGGCGCGTCTTCGGATGGCGCTGCCGTTCCAGGGTCTTGTTCAGGCCCCGGCGCGACACGGCGCCCATGTGCACCAGAATCTCTCCCAGCAGGGGATGCTGGGGATCGCGCGCCTGTTCCGCAAGCGCACGGTTGAGCTGCTCGCGCGAAATCCGCAGTTCCTCCAGCAGCAGTTCGCCGATGGGCTGGTGGGGTCCGGCCTCCTCGCACTCGAACAGGATGCGCTGAAGATCGCCCTCGGTGACATCGCCGGATTCCATGAGCAGTTCGCCGAGCCGCTTTTGCGCGTCGCGCGGCGTGACGGCCGGCACGGCCCGCATGGGAACGCTCAGGGATTCCACGCTGCGCCGCAACGCCGGCAACATCCGCGGCGACGGCAGCGGCTGCCCCGTGCGCAGCGATTCCTCCACGTATACCAGGTACCGTTTCAACACGTCGATCACATCGAGGCAGGAATCGATGGTCGTCTCCGGAATCAGGCCCGCTTCGAGCGCCTCGCGCGCCCGGCGTTCCTGCTCCTCGACGTAGTAGTACAAATCGCGGAGCTTGAGACGGTGCGCCGCCCGACGGACATTCCCCAGGGCGCGCACCACCGCGCCGAGCTTCTGCATATCACTGGGGTTTGTTTCCAGCGCGATGAGGTGCAGTTCAACCAGGTTCAGTTGTTCCAGCCCGTTGCACGCTAACGCCCGAACCCCGTTCAGATGCACTCGCGCATGGGCCACCGCCGTCTTTTTTGCGGAATCTTCGCCGCCGGATCTTGCACGGCTTCGATGCATCAGACTCCCCCAGACACACCCGGAGCGCCCGCTCCTGAGATGATGATGAACCTGCGACCCACGCCCGGCACCTCAGTCCGCAGTACGCATCCGACAATTCGCCGCTCGATCGGGCAGAATTCTGGTGTCAATTGACACGCAGATCTCGCGCCAACCCCTCCGGATTAGTTTTATCCCGATTAAGCCGCTGTCCGGCATGCGCATTTCACTTAAAACCATAATGCATCCACAGGCTTCTACACAAGGAAATCGATAGTTGTCAAGAATGAACAACAAATGTACCCCGGCGTGACTACCCCGGCCGGGTCTTGCCCGCATGGGCGCAGATCGCGTCGAAGAGGCGCGCCACGGGCTCGATACCGAAATCGGCGAAGTTCCGCGGGTTGTTCCAGAATTCGTCGAGACGTCCCCGGCCCTCCTTCTGATACATGACAATTTTAATCATCATTTGGGCCTTATCGAGGCCGCGAATGAGCCGGGCCTCGGGGGACGCGGCATCGAGCAGTTCGCGGTGGTACTCCGCGTAGCGTGCCGGGAACCCCGCGAGCAGGTCGTCGAAGATGGCTTGTTCTGCGTCGCGTTTGGCGTCTTTGAGATAGGCGTCGCCGACGGGCATGGGGATGTCCATGAGCCGGGCCTCGGCCAGATCGTGCATGATGGCCATGGTCAATGCCTTGTCGCGGTCAAACTGGCCGGGACATGCGTCGCATACAAGCAGGGTCAGCAGCGCGACGAAATGGCTGTGGGCCGCCACGGATTCCGGTTCGGGCACGCCGCGCAGCACGTAACCCGCGCGCGGGATGCGGTCAAGCGGATGGATGTCGGCCAGCAGGCGGATCATGCGCGATTCAAGACTGTCCATGGGGGGAGTATGCCAGAACGGTCCCCCCTTGCGCCATGCGGCCCGTTTCATCAGTAGCGCTGTTCGCGCGGGGTGTTCGCAGGCAGGGCGACGCGTGCGCCCGGTTATTCGCGCTCGTCTTCGAGGGGGCTAAGGTCCTTGATCGGCTCCAGAGGGGCTGCCGGCATGTCGAAATCTCCCGGCGCGTCCGAATCGGCCCAGTCCTTTGTGCCTGGTCCGGATTCGTTTCCGTAGGTTGCGCCGGGGTCGATGTCTTCTTCATCCGGGGCGGGCGGCAAGACCATCCGGTCGTCATCGAATTGTTCGTCTTCATCCACCTCCGGCATGGGCTGGTCTTCCCGCGGGGGCAGGTCCTGCGCATCCCCTTCATGAGAGGCCCTGGCCGGCTCCCAGGAGTCGCCTTCCGGAGTCGCGCCGGCGGGTTTGGAATCCTCTTCGTCGGCGGCCAGCCTGGTATGCCATTCACCGAGGGCGTTCGCGGAGGCCGCCAGATTCGCCCGCATCTCCTCGATGCGGCGGGCGGCTTCCCGCCGGGCTTCGCCGGCCCGGCCAAGCTGGGCCTTCAACAGGGAGATTTGACCTTCGAGCTCGCCCGCCTGGGCATTGGCACGGGCCACCTGTTCGGCGGCATCGCGGCGCAAGGCCTCCATATCGGCGGCCTGTTCGGCCAGGCGCGCTTCCAGCTGCGCCGCCTGCGCCTGAACCGTCTCGAGGCGGCTCACGGATTCGTCGAGGGCGGATTGCAGGCGCTGGCTTTCGCGCACGGCCCGCTCGCGCTCCTCGCGCAGGCTGTCCCGTTCGATGCGGCTTTCGTCCAGGGCGGACTCGAGACGTTCCCTGGCCTCGCGCGTTTCCTGCAACGCCGATTCGATGGTGGCCCGTTCGGCGCGGCTGGTATTCAGGGCGGCGTCGAGTTGCGCGCGCTCCTGTTCGAGATTCTCGAGCTGGACCCGCAGCGATTCGCGCTCGGTGTCGGCGCCCTTGAGGGCGTCGCGCAGTTGGTCGCGTTCCTCCGTCAACGCCTCCATCGCCGCCTGGGCCGCCGTGGCCGCCTCGCGCGCCTGGGAGAGCTCGTCCTGCATGTGCTGCTCGCTCTGTTCCATGCGCCCGATCAATTCGCGCCGCTCGCGGTCGACGTCCTGCTGGAGCGTCCGGGCGCGCTCTTCCGACGCCTCCAGTTGCTGCTGCAGGCTGGCCAGGCGTTCCTCCTGCATCTCGGCGGGGCCCCGCATGGCGAGCAGGGTTTCCAGCTCCTCGATCTGGCGGCGCTGCTCCTGCTCGGTCTCCCGAAAACGGATCTGGTTCCCCTCGATCTGCGAAACGAGCCGTTCGGCGCGTTCGACGAGCATGTTGGCTTCATGCCGCGCCTGCGCGGATTCGTTCCGCGCGGCCTCCACCTGCTGCGCCAGGGTGGCGATTTCCTCCTCGAGCCGCCGGCGCTCGGCTTCGTGCGCGGCGGTGGTTTCGGCCAGGGAACGCGTCTTCTCGGTCTGCGCGGCCTCCAGGGCCGCCCGGAGATGCTCGATTTCCTCCTCTGTGTCCCGTTGGCGGGCCAATTCCCGGCGGAGGGTGTCGAGTTCGCCGCGCGCTTCGGCCAATTCGGCTTGAACCGGCGCGCTCTCGTCCGATGCAGCCGCTCCGGACGGCAGAGCGCCCGGCCCGGTCCCGGTGGCGTCGAGCCGCAACTTCACCGATTCCAGCTCTTCCTGAAGACCGAGCCCGAACCGGGTCGCCGCATCGAGTTGGCGGGTCAATTCGGCGTTTCGGGCCTGGGCCTGTTCCAGGGCGTCCCGGACGGCCGCGGAGGCGTCACTCCCGCCGGCGGTCGCGCCCACGCGTTCCAGCAATCCCCGCAACCGGTCAATCTCGACCTGCTGTTTCTCAATGACGGCCTCGCTCTCGCGCCGCAACTCGCGCCGGAGAACTTCGAGCTGCGTCTCGCCCTCGCGCAAGCGGATTTCGACGGTCTGGCCCGCGGCGATCATGTCGCGCAAGCCCGGCGGCAGGGCCTTGAGACGCCGCGGATGCACATTGCTGGCCAGCAGGACGTACTGGTTGTTATCGATAAAAATACGAACGACCGCCTCGAGTTCTTCGAGCAAATCGTCGAAAAGCTCGAGCTGGTCGATCAGCAGAATGGCCGAGTCGGCCTTCTCGACAGGCGACGGATCCCCAATCAGGTCGCGCACTTCCCGGCGGAATTCGCGGGCGGTCACCACCGCAAGCGACGTGCGCGGCGAGGTCGCCTTGACGCGTTTCCAGATCGAATACAGGAGATGGGTCTTCCCGCACCCTTCTTCACCGAGCAGCAGGACCGGCATCGGCGCGACGGGCTCGAGCTCCGCAATCCGTTTGCAGATGCTGAACGCCGCGCGATTGCCGTCCGCCTCGAGAAAAGTATTGAAACTGAACCGCTTCATTGCCCCTGATTCTGCGCCGTTTCCGCGCCTGAAAGGATTCTATCCCCCCTGCCGGACACTGTCAACCAAACCCCTGCCGCGGGGTCGATTGCCGCCTGAAAATGGGGTATATTCTGTGGCGGACCGGCCGATCGCCGGAACCTGCCGGTCAGCAAGGGGAGCGCAGGTATGTTCCATTCGCGATGCCGGGATCGTCGGTTCGACGGGTTACGGGGCCGGAGTCTGTGTGCCGCGATGGTGGTCGCGGCGTGTGCGCTTGGTGTATGCCCGGAACCGGCACGGGCCGAATCCCTGCGTGCGCTGATCGAGGCAGACTGGATAGAACAGGACGTTCGATATGCGCTCGCGGGCAGGGAAGCGCTTTCCGCGGACGGCGACGCTCTTCCCACCAACGACGCGGGGGTGACGAGCGCGCAGGATGCCGCGGGGGGATGCGACGGGATCAAGAACGGCAAGCTCGGGTTTCACACCGCCAGCGGCGAGACCGATCCCTGGTGGCAGGTCGACCTGGGCAAGGCCGTCGAACTGGACCGCGTGGTCGTGTTTAACCGGACCGACGGCGGCAACGCCCCGCGCACCCGCAAGCTCCGCGTCCTGACAGCCACCGAACGGAGCGGCGCTGACGTCTCCCGCGAAAGCGACCGCTGGGATTTTGCCGAAATCTATCAACACGATGGACGGCCGTTTTTCGGGGTCAACGAGGGCGCGCCGCTCGTCGTGGACCTGCGCGGTAAAGGCATCCGGGCGCGGGTGGTACGGTTGCTGGTGCCCGGCGCCTGCTCGTTCGCGCTCGATGAGGTCGAGGTGTACGCGGCGGACGCGCCCGAGACCAATCTCGCGCTGCACCGTCCCGCCGACCAGAAAAGCGTCGGCCCGTACTCGCTCGCGGAGGCGCAGGACGCGCCGCACGACGATGCGGTCTCGGCGATTTCCGAGGAGGACCGGTTTTCCCTGGCCCACAGCGCGGCGATCCTGGACCGGGCGGGCGCGCTGGCCCAGCGTCTTGCCGCACATGCTGATGCGTGTGGCGAAGCGGAGGCGGCGGGCGCGCTGGAACTGTTTCAGGCCAGACGCGATGATCTGGCCGCGCTTCTGGATCAGCTGGAAGCCTCGGAGGAATCCGGGCTCGATGCCCGGAAGGCCTTCTATTTCGAGTGCCGCCGCCTGTTGCGGGCCATCGCCTTCGAGAACCCGTTGCTCGGCTTTGACCGGCTCCTGTTCATCAAGCGGCACGACCCCGGCGGGCTGTTCCACATGTGCCACCAATACTATGGATTCACGGCCGTGCCCGGCGGCGGGCTGTTCGTGCTGGAAGAGCCATTCGTGCCGCATCCGCACGTGCGCGATCTGCTCGCGGAGGCCGTGGTCGAAAACGGCCGTCTCGCGGGCCAGCCCCTCATTCCCGGCTCGTTCCTGTCGCCCGAGCTGTCGTTCGACGGCGACACGGTGTTGTTCGCCTACACGCAGGCCCTCGGCGACTATCCCGAATGGTCTCCGCGCAGCAGCTACCACATTTTCAAGGTCAACCGCGACGGGACGGGGCTGACCCAGCTCACGGACGGCGCCACCAACGATTTTGATCCGTGTTTTCTGCCCGGCGGACGCATCGTGTTCGTCTCGGAACGCCGCGGAGGCTATCTGCGGTGCGGCGGTTCGGCGCCCCCGCTCGATTCTCCCACCTACACCCTCCACTCGATGGCTCCGGACGGGACGGACGTCGTCTGCCTGAGCTTTCACGAAACGCACGAATGGCATCCGAGCGTGACGCACGACGGCATGCTGGTGTACACCCGCTGGGACTACGTGGATCGCGATACGAACATCGCGCACCACATCTGGACGTGCTATCCCGACGGCCGCGACCCGCGCGCGTTTCACGGCAACTACCCCCTCGCGCGCGAAAGCCGGCCCTGGATGGAGATGAGCATCCGGGCCATCCCCGGCTCGCACCGGTTCGTGGCGACGGCCGCCGCGCACCACGGCCATGCGTTCGGCTCGCTCGTGCTCATCGACCCGCACATCGAAGACGATGGCGCCATGGCGCAATTGACGCGCCTGACGCCCGAGGCCCCGCTTCCCGAAGCCGAGACCCCGGTCAAGGCCATCCGCGAACACATGGCGTACGGCACCCCGTGGCCTTTAAGCGAGGACGATTATCTGTGCGTGTATGGCGCGAACGGCGCGACCCGCGGCATCTACTGGCTCGACCGTTTCGGCAACCGCGAATTGATTTACCGCGATCCCGCGATCTCCTGTCTGAGCCCCATTCCGTTGCGTCCGCGGCCCGCGCCCCCCGTCGTCCCGGATGGCACCACGCAGACGGCGGACAGCGAACCACGGCCTGCGACCATCGCCGTCATGAATGTCTACAACAGCGACTTCGAATGGCCCGGAGACGTGCAGATCCGTGCGTTGCGCATCATCCACGTGCTGCCGAAAACCACGCCGCCGAGCAACAAACCCCGGATCGGCGTTGCCGGTCAGACCAATGCCCGCGCCGTGCTGGGCACGGTTCCCGTGGAACCGGACGGTTCGGCCTTTTTCGAGGCGCCCGTGGGCAAGCTCATCTATTTTCAGGCGCTGGACGAAACGGGCATGGCGGTGCAGTCGATGCGTTCCGGCACCTATGTGCATCCGGGCGAACAGCTCACGTGCCTGGGATGTCATGAATCCAAGTACCGGGCCACGCCCTCTGCTCCGGCCAGGGGGCGCGTGCCGCTCGCGTTGCGCCGGGCCCCTTCGCCCCTCCAGCCCGAACCGGAAGGGTCGCGTCCCTTCAGCTACGTGCGTCTGGTGCAGCCCGTGCTTGACCGCCACTGCGTCGCGTGCCACCAGCGCGAAGACGCCCTGGAACTCAGCGGCGCCGTCGACGGCGAACACGGCTGGACCCGCTCGTACGCCAATCTCGCCAAAACGTACGGGTTTTATTTCGATTCGAACAAGGGCTCCATTGGGTCCAAAGAACACGGCGGCAGCCGGACCGTGGCCGGCAAATTCGGCGCACGGGCCTCGGCCCTGCTCCCCTACCTGGGCGAGGACCATTACGGGACGCGACTGACCGAGGAGGAATTTCACCGCGTCACCCTCTGGCTGGACTGCAATTCCGAGTTTTACGGCGCCTACGAAAATCCGGAAGCCCAGGCGCGCGGCGAGCTCGTCTGGCCTTCGCTGGACTGAGCGTACCGCCATGAGCAGGATATGCGTCTGGAAGCCCGCGTCCGGCGGCCGGCTTGCGCGGGACCGCCCGCATGCGTGAATATCGGGGAAGCCGCCATTCGGTGAAACGAACGCCAACGGGAGAGGCTTTATGCGACATGGTGTCCTGGTTTTGAAGAGCATATTTGTGGCATCAGCGGCGCTGGCGGCCCCGGAGACCGGGCTGCCGCCCGACGACGCGTGGTGTCTGTGGTACGCGCAGCCCGCGCAGGAATGGACCGAGGCCCTGCCCGTCGGCAACGGACGCCTCGGCGCGATGGTGTTCGGACGCACCGGCGACGAGCGCATCCAGCTCAACGAAGAGACCGTGTGGGAGGGCTACGCGCGCGACACCACCAATCCGAAAGCGCTGGAAGTCCTGCCGGAAGTGCGCCGCCTGCTGTTCGAGGGCAAGAACGCCGAAGCCACCACCCTTGCCGAGAACATGATGGGCGAGCCGCAGCGGATCAAGTCGTATCAGACCCTGGGCGACCTTGTCCTGTCGTTTGCCCCGCCCGGGCAGACCGCCGGCTACCGCCGGAGCCTCAACCTCGATTCCGGCGTGGCCTCGACGCGGTACACCGTGGACGGCGTGACGTACACGCGAGACGTGTTCGCCTCGGCGCCCCACAACGTGATCGTGGTGCGCATCGAAGCCGATAAACCTGCCGCGGTCTCCTGCGGCATTACGCTGACCCGCCCGCAGGACGCCGAGTGCGTGAGCGACGGCCCGGACCAGCTCGTGCTCACCGGGCGGCTCGGTATCCGCCATCATGAAACCGGCGAACCGGCCGGCCTGAGCTTCACGGGCCGTCTCGCGGCGCGCCTCGAGGGCGGCCAACTGCACAACGAAGGCGGCGCGATGCGGATCGACGGGGCCCATGCCGTGACCCTCGTGCTTGCCGCGGCCACCAGCTACCGGGGCGAAGAGCCGCTCGCGGCAACGCGCGAAACGCTTGCGACCCTGCCCGGGTATCCCGAACTGCGCGCGGCCCACCTGGAGGACCACCGCGGCCTGTTCCGGCGCGTCGATCTGGCTTTGGGCGAAGCCCCCGGCCCCGATCTTCCCACGGACGCCCGGCTCGAACGTGTCCGTAACGGGGAAAGCGATCCCGCGCTTGCGGCGCTTTATTTTCAATACGGCCGCTACCTGCTGATGGGGTCGTCGCGGCCCGGCACGCTCCCGGCCAACCTGCAGGGCGTCTGGAACGAGCACCTCGAAGCCCCGTGGAACAGCGACTATCACACGAACATCAACCTGCAGATGAACTACTGGCCCGCCGAAGTGGCCAACCTGAGCGAGTGCCACCTGCCGCTCTTCGATTACATGGACTCGCTCGTGGCCTCCGGCGAACGCACCGCCCGCGCGCACTACGGCGCGCGCGGATGGGTCGTGCATCACCTCTCCGACATCTTCGGATTCACCACGCCCGCCGACGGCGTGTGGGGAATCTGGCCCATGGGCGCCGCGTGGCTGGCCCAGCACCCCTACGAACACTATCGGTTCACGGGCGACGAGACCTTTCTGCGCGACCGCGCCTACCCGCTCATGAAAGGCGCCGCGCTGTTCCTGCTCGATTTCCTCGTCGAGGGTCCTGACGGACGGCTCGTCACCAACCCGTCCCATTCGCCCGAGAACAGCTTTCGCACCCCCGGCGGCGGCACGTCGATGTTCACCTGCGGCGCAACCATGGACCTTATGATCATCCACGACCTGTTCACGAATTGCATCGAGGCCAGCACCATCCTGGGGATCGACGCCGGGTTCCGGCAGGAACTGCAGACCGCGCTGGACCGCCTCGCCCCGCTCCAGATCAGCACGAAGACGGGCCGGCTCCAGGAGTGGATCGAGGATTACGACGAGCAGGAGCCGGGGCACCGTCACATGTCGCATTTCTACGGGTTGCATCCCGGACACCAGATCACGCTGGAAGGCACGCCCGAGCTGGCGGCCGCGCTGCGGAAATCGCTCGAATCCCGCCTGGCGCACGGCGGCGGGCACACGGGCTGGAGCCGCGCGTGGATCATCAGCTTCTGGGCGCGGCTGCGCGAACCCGAAATGGCCTACGAAAACGTGCAGGCCCTGTTGGCGAAATCAACGCTGCCCAACCTGTTCGATAACCATCCGCCGTTCCAGATCGACGGCAACTTCGGCGGGACCGCCGGCATCGCCGAGATGCTGCTCCAGAGCCACAACGGCGAGCTCCATCTGCTCCCCGCCCTGCCCGCGGCGTGGCACACCGGGCACGCGAACGGGCTTCGCGCACGCGGCGGCTTCGAGGTCGGGCAGGAGTGGACTAACGGCGCCCTCGCGCGTGCCGTCATTCGAGTCCGGGAAGACGGGCCCTGTCGCGTGCGGTACGCCAAACCGGTCACGGTCGCCCTCGACGGCCAGCCCGTCCAGACCGAACATCCCGAACCCGGCGTGGCGGTATTCACGGCCCAGGCAGGCCGCGCCTACGAACTGGCCCCGGCGCCGTAACACGGGCGTCTCGCGCGTGGGACTTGCGAACCTGGCCGCGACGGTCATGCTGTATCTTGTCAGCCCGGGTGAGAATCCCTTCAAGGCGCCTCTTGGGCTCAATGGGCTGACATGCGTTATTGGGGGGGCGTTGAGGGGGCGGATTTGTCTATGGGCGGCCATTCCGGCTAGAATCAGGGTTTTGCGGGGCTGACCCGCGGGAGTTGTGCTGTCATGGCCGAAACCGGCGACGGATACATCAACTTTTTCGAAATCCTTGGCCTGAATGAAGATGCCAAGCCGGGCGAGGTGCGCAAAGTCTACCGCCGCCGCATGAAAGAGCTGGTCGGCGAAATTGCCCGGGTCGAGATCACCCAGCAGCGCCGGGCGCGGTATCTACTTGAAATGGCCCAGCTTAACGCTGCGCTGCTGGTGCTGCGCGAGAACGACACCCGCGACGCCTATTGGTCGGAGCGGCAGGCCCTGATTGCGCTCGAACAGCAATGGCGCGACGCCGTCGCCACGAAAAGCGACGGGGCCGACACCCTCCGCAGACAGTTCGACGGGCGGCTCCAGGCGTTCCTCAGCAAGTATTGTGAGGAGTGGATGCTGGCGGCGGGCCAGGACAAGGAGTGCGTGGAGCACAGCAACTGGGACGCCGCCCACACGCGGCACGCCTCGCGCATTCTGCGCTTCTACCGGAACGACCTGTATCAGAAGATTCTGGAGCGCCTGCCCTACGCGGAGGTTACCCCACCGTCCATCAACTGGACGGAGCGGGCCCGGTTTGTGCGCGGCGCGCTTGACGAAAGGAACTAGCCACCGTGCTGGGACGCAAACGCCACCTTGCCACCGACGCCAAACAGGTGGACATGGAACTCGCGGCCAGGGCCTTCGCCAAAGCGGTTCACGACGGCGATATTGTGAACCTCCGGTTTCTGTTCGGTCCGTTCACGCCGGCCCGCGCGACGTCGTCCGAACGGTTCGAGACCGAAAAATACGCCTATCTGTTGCCGGACGAAGAACAGGAGCGCAGCCGGGAGTTTCAAAGCGTGCTCGACCTGGTGCGCTCGCGAAGCGTGTGGGCGCACATCGAGAACGAATTGAGCATGTCGCGCCCGCCCCAGCTGCCGTCCGATCTGGTTCTGGCGCTGGGCGATAATGCGTTGCGCCAGGGCAAATACACGAGCGCCGCGCAAGCCTACGAGATGCTGCGCATCCGGGCCCGCATGCAGGAACTGGTCCTGGAAGCGGCCGACGAGAGCCTCGACCGCGGCGACCTCAGGCGGGCGATTCGGGGCTATGTCACGGCGTCCGGCCTGGAATACGACTATGCGGCGTTCCCCGAACCCCTGCCCAAGACGCCCGATTATCAGATGCGCGCCCTGGTGCTTCACGGGGATTACCCCGAACGGCCCGAAGACTGCCTTCCGCTGCAGGAGACCAGCCATTTCGTGATGACGGCGCTGAGCTACCTGCTCATGAGCAGCGAGATCGCCGCGCGCCTCGAAAAGCGCTCCGAAGAGGTGCGCCTGGCGTTCCTCAAGGAGCTGGTCGAGTCCGTAGACCCCGCCTGGCGCGAGTTCGTGCACCGGTACCGGGAGGCCCTGGAACTGAAACGCGAATTTGCCGAGCGCATCCAGCGCGCCATCGACGCGCGAACCGCGGCACAGGGCGCGTCGCCCCGGAGCCTGGCGGGGGAGATCGACGATACCCTCGGGGCGGATCCGGGCCGGATGCCCGTCGCGCTGCTGGGCCGCGAGATCGAAGACGGCGAGTGGTGGCAATACCTGAAGGAGCTGGCCTTCCTGCACCCCGCTGGAATTCTCTTCGTTTCGCGGCAGTTCATCGGAGAACGGGAGATCATTGTGCCGCTTTACCGCGAGGGCTGCCCCGTGGTTCATGCCCTGGGGCTGCTGCCCGGAACAGCGCCCTGACCGAATGCTCCGGATGCCCCGGGCTTGCAGAAAACAGGGTAGGGTGGTAGATTTCGGCTAGTGGATAACCTTCGGATGGAATTGGAAATACGGTGAACGAAACGGAAAACAGCCTGTCCGCGCCGCCGGAGACCCGGCCCGAACACGGCACCAAAACCCGCGAGCGAACCCGCCAGGAAGCCAAGCGCGAAATGGTCGAGTTCGTCAAGATGGTGGTGTGGTTTCTGCTCCTGTTTCTGGTCCTCCGCGGATTTGTCATCGAGGGCTACGAAGTCCAGGGACCGTCAATGGAGCCCACCCTGTACGAGCAGGAACGCATCCTCGTGTTCAAACTGGGCCAGCACTGGCCGTTTTCCACCTTTCTCGGCACGCATCCGGGGGACATCGTGGTCTTTGACAGCCCCGACGACCGGGGCAAGCGCTACGTCAAACGCGTCATCGCCATGGGACCCGAAGAACGTTCCGGAAACACGGTCCGCGCCGGCCGGGACGGCGAGCCCGAGTCCGGCGTGCGTTTACGCCTTCGGGATACCGCCATCTACGTCAACGACCGCAAGCTCGATCAGTCCTACCTCGCTGAAAACGCCCTTTCCAATGAAGAGGACCGCGAAGTCCTGATTGGGCCCGACGAATACTTCGTCATGGGCGACAACCGGAACATCAGCAAGGACAGCCGCAACTTCGGCGCCGTCGGCGAAGACCTCGTGATCGGCCGCGCCCTCCTCCGGTTCTGGCCGCTCGACCGTTTCGGCTTCATCAAATGAGGACCGTCTATCTCTCGGACGCACACCTCAGCGTGGCGCCTGGCGGACGGGATACGATGGACGCTTTCGTGGCGTTTTTGCGGCGGCTGGACCCGGCGGACGTGGCGCGCGTTGTGGTTCTGGGCGACTTGTTCGATTTCTGGTTTGAGTACAAGCACGTTGTGTTTTCGGGCTATTTTGACGTGCTGCGCGCGTTCGCGGACCTGCGGGACGCGGGCGTCGAGCTCCATTTCGTGTGCGGCAACCACGACTTCTGGGCGGGCCGCTTTCTGGAAACGCAGATCGGCTTCACGGTCCATCTCGAGCCTGTGACCCTCGAGATCGACGGCCGCCGCGTGCATCTGGCCCACGGCGACGGCATCAACCCCGACGACTGGCGCTATCGCGCCTACAAGCGGGTGGCCCGCTGGGGCGGCGCGGTGCGGTTGTTCCGGCTGCTGCATCCCGATTGGGCCATGGCCATCGCGCAGCGCGTGTCGCGGGGGAGCCGCCAGCTGTTCAGCCCCTCGGACCCCGGCAAGAGTGCGGAGATCGGTCCGTTGCGCGCATATGCCGAGCGCCGTCTGGCTGCGGGAGAGGCCGATGTCGTCGTGTGCGCGCATTGCCACTATCCCGAGCGCATGGAGTTTGCCACGCCCGGCGGAACGGGGCTCTACCTCAATACGGGAGACTGGATGTGGCACCGGTCGTACGTGGTCAGCGAGGGCGTGGACTTCCGCCTGGCCTCAGCGCGCAGCGCCGCCCTGGCCGAGCCAGTATCCAGCCAGGAAACACAAGCCGCCGAACAGCAGGAATAGCAGCGTGTAGAGGAGTTTCGCGCCGCGCTTCTTCGAGAAGGCCTTCAGCCGGCGCGCCAGGACCGTTCCCAGGCTCGGCATGATGTCGGCCACAATGACGGTGATGTTGTCTTTTCCGCCATTGTCGTTGGCGATATTGACCAGGCGGTGGGCAATCTCGGCCGGGCTGGCGTTGCGCTTGAACTCCTGCGTGATATCGGCGTCCTTGACCATGTTCACGAGCCCGTCGGTGCACAGGAGCAGCATGTCGCCGGGCTGGATGTCCCAGACGTAATCGTCGATATCGACCTGGGGATGGGTGCCTACGCTGCGCGTGAGGATGTACTTGCGCGAGTCCGATTCGGCCTCGGCCTTCGACATCAGCCCCGCCTTGACCTGTTCGTCCACCCAGGAATGGTCTTCCGTGCGGCACACCAGCTCATCGTCACGGAAGAGGTAGCACCGCGAGTCGCCGACGTTGGCAATATAGACCTTCTTGGGGGTGATCAGGGCCGCCAGCAGGGTCGTGCCCATCGGCCGCCCGCTTTTCACGAGATCCTGGTTGGTCTTGTGGACGTTGTCGTTGGCCCGCACGATGTACTGTTTGATGAGCGACAGGTATCCCTGGTCTTCCTGGCCTTCGACAGGCGCGGGCGCGGGTTCCTTGAGGATGTCCCTGAGGATGGAGACGGCGAGTTTGCTGGCGATCTCCCCTGCCACGTGCCCGCCCAGACCGTCCGCCACACACAGCAGCGCCCCCTCGCGGAAGAGTTGCAGTCCCGGAGAGTCATCGCGGAACACGCCATAGAAATCTTCGTTCTTGCGTTTACGGCGTCCGATATCTGTCTGCGCCGCAACATCGATTCGCATAAAAGTCGCTCCCTAGCCTTAACGGAACGTACCAGATTACGCCCCTGATACGCAAGTAGACGGCCGGGCGGCGGGCGGTCCGCACAGGCGTCCGGAACCCGGTCCTATCGCGGGACGCAGGGGAAATATGCGATTCGAGGCGCGGCATGGCGCGCGCCTCTCTGGAATCAGGTCTGGCTGGTGAAGAGACGGCGGGGGCGCGCGATCTCGGTCTCAGGGACCTTCTCGAGCAGCGTTGGGCGGTACACGATGTGGATGGGGCCCTCGCTCTCGCCGTGAAACCACGCCGCGAGCTCGTCGAACCCCTCGCCGACCGCGTCATACTGCGGCAGCCACAACTGCGCACAGGCCTCGGGCAGCACCGCCTCGTCTTCGCGGTAACTCCACGTCAGCACCTCGATGTCCTTGCCGGGCGTCCGGCCGGCCCGGCGGGCGCCGTTGCGGAGCGCCGCGCCGTCCTCGGTCACGCTGCAGTCGATAAGGGCGGTCACGTCGCGGTCGAGCAGCAGCCGGTGAACGCACCGGGTCATGTCCTGGGCATCGAACGCCACGGCCCGGATCAGCGACTCATCCGGCTCGATGCCGGCCTCCTCCAGGGCGCGCAGGTAGCCGCGCCGCCGTTCGGCGCCCGGCTGAAACCCGCTGAACGCTTTGAGCATGGCGATGCGCCGGTGGCCCCGCTCGATCAGGAACCGGGTGCTCTCGTACGCGCCCTGTTCGAAATCCACCGTGGCGCAACTCAGTTCGGGGCAGCCGTCCAGGCGGCTCAGCACCAGGTACGGCACGCCCCAATCATGAATGCGCCGGGCGGTCGTATCGTCGAGGGGCAACGGACCCGCAACAACGCAGCCCCGGTACAGTTGCTGCCACAGGCCCCGGGCATAGTCTCCGTTGGGCGCATGCCCCGAGGGATTGATGTCGAAACAGATGTATTCGCCGCGCGACCCGAACAGGTGCAGCAACCGGCCAAAAATCCACAACAGCACCTCTTCGCTGATGGGCACCACCTCGAGCGATACCGGAAGCGTCACCCCGATGCACGCGGCGCCGCCGCCGCGCAGCGAACGCGCGCCGATATGCGGGTGATACCCCACCTCGTCCATGATGGCCAGAATGCGCGCACGCGTCTCGTCCGCCACGCCGTCTTTTTGGTTCAGCACCTTGCTGACGGTCTTGGCCGACACGCCCGCCTTCCTGGCAATGTCATAGATGGTCAGATGCCTGGCACGTGTCACGGCTCTCGCACGCCCTCTCCCCGTACAACCGGCTTCCCCTGGTACGTATCCAGCAAACAGCATACCCGAACACCCCCGCGCGGTCAAAACCGCCCCCCGCCAGGACAATCGCACTGAATGCGCCCCGCACACATGGTTACGTGAGACGGGTCGTTTGTGACCCCATCCGCGCGCAGGCCTGCTGGCTTCCTGCGTGCGCGGGAAAGCCGTTGAAAAACGCCGTTTCCTGCGGACATCTGCATTTTCTTTTGGCGAATGCGTTGACTTGGGGCAGGTAGCGAGTACCTGCTCCTCCGGCGAACTGCCGGTTTCCATCTGGTTTTCGTGCGATTGCCTTGCCACCCCCGCCGCTGCCCATCGTCTGACGGCCCCTCCGACGGGCAGGAACGAGACCGGACAACGGGCCCCCGCGAACCGGCCCCGCGCTGGTTTTGTAGGGTAACAGGTTATCTATTTTTAACACCCCGGTAGCAACCTATCCCTCATGCCCCCAAGAACAGGCCTTCAGGGGTTGACATTTTCAATGACGGGTGTTATCATGGGTGTGGTAATCGGTTACTGCAGAAACCGGTTGTCCTGGACACGCTGACGCATTGACGTATTGGTATGAAAAGGGAGAGCAACCATGCACAAAAAGGGATTTACTCTAATCGAACTGCTCGTGGTCATCGCCATCATCGGCATCCTTGCCGCCATACTTCTTCCGGCGCTGGCCCGGGCCCGCGAAGCCGCGCGCCGCGCGAGTTGCGCGAACAACCTCAAGCAGTTGGGTCTCATGTTCAAGATGTATGCCAACGAAGCCAGGGGCGAGAAATGGCCCACCCTCTCTATGTATGGAGAAGGGAACGAATCGGACGGACTCGCGTTGTGCGATGACCCGTGGAACGGGCACATCTTCTTCGAGGGGTCGCAGGTTTACCCCGAGTACTTGACCGACGCCAACGTGCTGATCTGCCCGTCGGATTCGGCCGGCGCGGAAGCCGTCGAGAGAAAGTGGCGCGTGGACGACGATCCGGCGCGTGAACTGCTGCCCTGCAAATTCAATTCGACGTCCTACGTCTACATGGGCTGGGCGATTAGCGAGAACATGGTGACGTGGCCCGGCGGCGATGTGAACGACCCCGATTTCTCGAACGTCTCCGCGTTTCTTGATGGCGACGGCGATGTGGACGAGATCCAGGTCATCTCGGCCATGGGGAGCGCCGACCTGGACCCGAGCGTCCTTGCCGCTCTGAACATCGTGTGGGCCGCCATAGACGACGACCTGGCCAACAGCCACCTGGCCGACGAGGACGTTAATGTCAAGGACGTGCTCACCGGCTCCGGCCTGTTCCAGGAGGCCGGAAGCCCCGCGACGGTCTACCGGCTGCGGGAAGGCATCGAGCGTTTCTTCGTCACCGACATCAACAACCCGTCCGGCAGCGCCCAGGCCCAGAGCAGCATCTGGGTGATGTGGGACATCAGCGTCGAGGTCGATCAGTTCAACCACGTTCCCGGCGGCAGCAACGTGCTCTACATGGACGGCCACGTCGAGTTCGTGCGTTTCCCGGGCAAGATGCCGGTCTGCCGCGCCCTGGCCCTGATCATGTAACGACGCCAGTCAGTCTATCGCCGGCCTCCAGGTCGCACCACAGCAGCCCCAAGCAGACCAAGGAGGCGATTCGAGCCGCCGCTCTCATGCGGCGGCTCGTTTTTTTGGTGCGCCCTTTTCTGACGTTTTTCATCATCTTATGGCTTGTATTGTTGCAAAGCGCGCTTTGCCATCAAGTCGGGAAATACCCTAATATCTAAGAATTTTACATACCTTGACAATTCGCAGCTTTTGGGTTATTTTAGACATCCTGGCCGGTGGCTGCGCATGCCGGTTGTCCAGGGAGAAACGACGGACGGTTACCAATGAACAAGGAGAGCACTATGAACAAAAGAGGGTTTACTCTGATCGAACTGCTCGTAGTCATCGCCATCATCGGCATACTCGCCGCCATTCTTTTGCCAGCACTCGCGCGGGCGCGGGAGGCCGCGCGCCGGTCAAGCTGCCAAAACAACCTGAAGCAGTGGGGGCTTGTCTGCAAGATGTTTGCGAACGAAAGCAAAGGGCAGGTCTGGCCCGGCCGGTTCAAAGATATCAGAAAGGCCTACGCCCCTGATGGCATGCTATTCTGGTCGGTGATAGACCACGTGACGCTGTATCCCGAATACTTGACGGACATGAATATCGCGGTATGCCCGTCAGATTCAACGACGCCACCGGATCCGTGGGATGCCCCGGACACCAATTACTGGCGCGCGACGCACCCGAGCTGGGTGAATTATCCGTATGGCGGTCCCATCGCGTCCCTGGCAAGCGTGAGTGGAGGAGAGCCCAACGACGAAGGATGCGTAAAAAAGACCATTACCCAGGGCTGCTACATCCGCTGGCTGGATGACTCGTATTCCTATTGGGGCTGGGCCATCAAGGGCGCGCAGGCCGCCACGGTGGAGGACATGGTGGAGCTGGGCATCGTGCTCGATGACAACTCCGACGCAACCAGTGCCTACGGCAATGGTCCCGTACTGAACCAGGACGAGTATAAGGACATCAGCCTTACGCTGAGCACCGGTTCGACTACCCTCTATTGGTTCCGCGAGGGGATCGAGCGCTTCTTCATCACCGACATCAACAATCCGGCTTCCTCGAACATGGCTCAGTCGGAACTGGCCGTGATGTGGGATTCATCCCGTACCGAAGACGATGGGACTCTGTCTCCCGAATTCAACCACGTGCCTGGCGGCGCCAACGTGCTGTTCATGGACGGCCACGTGGAGTTCTTCCGGTATCCGCAGCCGGACGGCAACAATGCGTTTGTCGTGACGAAGGCGGCCCAATCGGACGGCTACATGTGGTTCCCGTGATCAGCCACTCGACTGAAGCGTGAAACACGCAGAAGAACAGGGCGGGCATCCGGAGATTCCGGATGCCCGCCTTTCGTATTCACTCCTCCGCCCCAACGCGTGGTGAGGGGCGCGCAGACGGAACTGTGCTCAGAACGCGATGGTCTTGAACTGGGGCAGGTGGGGCTTGTTCCCGCGGAACATCTCGGCCACCATCCGTTTGATTTCGGCGAGGGAGAGCACGGCCGCCGTTAACGGATCGTAGGCGATCGCCTGGAACACCCGTTTGGGGTCGCCGGTGAGGCATCCCTCGACGGCCAACTCCTCCGAAGCGATGGCGGCGTTTGTGAGGGCCGCGCATTGCGGGGGCAGCGCCCCCACGTGAATCGGGTTGAGCCCGCGGCGGTCGGCCAGCACGGGCACCTCGACGCACGCGTCCTGCGGCAGGTTGGTGACGAGGCCGGTATTGGGGACGTTGCCGTTGAATTTGCAGGGGTCGCCGCCCATCCGGGCGTTGATGATGTTCGAAGCGTATTCATGGCCGCGTTCGAGCGGGAACGGCGCGCCATCGGCAAACCACTGCCTGACCTCGCCCTTCCACGTGCGCTCGCGTCTGCGGTATTCATCGAGAATGTACGCGTAATGACCCGGATTCCATCCCGTGCCGGTCGTGCAGTACTTCTCAATCAACTCGGGGCGTTTGCGGAACCACCAGTTGTATTCGGAGTTGTGCCCACTGGATTCGGTGACGTAGTAATCGAGGTGCAGGAACATCTCATTGCGCACCTGCTCGGTATTGAGCACGTTCTTGCGGCGCATCGCTTTGCGGATCAGCGGATACGCGTCCCGGCCGTTCCACCGGTATTCGATGAACCACGAGAGATGGTTGATCCCCGCGCAGACGTAGGTGATCTCGTCCATGGGCGCGCCGATCCACTCGGCGAGCATGGCGGCCGTGCCCTGAACGCTGTGGCACAGCCCCGACACCTGCACCGTCGTTGCGCGCTGCATCGCCCGGCACAGCATCGCCATCGGATTGGTGTAATTCAGCAGCAGCGCATTAGGACAATGGCGCTCGATGTCCCGGCAGATGTCGAGCATGACCGGAATGGTGCGCAGGGCGCGGAAAATGCCGCTCGGACCCCGCGTATCGCCGACGTTCGTGTTTACCCCGTACTTCATCGGGATCAGAATGTCGTGCTGCCAGACCTTCACGTCGCCGCAGAGGATCGTGCACAACACGGCATCGGCGCCCTTGAGGGCCGCCGCGCGGTCCAGAGTGGCTTCGACCTTCGCGGGATAGTTGCCCCGTTCCACGATGGACGTGCACGCCCGGTACGCGAAATCGAGGCGCTCCGGGTCGATGTCCATGAGCGAAATCGTTGCGTCCCGCAGCAGCGGAAAGGTGAGAATGTCGCGCACAAGCCCCCGCGTGAAGCCCAGGCTGCCGGCCCCGATGAATGCGATCTTAGCCATGGTGAACCTCCGGAATGTTGCCGTGCGATCCCGCGGAACGCCCTCCGCGAACACGCGGCCGCGTTCCGCGACGGACCCTCCCCCGAACCGTCGAGCCGCGATTATGCCCCATTCCCTTCGCGGGATAAAGCGCGCGGCCGCTCTTCCGAACGGCACCGCAGGCGTCGAATGTGAACCGGCGAACGTTCAGCCTGGAAATCAGTTGCGCGCCCAGATGGAGTCCCGTCAGGGACGAAAGAAAACGGGAAGAACGCCGCGCCCAGATGGAGTCCCGTAGGGACCAAGGAGAATGACCTCGGGTCTAAGCCCGGGGATCAACGTTGCGCCCGAATTCAGCCCCGTAGGGACGAAAGAGAATAGCCCACCACTTCAGTGGTGGGTGCGCCCGTATCCCTCAAACCACGAGTCCCGTAGGGACGAAAGAAAACGGGATGAACCCGCGGTC
>Ga0209612_1000875_pt1 | contig 27571 bp, 19 predicted proteins | sample BioC12SIPDNA_FD_185746 | JGI IMG/M metagenome (GOLD analysis project Ga0209612, IMG submission 185746) | Anaerobic biogas reactor microbial communites from Washington, USA - Biogas_R1_B C12 SIP DNA (SPAdes) (version 2) | ecosystem: Engineered > Bioreactor > Anaerobic > Unclassified | place...
CTGTCCGCGCAAGGGTTCGACGTCGGTCGTCACTCTCAGGAGTGTTCAGTTTTCGACCGGCGCGGAGTGTTCAGTATTGGGGCGGCGTCGACACCCGCACGGGGTCTCTCCGGTCCAGGCTCGAGAGGACATGTCGCGACCGGGGAGTACTCGAGCGCTGCGCGGGTATCCGCGATCGGCGCTGCGCTGACCGCACGGGTCCGAATCATCCTTTTTGCATGACTCCGGGAGCGCGCTCGGTGCCCTTTTCATCCTGCTTGCACGACGCGTCCGCCCGTCGCCGTCGATAGGTTCCGGTGGCAGGGGCACAGGAGCACGAAGCAGTCGGCGTGTGATGCAGGGTCCGTCGACACGACCCGGATGAGCGTCGCGTCCGCACGCCCCGCAGGAGGGGGTGGTTCCACAGCCATAAGCACTTTCAACCGTGCGTTCGACCCCGCGAAGGGACTCGGAGGACCTCCGTCGGGAGACTCAATAGGGGAGATTCCCATGCTTAGAGTAGGTGTGGATGTAGGCGGTACGTTCACCGACATGTTCGGGAGCGACGGTGAGTCGTTCTATTCGGGCAAGTCGTTGACGACGCCGGACAATCTGTCTGAGGGGATCATCAACGCGATCGAGGCGTCGGGGGTCAGCGTCGCTGATGTCGATGTCCTGGTGCACGGCTCCACGATCGCGATCAACGCCCTGATCCAGAGGAGCTATTACGGATGGTGGCCGCGTGCGGTGTACGTGGGATCCGAGGGATTCCGGGACACGCTCCAAGTGAGACGCGGACGGAATCAGCCTTACGGGCAGATCGACATGTACGGGGTGGCACCGGAGCCGTTGATCGATCGTAAGCATCGGCTGACCATCCGCGAGAACACGAACGCCGACGGAGTGGTGGTCGCCCCCCCGTCCGAAGAGAACCTCCAGAAGCTGATTGACGAGATCGGACGGCTCAAGCCGGACAGCATCGGCGTGTGTCTGATCAACAGCTACAAGAACCCCGCCAACGAGCTCGTCGTCAAGGCGGCACTCGAAGACGCCTTTCCCGAAGCTCTCGTGTGTGTCTCTACCGAGATCGCCCCGAAGTTCCGCGAGCTCGGCCGGGCGGTCACCGTGGCGACGCGAGCCCTCCTTGCCCCGATTCTCGAGAAGTACATGGACGAGGTGGAGCAGGCGTTCGCAGCGAAGGGCTTCAAAGGACAGCTTCTGATCATCAAGGGCGACGGCGGCACCTGCACCGTCGAGTTCATCAAGCGGCATCCGGAGATGCTCATGCAATCCGGGCCCGCAGCCGGCGTGTATGCGGGTCAGGTGATCGGCCGCTTGATGAACGAATCGTTCTGTCTCACGCAAGACACCGGCGGGACCAGCTATGACGTCTGCGTGATCGAGGACGGGCGCCACGTCACGAGCCTGGATTACCAGGTGGACTTCGACATGCCGCTCGTGATCCCGATGACCGACGTTCAGTCGATCGGCACCGGTGGCGGAAGCATCGTGTGGCTGGACGAGGGCGGCAGTCTGCGGGTCGGCCCGCAGAGCGCGGGCGCCAAGCCTGGCCCTGTCTGCTATGGCGCCGGAGGGACACGCCCCACGCTGACCGACGCGAACGCGATTCTCGGCAAGGTCGATCCGACGCTGGGGGGCAAACTCGATCTGGACATCGACGCGGCGAAGAAGGCGTTCGAGGGCCTGGCGGCCGCCTTGGGGCAAGACGTGTACGAAGTCGCTGACGGGGCAGTCAGGATCGCCAGTGCCAACATGGCTCGTGCCAATGCCCTGATCACGACCGCCCGCGGCCGTGACCCTCGGCGCTTCATGCCGGTGGTCTTCGGGGGAGCAGGCGGCATGCTGGCCTGCAATGTCTCTCGCGAGCTCGGCGTATCGAGGGCAGTGGTCGTTCCCAATGCCGGTGTGGCTTCGGCGATGGGGGCGACGCTCATGCCGTTCAGCACGAGCGCCGACCAGACCCACTACGTCGACCTGTCTGGGTCAGAACCCGACATCGCCGGTCTGAACAAGGCCTTCGATACTCTCCGGAGGACCGTCGTCGACGATCTTCGGAGCCAGGGCGTCCCGCTTGAGGACGTCACTACCAGGCGCGAACTCCATATGCGCTACGTGGGTCAGAACTACGAAGTCCTCGTCCATGACGCGGACGAAGGTCCGTACCACGAGGCCGATGTGGAGCGCTTGATCGCCAAGTTCAATGACGCCCACTTCACGGCCCGCGGCATCAACGAGCCTGCGTTCGGCGTGGCGATCGTGGACATCCGCATCGTCGGCTCCGGCTCCCACGGCGCCCTCGACCTGCCCCGGTATCCGCGCGCCACTGACGGGATAGGCGTGGCGGAGAGGGCGGCACGGCCGATGTACATCGACGACGGTTTCGTCGACACGCCCGTCTACGACTTCGAGAAGCTGACCTATGGTCACGCGATCCCGGGTCCGGCCATGATCGAGATGCTGCACGCTTCAGTCGTCGTGGAGGATGGATGGCGCGCAGAACTGGATGAGTACAAGAACATCCTCCTCCTGGAAGTGGGGTGATAGTGGTGGCGTCCAAGGTTACGACAGCCAAATACGAGCGGCTCCTGGACCCAGTCACGTTCGAGGTGGTCCGCGGCGGATTCCAGTACATCGCCAGACGCATGTTCGACTCTCTCCAGGCGATGTCGTTCACTCCGATCATCTACGAGATCGCCGACTTCTCGGTGTGCATCTTCGACCCGAACGGCGATCTCATCGGGCAGAACGCAGGATGTCCGATCCATCTGGGTGCAATGAAGTACAGCGCGGCCGCCATCATCGAGGCGTTCCCGGACATGCAGGAGGGAGACGCGGCCGTACTCAACGACCCGTATGCGGGCGGCACGCACACGCCCGACGTCACCATCGTCACGCCGATGTATGCGGAACGAAAGCTGGCCGGGTATTCCTGCGCTCGAGCCCACTGGGTCGACATGGGGGGCGGCGGTACGGGCAGCCAGGCCTGGGGCACCCATATCGCATCCGAGGGGTTCCGTATCCCGCCGACGCTGCTCATGGAGCGCGGGGTCTTGAACGAGACGCTCGTCCGTCTCTGGCAGAACCAGGTCCGCATGCCTGACAGGGTGCGAGGGGACATCATGGCTCAGGTCGGATGTTGTCGCACCGCCGAACGGGAGATGCAGGACCTCGTTGCGAGACTCGGCTTCGACACTGTGGTGACGAAGGGCACCCGCGACGTCATCGACTACACGGAGGCCATCTTCCGTGACGAGATCTCGCAGCTCCCCGACGGCGAGTACGAGGGCATCGACTATACGGAGTCGGACGGGTGCGTCGCGGCTGACCTGATGGTGCGCCTCAAAGTCATCGTCCACGGCGACCAGATCACGGTGGATTTCGAGGGGACGAGCCCGCTGGCGGAGGGCGCGATCAACTCCCCGCTCGCAAACACCCACGGCGCAGTCCTCTATTCCATGCTCGGCATGCTCGCGCCGGGCCTGAACCTCAATCAGGGCCTCTACAACGCCATCGACATCAAGGTGCCCGACGGCTGCTTCCTCAAGGCCGTGTGGCCCTACCCGACGATCGGCTCCACCACGCACACGGCGACCAAGATCGCCACGGCCGTCTGGATGGCACTCGACAAGGTCGTGCCCCCGGCGAAAGCGATCGGCTCCACCTACGGCGAGTGCAACTGGTACATCGCGTCGGTCATTGACCCCAAGACCGGCAAGCCCAACCTCATCTCCGATCTGCCCTGCGGCGGTTGGGGAGCCACGGGCGAGCACGACGGCGTGGACGGCACCAACGACCCCCACATCGTCAGTGCGTACCAGATGTCGGCCGAAGTCGGCGAACAGGCTCACCCTTGCGAATGGCAGCAGTTCGAGTTGCGACCGGACTCCGGCGGACCCGGTAAGTACCGCGGTGGCGTCGGGATGGTCTTCAAGCTGACCCCACAGGACGACATGTATCTCAGCATGGAGACGTCGCGCACGAAGATGGGTGCTCCCGGCGTACATGGAGGCGGTCGAGGCGCGGTCGTGTATGTCCTGCGCGAGAACGCGGACGGCAGCTATGAGACCATGATGGGCCGCGAATACACCTGCAGCTTCCTGGAGGACGAGGCCTGGGAGGCGAAGTGGCAGATGAGCCTGCGGGCCGACATGAGGTTCCCCAAAGGCAGCAGCTACATCGTGCTCTCTGGCGGAGGAGGGGGCTGGGGCGATCCCTTGGAGAGGGACGTCGATGCGGTCCGCCATGATGTCGAGGAAGGGTTCGTGACGGTCCTCGGCGCCAGGGAGGACTACGGTGTGGTGCTCGACCCCGACACCTTCGAGGTCGATCTGGCGCGCACCGAGAAGACGAGGGCGGCACTGGCCGTCGATCCGGCGTACAGGGAGAGGCTCCAGGGGGCCCGATTCGACCACGTTCCCCTTGAGTCGTTGATTGCGAACAGACCGGTCTGACCGGGGGCGCCGGCGCGTCTCGTCCGGCAGGAACTCCGGGGAGCAGCAGCAGGACGGGGCGGCGGCGGAACGACCCCCCGCCGCCCCCTGCTCACGCCGGCATCGTGGTCGACACCACGCAGGGCGACGTGCACGACATCAGCAGCCCGACCTGATCGGCATGAGCGCCCTGCTGACCACCACCCACGGGTACAGGGAGATTCACATCATGGCAGACGAGAAACCGAAGATCGCCGATGCCGGCGCTGCCGGATGGGTCGGCTACACGATGGCCCTGGTGATGGCATGGGTGTACCTCGCCGGTTACGTCGATGCGACTGCCGGACTCTATATGGCGGGCATCTGCGTGGGCTGTCTGATCGCGTATACCTATGCCGCCGTCACTCAGTTGAAACTGGGCAACCTCGTCGGCGGGGTCACATGGGCTTACTTCGGCGCCTTCTTCGCGGGCGCCTCGGGGTTCAACTACCTCGTCGGTTGGCTCAACGCCCGCTACGTCTGGGAGACAGATGGGAGGATCCAGGGCTGGATGTGGATCGTCCTCGGGATCCTTCTGATCATGGAGACGCCGGTCTTCATGAAGTACTCGAATGCGGTCGCCGCGGTCTCGGTCATCGCCGCGGACATCGGCATCGTCGCGCTGTCTCTCGTCTTCTGGGGCAAGGGTGGAGCCGTCATGGTCGACATCAGCGCTTGGGCGTTCTGCGTCGCGGCCATCGGCGGCATCCTCAATGCCGGGAACGGGATCCTGGAAGGGGTGGGCTGGAGGCTCCCGCTGGGTCGGCCCATGATACCTTCACCACCCGCTGTCCCAGCCGAACAGGAAGCCGGGTACTGACGGAAGCCGTTGGCCGGGGCGCGCTTGGCGGGAGGTGCTGCGGCTTGACCGCCTGCGAGACGGTCCAGCCCGTACGGTGCTTCTGATCCGGCCGCCCCGGCCGCCGCCGATGTGGGAGATCCTTCTCGCGTGACAGAGAGCATCGGATCGCTCGTCGCTGCACCTGTCGCACCCGCTCCCGAGGAGGCCGAGGGATGCGTGATGAGGCATCGGCCAAGAAGCACGACGGCCGCGCCGACGTGCAGACCCTGGGGCGTCCGGTCGCGAAGGCGGGATGAAGGGCCGCGGCTCAGGGTGGAGACGCAGCGGGCGCCGGCAGCCAGTCACGCGCGACCGAGCGGTACACCCGCGCGCTGAGGCGCTGCCAGCCGGCGCGCGTGAAGTGCACCCCGTCCGAGGCCCGCCACTTGGCCACATAACGCCCCTTCTTGTCGGCGAACAGGCTCCACACGTTGATGTAGCGCACGCCGGGGCGTTTGCCGGCCTGCGCCCGGACGATGCTGTTGACGGCCTTCATGCGCGGGTTGCGCCACTTCTCGCGCATGATCGGCATGCCCACCCAGTAGACGCGGCGGGTGCCTCGTTCGAGCATCAGGTCCATGAGCTTGCCGACCCTGCGCCCGTAGGCGGTCTTCCACGCCGCGGTGCCGTACGGGATCCAGCCCGCTGTGGTCCACACCGGCTGGGTGTCGTTGGAGCCGAGCATGATGCAGACGATGTGGCGTTTGGGGGTACGCGTGACGGCGGTCATCTTCTTGCGCCAGTCGAAGAAGTCGTAGCGGCAGATACCGGACGACTCCTTGTAGAAGCCCGCTGTCTCGAAGACGCCGGCGTCGTCCAGCAGGGGCCGCAGGCCCCAGACGAGCTCGCCGCCGAGGGAGTCGCCGCCGACCCAGACGCGCGCGGGACGCGCCGGCGTCGCGACCCACACCGGCGGCGGGGTCGGCGCGGCGCCGGCCGACGTCGGCCGGGCCGCGCCGTGAGCGGCGCCGGCGTCCGGAACGAGATACGTCGTTCCCAGGGTGACGAGGACGACGAGGGCCGCGGCCAGCAACGGAAGGGGCGCGTCCGGGTGCGGGGCGCGGCTCCGAGCGCCTCGCGGGCGTGTGCGCGACGCGTGCTGCAGACGGCGGCATCGACCAGGATCCCCCATTCCTGCATCTTCGTGCCGTGCAGGCCTTCCACCTGCTCCGACGTCGCGGGGCCGAGCCCAGCCCCTACGGCGCAGGGCGGTGCCGGCGGCCCGCCACGGGACCACCCGGGCCGCGGGGTCGGCGAGCCTGTCGACCGGCACCATGCGGGGACGCACGACCACTGTGCCGGCGACGAGGTCGCCGAGGCGCTGGCGGCGCCGCGTGAGCCAGACGGCGCAGGCGCCGAGCAGGTAGGCGAACGGCAGCGCGTCGACCGGGCGCAGCGCCGTGCGGACCAAAGCACGGCGGAGTCCGGCCGGACCGCCGTCGGCGCGCACGACGCGCAGGTCGAACAACCGCTTGCCGGGCGTACGTCCCCATAGGCCCTCACAGAGCCAGAAGTAGAGGAAGGAGCCCGTCAGGAACGCCAGCCAGAAGGGCAGGCTGGTCGGCTCCTCCCCGACGACCGCGAACTCCCCCGCGCCGGCCATGACGAGGTAGACGGCGTAGGACACGACGATGAACGACAGCAGCAGCAGGGCGAGATCGACCGCGTGCGCCGCCAGTCGGGGGCCGACGCCCTGGCAGACCCGTGCTTTGTCTGCGTCGCGTCCCCGGTAGGCGGACCTGCCGGTGCGCGGGTCGGCGCCGCACTCGGGGCAGCGCGGCGCCTCGCCGGTGACCCGGCGCCCACAGCGTCGGCAGGAGATGGTCGTGGGGCTCGGCATGGCGTCATTTCCCAGCATAGCGTCGGGAGGGGTCGGTGCGTGAACCCACCGCGTGGATCCGCCGTCTCCGGTCGTCCCGACACCGGGTCGTGCGTCTGCCGCGGTACCCACGGGTCGGATGCGCCGCGCCCGCCCGCTCCGTTAGGCTAGCCGGGTAGTGTGCGTGAGCAGCCCGGGAGGGTCCGCGTGAGCATCTCCGGCCCAGACGCGGCCACAGCCATGGACGGCGGCGACGGCCGCACCGTGGCCGACGGCGCCCTTGCGCCGCCGGCTCGTCCATGCTCCCGCGAACGGACGGCGTTCGTCGTCGCTGTCGGGGCGATCCTGGTCTACCTCGTCCTCGCGTACCTCGTGTTCGTGCGTCCGGGCGTGGATCGGGCCGACCATGTCCTCGCCGTCCTGCTGCCGGCGGCGCTTCTCGCGTTGTGCGCCGAGCTGTACCCGCGCATGCTCGCCGGCCTCCGCGCCTCGCTCGCGCTCCTGTTCGGCGTGGTCGGTGTCGTCACCGGCCTCGTGCACGTCGCTCGCCTGATCGTCGAAGGCCTCAGCCCCTCGGCCCTGTGCGGACTGCTCCCGCTGGCCGCCGGCGTCGTCTTCCTCATCGTCGGAGCGTGCGTGGCGTGGACGTCGCGCAAGCGCGGCGGACCCATCTGGTGGACGCTCACACGCCGCGCCCTCGTGGCCGTCGGGGCGCTGCTGGTGCTCTACTGGGTCGTCCTGCCGGTGAGCACGGCGATCATCGCCACCGAGCGCCCGCGCGAGACGATCACGGAGGCCGATCTCGGGCGGCCGTACGAGGACGTGACGCTGACCACGCGCGACGGACTGGAGTTGAGCGCGTGGTACGTTCCGTCGCAGAACACGGCCGCCGTCGTCACCTATCCGCGCGCCTGGACGATCCCGCAGGCGCGTCTGCTCGCACGGCATGGCTACGGCGTCCTGCTCGTGGACCCGCGGGGCTACGGCGAGAGCCAGGGCGACCCCAACGCGTACGGCTGGCGATCCGCCCGCGACGTCGAAGCCGCTGTCGCGTGGCTGCGCCGCCGGCCCGAAGTACGCAGGCGGCGCATCGGCGGCCTGGGGCTCTCCGTCGGCGGCGAGGCGATGCTCGAAGCGGCCGCGCGCAGCCGTCGTCTCAAGGCCGTGGTCGTCGAGGGCGTCGGCATCCGCTCGGTGCGTGAGTCCCCGCTGCGTCGTGGGCCGAGCATCCTGGAGAAGGTCCTCCAGTACCCCCAGGACCTCGTGCAGACCGTCGCCGTCTGGGTGCTCAGCGGCGACGACGTACCCATGTCGTTACGCAACGCAGCGCTGTTCATCGGTCCACGCGCCGTCCTCTTCATCTACGGCGAGGAGGGCCAGGCGGTCGAGAAGGCCGTCACCCCCGTGTACTACGAGGCCGCGCTCCCCACCAAGGAGATCTGGGTGGTGCCGGGCGCGGGGCACACCGGCGGGATCGAGGCGGAGCCGGACCTGTACGAGCAGGTCGTGATCGGCTTCTTCGACAGGATCCTCTTGCCGAAGCGTTGAGTGCGCCGGCCGGGGCCGCTCAGGAGGCCTCCTCCAGCGCCTCTTCGAACTGGCTCGCGTAGAGGGCGTGATAGAAGCCGCCGGCCGCCATGAGCGCGTCGTGGGAGCCCTGCTCGATGATTGCCCCCTTGTCCATCACCAGGATCACGTCGGCGTCGCGGATGGTGCTCAGGCGATGGGCGATGACGAAGCTCGTGCGCCCCTCCATGAGCTCCGCCATCGCCTGCTGGATCAGCACCTCGGTGCGCGTGTCCACGGAGCTGGTCGCCTCGTCGAGGATCAGGATCTCGGGGTCGGCGAGGAAGGCCCGGGCGATGGTGAGCAGCTGGCGCTCGCCCTGCGAGACGTTGGTGGCGTCGTCGTCGAGCAGGGTGTCGTAGCCGTCGGGGAGGGCGCGCACGAAGTGGTCGACGCGGGCCGCCCGTGCGGCGGTGAGGATCTCGTCCTCGGTCGCACCCTCGCGTCCGTAGGCGATGTTCTCCCGGATGGTGCCGCTGAACAGCCAGGTGTCCTGCAGCACCATGCCGAACAGGCGGCGCAGGTCGCTGCGAGCGATGTCGCGCGTCTCGACGCCGTCCACTAGGATGCGTCCGTCGTCGATATCGTAGAAACGCAGCAGCAGGTTGACGAGCGTCGTCTTGCCGGCGCCGGTGGGGCCGACGATGGCGACGGTCTCCCCCGGGGCCACGTCCAGGGTCAGGCCGCTGATGAGCGGAGCGTCGGGGACGTAGCGGAACCACACGTCCTCGAACCGGATGTGGCCGCGTGTGTGCTCGAAGGCGACGCACCCGGCCGGGTCCGGCGTCTCCTCGGGCTCGTCGAGCAGCTCGAACACCCGCTCCGCCGAGGCGGCGGTGCTCTGCAGGATGTTCATGATGCCGGCGACCTGCGTGATCGGCATGGTGAACTGGCGCGAGTACTGGATGAACGCCTGCACGTCGCCGAGCGAGATGCGGCCGGTGGCGATCATCAGTCCGCCGATCACGGCGATGGCCACGTAGTTGAGGTTCATGACGAAGTTCATGACCGGCATGATGATCCCGCTGATGAACTGGGCCTTGAAGCTCGCCTCGTAGAGGGCTTCGTTGTGGCCGTCGAAGGTGGCGATGGCCTGCTCCTGGCGACCGAACGCTTTGACCACGTTGTGGCCGGTGAACATCTCCTCCACGTGGCCGTTGAGGTCGCCGGTGGTCTCCCACTGCCTGGAGAACTGCCTCTGCGAGCGCTTGGCGATCATCACGGTGATCACGACCGAGACGGGCACGACCAGCACCGAGATCAGCGCCAGCAGCCAGCTGATGGTGAGCATCATCACCAGCACCCCGAGGATGGTGAGCGCCGAGGTGATGATCTGTGTGAGGCTCTGCTGCAGCGACTGCGAGACGTTGTCGAGGTCGTTGGTCATGCGGCTGAGCACGTCGCCGCGCGGGTGGTCGTCGAAGTACTTGAGCGGCAGGCGGGCCAGCTTCTCGTCCGCCAGTCGCCGCAGCCTGTAGATGGTGCGCTGCGCGACGCCCGCCATGAGGTACGACTGCAGCCACTGGAACGCGGCGCTGGCCAGGTACACGCCGGCCAGCCAGGCCAGGGTGCGCGCCAGGGCGGCGAAGTCGACGCCCTGGCCGGGGTGCAGGTCCATGCCGGCGATCATGTCGGCGATGCGGTCCTGGCCGTGCTCGCGCAGGCCGGCGACGGCCTGGGCCTTGGTGACGCCGGCCGGGATCTGCCCGTTGATCACGCCCTCGAACAGGACGTTGGTGGCGTGACCGAGGATCCTGGGGCCGACGACCGCGAACGCCACGCTGGCCACGGCCAGCAGGACGATGAGCACGAGCAGCGCACGCTCCGGGCGCAGCTCGCCGGCGAGCCGGAGCATGGTGCCCTTGAAGTCCTTGGCCCTGGCGGTCGGCTGCACGAGGGCGTGGCCGCCCGGCCCCCCGGGACCCGGACCTTGGGGGCCGCGGGGCCGTGGCGGGACGCCGCCGCCCGGCCCGGAGGCAGCGGGCCTGTCCTCGCGGGCGCTCACGCGACGCCCTCCTCGCCGAGCTGTGAGCTGACGATCTCGCGGTAGGTCTCGCAGCTTCCGAGCAGCTCCTCGTGGGTGCCGATGCCGGCGATGGTGCCGTCGTCCTCGAGGACGACGATCTGGTCGGCGTGCATGATGGTGCCGACACGCTGGGCGACGATGATCACGGTCGTATCCGCCTCGTGTGCGCGCAGCGCCGCGCGCAGCCTGGCGTCGGTGCTGAAGTCGAGCGCCGAGAAGCTGTCGTCGAAGATCTGGACCCGGGCCCGCTTGGCCAGCGCCCGGGCGATGGCGAGACGCTGACGCTGGCCCCCGGAGACACTGGCTCCCCCCTGGGCGACCGGCGTCTCCAGGCGCGCGGGCATCTGCTCCACGAAGTCACGGCCCTGGGCGATCTCGAGGTAACGCCAGAGCTGCTCGTCGGTGGCCTGCGCGTCGCCGTGGCGCAGGTTGTCGGCCACCGTGCCGCTGAAGAGGAACGACTTCTGCGGCACGAGGCCGAGCCGGCGCCAGAGGTCCTGCAGCGCCAGCTCGCGTACGTCGACGCCGTCGACCAGGACCGCTCCCCCGGTCACCTCGTAGAAGCGGGGGATGAGGCTGATCAGCGTCGTCTTGCCGCTGCCGGTGCTGCCGACGATGGCGGTCGTCTCGCCGGGGCGCGCCGTGAACGTGATGCCGCTCAGCACCGGCTCCTCGGCCCCGGGGTAGCGGAACTCCACGTCGCGGAACTCGACGACACCCGTCGGCGGCACGCCGGTCACGGGTCGGACGGGGTCGACGATGCCGGGCTCGGTGTCGAGCACCGCCATGATCCGCTGGGCGGAGACGGCGGCGCGCGGCACCATGACGAACATGAACGTCGCCATGAGCACCGAGAACAGGATCATGAAGACGTACTGCAGGAACGCCGTGAGGTCGCCGATCGGCATGCTGCCGTCGGCGATCTGCCGGCCGCCGAACCACATGATGGCGATGGTCGTGAAGTTGAGGATCAGTGTGACGGCAGGGAACACGAGCGCGAACAAGCGCCCGACGCTCAGGGTCGTGCCGGTCAGGTCGGCGTTGGCGACGTCGAAGCGCTCGGCCTCGTGCGCGGTCTTGTCGAAGGCGCGGATGACGCGCACGCCGCTCAGGAACTCGCGGGTGACCTGGTTGATGCGGTCGATCTTCCTCTGCATGGACATGAACAGGGGGACGGCCCGATGGATGACGAGGCCGATGAAGACGCCCATGATGGGGATTGCGACGAGGATGACGGTCGAGAGCGGGACGTTGAGGCGGAGGGCCATGATCACACCGCCGACCGCCATCATCGGCGCCATGAGCACGACGTTCAGCATCATCAGCGTCACCATCTGCACCTGCTGCACGTCGTTGGTCGTACGGGTGATCAGTGACGGCGTGCCGAAGCGGTTGACCTCCGCCTGGGAGAAGCTCTGGACGCGGCGGAACAGCGCGCTGCGCGTGTCGCGCCCCAGCGCCATCGAGGTACGGGACCCGAGGTAGACGGCGGCGACGGCGGCGAGCACGGAGGCGAGCGTGACCCCCAGCATCAGCCCCCCTACCTCGAGGATGTAGTCGGTGTCGCCTTTGACCACGCCGTTGTTGATGATGTCCGCGTTGAGCGTGGGCAGGTAGAGATTGGCGAGCACCTGCCCCAGGACGAGGAGCACGATGAGGGCGAGCGCCCAGCGGTACGGGCGCAGGCCGGCGCGGAGGAGCCTGCTCACCGGCGGATCCCTGGGGCGTCGGCGACCGGGTCGTCGTCCGGGTATCGGTTGCGCGGCCGGCACCCGTCCGGTCTTTCGCCGACGGCCGCGATGCGCTCGCCAAGTCTGTCCAGCAGGCGGACGAGGTCGCGGCGCTCCCGCTCGGGGAGCGCGCCGAACGTGGCGTCGACGTAGCGGCCGACGGCGAGACTGATCTCGCGTTCGCGTTCACGGCCGCGGGACGTGAGGTGCACGCGGGTGAGGCGCCGGTCCGCTTTGTCCGGACGGCGCTCGACGAGGCCCGCCTGCTCGAGCGCGCGCAGCATCTTGCTGACCGTCGGCGGCGCGACGTCCAGCAGGCCGGCGAGCTCCCGCTGGGTGGCGCCGTCGCGGGCGCTCAGCAGGCGCAGGCAGATGGCCTGCCCATGGTGGCAGCCGGAGCCCGCCAGCGCCTCGCTCATGCTCCTCACATGCAGCCTCGCGGTGGTGATCAGGGCGTGGAAGGCGCGCGCCGACAGGCGGTCCACGCCGTCGAGGCCGAGGATGTCCGTGGTGGGGAGGTGTCCGTGCCGGCGGCGTGGGTGTACGGTTCTGGGCGGCATGACGGAGACGGACAATAGCAAGCTAACGATCGTCGTCGCAACCGGGCCGGCGCCCTCCCGTCGGCCGGCGCTCTGCTGCGGGAGGCGTCGGCGACGCGGTCGTCGGCAGGCCGGACAGTCTGCGACCCCGCTCTCCTGCCCGGCGGGTGATTCCATCGTGCCCGGAGGGGTAGGAACCTGGTGAAGGATGATGCTGCGCGCAGGCGCGGGACTCCACGGGTGTCGGTAGAAGCGATGACAGCAGCGTCGACCATAGACCGCGTCGAGGCTCGCAGGTCTCGACGGCGCGCCGCGCGCAACGTGGCGCTGCGCTATGCGCTCATCTACGTGGTCGTGGCCACCCTGTGGGTCGTCCTCTCTGACAGGGTCCTTGCGCTGCTCAGGTTCCCTGACGACGTCGAGCTCGTGCTGAGCTCGATCAAGGGCGTCGGCTTCGTGCTGGTCACCGCGCTGCTGCTGCTCGTGTTCGGACTGCGCTACTTCCGCCGGCTGGAGGCGTCCCAGGAGCGCTACACGCGGTTGTTCGAGAACGCGGCCGAGGGGCTCACCATCTTCCGGGTGCTGCGCGACCGCGCCGGCGTCGTCGCGGATCTCGAGCTCGTGGACATCAACCCGACGCAGCTCGAGCGGACCGGGATCGAGAGAGGCAGGGCCGTCGGCACGCGGCTCAGTCGACCGGACGACCTCGACGAGAGGACGCGCACCTACCTCGACGTGGTGGCGAGCGCGGCGCATTCGGGGGCGCCGGTGCGCTCGGAGCTGCACGTGGAGGCCGACGATGCGTACGAGATCCTCGAGGCGTATCCGATCGGTCGCGACCGCTGGGCGCTCTCGGCGCTGGACGTCAGCGGGGTGCGCCGGGCCGAGCGCGCCCTGCGGCGCCAGGAGGAGGACATCCGGCGGGCTTACGTGGACGTGCTCGACGTGGTGACGGGCGGCAACCTCATCCTCCTCACGGAGGAGGAGCTCTCGGCGGAGCTCGGCGCTCCGCTGGGGGAGGCGCGGCGCTTCGCGGCGCCGCGGGACCTGGCGGCGGCGCGCGCCGCCATCGTGGCCGCCGCCGTCGAGCGCTTTCCCGACTGGGCGGCCGCGACCGACCTGCGCGCCCCCGTGGGGGAGGCGCTGGTCAACGCTCTGCGTCACGCCGGCGGCGGCAGTTACCAGGTGTTCGCGCGCGGCGACGCCCTGCAGGTGCTCGTGCGCGACGAAGGCCCGGGGATCGACTTCCGCATGCTGCCCCGGGCGACCCTGCGCGGCTTCTCCACCGCGTCCAGCCTCGGCATGGGCTTCACCATCATGCTGCAGGGGTGCGCGCGGGTGCTGCTCAGCACGCGGCCCGGACGCACCTCGCTGGTCCTGGAGTTCACCGGAGCGCCAGTGAGATCCGACGCCCTCGACGACGTGACGCTCGGGGCGCCCTGAGTCCCGCGCCCGCGGTGGAGTTCAATCCGCCGCGACGACGTCGGCGACGAACGCGCGGAACGCAGCGACGTAGGCGGCCACGTCCGCGCGGGTCGCGGCCACGGACATCGCCGGACCGGCGGTGCTGATGGCCTCCCACACGCCGCGGCTGGCGAGGTAGAGACGCAGGAGCGCGTTGAGCTCCGGCTGGGCGTCGGCGTCGGCCTCCGCGGCGTCGCGCGCGAGACGCCGGCTGAAGCTGACCCCCGAGCGCGGCCACAGGCGCTGCACGCGCCAGGGCAGGCCGGCCTCGTCCACGGCGTCCTCGAGGCCGTCAGCGAGCTCCGCGCCGAGGTCGGCGGCGTGCTCGTACGCGGCCGGCGTGAGGACCTCCGTCAGCGCGGCCCGGGCCGCCGCCATGCTCAGCGCGTTGCCGAACAGCGTGCCGCCGGTGGCGAGCTCTCCCGGCTCACCGGCGAGGCTCTCGCCGCGCTCGAAGGCGGCGGCCAGCGCGGCGTTCATGCCGTAGGCGCCGAGTGGCAGCCCTCCGCCGATGGCCTTGCCCAGCACCACGACGTCCGGCTCGAGCCCCCAGCGCTCGGTGAGCCCGCCCGGAGCGCAGATCAGGGTGTGCGTCTCGTCGAACACGAGCAGCGTGCCGGTCGCGCGCGTCAGGCGGCGCAGGTCGTCGTGGAAGCCCGGGTCCGGCAGCACGACGCCCTGGTTGGTGAGCGCCGGCTCCGTGAAGACGCAGGCGTACTCGTCGCCGGAGAGGGCGCGCTCCAGGGCGCCGGCGTCGTTGAAGGGGATCACGTCCAGGTCGCGGCCGCAGGCCGGCGCCAGACCCAGATAGGAGAGCCGGCCTTCTCCGGCGAACGCGGTCAGCATCTCGTCACTGTGGCCGCCGTAGTTGCCGGTGAAGCTGAGCAGCTTGTGCCTGCCGGTGGCGTGCCGCGCCAGCCGCAGCGCCTCGGTGTTGGCCTGCGAGGCGGAGAGCGTGAACTGCCAGGAGGGCAGGCGCCAGCGCCGGGCGAGCTCCTCGGCGACGACCAGCGCGTCCTCCGTGGGCAGCATGAACTGGGCGCCGGCCGCGACGCGCCGCTGCACGGCGCGCACGACCGGCGCCGGGTCGATGCCGCAGAAGGTGCTCTTGTCGCCGATGTTGGTGTCGAGGAAGCGGTGCCCGTCCGCGCAGGTGAAGTGGGCGCCGTGGCCCTCGTCGATCCACACCGGGGGGTGCGCGAAGTAGCTCGCCATCCAGAGCATCGGCACGCCGTGCGGCATGCTCGTCCGGGCGCGCTCGCGCAGTCGCAGGCAGCGCGGGTGGCGGCGCGCGTACCGTGCGCTCTCGCGTCGCCACAGCTCCTCGACTCGTCCGGGGTCCACGCCCGCCCGCTCATCCATGGCCGGGACTCTATCAGCCTCCGGAGGTCCTTCTCTTGCCCGGAGACGGTCCTGGCGATCCCGCAGAGGGTCCGGCGTGCGGCGCCGGCGAGCGCGCGTTTCCGCCCGGGAAGACCCAGGACGACGGCGACGAAGGAGCGGTGATGACGGACGAGGGCTGGCCGCGGATGCGTGAGGTGAGCGGGGACGACGTGGCGGAGGCGGCGGCGGTCGCCGCTCGCCGCGCCGCCGCCGCACAGACGCCGGGGCGCGTGCCCGCCCTGTACCTCAGCCACGGCGCGCCGCCCCTGCTCGACGACCGGCTCTGGGTGGCGGAGCTGGCTGCCTGGGCCGGGGCCCTGCCGCGTCCGGCCGCGGTGCTGATCGTCTCGGCGCACTGGCTGCAGGGGCCGACCCCGACCACGGGGGCGGTCACGGCGGGAGTGCCCGTGATCCACGACTTCTTCGGGTTCCCGGCGCGGTACTACGAGGCGGCCTACCCGGCGCCGCCGGCGCCCGGGCTGGGCGCCCGCGTCACGGCCCTCCTCGGGGGCGAGGCGGCCGTCGGGCACGAGCCCGCGCGCGGGCTCGACCACGGCGCCTACGTGCCTTTGACGGCGATGTATCCGGAGGCCGACGTGCCCGTGCTTCAGCTCTCGCTGCCGACGCTCGACCCCGAGGCCCTGCTGGCGCTCGGTGCCGCGCTGCGGCCACTGCGTGACGAGGGCGTGCTCATCGTGGGCAGCGGCTTCATGACCCACGGACTGCCCTTCCTGCGCGAGTTCGTCCTCGATGCGCCGCCGCCGGAGTGGTCGAGGGATTTCGACCGGTGGGTGGCGGCGGCGCTGAGCCGCCACGACGTCGCCGCGCTGGTCAGGTTCCGCGAGGTCCCTTGCGCGCGCTTCGCGCACCCCACGGTCGAGCACTTCGCGCCGCTCTTCGTCGCGCTCGGCGCCGCGGAGCCCGGTGCTCCCATGGCGGCGCCGGTCACCGGCTACTGGCTCGGCCTCTCCAAACGCTCCGTGCAGTTCGCCTGACTCAGCCCCTCGGGACGACCGCTACGTCTGGCAGGCGGGGCAGAAGTAGCAGGCGCCGCCGAGGTAGCTGATCTTCTCGACCGGCGTCCCGCACGTGACGCAGGGGCGACCCACCGCCCTGGCGTCCATGAGGCGCGCGTACCCGCCGGGGTGGCCGAACAGGTCGCGCTCGTCGCTGCGCCCGCCGGCGGCGATGACGGCGCGCACCGTCTCCGTGATCGCCTCGTACAGCCCCTCCAGCCGCACCTCGTCGAGCGTGGAGAGCGGACGCCGGGGGTGGAGACGGGCCCGGGCCATGATGTCCTGGGCGATCGCGTTGCCCAGGCCCGGGATGAGCTGCTCCTGGGTCAGCAGCCCCTTGACGCTGCGCCTGCCGTCCTGCCCTGCTGCGGCTACGAGCTCGCCGAAGTATGCACGGTCAAAGCGCTCGTCCAGCGGCGTGGGACGCATGTCCTTGACGTACTTGACCTCGCGCTCACGGCCGGCCTCGACGAGGTGGACGCCGCCCCACATCTGGGTGGTCGCCGAGAGGGCCGCGCCGGTCGTGAAGGTGAGGTCGAGGTGCCGCTTGGCCGGCAGGTCCGCGGCGTCGGCGTGGTAGCGGATGCGCCCGCCCCACTCGCCGATCAGCAGCACGCGGCCGGGCTCGAGCGGCACGAAGAGCCACTTGCCCTCGGCCCACGCCCGCCCCACACGGAGGCCCGCCGTGAGCGCCGCGAACTCCTCCGGCTCACGGTCGTACCAGACGAACCTGTGCGGGCTGACGCCGATCGTCCCGGCTGCGACCACCAGCCCCGGGAGGACGTCGTTCATCTGCGCGGCGATGACGGTCAGCTCGGGCAGCTCGAACATCTCGTGTCCCTCCCGGGTCGCGGCCTCATCCGGCATCATACGCGCCGGGTGCCCGGTCGCGCCCTGTGTTATCCTCGAGCCCCGTGAGTACCCCCACGCCAGAGCCGCCCGAACGCGGCGACTTCATCCGCGAGATCGTCGCCGCGGACGTGCGCGAGGGCCGCGTCGGCGAGGTCGTCACCCGCTTCCCTCCGGAGCCCAACGGCTACCTCCACATCGGCCACGCCAAGTCGATCTGCCTCAACTTCGGCGTCGCCCGGGAGTTCGGCGGACGCTGCCACCTGCGCTTCGACGACACCAACCCGATCAAGGAGGAGCAGGAGTACATCGACGCCATCGAGGCCGACGTCCGCTGGCTGGGCTTCGACTGGGGGGAGCACCTCTACTTCGCCTCCGACTACTTCGAGCAGCTGTACGAGTGGGCGGTCCACCTCATCGAGGCCGGCAAGGCCTACGTGGACGACCTCAGCGCCGACGAGATCCGCGCCCACCGCGGGACGTTCACCGAGCCCGGCCGCGAGAGCCCGTGGCGCGACCGGCCGGTGGAGGAGAACCTCGACCTCTTCGCACGGATGCGCGCCGGCGAGTTCCCCGACGGCGCCCGCGTCCTGCGCGCCCGGATCGACATGGCGGCGCCCAACATCAACCTGCGCGATCCGGTGCTCTACCGCATCCTCCACGCCGAGCACCCCCGCACCGGCGACGCCTGGTGCGTCTACCCCACCTACGATTTCGCCCACGGGCAGTCGGACGCCATCGAGGGCATCACCCACTCCCTCTGCACGCTCGAGTTCGAGGACCATCGCCCTCTCTACGACTGGCTGATCGAGAACCTGCCGGTCCCGTCGCGGCCGCGCCAGTACGAGTTCGCGCGCCTCAACCTCACGCACACCGTGGTCTCCAAGAGAGTGCTCATGCGACTCGTCGACCGGGGTCTCGTCCACGGCTGGGACGACCCTCGCATGCCCACCATGTCGGCCTTGCGGCGGCGCGGGTTCCCGGCCGAGGGTATCCGCGACTTCGCCAGACTGGTGGGCGTCGCCAAGGCCGACAACACCGTCGAAGTCGAGATGCTGGAGCACTGCGTGCGCACCGTGCTCAATCGCACGGCGCCGCGCCGCTTCGGCGTGCTCGACCCGCTCAGGGTGGTCCTCACCGACTACCCGGAGGGCAAGGTCGAGGAGATGGACGTCCCCAACAACCCCGAGGATCCCCAGGCGGGGACACGCAAGGTGCCGTTCAGCCGTGAGCTCTGGATCGAGCGCGCCGACTTCATGGAGGAGCCGGTGTGCAAGTTCTTCCGCCTCGCCCCGGGCCGCGAGGTGCGGCTGCGCTCCGCCTACTTCATCACCTGCCGCGAGGTGGTCAAGGACCGGGAGGGCCGGATCGTGGAACTGCGCTGCACGCACGATCCGGCGACCCGCGGCGGCGACGCTCCCGACGGCCGCCGCCCCAAGGCCACCCTGCACTGGCTCTCCGCCGCCCACGCCGTGCCGGCCGAGGTACGGCTCTACGGACACCTGTTCGCGGACCCGTATCCGGGCGCCGACGGCGGCGACATCTTCGCCTCCGTCGACCCCGAGTCGGAGAAGGTGCTGTCGGGCGCGCTCGTGGAGCCGTCACTCGCGGAGCTGCCGGTCGGCGAGACGGTCCAGTTCGAACGCCTCGGCTACTTCTGCCCGGACCCCGACTCGGTCCCCGGCGCGCCCGTCTTCAACCGGACGCTCACCCTCAAGGACACCTGGGCCAAGCTGCAGCAGCGGAGCCGGCAGGCCCAGGGCGCGTGACCGTCCGGGAGTCCGGGCGGGCCGTTCGTCCGACGCCCCGGTCCGTCATGCCGCCCTGCGTCGTACCCGGGCGGCCGCGGCGCGGCCGGGCTTGAGCGTTCTCCCGCCTCGCGGTACACTCACGGGCGCCGCTGGCGAGTGGCCTAACTGGCAAGGCACCTGACTCTGGATCAGGGGATTGGAGGTTCGAGTCCTCCCTCGCCAGCCATCCTCCCCCTTCCGCCCCGCCGGGCACGTCGTCACTCCCCGGGATGCGCGCCGCCCTTCGGTCTTCCTCACCGCGTCGTCGTCGCGGCGTCGGCCGGAGCGGTCACATCCTTCAGCCGTGAGACGGCCAGCGCGCACGCGGCGAGCAGGGCCGCCAGGAGGAGCAGCGAGACGGTGTACGAGCCGTCCGCGGTGCGCAGGGCCTCCATCGCGTAGACGGACACCGCGGAGACCTGCCCGCTCAACTGGATCAGTCCGTTGGAGGTGCCCTCCGGGGTCGGGTGGGCGGTCTCGGCGGCGTACTGCATCAGGATGGGGAAGGCCGCCACGAGGAAGAAGCCGAGGACGGCGGCGAAGACGTACAGGAGCAGCGTCGAGGAGAGGAACGCCACGCCGAGCACGCCCGGGACGGTCGCGGTCAGCGCGAGGACGACGTAGCGGACGCGCCTGCCGCTGCGGTCCGAGAGCGCCGAGAGGACGACGGCGCCGAAGATGCCGGCGACCAGCATGATGGCGCCCATTGTGCCCGCCTCGGTGGTGCTGAAGCCGCGCGGTTTGATGATCTGCTCCACCCACGTGGTCACGCCGTTGAACGTGCTCATGACGACGAAGGCGACGACCAAGATGAGCAGGAACGACCGGAGCGTGAGCACGTGCTTGAGGCCGTCGAGCATGAGCGTGCGCTCCTGCATCTCGGCCGGACACGGCGGCGTCGCCGGCCGCTCCCTCCCGAGCGCGAGGAAGGCGACCGCGGCCACCGCGGCCAGCCCCCCGTAGAGCAGCTGGACGCGGGCGATCGGCATCAGGTCGGCGAGCACAGGCGTCACGGCCATGCCGACGGCGATGCCGGTCATGCTCGCGAGCGTCACCAGGCCGACGGCGGTCGCCCGCTCGCGCGGCGCGAACCAGTTGGCCGGCATCTTGGTCCATGTGACCATCAGGAACGGCTGGGCGGCGGCGATGCCGATCGTGCTGAGCAGCGCCAGCGTGTAGTCCGTCCCCGCCAGGCCGCGGGTGACGCCGAACACCGCCATCAGGACGACCCCGAGCGTCACCGCCGGGCGGAAGCCCCGCGCATCCGTCACCCAGGCGGCCGGCATGGCCAGCGGGATGAAGGCGATCATGAACGACATCGAGAGGACGCCGATGGCGAGGGTGGAGACGCCGTAATACTCGGTGGCCAAGCTGGTGATCGGCGCGTAGCTGATCCACAGCATCTGCACCATGAGGTTGGCGAACATGAACACGCCGAGGACCACCCAGCGGTAGCCGTAGACGCGGTACTGGTCGCTCATGCTCCGTCCTTCCGCGCGTTGAGGCGATGGTAGAGGGACTTGAGCCGCCCATACAGCTTGCGGTACTCGGCGTACCGGGCGGCGTAAGCACCGGACTCGGCGGACGGGGTGAAGGTCGTCGGAGCGGGCATGTGCCGGGGGACGTCCTCGAGCCCGATCTCGCCGAGACAGACCCGCGCCCACAGCGCGACGCCGCTGAGCTGGGCGTGACGGGGGTCGGCGACCCGCTCCACCGGCCGACCCAGGACGTCGGCGTAGATCTGGCACCACAGCTCACTCTGGGCGCCGCCGCCCAGGATGCGCAGCTTCGGGACCGGACGTTTGAGGAACTTCTCGCAGGTGTCGAGCAGCCAGTGCGAGTTGAAGGCCACGCCCTCGAGCACGGAGCGCACGAGCATGGCGCGGTCGGTGCGCAGCGAGACGTTGAGCCAGCCGGCGCGCACGACCTTGTCCTCCACCGGGCTGCGCTCCCCGTCGAGCCACGGCATGAAGAGCAGTCCCTCGCAGCCGGCCGGCGCGCGGGCGGCCAGGGCCATCAGATCGTCGTACGTGGGCGCGAGCGTCTCGCCGGCGGCGCCGCTCACGCCGATCCCGCTGCCGCCGCCCGGCAGGCCGTCGCCCGGTGCGACGATCATCTCGCGCAACCAGCGCAGCGAGGCGCCGCCGGTCTCCTGATTGTTGATCATGATGTGGTGCCGCGGGTCGAGGCCGGGCACACTGGCGATCTGGTGGAGGATGTCGGTGCGCTTGAAGGGCACGCGCGCGCCGATCCACGACGTGGTGGACACCGCCAGGTGCACGTCGTAGGGCGCGATGGCGCCCGAGCCGACCACGGCGGCGTGGGCGTCGGGGATGCCGCAGACCACAGGCGCGTCCGGTGCGACCTCGAGCGCGGCCGCGACCTCGGGCAGCAGCGGCCCCAGGACGGAGCCGGTGGGGAGCAGCTCGGGCAGTCGGTCGCGGTCGCGCCGCGTCCGCGCGATGAGCTGGTCGGAGTAGCCGAGCGGGGCGCCGATGCGATTGTCGGTGAGCCAGGCGCCCATCATCGACGCCGGCGTCGCGGCGGCGCGGCCGGTGAACCTCATGCCCAGGTAGTCGACGGGCTCGAGGATCACCCTGGTCCTGGCGTACACGTCAGTGAGCCGGTTCTGCAGGAGCAGGGAGTGGCCGGTGGGATCGGCGCCGCTCGGCGACGGCGCGCCGCCGGTGAGACGGATGAACGACCACACCTTGTGGGGCGCGAAGCCGCCGACGTTGACCGGCCCGCCGATCACCTCGCGGGCGAGGTCGCGGGCGCGCGTGTCGGCCCACAGGAGCACCTCGCCGGCCGGTTCCCCGTCGGCGCCGACGGGGACCGACGAGGCCCACTGTCCGGTGATCGCGACGGCGTGCAGGCGGCTGCCGTCGACGCCGGCGGCGGCGATGGCCTCCCGCGCCGCCTCGAGCAGCGCCGTCCACCACTCGACCGCGTCCTGGGTCGCCGATCCGTCACTGCCGATCTGCACGCGGACGGGGCGCAGCGCCGTCGCCAGCACCTCGCCCTCGAGGGAGCACGCCGCGACTTTGGGGCCGCCGTTGCCGTGGTCGACGGCCAGGATCCAGCGCTCGGCCATGATCAGGAGGCCGGGGCTTCCGGCGCGGTGTCGTGCATCGCGTCCAGGAGCCTCACCATGACGGATTCGACCAGGGCGTTGCCCTGCGGGGTCCCGCCGAAGCCGTACACGGCCCCCGATCTGGCAGGCTCGCCCTTGTGCTGTCTGGCGTACTCGACCGCCCCGCGCAGCGCCTCCAGGAACGCCTCGGCGAGCCCCGGCTCCGTGTTGGGCCGCGTGATGCAGAAGTGCAGCGCGGCCGGCAGCTGCAGCGGGTTCATGCGCCAACCTTGGGCGATGAGCGCGTCGTTGACGAGGTAGATGTCGAGGTCGCCCGCCGCCTTGAAGGCGATCAGGAACACCGGCTCGCCGATCACCTCGAGCTCGGGGATGCCGTCGCGGATGCCGTCCCGGATCGTCGTGGCGGTGCGCATGATGCCGTCGGCGGCGGCCAGGAAGCCCGACTCCCCGGTGGCGAGCAGCGCCGCCCACGTGGAGGCGATGATGCCGCCGCTGCGCGACCCGGCGAAACCCGGCGAGAGGTACAGCCCGCCGGGCCAGTCCGGGAAGGCGAAGTACTGCTGTCGGCGCAGCTCGTTGTCGCGATACAGCAGTACGCTCGAGCCTTTGAGCGCGTACCCGTACTTGTGCGTGTCGGCCGAGATCGAGGTGACGCCGGGCACGCGGAAGTCCCAGAGCGGCAGCTCGTAGCCGAGCCGCTCCACCCACGGCAGCAGCCAGCCGCCCAGACAGCCGTCCACGTGCATGCCGATGCCGCGCGACTGCGCCAGTTCGGCGATCTCCTCGATCGGGTCGATGAGGCCGTGGGCGTAGTTGGCCGCGCTCCCGATGACGGCGATGGTCTGGTCGTCGACCATCTCGGCCATGGCGCCCACATCGGCGAGATAGTCGTCGGTGAGGGGGGAGCGACGCATCTCGATGCCCAGCCAGTGGGCGCCCTTGTCCAGGGCGACGTGCGCGGTCACCGGCTTCACGACGTTGGGCCTGGTGACGCCGCGCGTCTTCCGGGCGTGCTCCCGGTAGGAGTACAGCGCCGTGATCAGGCTCTCGGAGCCGCCGCCGGTGATCACGCCCTTGCCGGTGCCGTGCAGCAGGTCGGAGGTCATGGCGATGATCTCGCCCTCGAACTTGGTGGCGCTGGGATACATGTCGCGCTGCAGGACGTTGGCGTGCGAATAGAGGTCGAAGACCTCGCCGAGGAAGCGGTAGTGGTCGTGGTCGCCGCAATAGAGGCTGCCCGAGACCGTGCCCTTGTCGCCGCGCTCGTCCTCGCCGTGCGCCATGCCCGTGATCTCGGCGAGGATCGTGGCACGATCGACGGGCTCGGCCGGCACACGACGGTAGGTCGTGGAGGTCGATCTGTACGGGTAGAGGTCGCCGATGATCTCGTTGAGGCCGTCGTCCGCCACTGCTCACCTCGTCCGGTCAGGGAGCGGCGACCCGTCACCCGCCGTGGTCAGCGCCCCGCTCGCGTGAACCACTGATTCGGTCGTATGGACTGCCTGGATGCTAGACCCCCGCACAGGGGTCGTCAATGAAGCGCCGGCCGGCGGTCATGGGACAGGCACACCGCCGCGCGCTCAGCGTCCCTTCAGAAGACGATCACCTTGTCGGCCCGTGCCGTGCGCTCTGCCAGCTCGCCCATCGAACTGCGACGGGCGCCCTCGCAAATCTCGTCCTCGGTCAGGGCGCGAGCGTCCATGCAGGTGCCGCAGAGGAGCACCTCCCCCTGGCGGACCAGCGGCTTGAGCATGCGTTCGAGGTTGTAGTAGCCGTCGGGTGTCTTCTGCCGGGCCTTGGCGCAGGTCACGGCGTCGCCCATGAGGAACACGGTGACCGATGCGTGAGGGTCCTCGGCGAGCAGAGCCATCGCCAGGCGCAGCCCGTTGTAGCTGCGCTCGGTGCCGTAGGCGGGGTCGTTGAGGATGAAGAGGTAATCCATGGCGTCCCTTTCTTCCAGAGTCCAGGGTCGTGGGTCCGCTGCGCGCCACGCCCGTCTCGATGACACTGTAATGACGTGGCACTGCAGAGGATAGCCTCGACCGGATCGGGACGTGGACCCCTGCGACGGACCGTCGGACAGCGGGAGACGAGGCCGAGGCCGTGTGGAGAGGTGGTAGCGCATACGGGATTCGAACCCGTGTTACCGCCGTGAGAGGGCGGCGTCCTAGGCCCCTAGACGAATGCGCCACGCCGGCTTCGGCTGCCGCGACGGGGCCGGAGCCCCTCGGCGGCAGGGGCCGATAAGGGTAGCACACGGGCGACGGACGGCAAACCCGCCCGCCGTCCGTCCGGCCGAACGGCGGCGTGTTCGGCCGCGCTCCCCCCTCGCCGACGCCTCGTGATACGGTTCGTTGACCTGAGCAGGCACCGCGGGGGGCATGTGAGTCACGCCGACGAGGTCATCACGGACGTGGACAGGAGGCGAGTGGTCGCGTGCGTCCGCGGCGACGCGTTCACGGTCGCGTGGGACTATCCGGGCCGCACGCTGCTCGAGGTCCGTATCCTGCGTTCGTCTGAACGGGCGGCCTGGTCGGCCGACGAGGGTCCGGCCGAGGGGCAGGAGGTCGTGTATCAGGGCGTCACCGGCGCGTTCCGTGACGAGGGACTCCCCACCGACTGCTCGTACCGGTACACCGTGTTCGCCCGCCACCCCGGTGGTGAATGGACGCGCTGGACGGAACACACCGTGCAGACCGCGCCCGCCGACGGCGCCGGACGGTCGAGGCGGTCGGCGGGCTCGGGGCCGAGGCGCCGGATCGTCCCGGTTCTCCTGGCCGTGGGGCTGCTGTTCGCAGCGCTGGGACCGGCGCCGGCCGTGGTCGCCTCCGCGGGAGAGCCCGAGGCCGGCGGGTCGGAGGGCAAGGGAGCCGAGGCCGCGCCCGCCCACCTGGATGCGGCGCTGGCCGCGGCCGGCTCAGACGCGGGCGTGGCCGCCGTGCTCGACGGAAGGGGCGCGGAGGTGGAGAGCGCGACGCCGTGGGGCGGCACGGCCGAAGAGCCCGCCGGGTATACGATCCAGTACCGCTGGGCCGCCGCACAGGCGGCGACCCTCGACGGACGCTGGCCGCTGCTGCGTCCGGCGTCGAGCTCGCCCGCTCCGCCGTATGAGGCGACGCAGTACCGGATCAGGGCGAGCGACGTCACCGGTCTCCAGGTCGACGTGCTGCTGGACGGTCCCCGGGTCATCCAGGTCAAGCCGGTGGACGGAGAGACGCAGTTCGTGCTCCATGAACAGACGTGGCCGCCCTTGAGCCGACTGCCGTGGCTGACCGTGCGGCCGTGGGTGCTCGCACCTCTCGTCGTGGCGCTCGCGGCGGCGTTCATCGTGAGGGCGTGGCTCCGCTCGCGCGCCTGGAACCGTCGCCTGCCGTCGATGACGCGCTACGATCGCCAACTGGTCTTCCGGGTGACGGTGCTCCTCTTCCTGGCCGCCGGCGTGGTCTGGCAGTTCTACGAGGGCTGGTTCGCGGTGACGGGGCCGACGCTGGGCGGCTCGTGGTCGGCCGGCGCCCTGGCCGCGCTGCCGCTGTTGCTGATCCCGCCGGGGCTCTTCGTCGCCGCCCTCGTCCTCGAGATCGGCGCCGGACCGCACCGCGGCTCGTGGGCGCTGATCGCGGTCCTGTCGGGCGCCGCCGCGGCCTACTTCCTCGTCGCGGCGACGATCGGCGTGACCATGAACCTCAACCTCTCCTACTTCATCCTGCTCAGCGTGCTCACGCTGATCGCCATCCCACGCGCGTTCTCCGCCGGCAAGATGGGGTGGAGCCGCAGCGCCTCGATGCGGTACGGCTGATCCTCCGTCAGTCGAAGCGTCTCTGGATGAGCTCGACCGCGTTGCCGTCGGGGTCCTCGACGAACGCGAGACGCGGTCCGCTGCCCTCCAGCAGGAACGGCGGGCGGGTCACGCGGCCGCCGTTCGCCTCCACCCCGGGCAGCACGGCATCGATGTCGTCGACCTCGAAGGCGAAGTGGCCGAAGCGCTCGCCGCCGGGATACGCATCGTCCTTGCCCCAGTTGTAGACGAGCTCGATCGCGAAGTTGGCCGCGTCGGGCTCCATGAACACCAGTGTGGCCCTGCCTTTCGTGAGTTCGGAGCGACGGGCCTCGTGCAGGCCCAGCTGCTGGTAGAACCTGATCGCTGCAGCCAGGTCCCTGGTCCTGGTGGCGACGTGCACGAACTTCATGTGCTCCTCCTTCGCGGCGCGGTGGTTGGCCGGCGTGCACCGGTCTGCGCAGGCCGGACGCACGTGGGTCTGCGTGTCTGGTGACACGGTACCCGGTCCGGCCCGGCGGCTTTCGTGTCCGCGTCGTCGGGCCGCTCCCCCGCTCGTCAGGCGCCGAGGTGCTCCCGGACCGCCGCCAGGAGCCGCGGCAGGACTTCCCCGCCCGGCCCCCGCAGGAAGACGTCGCTCATCTGCGCCAGGGCGTCGCGCTCCGGGTTGACGTCGATGACGGTCGCCCCGGCCTCCCGGGCGATGAGCGGCACGGTCGCGGCCGGGTACACGACTCCCGAGGTGCCGACGACGAGCATGGCGTCGCAGCCGGCGCTGAGCTGCTGTGCCGCGCTCAGCGCCTCCGGCGGCAGCCCCTCGCCGAACCAGACGACCTCCGGCCGCAGGTAGTCGCCGCATTCGGGACAGCGGGGCGGCCGCTCCTCCTGGCCGGCGAAGTCGTCCCAGCCGAAGCCGCGATGGCGGCCCTCGACGCAGCGGAAGCTGTGCATGGTGCCGTGCAACTCGATCACGTGGGAGGAACCGGCGCGCTGGTGCAGGCCGTCGATGTTCTGGGTGACCACCACCACCTGCGGCAGCAACTGCTCGAGCGCGGCGATGGCGTGGTGGCCCGGATTGGGCTCGGCCGCGGCGGCGACGCCGAAGCGGTGCTCGTACCAGCTCCAGACGAAGGCCGGATCCCTGCGGTAGGCCTCGGGGGTCGCCAGCTGCATCGGGTCGTGACGCGCCCAGAGGCCTGTCTCGGGCTCG
>Ga0209612_1000879_pt1 | contig 27482 bp, 16 predicted proteins | sample BioC12SIPDNA_FD_185746 | JGI IMG/M metagenome (GOLD analysis project Ga0209612, IMG submission 185746) | Anaerobic biogas reactor microbial communites from Washington, USA - Biogas_R1_B C12 SIP DNA (SPAdes) (version 2) | ecosystem: Engineered > Bioreactor > Anaerobic > Unclassified | place...
GAGTGAGTGCGTGAACGCCCGATAACTCGCGGCCCCCTATAGGGGGCAGGGGCAGGCAGACTGACCTCTATCCCTCGACCAGAGTGACGACTACCAGAAAATGTGCGAAACATCCTTTACACTACCCGCTGTCGTAAAAGTCGGAAGGCAACACTGGGGATGCCGCTCTCGCAAGGCATGTCCAGGCTCCTTCACAGACAGCAGACCGCCGCATAGAGTCGTTACCTGTTAGCCGGCCGCAACCCGAATTCCAGCGGCAAGCGGGACAACCTCATTTCAGGAGCACCCACAGGACCTCCGAATTACCATTTCACCATCTAAGTAGACTGTGCGTGACGGTCCCTTTGGATTTGCGACCCTCGACAACATCATATCGATTGCTACGGCGGCGATATCCTTCAGGGGTTGCCGGTAAGTGGTTAGCGGTACCCGCAGGTATTTCGCATATTTCACATCATCGATACCGACCACACGGATTTGCCCCGGTATGTTGTACCCCATTTCGGACAGATGATGTATCAATCGGGCCGCTGTAGTATCATTGGCGCAGACGATGCCTACGGGTTTCTCTCCATGCAGGAGGCCCCGCAGAAAAGCTCCGTCTTCCAGGTCCCCGATGTTGACTGCATTGGCACCATTCAGCCCGGGTTTCAACCGAGCTTTACGCAGAGCTTCCATGAAGCCGGTAATCCTCAAATCAACTGTTGGGGCAGAATAAGGTTTGGCCACGAACCTCAAGCTTGTACACCCATGCTCGATAAGGTGCTCCGTCATCATGTACCCGATGCGAACGTTATCCACCGCGACCAAATCATACTTGCTGCGCGAGGGGAAGGAGGCCACGTCCCGATCCATGAGCACGACGGAGATACCCGCCTCGTCAAAAAGTCCCACGATTCGCATATTGATGGTATCTTTCTCCGATGCAAATTCCAGGGGGGCGAAGAAGACGCCATCAAGCTTTTCCCGGACATAGCGTTGTGCCAAATGCTCAATATGTCGCCTTCGGTCTTCAGCATTTTCAGACATCGAGCCGCTCCAGATGAGTCGAAACCCACCCTCTTCTGCTTTGTGAGCCATATGGCCGCAGATAGGCTCGAAGATCTCCGTTTCGCCCAGGCCGGGAATCAGCAGACCGAAACTGAGGGTTCTTTGCGTCTTGTCGACATACCGAACATAGGTTCCGGATCCGGGACGCCTTTCGATATACCCTTCCTTTTGCAGTCTGGCCAAGGCCCGTGCGACTGTCGGCCGCGAGGCAGCAAACTGCGCGGCTAAATCATTCTCTGTGGGGATCCGCTCACCACTCTGATAATCCCCTTGTAGAATCTTCTGGCATAGAGTTTCATAGATGCGACGGTGTTTGACCTTTTCGGTGGATGTTGTGTCCATAGCTGCCACTATCGTTTCCTATCCCTATCAATGATTTGGCCTGTTGACAACTCATCTGCGCTGATCGTCTGATGCCCCCGGTACTCTCGGATTGACAATCTTGAATCTCGCAGACTCTGCAGCAAATCACCCGGAAGGTCGACCATCGCACCCATCTGTGTACAGACAAATGCAGCAATTCGTCTTGCCACCGTGTTGATCTCACGCAGCGGCTTCTTCATGAGCAGGCCCATAATCACTGCGGCCGTGAAGGCATCCCCTGCGCCAACAGTATCCTGGACATGGACCGGCAGCCCCGGACAATCCACAGCCTCGGTATCAGAGACTAGAAGACTCCCCTCCGCGCCCCGCGTTAACGCAATGCAAAACAAGTCAAACATCTGGATCATGTTGGCTAAACGATTCTGTGTATCTCCCCTCAGGTGTAACAAGTTGCTCATGTACTCAAGCTCATCAGTGTTCAGCTTCACCACATTCGCTCTCTCCAGTGATGCAAAAAGTATCGCGGGATCGGGGTACGGTTCCCTTAGGTTAATATCGAACACTCGCAGGCACTCCGGTCTTGTGTAATCCAGAAACCGACGAATCGTTGCTCTACTGACCACACCACGTTGTGCCAGGGAACCAAAGCAAACGGCGTCCGCTTTTCGAGCCAGAACCTTCAGTTTAGGTGACCAGCGTATGTAATCCCACGCCACATTCTCCCGGATTTGGTACTGCGGATTCTGGTTATTGTCAAGCTGGACGGATACGCTTCCGGTTGGATATCTGTCACTGATCCTGAGAAAACCGGGTTCAAACAATAGACCCGCGAGGAGGGCCCTCATCTCATGGCCAAGGTCATCGATCCCGAGTTCGCTCACGAGGTAAGATTGCAGACCCAGTTGGCGGCAATGGAAGACGACATTCGCCGGTGCGCCACCGGGTAGTTTCTTCTGCGGCAGGATGTCCCACAGAACCTCTCCTATTCCAACGACGACGGGCACTCGATTCGTCAGGTCTCTTCCCATAACATTCCTTATGCAAATAGTTTACACAGTCACAGATGCTCGTCTTCTTTGCCGAGTGCAGTACATTGCCCATTCACATGATCTACAAATGGTCTGCCGTGTGAAATATTACAGAAATGGAACCAAAATGTAAAGCATAATGTAATAATTATCTTTCATTGAGCCTCCTGTGCCGGTTTTTTTCCAGTTATAGGCTGTTGGGTCGAATCTTTCCTTTGGCATGGCGTTTATTATTTCGAAGTGTTCATGTAAAAAAAATATTAGCAGCAATGGAAATAAGAGTTGACATTATCGAGCCATAAGGTTAGATTGCTACGTTGAGATGCTCACCCTTAGGTGATGGACTGTGTACCGAAGGCCGATGTGTAGATGCGAAAGGAGAGATCTGAAATGAGTCTCAGACGCAAGGCATTCACGTTAATCGAATTGCTGGTTGTGATTGCTGTCATTGCGGTGCTCATGGCGATCCTGATGCCTGTCCTGCATCGCGCCCGGGAGCAGGGCCAGAGGATCGCCTGCCTGAACAACCTCAAGAACCTAGCGATGGTATGGCATATGTATGCAGATGACAATGAGGAAAGAGTACCTTCGGGGCACACCCAGGGCGATGAGTGCTGGGTCGACCATACCGACTTGGCTCACTATCTTAATCCAGAGCATCAGGAATTGGCGATCCAGAGGGGGCTTCTCTACCCCTACTGCGGCAAGAGCATCGATGTCTATCGTTGTCCGACAGCGAGACGCGGCGAAATGCGGACATACTCTATGCCCGACTGCTTCGCTTACACGAATCCGGGGGTGGCACAGTATGCCGGAGCGACGACCGACATGCTCATCCGTAAACGCTCCCAATTGAAGCGCCCTGCTGAACGTATGCTCTTCCTTGATGAAGGGTTTTGCACACCCACCACATGGAGCATCTTCTACAAGGAGCCCCAGTGGTGGGATCCTGTGCCCATCCGACATGGTGTCGGCACCACTCTCGTCTTCGGTGATTCGCATGCTGAGTACTGGAAGTGGCGCGATGCTCGCACCATTGAGTTTGGGCTGGCCGCTGGAGCGATGGAGAATCCGGATGAAGCCAGCTACTGGCGGGAGGTGCAAGTAGACAACGAGGACATTGAGAAACTTGTCCGGGCCATCTGGGGTGGCGTTGGTTGGCAGATGTAGATGGAGGACTGACGGCCATTGGGCAGGGCGTTCACGCTGCGTGCTAACTGGACATTTATGGAATAGCGTGTGAAAGGATAGGATTCATGACAGCAAAGCGACTATCTCCTCTGGGGGGTCTTGTGTTGGTTGCATGTTCGATGGTGTTCTGCTGGCCGGGACGTGCCGCCGTTCAGGAAGAAGAACAAGACTATACCTCACGTGTTCCGAGGTATACCTTCGCTGAGACTCTGGAAGAGCAGGAGGCCCAGCTCAAGACGAATCCTCTGATGGAGCGGCTTATGCGATCGCGCCGCGAGCAAAGTGGTGATCGCTACCGACCCATTTACCACTATGTCAATCCGGAGGGTGCGCTCAACGATGGCAATGGTTTGTGCTTCTGGCAGGGCCGTTGGCATCTGTTCTACCAGGCTTACCCCCCGGAGGACCCGCGTCAACACTGGGGGCACGCGGTCAGTGGCGATCTGATTCATTGGCGGGATTTGCCGTATGCCATCTATCCACATCCCGAATACCAATGCTTCTCGGGCGCGACCTTGGTCGAGGCGGATCGGGTCATTGCGATGTATCACGGCACCCGGGTCGGCAACATGGTGGCGGTGTCTGACGATCCGCTATTGTTGAACTGGGAGAAGGTAACCGGCAACGCAGTCATTCCCATCAAGAGCCGCGACGGCTCACCGCTGCCGTACCGGGTCTTTGACCCGTGCATCTGGAAGAAGGAGGGCATGTACTACTCGCTTTCCGGCGGGACGCTGCCGGGCCCGGGTGGCAAACCGGTCCGTGCCAATTTTCTCTTTCGCTCAGGAGATCTGGCGACTTGGGACTACCTGCATCCCTTTACGGAGAACGATCAGTACTCCCTGGTTGGTGATGATGGGGCCTGCCCGTACTTCTGGCCCATAGGTGATAAATACATTTTGCTTCATTTCAGCCATATGAGTGGCGGCAAGTACCTGCTGGGAGACTACGACAAGCAGCGTGACAAGTTCGTCGCGACGCAAGGTGGCGATTTCAACTTCGGACCGGCAGCCCCCGCAGGCGTACATGCTCCGACCGCTACGCCAGATGGAAAGGGCGGAGTGATCGTGATCTTCAATATGAATCCCGCCAAGCCGACCCGTGGGTGGAATCAAATCATGTCTCTTCCGCGACGACTGACACTGATCGGCGAGGACGAGTTGGGAATCGAACCGGCGGGGGATATTGAGTCTCTGCGTCGAGATTTGCAGCACGTTGGTCAAACGGACCTTCCGGCGAATCAGGAAATCGTGCTGGAGAAGATCCAGGGTTCATCGATGGAGATGGTCGCTGAGATCGATACACGAGGTGCCCCGATGGTCGAGATGAACGTATTTCGCTCGCCGAACAAGGCAGAGTACACGCGTATTGCATTCTTTAGGGATCGCGGTTACCGCAGGTGGCAGCAGAGTCTGATCTCTATTGATTCCTCCTATTCCTCGCTTCTCCCCGACGTGCGGTCCCGCGCTCCGGAGACGGCCCCTGTTTGCTTGGCAAAGGATGAGCCGCTCAAACTGCGTGTGTTCGTCGATCGCAGCGTGGTGGAGGTGTTCGTCAACGGCAAACAGTGTGTCGCCATGCGCATCTATCCTGGTCGGGAGGATAGTCTGGGGGTTTCGTTCCGCGCGCAGGGAGCGAATGCCGTGCTTCGATCCTTTGATGCTTGGCAGATGGCGAATATCTATGAGTAAGTTTGTTGGGGCCGCCAAAGAACTTCTTGGAGGCCCGTGCAGAAGAAAACAGCCTATCAGGAGTTCTGAACGTCGCAGGTTGGGGGCCATTATCAATCTCGGGCCGGGAAGGAGGACTAAATGAAAAAGTATACCGTGTGATCTTTCTCCCGTGGATATCGAATGTGCTGGATCCTTGATAAGAGGAGGAAACAACTATGTACTTCAAGAAGTTTGCGATACTCTCCGGGGTGGCCTTGGCGACCATATTGTGGCAGTCCGAGCCGGCCGAGAGCCAGATAGTCAGGGATGGCCTGCTGAGTTACTGGACGTTTGACGCCTCTGATGTGACAGGACAAACGGCGAAGGATGCTTGGGGGGATAGGGATGGAACGATAATCAGCCACGTTTGGGCAGCGCCCGGTAAGATTGGTGAGGCGCTGGCATTCACTCCTGGCGGACGAATCGAATTTGATGTTTCCGGCCTGCCACAGGGAAGTGCACCCCGAACGATGGGGGCCTGGGTGAAGCCTGAAGGTGGCGGTACCCGGACGGTTGTCGAATATGGAACCAATGCGGATAGGCAAAGGTGCGGTATTCTTGTCTTGGGTTCTCAGGTCGTGTATTTTGTTGGACAGAATGCTGATGCACAATCGAATGGGACTGTGCCCAACGGCGAGTGGCATTATGTTGCGACGGCGTACGATGGCACGACCATGCGGATCTATATTGATGGGGCAATGGACAAGGAGCAGGCCGTTTCGATCGAGACCGTGTTGAACATTGGCCGAATTGGCACCAATGTTCGAGACGGTGAGCTTTATGAGGGTTCTATCGATGAGGTCTGCATTTATGACAGAGCTCTGACCGATGAGGAGGTCGCCCAGAATTTCTCGGCGACGAGGGGGCTCGTTCTCACACATGCCGGCGTTGTCACACCGGTGAATGGAGCTCGCGACATCCCTCGCGACGGCACAGTGCTCAGATGGCGAGCAGGTAGTTCGGCAGTATCCCATAGAGTGTACTTTGGGGAGGATCCCGAGGCTGTCGGGAGCGCAACGGCCGACAGTGATGAATTCAAGGGCAATCAAACAGATATGATATATGCGCTAGGTCGGTTGGATCTCGGCCAGACCTATTACTGGCGGATCGACGAGGTCAACGACGCGCATCCAGACAGCCCGTGGAAGGGTGACGTCTGGAGTTTTACAACGGAACCAACTGGGTATCCTCTCGGGATCGCGCAAATCGTAGCGACGGCGTCAAGCATAAACTCAGAGGAAGAGCATTCTGAGAATGTGATCAATGGCTCGGGCCTGGATGCCAATGGCATGCATTCCGCCACGGTGGCAGACATGTGGTTGACGAGTATGACTGATGAAGATCCTTGGATTGAATTCACTTTCGATCAGCCTTACCTGCTGCGCGAGATGGTAGTCTGGAATCACAACTCTGCCCTGGAGCCGGATGTCGGCTTCGGCATCAGGGAAGCGACCGTCGAGTACTCGCTGGACCGGACAGAGTGGATCTCTCTGGACCCGGTGGAATTCGCGCAGGCGAGCGGTCAGGAAGGTGATGGAGCGAACAGCACGATATCATTCGATGGTACCGTGGCCCAGTACGTCAGGATCGTGCCGATCAGCAACTGGGGCGGTGTCCTCCCACAGTATGGCCTCAGCGAGGTTCGTTTCCTGTATGTACCTGTGTGGGCCCGGGAGGCTGAACCAGCTACGGGCAGGACAGGTGTAGCTCCTGATGTAACACTGGACTGGCGTAGCGGCCGTCAGGCGGCGACGCACCAGGTCTACTTAAGCGATGACGAGGCGGCCGTGGTCGAGGGTACTGTGCCGGTCGTACAGGTTACCGAGCCGTCCTATCAGCCCGATCCGCTCCATCTGGGACGGACCTACTACTGGCGGGTGGATGAAGTCAATGAGGTCGAGGATCCGTCCGTGTGGCAGGGCGACGTGTGGAACTTCACGGTCAGGGATGTGATCGTGGTCGAGGACTTCGAGGCCTACACGGATGATATGGAGGCCGGCAAGGCCATCTTCCAAACGTGGATCGACGGAGCCGAGAACGGGACCGGTTCGTTCGTCGGTTATGAGCAATCGAACAAGGGGACTTTTGGCGAGGTCGTGATTGTTCATGGTGGCCGGCAGGCCATGCCGCTGTTCTACGACAACACCACTGGCGCTGCGGAGTCCGTAACGACACGGACATTCGCAGGGGCTCACGACTGGACGCAATCCGGAATCCAGGGGCTGGTTATGTACTTTCAGGGAAGCACCGAGAATACAGGCGGGCAGTTGTACGTGCAGATCAATGACACGAAGGTCCCGTATGACGGCGATCCCGAGAACCTGACTCGTGCGGTCTGGAGCAAGTGGTACATCGAACTGAATAAGCTGGACGCGGCAGATCTCGAGGAGGTCACGTCTCTGGGCATAGGGATTGACAGCGGCGGCCAGGGGGTGGTGTACGTTGATGACATGATCCTTACGGCCGAAACGCGTCGGTTGGTCACACCAACTGAACCTGATAGCGTGGGCCTTGTCGCACATTGGGCGATGGATGAAGGCCCTGACGCCACTACGCTGGTGGACTCAGCGGGAGGTGACAACAACGCAACCGTTGTGAGCGGTACTACTGGTGTTCCTGGCCGATTCGGCAATGCGATTCAGATTGGCGGCGCAGACGATCCCATTACGGCTCCGGACGTCGGATTGCCTGCGGGAACGGCACCTTGTACGATCAGTGCATGGTTCCAGCAGACGTCGGAGTTCATCAACGGAGATGGAGTCTTCGTGTCATATGGCACGACCGGAGCCGAATCCGGCGTATCCGGCCAGTATCGAGCCTTGGCGAAGAACAATGCCAGGGCTTATAGAGTCTTTCACTGGGACGCAGACATGGCGCCGGGGACGGCAGCGTCTCCGGCTGCGCCGGATGTGTGGCATCATGTGGCCTTTACCTTTGATAAGGAAGCCAATACGCAGGCCGTCTATCTGAATGGTATTCTCATCGGGACCGACGTGATTCCAGACAATGCTGACGTTGTCTTGAATGGCCGTGTCATCATTGGGGACATGGATGTCTACACACAGATCTTCAATGGTCTATTGGATGAGCTGCGCATCTATGCTCGCGCCTTGTCCGCCGACGAGATCGCCTGGCTGAGCGGACGAACGATGCCGTTCGACGAGTAGCTTCTCGATGGCAGGCAAGCCTTCCCGAGGTCCACTTTGCTTCGGATCATTTAGATCTGAAGAACTGAAGCAAGGTGTCTCTTGAAGCAGGAAAGGCCTGCGGCACTTAGCCGCCGCAGGTCTTTCCTGCAGTGATTACCAGTCAGTTTAAGGCGATACCAAACCTGTGAATCCCTCTAAGAGGAGAAACAAAATGGACACAAAGAAGACTCTGACGCTCGCTGGTGCAGTGCTGGCAGCAGTCTTCTGGCAATCAGGCGTGGCCAGAAGCCAAGTGGCCAGGGATGGTTTGCTCAGCTATTGGACGTTTGATGCGTCGCACATAGTCGGTGGGACTGCCTTGGACGCCTGGGGAGACAGGGACGGAACCATCGTTGGGGACACGAGATTGGTAGCGGGCAGAATAGTGGACGCGCTGTATTTTGACGGGGATAGTGATTACGTCGAGTTCGATGACACCGGACTGCCGCAGGCAAGTGCGCCGCGAACAATGTCTGTGTGGGTCAATCCGGAGGGGGCAGGCGTTCGGTCCGCTTTGGAATGGGGAACCAACGCGGCAGGACAGAGGTGCGGTATTCTTGTCCTGGAGAACCAGGCGATCAAGTTTGTCGGCCAGAATGCAGACGTCACATCGAGAGGAACTGTTGCCAACGGCGAGTGGCATCATGTGATCGAGACGTACGACGGCACGAACATCCGGATCTACATTGATGGTGTCCTCGATGTGGAGCAGGCCGTGTCCATCAATACCGTCTTGAATGTCGGCCGAATCGGTGCAAATATTCGTGGTGACGAGTTCTTTCACGGCAGTATCGACGAAGCCTGTATCTATGGCAGGGCTCTGACAGATGCGGAAGTCGCCCAGAACTTCTCGGCGAGACAAGGGCTGTTCCCTGACAACGCCACGCCGGTGAAGCCCAAAGACAATGCGAGGGATGTGGCTCGCGACGGAACGGTTCTGATATGGGAACCGGGGGAGTCAGCCGTATCGCACGATGTCTATTTCGGCATGAGTTGGAGCGATGTTGACAATGCCACGCCGGAGAGTCCTCAATTCCTTGGCAATCAGACGGAAACGATGTATACGTTAGACCGCTTAGAACTGGGCCAGACCTATTACTGGCGGATCGACGAAGTCAACGAGGGAAATCCGAACAGTCCATGGAAAGGAGATGTCTGGAGTTTTACAGCGGAACCGATCGGCTACCCCCTGGTGCCCGAACGCATCGTGGCAACTGCCTCCAGCGCGAAAAATGACGAAGAGGGGCCCGAGAATGCGATCGACGGTTCGGGGTTGAATGCGGATGACGCGCACTCGATCACCGTAGCTGACATGTGGCGAACGGCTTCAGGTGATGAAGACCCGTGGGTTGAGTTCGCATTCGACAAGTCGTACCTGTTGCATGAGATGTTGCTGTGGAATCACAACTCTGCCCTAGAGCCGGTTGTCGGCTTCGGCATCAGGGAAGCGACCGTCGAGTACTCCTTGGACGGGACGGAATGGATTTCGCTGGGCATGGTGGAATTCAATCGTGCGACGGGACGCAATACCTATGGGGCCAATACGACCATAGCGTTTGAGGGGGCGGCGGCTCGGTACGTCAGGATTGTGCCGATCAGCAATTGGGGCGGTGTCCTCCCACAGTATGGCCTCAGCGAGGTTCGTTTCCTATACATACCGGTATTTGCGAGTCAACCTGATCCGACAGCCAATACAGGCGGTCTGCCTGTTGAATTGGCGCTAACCTGGCGTAGCGGCCGTCAGGCGGCGACGCACCAGGTCTACTTAAGCGATGACGAGGCGGCCGTAGTCGAGGGTACTGTGCCGGTCGTACAGGTTACCGAGCCGTCCTATCAGCCCGATCCGCTCCATCTGGGACGGACCTACTACTGGCGGGTGGATGAAGTCAATGAGGTCGAGGATCCGTCCGTGTGGCAGGGCGACGTGTGGAACTTCACGGTCAGGGATGTGATCGTGGTCGAGGACTTCGAGGCCTACACGGATGATATGGAGGCAGGCGAGGCCATTTTCCAGACGTGGATCGACGGAGTCGAGAACGAGACCGGTTCGTTCGTCGGTTACGAGCAATCGATCAGCGGGACCTTTGGCGAGGTCGTGATTGTTCATGGTGGCCGGCAGGCCATGCCGCTGTTCTACGACAACACCACTGGCGCTGCGGAGTCCGTAACGACACGGACGTTTGCACAGGCTCATGACTGGACGCAATCTGGAATCCAGGGGCTGGTCGTGTACTTCCAGGGAAGCACCAAGAATACAGGCGGGCAGTTGTATGTAGAGATCAATGACACGAAGGTGCCGTACGACGGTGATCCCGAGAACCTGACTCGTGCAGCTTGGAGCAAGTGGTACATCGAACTGAACAAACTGGACCCGGCAGACCTCCAGAAGGTCACGTCTCTGAGTATAGGGATTGACAGCGGCGGCCAGGGAGTGGTGTACCTCGACGATATCACGCTTACTCCCTACGGACGCCAGCTCGTGACTCCTACGGAGCCGGCGGCAACCGATCTTGTGGTCCACTACGCTTTTGACGGTGATGCCGCCGACAGTACAGGGCAGTATCCTGGCAAGCTGGTCGGTGGCCCCGTGTTTGGTCCGGGCGCGGTCGGGCAGGCAATCTGGTTCGACGGCGTGGGAAGCTACCTCCAGATGAGCGGCTTCAAGGGGATTCTTGGAAGCGATCCGGTCACAGTAAGCGCCTGGATCAACACCACGACTACTATAAGCGGTTCCATCGTGAGCTGGGGTCGAACGGGAAGCGGCCGTCTCTTCGATATGCGTACCGAACAGAATCGGCTTCGCTTCGAGCATGGTGGTGGCTATGTCCAGGCTGATGCAGTCATCAATGATGGTACTTGGCACCATGTGGCGGTGACGATTCAGGCGAATGCTACGATTTCCTATCCTGAAGTCACGCTCTGGGTAGACGGCATGGATAATACGCGTCCAAGCACGGATCCGGATCCGTTTAATTTGATAGCAGGTGAGGATGGTCGGATTGGCAGTCGTTCCGCCAATGACGACCGATTCTTTGTCGGCCAGATTGACGAGGTCCGCATTTATGACAGGGCTTTGTCTGCCGGGGAGATGGCATGGCTGGCCGGACGCACCGTACCGTTTGATCAATAGCGCTTCCAGAAAATCATGGCCTGATAAGCGGATGGGCGTGCATCGAGGTCGCGTTTGCACGAGAAGGTCCTTTTGTCGGACAATGGGGCGCTCCATATGTAAAGGGCAGTGACTTCTCAGGTGGTGATACCCGCAGCGGCCCGTCTGGATCGTAGATGCATGTTTGCCATATACGTAAGAACGGCGGTCTCTGGACTTACTGTTCGTCCCCCTCCTGATTTCGGAAACAGAAAGGAGTGCTCATGGGAAAGACTTCGCAAACGCTCACGATGGAGTGGTCCAGGCCCATCCAGAATCAAGTTCAAGGCCATTCATGAGGTGTGTCGCGGTCGTCTAAGGGGCAATCCACGCACGCTTGGATCCTAACCTGCGATATCAAGAGTGTTACGCTACAACGTAAAGATACTATGAAGTGCAAAATAGAGATGGATCGAACACGGAGAGCATTCCTCCAGGGAAGCCTGGCTGCCATGGGAGTCGTATCACTTGGCGGAGCTGTGGTTTCAAACACTTTGGATGAACCGCAAGAAGGACATTCCGACATTCACGAGACGATTCTGAATTACCGTAAGGTAATCAAGAGTCAACACCTTGAGACCTACCGAGCGGCTGCATCTATAGTGCGCTGGCATATGATCGAAGCGGATCCATACCGCCCCCTGTATCATTTCACCGGCGTCGAGAGTTGGATCAATGATCCGAATGGCCCCATTTACCATGAGGACAAGTACCATCTCTTCTACCAGTTCGATCCGCAGGTGTCGGATGGTAAAGGCGGCTGGAAGCGCAGCAAGCGGTGTTGGGGCCATGCCGTCAGCAACGACCTGGTACACTGGGTCGACTGGCCGGTGGCTCTGTGGCCGGATACGCCTTACGATTATGGCGGTGTCTACTCTGGAAACACGTTTATCCATTCAGGGAAGATTTATGGTCTCTACACGGGCAACGTGAGCGGACATAGAAAGACCTATGGCATATTGACGTGGAGCGAGGATGGCGGTTTGACATTCAAGAAGAGGATGGTAATGCATGACAACCAGCGCCCCAACAAGGACTCTCCCGTGCACTGGGACGCTCAGGTATGGAAAGAAGGCGATACCTGGTGCCAACTCATCGGAGGGACGACGGAGAGGCGGGAGCAAGGTGCCGCATGGCTCTGGAAGTCGAGGGACCTAAACAACTGGAAGCTCCAAAGAAACATCGCACCGTCCGTCAAACACAGCAACTATTGGGAACTGCCGTATCTCGTGCCGGTCGATGGGCGGCACGCCCTGATGGTTGGGGCCGGCAATCCGTACTGGATCGGCACATATGATGTGGAAACCATGGAGTTCTTGCCGGAAACACGGCTGCGCGAGGTGGATACCGGCCACTATTACTCATTCAATCCGCACATGGTGGACGACAAAGGGCCAAACGGATCCCAACGACGTCTCATGCTTGGCTGGGCGACGATCGGCAGACCTCCGGCAGTTGACGGTGTCCCGTATTGGGAGTCAGCGCATTCGATTCCGCGGGTGATCTTCATTAAGCAGGACCGGCTCTGGCAGGAGCCGATTCCGGAATTGCAGTGCTTGCGCTGGGACAGGAAAGAGATCCAGGCACAGGTTCTTCCAGCCAACAAGCCTGTGCCGTTGCGGGCATTCCGCGGAGATGCCCTGGAAATCATCGCTAGCTTTGACCGGGGCGACGCCAAACGCTGTGGATTGATTGTCCGGGCAGATAAAGAAGGAAATGGCGCTCAAGTCTGGGCGGACGCGGACGGCAATATCGGCATTAACGATATTAAGAACCAAGTCTTTCACAAGCCACGCGAAGAGGTGGCGTTAAGAGTCTTTGTAGACCGTGGCGTTCTTGAAGTCTATTGCAACGGCGGAGCTGTTACCCATAAATGCTTCGCTGGCTCTGATTGTGCTGAAGTCTTTGCTTTTGGTGAAGGCGGGAATTGCACACTGATGAGCCTTGAGGGATGGAAAATGAAATCAATGTGGGAACAGGCGCATTCGGGGTGAGGTGGTTGCTCGCGTGAGAGAGACGCCATGAAATCGATGCGAATCGTCGCAATGATAGTCGTTTGCTGCTGGCTGTTTCTGCAAACGCAGATCGCACAGTCGGTCACGCCCACGGATGGGCGACCGATTGTGGCAACGCACGACACGACAGCCAACCCTTTTCTTCTGCCGCATGACGGCATTCCGTTCGGCGATCCGTTTCCAGTGTGCTGGGACGGAGTATGGCACATATACTCGTTGAGCTGCGATCTGAGGTGCGTTTACCATCTCACAAGCGCGGATCTGGTCAGGTGGAAGGAACATGAACCGGCTATGATGGGCCAGGGGATCGCGACCGGCACGGTCGTGCGGCATGAGGACAAGTTCTACATGTTCTATACTGATGCAGGCCCTCAGACGATTCGCTTGGTTATCAGCGACAATCCGTGGCACTTTGATTTCGCCAAGAGTAAGCTTGTGGCAAAGGCTGACAACAGTGTCTATCGCCTCAACCACAACAAATTTCGTGACTGCTATGTGTTCTACAATGAGGACGAGGGCTTTTGGTGGATGCTCATCGAGGGTACCAGTGATGAGTGCGTCGCGGTCGGACTCTTCAAATCCAGTGACTTGGTGAACTGGGAGCAGCAAGATCCGATCTTCAAAGATGGGTTGCGAGAGCATGCTAGTTGTCCGCAGTTACTCCTTCACGAAGGAAGATGGTACCTTACCTTGCTTGATTACCCTACATGGTATTACTTTGCCTACAGCCCTTACGGTCCGTGGCGACTGGGCGGCTATTATCACACGAAACGGCTGACGGCCGCATCGCGATGGGCGACCGACTGCCGACGAAAGCTCGGCTGGGGGTTTTTCACCCAGCACCCCACGCCAGAACGAGAGAGTCGGGGATACGGTGGCCCCTTGGGTGTGGGTCGGGAGATGGTGTTGGATCAGGATGGACGGATTGGCGTTCGGCCTTTGCCCGAGCTTGTCGCTGCGATTCGAGAGCCCCACGGGAATGCCAGTCTTTTCCTTTATGCCAGGGAACTCTCGGGGAAATGGGCGATTGATGCCGGAAAACAGGAGTTTCGGTGCGAAGGAGAGAACGGTGGCGTACTGCTCTTGGAACTCCCCGAACGGAACCCCAACTTTTATTTCGAAGCGGCAATCGAACTGTCGGAGCCCGAGACGAGCGTCGCCGTCGTGGTGCGCAGTTCGAAGACGCATGACCAAGGTTATCGAGTAATGATGGAACCGGTTGAGAAGCGAATTGCAATTTGCCAGTTTGCGTTTAACGGCGAGGTCTTTGACGAACGGGATCACGTATTTCCAGGCGGCAAGGTCGTCTGCCTGAAGGTGTTTGTCTGTGATGGCCAAATAGAAGCGTTCTTTGATGACTGGAGCAGCTTAAGCACACGAGTCGAGAACCACTCAGAGAGCAGGCTGGCTATCGAGGTGGCCAATGGACGTGCAACGATCAGCAGGCCATTCCTCCATTATTTCAGATTCTGCCCAAGCAACGAAGCAACAAATTGAACGTGGACAAGGGGTAGGAAGAGTGGATATAGCCACAGCCAGCACTTGCATGGTCTCGCCATTACTGATTGGTTGCAGCCTGCAGGAAATATAAAGGGTGCGGAATGTATTGGACGCCGAGGTCACCTGATTGTCATCTGATCCGGGCAGAAGGATCAGGCGATGTGTCGGAACGTCGGAAGAACGTGAGGATTCTGACAAGACGAGAATTCATCGGGATCGTGGGGCTCGGCGTTACTGGCTTGGCGACGTCCATGAAACTCTGTGGACAGGAGGGAAACGGTGCCGAGGAGAAGCTCAACGTGATGCTAATCATGACAGATGATCAGGGATATGGGGATCTGTCCTGTCATGGTAATCCGATCCTCAAGACCCCAAACCTCGATCAATTGCACTCCTGCGGTACGCGTTTCACGGACTTTCATGTCACGCCGATGTGCACGCTGACGCGCGGACAGCTTTTGATGGGGCGCGATGCCCTCGACAACGGGGCGACCTTCGTTAACCATCGCTCCATGATGCGTCACGGTCTGACGACCATAGCGGACATCTTTCGGATCAACGGGTACCGTACCGGCCTGTTCGGCAAATGGCATCTTGGTGACGACTATCCGCATTATCCGCTCGACCGTAGCTTCGAAACGGTAATCCTTCACGGCGCCTGGGGTATCGCGTCTATCGCCGATTACTTCGGCAACGACTACTTCAATGACACGTATCGAAGCAATGGCCGGTATCGAGAGTACGAGGGCTATTGCACCGACATCTGGTTCGACGAGGCGATGCACTGGATGAAGGATCGACAGAGAGCGGGCGAACGGTTCTTCTGCTATGTCTCCACCAATGCACCGCATGAACCACATTGGGTCGGCGAGCGATACGCTGAACCGTACAAAGGCAGAGGGCCGGTGAACTTCTTCGGTTTGATCGCCAATCTTGGTGAGAATATGGGTTGGCTGATGCGTTTTCTGGAAGCGCAGGGCCTGGTTTCTGACACCGTTCTTCGCCTGAACGTCGGTGATTGTCAGGTTCACACGATGTTCTCTGATGTGCATGGTAAGGAATTATACAACGCCTACTACACTGAGGTTGAACGGTTGCAGACTTGAGTACCTGCCCGAGGATGAGGCGGGCCAAGCGACCCGCAGGCAGACGGTGGGAATCAGGAATATCAACCGGATGAGATTAGTCAGGAGTGCCAGCAGTGCCTAGAAAAGTGTTGTTGCGCAGTTCGATCGTGGCCGCGTTGGGGGGGCTTCTATTCGGGTTTGATACAGCCGTTATCTCCGGTGCGGAGGAGGCGTTACGAACCGTCTATGACTTGAGTGATTTCTGGTATGGTTTCACGGTTGCCAGCGCCCTGATTGGAACGATCGTCGGCTCTATTAGCGTCGGCAAGCCTTCAGATTGGTTCGGCCGCAAGAAAACGCTGATCGTCATCGCGGTTTTCTACTTCATCTCGGCTATAGGCAGCGCCCTGGCATGGAACTGGTTTGCATTTCTGGGATTTCGTTTTCTCGGCGGGCTCGCAGTGGGCGGCGCCACGGTAGTTTCCCCTACTTACATTGCAGAGATTTCACCGGCACGCCTTCGTGGCAGGCTTGTCGCGGTGACGCAGTTCAACATTGTGTTCGGAATCCTCCTGGCGTTCCTTTCAAATTATGTGATCACCCTGTTTCAACTCGGTTCGGTTGAATGGCGATGGATGTTCGGCGTGGAGGCCCTGCCTGCCGCCGCCTTCTTCGTCTTGCTGTTCGCCAATCCCAACAGTCCCAGGTGGTTGGTAGCCCGCAGGAGAGTTGAAGAGGCCAAGGCAGTGCTGACGTGCCTGGGAACGGACACAGATGATGTCGATCAGGAGGTAATGGCGATTCAACGGTCGCTCGATCTGGAGCACCGTGGACTGCGGGAGCCCTTCTTCTGCAGGAAATACACGAAACCGATCATGCTCGCCGTTCTGATTGCTATGTTCAATCAGCTTTCCGGAATCAATGCCATTCTCTACTATGCCCCGGGAATTTTCCGAATGGCCGGTGCGGCCGCTGAGAGTGCGATGCTTCAGTCCGTGGTTATCGGGTTTACGAATCTGGTCTTTACGATGGCGGCGCTGGTTGTTATCGATCATTTCGGTCGCAGACGCCTCATGCTGGTCGGCTCGATCGGTTATATCATAAGTCTTTTGGCAGCTTCCATCGCGTTCTTCAAGTATGGTGAAAACTTCCCGCCTGTTGGCGGCAAGGTTGTGTTGCTAGCGCTGATTGTGTTCATAGCATCGCATGCCTTTGGGCAGGGGGCTGTAATCTGGGTGTTCATCAGTGAGATTTTCCCCAATCGTGTGCGCGCACGTGGTCAAGCATTGGGATCGTTCACGCATTGGTTCATGGCGGCCGGCGTCTCTTGGACATTCAAGCCTATCGCGGGTGCCTTGGGCGGTGGTCCCGTCTTTGCGATCTACGGGAGTATGATGGTGCTGCAGTTGTTGTGGGTGGCCTTTATCATGCCGGAGACGAAGGGGGTGCCTCTGGAGGAAATCCAGCGGGAACTCGGGATAGAATGACGAAACAGATCATGAGTCCTAAAGAGCAGCTATGAAACGGTGCAGAATATGGATGCTCGTACTGTGGGCCGGTACTCGTCGGTTCCCTTACGGTAGCGAGGCAGCACAACGACAGATTGTGCTCCAAGAAGGGTACCTTGTGATACCTACTCAGAACGGTTTGGATCCGTGTCCAATAATCGTATCACCTGATGGTGAACCGCTCAGCCTGAGGGTATTTGTGGATAAGAGCGTCCGTGAGGTCTTTGTCAATGCGAAGCAATGCCTGGCTGCGCGTGTCTATCCCGGACGAGAAGATAGCGTAGGTCTTTCGTTACAGTCCCAAGGTCGCGACGCCATGCTGCGGTCGATGGATGCCTGGCAGATGAGGAGTATCTACGCGTGAGCTTGGCCGAGAGATCAGTATCCTGTATACGTAATAACATCGAGTGACATTCTGAGGAAACGGAGAACTTGAAATGGAGCATCGCAGAATAAGCCGCAATGCAATGTATCTGCTCTATGCTGGGTTTGTGTCCGTATGCGTTAGTGCATCCGCCCACACCGTTCATAGTGCAGACATCCTGATCGCTGACTTCGAGGAAGAGGACTACGGTCAATGGCGGGCCACCGGCGAGGCGTTCGGTCCCGGCCCTGCTCGGGGAACCCTGCCTGATCAGATGGCGGTTAGCGGCTACGAAGGCAGGAGTTTGGTGAATTCCTTCTACGGGGGGGATCGCTCAATGGGTACCCTGACGTCCCCCGAATTCGGTATCGAACGAAATTACATCAACTTCCTGGTCGGAGGCGGGCAATACCCGGGCAAGACGTGCGTCAATCTCATTGTTGATGGTCGGGTGGTGCGAACCGCGACCGGTCCCAATGACGAACCTGGTGGTTCGGAGGTGCTCGATTGGTACTACTGGGACGTTCGCGAGTTTCGTGGCCAGCCAGCCCGTGTCCAGATCGTCGATGAACGCACCGGCGGCTGGGGACACATCAACGTCGATCACATTTACCAGAGTGATGAGAAAGTCACCGTCGAATTGGAGCGCACGCGACAGATTGCAGTGGATCGCCCGTACCTGTTGATACCCGTCGATCCGGACTATGCAGCGAAGACGCTGGGAATAACTGCCGACGGACTGGAATTCAGCCGGACAAGCATCAATCTGACTCCTGAGGAACCCCGACACTGGGTAGGTATGGACATAGCCCATCTGCAGGGCAAAGTCATCACCCTACGGATTGAGCGGCCCGGTCGGTCCTCCAAAGGTATGGAGCGAATCACATTGGCTACTCAGCTGAGTGACGACGTTGAGGTCGTGCTCAACAAAACCCGTTCTCTGACGATTCGACAGCGATACCTAAACTTCCCAGTCAAAAACGGCGCGCCCCAACGGCTGGTTCACTTTCTGATCGATGGCAAACTCCGCCGCGAATTCACGATGGAAATCGCTGATGCGGAACCGGATTTCTGGGTGTATCTTGACGTCTCCGAGTTCAAGGGCCAGACCGCTCAGTTGCGTGTCGACCAAGCCCCGCGCGCGGAAGGTGGCTTCGATCGGGTATTCCAGGACGATGTGTTCCCGGGCGAGGATCGACTCTACCAAGAGCAACTCCGGCCACAATTCCACTTCACTTCCAAGCGTGGCTGGAACAACGACACGAATGGCATGATGTACCACGATGGCGAATACCACCTCTTTTGGCAGCATAATCCGTACGGCTGGAACTGGGGCAATATGACATGGGGGCATGCCGTCAGCCCTGATCTGGTTCATTGGACGGAATTGGGAGACGCCGTGCACCCCGACGAGATGGGGACCATCTTCTCCGGTTCAGGTGTGGTGGACGAACGGAATAGCGCCGGATTCCAGACGGGCAAGGAGAACGTGCTTGTCTGCGTATACACGTCTGCCGGTGGCACCAACCCTTGGTCGCAGGGCCAGCCGTTTACCCAGTCCATTTCCTATAGCAATGACCGAGGGCGAACGTGGACGAAATACGCGAACAATCCAGTGGTCGATCATATCAAAGGCGGCAATCGCGATCCCAAGGCGATCTGGTATGAGCCGGGAGGACATTGGGTAATGGTCCTGTATCTCGACAGCCAGGACATGGGATTCTTCACTTCCTCGGACCTGAAACAGTGGCAACTCCAAAGCAAACTGAAGTGTTTCCACGAATGCCCCGAGTTATTTGAACTGCCTGTCGATGGCGACGCCAGCAACACGCGCTGGGTTCTTTATGGTGGTTCTGGTGATTATCTGCTCGGAAGCTTCGATGGCAAAACCTTTCAACCTGACGGTGGTCCCATCAAGTACCAGTATGGCAACTGCTTTTATGCCTCGCAAACATTCAACAACATTCCCCCGTCGGATGGACGCCGTATCCAGATGGCTTGGGGGCAGGTCGCCATGCCGGGCATGCCTTTCAATCAGATGATCCTCTTTCCAGTCAATCTAACACTGCGAACTACCGACATAGGTTTGCGGATGCATGCCGAGCCGGTTCGCGAGATCGCGAAGTTGCATCGAAACCGGCGGACGTGGCAGAATCGAGTGCTTCGTTCGGAACGGAACCTCGAAGTGGATACTGACGCGGAACTACTGCATATTAAGGCAGATCTCGATGTGCGGGATTGCCAGAGCTGTGGAGTTACTCTCAGAGGTATTCCAATTGTCTACAACGCAGTGACGCAGGAACTGACTTGCCAGGGCAAGGCAGCATCATTAAAGCCTATCGGGGGAAGAATCTATCTTGAGTTGATTGTGGATCGGACCTCTATTGAGATCTTCGCCAATCACGGCCGTGTCTACATGCCCATAGGCGTGCACTTAGTGGACAGGGCTAGATTGCTGGAGGTGTTTGCGACGGGAGGTCATGCACAAATCGAGTCGCTGACTGTATACGATCTGGAATCGATCTGGCCCTGATGCTTGTTCGAGGACCTGTGGCGTGAAGGTGGAACCTATCCTGAACAAGGTTTGTAAGAAGGAGAAATCTGAGAAGTGAGTATTCGACTCCCAGGAGCCCCTAAACGCGGCATTGGAGAGACACGGTTGCCATCTATTTGTCGCCGTGCCGAGTGACTACTCCCAGAAGATGTGCGAAAGATTCTTTACACCACCTTGTATGGCTGGGGCACTGTGTCGGCGACTCTTTCCACATTTCCATGTGTTGGGGGGAGGCGTAAGCCGACAGCGTGCCATCCTGACATTCAGCATTAGGCTACATCTATACGTCAGTCGCGCCGGGAGCACGAGGTGGGAGGGCATTTCTCATTGCGCGGTCGCCTTGCTTTCAGTCAATACCCAAGTGCAGAGTGTTGATGCTGAGGAGTTCTTGGTATGATCATGTTGAAAAGGACAGCACCCACTGTTGAACGTGGTGGACTTCTTACGCCTCAGAGCCGCATCGCCCTTGTGTTTGCTACGGCAATGCTGGTGGGACGGAATGTCAGCATGTTGGCCTCCGAGTCCGGGAGGCTGGACAGGATACCACGCGAGGCGGCAGCCTACCAAGAGCCACATCGTCCACAGTTTCACTTCACCGCACCGCGGAACTGGATCAATGATCCACACGGACTGATCTACTACGACGGAGAGTACCACCTTTTCTACCAATATAATCCCGCCAGCCGGAATGCGCACTGGGAAACGAAGGGGCTCAGCGCGTATTGGGGGCATGCGGTCAGCATGGATCTTGTCCATTGGGAGCACTTGCCGGTCACATCGATTCGCTCGGGCTCGGGCAGCGGCATTGTCGACTACGGCAACAAGGCAGGTTTTGGCGAGGCAGGTGAGGATGTCTTCGTTATCTTCTGGGCTGGCAGTCTGTCATACAGTCGTGATCGGGGCCGAACGTGGACGCACTGGGAGGGCAATCCATTCCTGCCCAAGCATGCTGATCCTTATGTCTTCTGGCACGACCCAACACGGCAATGGGTGCTGATTTCGTTCGTTTGGCCTGATGATCCTGACACGTTTTTGTTCTATCGTTCGCGGGATCTGCGTCACTGGACGCGCACGAGCGTGTACAACGGCAAACTACATGAGTGTCCCTCGATGTTTGAATTGCAGCCGCAAGGGGAAGACGAACGGAAGTGGGTCTTCCACTCGGGCAATGGCCAGTATGTGATCGGTCATTTTGATGGCGAATGTGTTCGCGAGGATGAGCAGGGAGGGGAGGGTCGGCTGGACTGGGGCAACTTTTATGCCTCCCAGTGTTGGCACGGCAGTCCCCCGGACGACGATCGGGTCGTCCATATTGCATGGATGCAGTGGGGAGGTTTCCCGGCGGACTTGCCGTGCAATCAACAACTGACGTTCCCCTGTGAGTTGACGCTACGTCGCCTGCCCGAGGGACTTCGCGTTTGCCGGCAGCCGGTTCGCGAGATTGCGCGGCTTTATGATCGTGTACTCGTCGCCCGTGATCACGTGCCACTCGAGCCGGGCGATAACTTGCTCACGGACGTGGCGGCGGAACTATTGGATGTTGACCTTGTGACGGACCTTCGGGAAGCAGAGATGCTGGATCTAACCGTACACGGCGAGCGGATCCGGTACGACCGGCACGCGCAGCGATTGCACTGTGGTGACAAATCGGCGCCGCTGGAGCTTGCATCAGGATACCTGCGCCTGCGTGTGCTGGTCGACCGCGTATCGATTGAAGTCTTCGCCGACCATGGCCAAGTCGCAATATCGCATGGCTTCATTCCCCAACCGGAGGACCAGAGTGTTAACCTGGACGTACACGGCGGACGCGCGCATGTCAGAACAATCCGTGTGCGGTCATTGCGGCCTGCGTGGCGCGAGTGAGAAAGCGGTACTTGTCAAGTCGGATGAGACGGTTCCTTTTCGGAATTAAGTTTTAATTGATTGGTAACCGTCCGACCAAATACAGGTCGTGTTGTTTTGGCTGTAGCTTATCATGGTGGCCGCGGAGGCGATCATGCGGGGATGGCGGGACGCCACTGGCGGGGAAGCAATTCTCCGATACGTTGTGAAGGGCGGAGCAAAAGTGCAGCGCCTGGCGGGGTGGCGCAAAACTGTGACACTTCCAAGGATTTTCTGCGAAGATACGTGGTTTTTCACGGCAGCGGATGCTGTGAAGGCCCATGGGTTTTCAGCAGAAAGGAAAGGAAGTGTACATGGACATGGACCAATGGCTTACGATTCGCCGCCGCGTCCTGCGGGAAGGCGTCAGCAAACGCCAGATCCTGCGGGAGACCGGGATGCACTGGGGGACGCTCAAGAAGATCCTCCGCCACCCCAGCCCGCCGGGATACCGGCGGAACCAATCGGTCAAGAGGCCCAAGATCGATCTTTACCGCAATCGAATCGCAGAGATCCTGCAGAGCGACAAACAGGTTCATCTCAAGCAGCGTCACACGGCCAAGCGGATCTGGGAGCGTCTTCAGGAAGAGGGATTCGCCGGTGGTTACACCATCGTCAAGGATGCGGTTCGGGAACTGAGGCGGACCAGTCAGGAAGTGTATATGCCGCTGACGCATCCGCCCGGCGAAGCGCAGGTAGATTTCGGCCACGCGCTGGTGAAGATGAACGGGGTTCTGCGGAAGATCTGTTTCTTCGTCATGGCGTTGCCCTATTCGGACGCGTTCTTTGTGCGGGCTTACGAACGGTGACCTGCCCCCGGCCCCCGCAGATACCCCCATCGAAGCAGTTGGCCGAAACCAGCAGGCCAACTCCAAGAGCTCGAACTGCTTCAAGACACGACAGCTTAATCAACAGCCCCGCTGACCGCGCTGATTATTTCAGACGCCTTGCAATAGAGGCCCTGATCTATTATTGTTGATGCTGTCGTGTGCGGGAGTATTGCATATGACCTTAAGCGGCAATTCCCGGTTGAGTGTTGTTCACGTGGCAGGCAGGCATCTTTCATGGCTTGGTTCCCGTCGGAATCCGGATTATCCGAAATACATAAAGGCAATCCTATGATTTTCAATCGCAAGATGGTCTTTACACTTCTGATCATGGCAATCTATGGGTCGGTCGTTTCGGTGGTTGCTGGAGGCTTCAGTGGGCACAGCGGCAAGGTCACCATGTTAATGCTGCTGCCGGCCGGCAGCGCGACTTCTCACGATGAGAGTGTCACTTACGAAGCCTTCGGCGCAATTGGCGACGGTGTCCACGATGATCTGCCGGCGATCTGCAAAGCACATGAATATGCCAATGCACGCGGATTACGCGTTAAGACAAGGCCGGACGCGACATACCATCTCGGCAAAAAAGCGCTGACCGCGATCATCGCCACCGATACCGACTGGGGCACCTCGCGTTTTGTTATTGACGATACAGAAGTTGAGAATCACAGGAGATCTTTGTTCGAAGTGCGTTCGCTGCTTGGGCGCGAAGAGATGAAGATCGAGCGTTTGGCACGGGACCAGAAGCAACTGAATGTGCGGCCGCAGCATGACTGTTACGTCCAGGTGATGAACAACAAGATCAAACGCTATATCCGGCGCGGCCTCAACCAGAACACGGGGACATCCCAACGCGACTGTTTCATCCTTCGTCGAGACGGCTCTATAGAGGGCGACATCGACTGGAACTACGACACGATCGATCGCGTGGAGGCCCATCCGATCGATGAAAAGCGGCTTGTTCTGCGCGGCGGCATTTTGACGACCATTGCGAATAGGATGAAGCAGGAGGTTGGCTACAACTACTGGGCGAGGAATATCAGGGTGACCCGTTCAAATACGGAAGTGGACGGCCTGACTCACTACGTCGTCGGGGAGACCGAAGTGGGCCACCCCTATTCGGGCTTTATCAGTGTCAGCAACTGCGCCAACGTAACGCTGCGCAACTGCTTCGCTACCGCCCACAAAACCTACAAGACCATCGGAGCGGCGGGCAAGCCGGTGAGCATGGGATCATACGACTATAGCGCCAACAGTATCGTGAATTTCACCATGATCGGTTGTCGCATGGAGAACATCAATGATCGCACGCTGTGGGGCGTCATCGGCACAAACTTCTGCAAGAACATCGTGCTGGAAGACTGCACGCTCTCCAGGATGGATACGCATATGGGGGTCTCCGGCGTCTATACGATCCGCCGCTGCACCCTGGGCTATATGGGCCTCAACGCCATCGGCCGCGGCCTGCTGACCGTCGAGGATTCCACCTTGTACGGCAGCTCCCTGATCAATTTTCGCAGCGATTATGGCAGCACCTGGGAGGGCGATGTCGTGGTCCGCAACTGCCGCTGGATCCCCAACAGCGGAGGCAGCAGCAGACTGCAGATAATATACACAAGCAACGACGGCATGCACAATTTTGGCTATCCCTGCTTCATGCCACGCCAAATCACCATCGACGGACTCTTCGTTGATGATTCGAATCACCCGAAAGACTACCACGGCCTGTACTTCTTCAGCGACCCCGACGGTGGCAAGGACTTCAAACAGGCAGAACGGCCCTTCCCGTACCAGCCGTGTCGGACGCTGCGTGTCCACGGGCTCACCACCGCCAGCGGGAAGACACCGCGCATTTCCTCGAGTGCCCACATTGAGAAAAGTGTTGTCTTTATTGGGGAGCAATAAAACAGGCGTAGAGTGCAAATGATCATCCGGGCTTGAGACGAGTTGCTAATTGGAGCATAGTGTATTGAACACAGGGTTGGTGTAGTCGTATGAACTGCTATGACGATATGCGACGGCAGAAGACTTTCTCCACAAGCCCAGCACGAACTGCGACGTCGAGTGGTTCACGCCATTCTCGAACAGGGGATGGCTCAGACCCAGGCCAGCCGCCTGTTCGGTGTGGGACGGACGTCGATTTACTATTGGCTCAAGGCGCATCGAGAAGGAGGCGACGCGGCACTGACCGCGCACAAACGTGGCCCCAAACGCCAATCTCGCTTGGCGGGTCATCAAGCGGCTACGGTGGTGCGTCTGATCAGCGAGCGCTGTCCCGACCAATTGAGACTGCCGTTTGCCCTGTGGACCCGAGATGCCGTTCGACAGTTGATCAAGAAACGGTTTGGCGTCTCTGTTTCGGTCTGGACGGTGGGCCGCTATCTGAAACGATGGGGCTTCACACCCCAGAAACCGCTTCGTCGTGCCTACGAACAGAATCCAGAAGCGGTCAAACGCTGGCTGGAAAAAGACTACCCGGCCATTCGACGCCAAGCTCGTCAAGAACGGGCACAGATACACTGGGGCGATGAAATGGGAATGCGATCGGATCACCAGGCCGGACGCAGTTATGGTCTCAAAGGACACACACCGGTGGTGCCAGGTACCGGTCAGCGCTTTGGCTGCAACATGATCTCCGCCATTACCAACCGGGGTCGATTGGCCTTTATGGTATTTACCGAGCGATTCACGGCACCGGTGATGATCCATTTTCTGCGTCGGCTGATTAAGCAGAACCCCCAGAAGGTGTTTTTGATCGTCGATGGTCATCCGGTGCATCGTTCGCGACAGGTCAAACGTTGGCTTGAGGCCCATAAGAAAAGTATCAGCATGTTCCACTTGCCGGGCCATAGTCCGCCGTTGAATCCGGACGAATGCCTCAACCAGGATGTCAAGACCAATGCGGTCGGTCGACAGCGGCCCACAGACCGACCGGAAATGATGCAGCAGGTTCGATCGTATTTGCGAAGCGCTCAACGTCGTCCTCAGCTTGTCAGAAACTACTTCCAGCAGAAGGATGTGCGTTATGCAGCAACATGAAAGTGTTCAATAAATGCTGCTCCTCGTAGTAACTCGAAGAGTAGGCACTCGACTCCCCATCAAAAATCCGGCGATAGGGGGGCAAAACGACTCATGATAGGATGTCACTTGACGTGCAACTAAAATGCAACTAAACTTGTGCGCATCATGATCATCATGATCAACATGACGATTTGAAATTGTGTCCCTAAAGTGTTGTCGTTTCTATAAGTTATGGAAAGAACGGGACTTCGGGAAAGGCGGCTCGTTTGGCCCATAACCCGGAGGTCGGAGGTTCGAATCCTCCCCCCGCTATTGCGCAAGTCGCACAGGGACAGACAGTTATGTCTGTCCCTTTTCTTTGCGCAGCGGGGACTGTAGCAAAAATGTCGTAGGGTGCATAAGTTCGTCAGGCCGTAAGCCGAGTGGTTTCGGCCTGTTAGCTCTGAAACCGGGACGAGAGATGGGGCGGTGAGAGCGAGAGGAGCAGGGGGGCTGCGTTGAAAGTGATTCCTGTTGGGTAGATCTGATGCAGACTATGGGTAGTGTAAAGGATGTTTCGCACATTTTCTGGGAGTAGTCACTCGGGTCAAGGGATCGAGGTCCACCTTCCGGTTCCTGGCCCCCTTAAGGGGGCCGCACGTTATCGGATGCTCATGCGCTGACGAGCACCGCCTCCTGGCGTTCCTGCTGGAGCTCCTTCAATCGGTCCATGTTCAGATATCGCCGCGTGCCCCACTTCGTGCCCGCGATGTACCTCAGTCGCGCCGCGGCCAGCATCAAAGCACTGCGGCCGTCCGGGAAGCAGCCCACCACCCGGCTGCGTCGCCGAATTTCGCGCATGATCCGTTCCAGCGGATTGTTCGTGCGGATCTGCCGGTGATGCCGGTCGGGGAACGCGTAGTACGTCAGCGTCTCGCCGATCCCCTCGCGTACCAGCTCGGCCGCCGCAGGCAGCTTCATTGTCTCCAGCTTGGTGGCCACCGCGTCGGCCTTCTCCTGGGCGGCCTGCCGATCTTCCTGGGCGTGGATCGCCTTGAGCATTGCCGCGACCTGCTTGACCTTGCCCTTGGGCACCACCGAGAAGACGTTGCGATAGAAGTGGAC
>Ga0209612_1000884_pt1 | contig 27233 bp, 20 predicted proteins | sample BioC12SIPDNA_FD_185746 | JGI IMG/M metagenome (GOLD analysis project Ga0209612, IMG submission 185746) | Anaerobic biogas reactor microbial communites from Washington, USA - Biogas_R1_B C12 SIP DNA (SPAdes) (version 2) | ecosystem: Engineered > Bioreactor > Anaerobic > Unclassified | place...
AGCGCTTCGTCGGGGGCCGTCCGCAACCCCCGGCCCTTCCGACTGCAGCCTGGATCAACCAACCGAAGGAGGCCGTTGCTCCCTAATTATCCAATCCTGACCGTCTCACTCGGCTTGACAGGTTCCGTCCTCGCACACATAGAGGCATTGGAGCGGTCCTGGCCCGTCCGCTTCGAGGGCGCAATGCTCCGGACGGACGACGGAGAGACGTTTGTCCGCGTGAGTGGCCCGGCCGATGCTCCCCCCATAGTGCTGCTGCCGGGTGGACAGTCGAGCTCTCTCATCTGGCGTCGGCTGATCGAGCCTCTGTCGGCACGCTTCCGTACATATGCAGTCGACGCAATCTACGATGTGGGCCGTAGTGTGCCTTCCCGCCCCATGCAGGACATTGGTTCCCTCAGGTCGTGGCTCGATGATCTGCTTGACGGACTTGGGCTCACTGGCACGGTCACTATGGCGGGCCAGTCTTACGGTTGCTACGCCTCGGCCGAGTACGTGCTCCATGCGCCTAACCGAATTCACAAACTGGTCTGGATCGCGCCCGTTATGATCGGTGCCCCTCTCTCGCGGGAATTCGTCAATCGTCTGAAGCCTGCGGCCGACGGCAGACGTGAGTCACTAGCTGAGTACTGCCGCTGGGTCATGCCCAGCATGGCCGCTAGGTTCCCCGAGGAGTTCGAGCGACGTGTCGATGAATTACTCCTGATCCGCGAAACCTATGGCCTGATGATCCCGCCGGTGCGCGCGGCGGTGATGTCTGACGAGGACATTCAGAGCATCCAGGCGCCTACGCTCTACATACTCGGTGACTCTGATGGGGCAACCGCCGACCCCTGGGCTGCAATCGAACGCATCGAATCGCTCATGCCCCACGTCCAGACGCTGCTCGTCCCGGGCGCGGCGCACGATGTCGTGGTCGCAGCGACCGATCTGGTGACAGAACGCGTTATGGACTTCCTGCTGACCTAAGTCCTCTCGGGCCACCGGCTTTTCATCCCCACACGCTGGCGCGCGCAAAGGCTGTCTCCACTGAGCCGCTTTGCGTTGTTTTCTCCGTCTAGTCTCCTTGAGCGCCGGCGATTTTGCCACCGACTTGCCACCGAACTTGTCCCACAGAAGCGAAAACCCGGCCTCACGGGCCGGGTTCCAACATGCCGTTCTTGGCTTTTCTAAGCGGAGAGGGGGGGATTCGAACCCCCGGGACCGCTTGCGCGGCCCAACGGTTTTCGAATGGAGACCAGGCCCCCATTATCAGACCGCTATTCCTTCCCGAGTTGACGCAGACCTCTCATGGCCTCATTTCGCAGCCCGGCCGATGCTGCCCCCGGCGCCGGTAAGAAGGACGAACTTGTCGCGGAACATATCCATTGAGCCTCCGCTACGTTGCATGCCGGTTCTCGGTCTTGCTCAAGCTTCGCACAATCGAGCACCAAGGGAGCGAGATACTTGACACTCGAGGCTGCTGGCATGGACTACATATCGTGTAGACTCCAAAGTGTCCGCGCGTTGGCATCAAGGTGCTGCAGCAGACGACCTAGCGGGGTGAGAGCGTGCAGACTTCGACAGCTCAAGGTCCTTGGTGGGCCGCTGTCACTGTCTGGGCTGTTGTCAACGCCGTCAACTGCCTTCAGTCGGGCGGGTTCATCTCCAGGGTCCTGACCGGCGGTATGGCCATCAACCATGTGCTCGGATATGTGATGGTCGCCCTCGCCATACCTGCAGCGATCAGCATGGTTGCCTTCATCCGCGCTCAAAGCGGAGTGCTGCAGTGGATCGGCCCTGCCGTCTATCTTGCCTTCATCGCGCTCATGATCATCGTTGAGGACGTTCTGCACATCGAGTTTCGAGCCCCGGCACGCTACGGCATTCTGGTCCCGTATCTCCTGCTCTTCTTCGGAGCGATCCTGCTGATGGGCCTTCCGATGTTCCGGGCGAATCGTGGGCTCTGGCTGGCGACAGTCGTGACCACGGTCCTCCTGTTAGGTTCGATGGGGATGGCAATGCGCAAGGGAGTCGGATGAGTATCGCGTCAGGGACCACATCAATCTCGGGTCCTACCGCGGCGCTTGGTGGTGCCGATTCTGCCGCAGGACGACACAGCCGAGTTTGCCTCCGACTTGCCACCGAACTCGCTCAAGAGATGCGAGAACCCAGCCGCGTAGACCGGGTCGCGTCAAGCCGTTCTTGGCCTTCCCTCGTCTAGTGCCTGAAACGCTTCTGGATATCCTCCCAGACATACGTACTCAGAAACGAAGCGTCCATGTTTCCGAGCATGGTCAAGAACTTGGGCCAAGGGGCTGAGAAGCTCAACAGATTCGGCGTGACATGGGCCCTTGCGCTCGGATCCAGGAGGCCGATGACGGCCTTGGGATCCTCGGACCCAAGTTCCTTCATGGGAAAGGCGACGAGCATCTCGCAGCCAGAGCAGAACGGTGCGATGACGCCATGCGGGGTCATCGTGTCGTAGTTAGCCAGGCCGTGAAGCCCAGAGAGGACATCCGGTGTACAGAAGAAGAACACCACCTGCGGGTCGTCTCGCTCAGTCAGTGAGTCCCAGCGCTTGAAGACCAAGTACTCCCCGCCAGCTCTTTGCGGAGGGCTGTTCTCGAACATAGCCTTCACATGCTCAGGGCCCTTCTTGTATCTCTCGGCATTGATCATGAAATCGATCGTCCGCTCATCAGCCTCCGCGGGGATGAAACCCAGGAGGCCCTTCGACCCCCAACAGCCGAGGTTGTCCCGATTGAAAGCCCGCGCCTCGCCTCTTCGTACGGGGGCCAGCTGGCTGAAGATGCAGGTGAGCTCATGCTTGCCGGGCGTGGGAGCTTCGGGGAAGACCGCACCACTCAGGTCATCCGAATAGAAGCAGGCTATGGGGAGCTCGCTTCCCGGAAAGTACCGGCTCCATTTGTCGATGAAGTATGTCTTGACCGCCAGATCCATATGGTTCTCCTTGCGATGACCACCGACAGCCCACTCTAACAGACTGCAGGATCCTCGGCGAGGGCGGCGTGTCATCGAGTCCGTCTGTTACCCGTGAGTGCCGTTGCGTTTGCCGCCGACTTGCCACCGAACTCGCCCAAAAGACGCAAGAGCCCGGCCCCCTGGACCGGGCTCCGACACGCCGTTCTTGGCTCTCCTAAGCGGAGAGGGGGGGGATTCGCGCATCTTGCTCTGCAAGCTGCCGTCCTCGCTTCGCCGTCTGGCTCAACTCGGACCGCTCGCTGCTCGACAGTCCAAAGGGACTGTCGAGCTGACGCTCGCGCCCTCGCGGGTTCGGAATCCCCCCAGACCTTGCTGGTAGCCACGTTTTGGTTTCTTTCAGAAGACCGTACGGAGAGGGGGGGATTCGAACCCCCGGTACCGGCCAGCCGATGCTCCTCAAGTAAGCGGTCGCCGTCAATCTCCCATCAGTCTCCACGCGAGCATCCAGGTGCAGGCCATCGGCAGAGCCAGAGCCGCAAGGGAAGCCCAATACTTGCGTCGATAGAGAAGAACCGCGGCTATGACGAGAAAGATGGCGAAACCAACTAACTCCAGATTCGGAGTCCCATTGACGAGGAAGGGCGGAAAGTAGATCGCGAGTACACCACGGACCAGCCAGCCAAGGGCTCCGGCAGCAGTGGCTATCACGGTCGTCGCGACAACCAGAGTCACCACTACCAGCACAGCGGTAGACATAAAACGGACCGAGCGTTTCATGACGGTCAGTCGAGCTCGGCTCACACCGGGTACTCTCGCTGAGCAGCATTTGTCATCTCGCTCCTCTGCGGGCCATAGCCTCCAATAGCCATCCTACGCCCAAACTCGCAGACTACCTCGCAATTGCGTTGATGGCGGCCGTGTTCCTCCAGTGTCATCTCGTCCGTCTGCCACAGGTGAGTGTTGCCGAGTTTGCCACCGAGTTACCCCGAACTCGCCTCCAAGACGCGGAGACCCGGCCTCGGCGGCCGGGTCTCGACATGCCGTTCTTGGCTTTCTGAAGCGGAGAGGGGGGATTCGAACCCCCGGGACCGCTGGCAGGCTGCTGAAGAAGAACGTTGCGCCGTGAGAATTCGATGGGCACGTGCAAGAGAAGGACGCAAGGAGCGGGAATAGCAGCGCTACTTGCCCGACTGAGGACGTAGTATTGCGCCGTCCAGTGCGTTCTCGCGGCCGTGACTTCGTTCTTCAGCAGCCTCCTAGCGCGAACCGGATGCCCCTCAGACTACACTCCGTATGATCTCGGTGTGCTTGGGGATCCCGTTCTCTACGCGGGTCCATGTACCGTCTCTTAAGGCTTCATACTCGCGGAAGCAACAGGGAACACCCTGAGCCGCGAGAAGATCGGGCCGATCCATCATGTGGAAGTGCAGGTGAGGTGCGGTTGAGTTGCCGGAATGGCCGACATCGGCCAGGTGATGTCCTGGTTCGACTGCATCCCCCTTTGAGACCGTGATCGAGCCTGTACGTGCATGGGCAAGAAGCGTATAGCCTCCGCTCGTCTCGATGATGATGTGGTTCCCACCCAAACGGCGGAAGTCACCGAGACGCTTGGAGCTGAGGCTCAGGCCGTTCGTGAGAGCGCGAAGCAGATCCTTGATCGGCTGGAGTCTCTGCCGCTCTGGCCATCCGTCCTCGGCTTGAAGAACGACTCCGGCCACCGGGGAGTGGATCGGCTGTCCCCATCCGTAGCAGTCGTCGAGTCTGACGCGAGACAGCAGGTAGTGAAGGGTCGTCCCGGCATGGAAGGGCATTCCCTCGCTGTCTACCCGCACGAAATCGTAGGCGTAGCGCTGACCGAACCTATCGGTCCCGTGGCTAGGGACTCTTCGAGCTGGTGTGTTCGCGGCCATCCATTCCCCACGGAGGGGAAACTCAACGACGACCTGCTCCCGTGACTCGGACATTGTCTCTGATCCCTGCTCTTAGGTTCGGCCCCATTGTACCAGTGCCGCGTGTCAACGCCGGGTGATCCTGGACTCTTCATCGCGGTGCGCGGATACGCGACTGACTCTTGAGATCGACGATGGTGCCTGCGTGTCCGTCCCGGTCCGTCTGCTGCCGGCGAGTTCGTCACCAAACGGTCACCAAGACGGCCTCTAAAACGCGAAAACCTGGCCCTCAAGGACCGGGTTCCGGAGCAAGACACCCCTGCACATGAGCGGAGAGAGGGGGGTTCGCGCATCTTGCTCTGCAAGCTGCCGTCCTCGCTTCGCCGTCTGGCTCAGCTCGGACCGCTCGCTGCTCGACAGTCCAAAGGGACTGTCGAGCTGACGCTCGCGCCCTCGCGGGTTCGGAATCCCCCCCCGACCTTGCCGCGAGCCACTTCGTGGTTTTTTGAGGGAAACCCTACGGAGAGGGGGGGATTCGAACCCCCGGGACCTCAAAGAGGCCCAACGGTTTTCGAGACCGCCGCATTCAACCGCTCTGCCACCTCTCCCTGCGATGCGGCTCTGCCCAAGCCCCTCTTCGAATCGCGTCCAAATAAAGGTCTCGTGCAGCGCACTCAGGATTGTAGCCGATGACCGGCAGGAGGAGCAGGGCGTTCCCAGAGGGGGCCGGCCGCCCCGAGTTCTCTCGTTCTCCTCCTGTAAGCGAGTTCTCTCGTTCTCCTCCTGTAAGCGATTTCTCATCTGTCTCTTAGAGTCCTTTCATCTGCCCCGGGTAGACTCCGGATCGGTGGGCGATTCCTTGCGAAGCGTACGCCGCATGCCACACGATGGAACGACGCACAAAGGAGTACCGACGTGAAACCACGATGGAAGTTGATGGTTCTGGCAGTCGTCACGGCTATTGCCGTTGTCTCGCTGGCCGGTGTCGCGTCTGCCGCCGGCGCCTGGGATAAGAACGGTGCGAGTATGCAGGGGGAGCGGGGTCGCTCGGCTCGGCCTGATGGCCGCGGAGCGACCACGGCGACGAGTCTGAGCGTGGAGATGGCTGAGCAGATCGTTTTCATGCGCGAAGAGGAGAAGTTGGCCCGTGACGTCTACACGTTCCTGTTTGAGAAGTGGGGAGCCGAAGAGTTCAAGAACATCGCCAACTCGGAGAGCCGCCATATGACTCGCGTGGAGGTCCTCATAGACCGGTATGGCTTGGAGGACCCGGTCACGACGGACGTTCCGGGTGAATTCAAGAATCAAGATCTACAGGCTGTCTATGATTCCATGATCGCCCAAGGGAGCCGGTCACTGGAGGAAGCGTATAGGGTCGGTGTGGCTATTGAAGAGCTTGACATTGCCGACCTGAAGGCCGCCCTGGCTGAGGCCACCCCACGCGATGTCGGCCGTGTGTTTCAGAACCTACTGCGTGGTTCGGAGCGCCATCTTGCCGCGTTTACGAGGCTGTTGAATCGGTAGATCAGTGGTGATGCTCGGACCGCTTATGATCTTCCTTCAATGCTGCGGGGCTTACGTCGCAAGTACTTCCCGCGCACGTGCCCTCTGCGCTCTCCAGTTCTAGGGTGACATGCCCCACCCCGAACTCGCGGGCGAGCATATCTTTGACGGAGGCCAGTAGGCGGCTGGCCTGCGTCAGCGCCGTGTCGTCGGCTTCGACGTGCGCGGACAGGGCCAGATCGCTGGATGAGATCGACCAGATGTGCAGATCGTGCACGCCTCGTACTCCCGGCACCGCCAATATCGACTGCTCCACGTCGGCGAAATCGACTCCGCTGGGAGTGCCCTCCATAAGCACGTTCAGGGCACTTCGGACGATGGCGAATGCCTCCCGGCCGACCCACAACGAGACCAGAATGGAAATGACGGCGTCTGCATGATTCCAGCCCCAGAGATAAACGACGAGACCGCTAATCATCACCCCGAAGCTCGTGGCTGCATCGGCGAGCAGGTGGAGGAAGGCGCTGCGGAGGTTGAGGTCTTCGCGATGCATCCGGAGGAGAAAAGCAGCGAGCGTATTGACGGCGAGACCACCCGCCGCGAATACGATGACCCATAAACCCTCCACCGGCTGAGGATCCAGGAGGCGGCGGATCGCCTCCACGAAGATGTAGACGGAGATGGCTACGAGCACCACCGAGTTGAACAAGGCCACTAGAATCTCCGCTCGTTTGTAGGCGAAGGTCTTGCGCGGAGTCGGTGGGCGGCGGCCCAGGCGGACCGCCCAAAGGCTGAGACCCAGGGCGATCACGTCGCTCAGGTTGTGGGCCGCATCGGATAGCAGGCCTAGACTGTTGGCTACGATTCCCCCGATCACCTGCAGCACAGTGATGAGCAGGTTGAGCGCGAGACTGACGATCAGACGCTTATCGGGCGCGGCATCGAGGCCTGACGGCTGATTACCAAGGCCCGGCGGCTGACTACCGAGGCCGCCGGCGCTGCCGCCGGCTGAGGTGGGGTTGCCGTCTTCCGGACTGGGATGGACGCGGTCGGTGATCATGGCCTCAGGCTAATCGGCTACATCAGCAGGCCCCGGTCACGTCGCTCCGCGAAGAAGTCGCGCAGGAGTGCGGAGGCTTCCGATGCCATTAGACCGGCGTGCACCTGGGGACTGTGATTGAGAGCAGGATGATCGACGATGTTGAAGATGGATCCGGCCGCTCCGGTCTTGGGGTCGTCCGCTCCATACACCAACCTTGCGATCCGGGCCAGGACGATGGCACCCGCGCACATGGCGCATGGCTCCAGAGTGACGTACAGGGTCGCTTCTTTGAGACGCCACCCGCCCACGATGGCGGCTCCATCGCGCAACGCCAGCATCTCGGCGTGAGCAGTAGGGTCGCGACGGCGTTCCCGCTCGTTGCCCCGGGCGGCGAGCACTTCCCCGCCTATTACCAGGACCGCGCCCACCGGGACCTCTCCTTGGGCCCCCGCGCACCGCGCCTGTTCGAGGGCGAGTGTCATGAAGCGCCGGTCGTCTGTTTGCGGAGGGACCGCCAACTCACTTCCTCCTCGGTCACAGGCAAAGCCTCAGCCGGTTCCTCCAAGCGGTTCGGGAGCAACCGGCGGGTGGTCACTTGTTCATGATACAGGGCGTGACACAGCGGGCGCTTGCGAGGTGTGTCAATGCGGGCGTTCCTGGCCCACGTGGAGCGGCGTCACATCGCCCGGCCTGGGCCGGTCCCAAGGGGATTGTGGGTCAAGGCTACGCGCCTTCCAGCTTCCGAACCTCGCTCACCGTGCCGTCCTCGTACAGTATGTGGAGGCTGCGTACCGTGTCCTCTCGAATGTCGAGGTAGATGGCCGCCACTCCGTTCTGAGGTGCGCCGAACTCTATCGCCTGCCGGGTGACGGAGAACTTACGGAAGACGACATATCCCACGGCCGCCAAGAGTATCGCGACACCGGTCAAGACTGATATGAGCATCGGACTCCCTTCGATCTTGGTGAGCTGATTCTTGATGAAGCATAGCGGGCGCGCCGGACGGGAAACTGAGATGATCCCGGGGGAACGATCTGATCCTGGGGAGGAATCTCGCGAGGGTCGACGCAGCGAGGCGCTGAGGCGGACAAGAACAAAAGCGAGTCCCGAGCGAACTCGCTTTGCGCCTTTCAATAGCCCTCACTTCGTCCCCGCTTCACTGTACTCCGCGGTCATTTGCCTCCGCGTTTCCTCTGCGGGTCCCCTTGTAAGCACCTCAGACGCTGCGTCTGAACTCTCGGGACTCTGTAGGCCATTCTAGACTTGTTCTCACGAAAGTCAATCGCTCTCACGACCTTCGCAAGCAGGAAAATGTCGCTCTCTGCGGGTGGTGACAGCGTCCTCCATATTCGCCACCAGCGGCCTCCAGCTGTGATGCCGGCGCTCGCGTAGTGAGAATGCGCGTTTGCGTCCCCCAGGGTTTCTTCGGAGCCTATCGGGCGCATCTCAGCCCGCGACAGACCTATCGCCCGGGGATGGGCTATCACACGAGGACGGTCCGCTGTCTGGGGGAAGGTCTGTCACTGGGCGGCGGCTCCAGTTGAGGGAGACAAGGGACGACCGTCTACTCAAGTGAGGAGTGATAGCTCTGTAGTGAGCGGACCATTCCGGAAGCAGCGCGGCGGGCGGCGATGCCCCCGGCTGCCGCCGTCGCCGCCGTCGTAGTGGTGATGTACGGTACCTTGTAGCGGATGGCGGCCTTGCGGATGTACGAATCGTCGTATTCGCTGGACTTGCCGGCCGGAGTGTTGACAACGAGTTGGATGTCGCCGTTCTTGATGGCGTCTTCGATATTGGGTCTCCCCTCGTGCAGCTTCAGAATCGGCTCCGAGTCGATCCCTCTCTCTGCCAGGAAATCGTGCGTTCCCACGGTCGCTCGGATCTTGAATCCCAGGTCGTAGAAGGCCTGGGCGGCGGGCAAGATCAGCTCTCTGTCCCTCTCCGCCACTGTGATGAGCACAGTTCCTTCAAGCGGGTGCACCTGGCCGGCGGCCTCTTCCGCCTTGGCGAAGGCGAGTTCGAAGGAGTCTCCCATCCCCAGCACTTCTCCGGTAGACCGCATCTCGGGTCCCAGGAGCGGATCCACCTCAGGGAACATATTGAACGGGAACACCGCTTCCTTCACACCGAAATAGGGGATGTTCTTCTGCTCAAGACCGAGGTCGCCGAGCTTCTCGCCGAGCATCAAGCGGGTGGCGAGGGCGGCCATTTGTACATTGCAGACCTTGGATACGAGAGGCACCGTGCGTGAGGCGCGGGGATTCGCCTCCAAGACGTACACCACGTCGTCGAGGATGGCGTACTGCATGTTCATCAGTCCTACAACGCCCAACTCTACGGCGATCCTCTTTGTGTACTCGTTGATGGTCGCGAGGTACTCCTCGGGGATGGAGACGGGGGGAATGACGCACGCCGAATCGCCCGAATGGACACCAGCGTACTCGATGTGCTGCATGACGGCGGGAACGAAGGCATCGGTTCCGTCGGAGAGGGCGTCGGCCTCGCACTCCAGGGCGTTCTCCAGGAACTTGTCGATGAGGATGGGGCGCTCCGGGGTCACATCTACGGCGGCGGTTACGTAACGGACAAGCATCTCTTCATCGTGGATGATCTCCATGCCTCGACCGCCCAGCACGTAGCTGGGCCGAGCGATCAGGGGGTAACCGATCCGTTCGGCGACCACCCGGGCCTCTTCCACCGATGTGGCCATCCCTGCTTCGGGCATGGGTATTCCCAGCCGCTCCATCATGATGCGAAAACGGTCTCGGTCCTCGGCCAGATCGATGGTCTCGGGCGAGGTGCCGATTATCGGCACTCCCGCCTTCTCGAGTTCGCGGGCGATGTTGAGAGGTGTCTGTCCGCCGAATTGGACGATGGCCCCCTCAGGATGCTCCTTTTCATATATGGCGAGCACATCCTCGACGGTGAGAGGTTCGAAATAGAGTTTGTCGGAGGTATCGTAATCGGTGGACACCGTCTCGGGATTACAGTTCACCATGATGGACTCGAAGCCGGCGTCGCGGAGGGCGAAGGCCGCATGCACGCAGCAGTAGTCGAACTCGATGCCCTGACCGATGCGGTTGGGACCGCCGCCGAGCACCATGATCTTGCGGCGGGTGCTCACTGGGACAACGTCCGGCGCGTTGTAGGTGGAGTAGTAGTAGGCCGCCTCTTCCACGCCGCTCACCGGGACCGCGTGAAAGCCGTGCTTCAGGCCGAGGGCCGCCCGCTGCTCCCTGATCTGAGATTCGGGGATGCCGGTGAGCTTGGTCAGATAGGCGTCGGCGAAACCGTCCTTCTTGGCGCGGGTGAGAAGGTCGCCTGGGAGTGCGGCGCCGACCGGGCCGGCGCCACCCGAGGCAGTGTTGGGAGCACCGTTGGCCCGTGCGCCGCCGGCCGTCTCACTAGTGCTCGCTCGCCGCCAGGCCAGAATCTCCTCCTCCAGTTGCACCAGCTCCCGCATCTGCTCGATGAACCAGGGCTTGATGTGCGTCCGGGCGTAGAGGAGGTCGGTCTCGGCTCCCTTGCGGAGTGCCTCATACATGATGAAGTGGCGCTCGCTGGTGGGCTCCCTCAGCAGGACCAGGAGGTCTTCCAGGCTTCGGCTGTTGAAGTCTTTGGCGAAGCCAAGCCCATACCTACCGATCTCCAGCGAGCGGATGGCCTTCTGCAGAGCCTCCTTGTAGTTCTTGCCGATGGACATGACTTCACCCACGGCCCGCATCTGGGTCCCCAGCTTGTCTTGGGCGTCGCGGAACTTCTCAAACGCCCAGCGGGCGAATTTAACCACCACGTAGTCGCCTGAGGGCGTGTATTTCTCCAACGTGCCGTCTCGCCAGTAGGGGATCTCGTCCAGCGTGAGACCGCCCGCCAGCAAGGAACTCACCATGGCGATGGGGAAGCCGGTGGCCTTGGAGGCCAGGGCCGACGAGCGGGACGTCCGGGGGTTGATCTCGATGACCGTGACCCGGCCGGTCTTGGGATCATGGGCAAATTGGATGTTGGTGCCGCCGATCACCTCGATGGCTTCCACAATTGCATACGAGTATTTCTGCAACTTTTGTTGCAATTCTGGAGAGATGGTGAGCATGGGGGCAGTACAGTAGCTATCACCGGTATGTACTCCCATGGCATCGACGTTCTCGATGAAACACACGGTGATCATCTGATTATCTGCGTCCCGGACAACCTCAAGCTCCAGTTCTTCCCAGCCCACCACCGACTCTTCGACAAGTACCTGCCCCACCAGACTGGCGCGGATACCGCGTTCCACCACTACCTGCAGTTCCTCTCGGTTATAGACGAGGCCGCCACCGGTGCCGCCCATGGTATAGGCAGGCCGTATCACCACCGGATAGCCCAGATCGGCGGCTACCGCCGCCGCTTCGTCCACCGAGTAGCAGATCTCGCTGCGGGGCATCTCGATGCCGAGGCGGTTCATAGTCTCCTTGAAGGCCAGACGATCCTCGCCCCGCTCGATGGCGTCGGGACGCACGCCGATGATCGATACGCAGTATCTGTCAAGCACGCCGGAGCGATAGAGCTCGGAGGAAAGGTTGAGACCGGACTGGCCGCCGAGATTAGGGAGGAGCGCGTCCGGTCGGGAGGTCGCGATGATCTCGGATAGGGTCGCCGCGTTGAGGGGTTCAATGTAGGTCTCGTCGGCCATGACCGGATCGGTCATGATGGTCGCGGGGTTGGAGTTCACGAGGACGATCTCGTAACCAAGTCGGCGGAGCGCTTTGCATGCCTGCGTTCCCGAGTAATCGAACTCGCACGCCTGCCCGATCATGATCGGGCCCGAACCTATGATGAGGACCTTGTGGATGTCCTGGCGTTTGGGCATGCGGGCTCCTGTCTTACGTCGGTGGTCCGGCGCCGCACACGGGGTTTCCCGGCACGCCCGTGTATGGCGGAGGGCGCGCACCGATGCCGGGCGCGGTGACCCTGCACGATTCTACCTTGGAGGGGGCCGGGGCGGTACTGATCGGGGTAAGTCTTGGCAGTAATCATCACTGACCCCAGACCCTAGACCGGAGAAGGTGCGCCGGAGAGGATTCGAACCTCCGACCTTTGGTTTCGTAGACCAACGCTCTATCCAACTGAGCTACCGGCGCATGCTGGCGGAGAAGGAGGGATTCGAACCCTCGGAAGGAGCATTCACTCCTTCACTCGCTTAGCAGGCGAGCGCCTTCAGCCAACTCGGCCACTTCTCCGAACGGCGGCGAGGCCCCGCCGCCTCAGCGAGCGAATATTCTAGCAGAGGCGGCTGCAGGAGTCACTCGACCGCTTGAAGAAGCCGGTCACCGGGTAGATCAGAGTGTCGCGTACGATCAAGGGTCAGCGCCATAAAGGAGATACTCATGAAACTCAGCGCCCGCAACGTGCTCAAGGGTACGGTGAAGTCTGTCAACCATGGTGCGGTCAATTCGGAAGTGGTGTTGGAGCTGCCGGGAGGCACGGAGTTGGTCTCGATCATCACTAAACACTCGGCCGAACAGCTCCAGCTCAGAGTCGGGTCGGAGGCATATGCCGTGATCAAGGCGAGCAACGTCATGGTCGGTATCGACTGACGAGAACAAGGTCGGTTGTAGGCGTGTTCTTAGAGGGTGGGTAGGACTCCGGACCTTCTGGGCAAGCTGGTAGAATTCTTCATACTCATGTCACGTGCGGCGCGGGTCGTTTGCCCGTGCGACGGTGCTCGCTTCTGGAAGGGGCGAGACCGTCTACGCGATGCCGAGAGCGAACACGTGGTACGAACCTGGAAGGATACCTGTAATGAAACCTAGCCTCCGACCCCAGAACCAATGCTTCTCTTCCGGCCCTTGTGCGAAGCGGCCCGCTTGGAGCCCGGCAGTTCTGGAGAGTGCTCTCGTTGGTCGTTCGCACCGTTCCAAGAGCGGCCGGGCCCGCATCCAGGAAGTGATCGATCGGTCTCGCAGCCTCTTGGGCGTGCCGGCCGACTACCACTTGGGCGTCGTCCCCGCCTCCGACACGGGGGCCATGGAGATGGCGATGTGGTCGCTCCTCGGAGCACGTGGAGTTGACGCGCTGGCCTGGGAGAGCTTCGGCCAAGGCTGGGTCACCGACATCACCAAGCAACTCAAGCTCCCCGACGTGCGGGTGTTCGCGGCCGACTATGGCAAGATCCCCGATCTCTCACAGGTGGACTGGACCCGGGATGTGGTCTTCACCTGGAACGGCACCACTTCCGGGGTACGGGTCCCGGGTGCGGGCTGGATCGCCGACGAGCGGGAGGGTCTGGCTATCTGTGATGCGACCTCTGCGGTCTTCGCCATGGAAGTGCCGATCACCAAGCTCGATGTTGTGACCTACTCCTGGCAGAAGGTGTTGGGGGGAGAGGCTCAGCACGGAGTGCTCATCCTGAGTCCCCGGGCGGTTGAGCGGCTGGAGGGCTACCGGCCGGCTTGGCCACTTCCGAAGATCTTCCGCATGACCAAGAGCGGCAAATTCAGCGAGGCCATCTTCAGGGCCGACACCATCAACACGCCGTCGATGTTGGTGGTAGAGGATGCGCTGGACGGCCTCAAGTGGGCGGAGGGGCTTGGTGGCCTGCCGGAGTTGGTCCGGAGGAGCGAGGCCAATCTTGCTGCAGTGGCTGCCTGGGTGGAGCGCACTCCCTGGGTGGACTTCCTGGCCGAAGACCCGGCCACCCGTTCCTGCACGTCCATCTGCCTCAAGATCGTCGATCCGTGGTTCGTCGCGCTGCCGGGCGAGGAACAGGCTCTGGCCTCCAAGAAGATCGCCTCCTTGCTCGAGGAGGAGGGCGCGGCCTATGACATCGCGCCCTACCGCGAAGCACCTCCCGGCATACGGCTCTGGGGCGGTGCGACCGTGGAGCGTTCGGATCTGGAAGCCCTATTCCCCTGGCTCGATTGGGCCTACGCGGAGGTCAAGAACAACTGATCGGGCGGGCAGCGGGTCGCACGGTCTTTCTGGGCACCGCTCGCCTGAGCGCGCCGCTGCAGTGCGCCGCTCGCCTCAGCAGACTTCGACGGGCGGTTGCTTACGTTCCCATCGGCGCCGGATGGCCTTCTCGATCTCCACGATCACGTGGATCACAACCGCCACGCCGACCACCCACGCCCAGGCGGACAGGTCCAATGGGGCGCTACCGAACAGCCGGTTCATGCCCGGGAGGTAGGTGTAGAGCATCTGCAGGGCTGTCATCACGGTTACGCCGCCGAAGAAGAAAGGATTTGTCCGGAGACTCATCCTCCAGGAAGGCAGGGTGAGCGACCGGCAGTTGAACAGGTAGAACATCTCCCCGAAGACGAAGACATTGACCGCCACCGTCCGGGCTACGTCGAGAGAGTAGCCGGCCCGTTCGAAGTACTCGTAGAGCCCGAATGCGCCTACCAAGAGGAGGACCCCGACGATCAGAATGCGGCCGATGAGCGCTCCGCTGAGAATGGGCGCCTTTGGATCGCGCGGACGCCGCTCCATGATGCCGGTCTCCTTGGGTTCGAACGCCAACATCAGGCCCAGCAGGACGGCCGTGGTCATGTTGACCCACAGAATCTGTACAGGGAGGATGGGGAGGGCTGCTCCGGCGAAGACGGCCGTCAGGATCACCAGCCCCTCGCCCAGGTTGGTGGGGAGGGTCCAGGCGATGAACTTGGTCAAGTTGTCGAAGACTCCTCGTCCCTCCTCTACCGCCGCCTTGATGGAGGCGAAATTGTCATCGGTGAGTATCATATCGGCCGCTTCTTTGGCCACTTCCGTCCCCGTGATGCCCATAGCCACTCCGATATCGGCCTGTCGCAGCGCCGGGGCATCATTGACACCGTCTCCGGTCATGGCGACCACATGGCCCTGACTCTGCAGGGCATCGACCAGACGGATTTTCTGTTCTGGGGTCACGCGGGCGAACACGTAGGTATCTTCGGCGGTCCGGGGAAGGTCGGCGTCGTCGATGTTCTCCAACTCCGTGCCGGTGATGGCGTGGACCTCTTCTTCGAGGGCACACCCCGGTCCGCGCAGGTTGAGCTGCTCGGCGATGGCGACGGCGGTCATGGCGTGATCGCCGGTGATCATCTTCACACGTATTCCGGCCCTGTGGCAGACTTCGACCGCTTGGAGAGCCTCCTGGCGGGGAGGATCGATCATTCCCTGCAGACCCAGGAACAACAACCCGTCATCCACATGCTCATGGGTGATCTCTTCGGCGTCTTCGGGCATGTCCTTCTGAGCGAAGGCCAGCACTCTCAGACCTTCAGACGCCATGTCCCAGGCAGCTCGCTCGATCCTTGCGGAGTCGACCGGCACGCGGTTGCCGCTGCCATCCAGCTCATAGGAGCAGCGGCTTGAGACCTTCTCCACCGCTCCCTTGACATAGGCCACCCGGTCCTCTTTGCCGTCCTCTCGACACAGGTGCAGGGTGGCCATGTACTGGTGCTCGGATTCAAAAGGCACGGTATCCAAACGCGGGTACAGGTGATCCATCTCCTCGCGGTTGATGCCGCCTTTGATGGCCGACACGATGAGCGCTCCCTCAGTGGGATCCCCGCTGATACGCCATTGCTCGTCCTCCTGGTAGAGAGAACTGTCGTTGCAGAGCACTCCGGCGCGCAGTGTGGCCACGAGGGCGGCGTCCGGTTCGTCGCCGACGATTTCGCCTTCAGGCGAATACCCGCCTCCGGTCACTTCGTAGGACTGGTTCCTCGTGGCGACGCGCTGCACGGTCATCTGGTTCTCTGTAAGGGTGCCGGTCTTATCCGAGCAAATGACGGTCGTGCTTCCCAGGGTCTCTACCGCCGGAAGCTTGCGGATGATGGCACGGCGGCGCGCCATCCTTGACACCCCGATTGCGAGGGTGATGGTAACCGCGGCCGGTAAGCCTTCAGGGATGGCGCCCACGGCCAGAGCGACGGCCGCGAGGAACATCTCCACCGCCGGCTGTCCGCGTACAATGCCGACTACCGCGGTGATGACGGCCAGACCTAGGATGACGAACAGCAGGAGCTTGCTCAGATGGGCGATCTTGCGGGTGAGGGGGGTCTTGAGGTCCTGAGCTCCGGCGATGAGGTCGGAGATACGTCCCACCTCTGTGTCGTCCCCTGTCATCACCACTACGCCGGTCCCCTGGCCGGCGGCCACTAGAGTGGAAGCATAGGCCATGTTGACCCGGTCGGCGAGAGCGGTCTCTTCGTCCTGGGGGTTTGTCCATTTCTCCACCGGGACCGACTCGCCGGTGAGAGTCGACTCGTCGATACGAAGGTCGCGGGTGTAGGTGAGACGCATGTCGGCGGGGATCTTATCGCCTGCCTGCAGCACGATCACGTCACCCGGCACGAGTTGGGAGGCCGGCATTCGTGTCCGCCGACCATCGCGCACCACGGTAGCTTCGGAGGTCATGGTGCGGGCGAGGGCCTCGATGGCCTTGACCGCCTTTGATTCCTGCAGGTAGCCGATGATGGCGTTTATCACCACCACTCCGAAGATCACGCCGGCATCGACCCATTCCTGCAGGAAGGCCGTGACCGCCCCCGCGATGATGAGGATGATGACCAACGGCTGATTGAACTGGGCAAGCGCCCGGCGGAGAGGTCCCTCACTCTTCTGCGGAGTGATCGTGTTGGGTCCGTGCTCGGCAAGCCGGGCCTGTGCTTCCTCTGAGGTGAGACCTCGGTCTAGATCGCTATCAAGATGGGCGAGGATCTCGTCGGCTGTCAGTTGGTGCCACTCGTTGCTCGGCTGAGATTGGGGCCCTGGCATCTGGGGTCCTCACTTGCTGTGGGTGGTATTCCCGTAACAGGTTCTTCAGACTACGTTCCACGGAAACAGGGGTATCGAAACCCGGGTCCCGCTCGATCCGCGCCTGCGCCGACGGCTTCGAGACGGGGCTGAGAAGTCTGTGGGTCAGCTCTTCTGGGCTTGGTCCGCGGCCGGTTCAGCCGCGGTTGCCGGTTCGATCGCATCCCCGCTTGGAGTCTGGGGCGCCGCCTGGACTGCCGTTGTGGCCGGAGTCTCGATCTCGGCCTGCGTCTGGGTCTCGGCCTGCGCCGGCACGTCAGCCTGCGCCTGCGCGCCGTCTGGCGCGCTCGGCTCCGCAGTCGCCGGCGGCTCCTCGGTCTCTTGGAGCTCTTCCTTGGCGTCCCGCAGACCCTTCTTGAATCCAGTTATGGAACGACCCAAGGAGGAACCCAACTCGGGCAGCTTCTTGGGGCCGAAGATGATCAACGCCAAGACGACGACAATGACGATCTCCCACCCGCCGATGTTCGGCATCCGAAAACCCTCCTCGCGCACGCCTCTCGAACTGGGAGCGACACATTATCGCATGGCCGGGCTTCACCGCCCATAGGTCGCCGGGAGGGGGCGTGCTCTTGAAGTCAGAAGAGGTCCTTGAGCCGGCGACGTATGTCGGCGGTGTCGACAGTCTGCCCGAGGTTTCGGGTATCGCTTTCTCCCTGCATGGCGGAGCGTTCGGGGTCGATGAATTCCGACGCGAGGGTTAAGTCGAAGAGAGGCCGGACCCTCTCGTCCAAGAACCGCGTGAGCTGCGCATATCCATGCACGTCGCCGAAGCCTCGTGAGCGCTTATAGTAGCGCAGAGGGTAGCAGACGTGCAGCCAATCCTTGGCTCGGGTGAGGGCGACGTAGAACAGGCGGCGCTCCTCCTCAATCTCTTCCAGACTGCCGGTGGACATGTCCGAGGGGATGTTGCCGTCGGCGGCGTGGATGATGTAGACCGCGTCCCATTCGAGACCCTTGGCTGAATGCATGGTGGAGAGGATTAGGAAGTCTTCATCGAGCAGAGGTGGCCCTGCAAGGTCTTCGGCGTAGGAGGGCGGGTCGAGAGCCATCTCCGCCAGGAAGCGAGCCCGGTCGGGGAAGCGGCCGGCCAGCCACTCCAGCTGCTCCAGATCCATGAGACGGGCGCGGGCATTGTCGTAAAGCCGTTCGAGAAGAGGGGTATAGAAGATCCGGATCCGTTTGATCTGGGAAGCGAGATCGCCCGGCTTGCGACTCCCGATAGCGGACATCAGCGAGACCAGGCCGTCCCACATGGCGGCCGATGCGGAGGAAGGAGCCGGAAGCTCCATCCAAGCGGCGAATCCCGTGTGGGGGTCCCGCAGATGTTCCATCAAATTCTGGGCCCGTTTCGGTCCCACTCCGGGCAGAAGCATCAATACCCGGCTGCCGGCCATGAGGTCGCGTGGGTTGTCCGCCAGCCGCAGGAAGGCCAGCAGGTCTTTCACATGGGCGGTCTCTATGAAGCGCAGGCCGCCGTACTTGCGGAAGGGGATGTTGCGGCGGGCGAGTTCCAGCTCAAGGGCCAAGCTGTGATGAGAGGCCCGGAAGAGTACGGCCTGGCGCTGGAGGGACAGCCCCGACTCGCGATGCTCGAGGACCTGCCGGATGACGTATTCGGACTGCTCATCCTCGTCTTCACAGGTCACCATCTGCGGCTTCGGTCCGCCCGCCCGTTGTGTCCAGAGGTTCTTGACGTGGCGTTCAACGGCTCCGGAGATCATCGCGTTGGTGGCGTCGAGGAGGGGCTGCGTGCTTCGGTAGTTCTGCTCCAGGGTGACGATGCGCGTGTCGGGGAACTGCTGGGGGAAGTCGAGGATGTTCCTCACGGTGGCCGCTCGGAAGGAGTAGATGGACTGAGCGTCATCTCCCACCACGGTCAGATTCTTCCCTTCGGGGCACAGCATTCCCAGTATCTCGGCCTGGAGACGGTTGGTGTCCTGGTACTCGTCGACGAGGGCGCAATCGAAGCGGCTCCGCACCGAGCGGGCCGCCCGGCCGTCACTCATCAGCCCATGCCAGAAGAGTAGTAGGTCGTCGTAGTCGAGGACGCCTTGCGCCCCCTTGCGGTCGACATAGGCGGCGAACAATCTGCGCAGGTCTTCTACCCCATCTTTGCACCAGGGGAAGTAGGTATCCGCCGCATCTTCGACAGACTCGCGGGCATTCACACAGCGGCTGTAGATATCCAGACAGGTGGCCTTCAGCGGAAACCGGCGGTCGTTCCTGGACAGCCCCAACTCCGTGCGCACCACCCCCATGAGGTCTTCGGCGTCGCCGCGATCGAGGATGGTGAAGGCCGGATCGAGACCGATCATACGGCCGTGAAGTCGCAACAACCGAGCGGCCGTGGCATGGAAGGTGCCGCCCCAGACCTTACCGGATGTGGAGGGGCGCCCGGCCGGGACCGGATCGGCCCGACCTGTCTCTATCTGCAGCCGGCGGAGGATGCCGTCGACCCTGCGGAGCATCTCACCCGCCGCCCGGCGCGTGAAGGTGAGTAGCAGAATACGCTCTGGATTGGTGCCGGTGGCTATCTTGTAGGCCACGCGGTGGGCCAAGGTAGCCGTCTTGCCCGTACCTGCCCCGGCGACGATGAGAAGCGGCTCCTCTCCATGGAGCACCGCGGAGCGTTGCCGGTCGTTCAGATCGACAAGGAGCACACCGGTAGATGTTCCATCGGTGTGAGACGGACGGATCGCGTCCGCGCTGTCGGGGGGATTGTCCACCTAGTCCACCTGGTCCAACTGCGGCCCGGCCTCCGTGTTCTCGCTTTCTTCACTTGCTGAAGGCAAGCATACAGGGTGGCGCGGATGAGCGGTGTGGTGCGGATGTGCTGTCGTTCGCGCCTCCTCGCCCGCGTTATCCAGCCGGGGCGGCCGGCAGTATACTGGCTTCAATGCCGACACTCCCAAATGGGAATCTTGTGCAGGCCATTGCATCGAGGGGCCGGATGGAGGTAAGGGATGAGTCATTCTCGGCATGTGGTGCGTGCAGGCATCGCGCCGCCGCTGACGTCGATACTCCTGGTCTTTGCGCTTCTTTTGCTGCTGATCGGTGTCGGTGTAGGCGCTGCGGGCTGTGGCCCGTCGGGCCTGGAGGAGGTGCGGCTGGACTCCGGACCCATAACCGGCGCTCTTGAGAAGTCCGACCAAGGGGATGTTTGGACCTTCAAAGGCATTCCCTATGCCGCCCCTCCGGTGGGAGAACTCCGGTGGAAGCCTCCTCAGCCGGTGGAGCCGTGGGACGAACCCTTGGCCTGCACCGCGTTCGGCCCCGCATGTCCGCAGCCGGGCCAGTCCGAGACGCCCTATCTCGAACTCCTGACGGTTGGGACCGCCGATGAGGACTGTCTTTATCTGAACGTCTGGTCCCCCGCTGAATCTCCCGAAGAGCACCTACCTGTGATGGTGTGGATCCATGGGGGCAGCTTCGAGACCGGCTCGGGCGCCATGTCCGTCTACGAGGGGTCGGACCTTGCCAGGATGGGGGTCGTGGTGGTCACCATCAACTACCGTCTGGGAGCGTTCGGCTTCTTGGCGCATCCGGGCCTCACCGCCGAATTTGAGGAGGGAGGGTCCGGCAACTACGGCCTTCTCGACCAGATAGCCGCTCTAGAGTGGGTGCGGGACAACATCGCCGGATTCGGTGGAGATCCGGACAGGGTGACTGTCTTCGGGGAATCGGCCGGAGCCATCAGTATTCTCGACCTGTTGGTCAGTCCACAGGCAAAAGGTCTCTTCCATCGGGCTATCGCTCAGAGTGGCATCCTGCTCGATCACGGCTTCGGGGTCTCGACGACAGGGACCTTGGAGCTGGCCGAGGCCGCAGGTGTGCGGTTCGCAGAGCGGCTTGGTGTGGAGGCAGGCGATGACGCTGCTCGGCAGTTGCGGGCAAAGACCGCGGACGAACTCCTCGCCGCGATGCAGGAGGCGGCGGCGGAGTCCTCTCTGGTCGAGCAAGGTCTCACCTGGAAACCGGTCGCCGACGGATACGTCTTGCCGGATCTCCCTACGAAGCTCTGGGCTGCGGGGCGACGGCACAGCGTCCCTCTGCTCATCGGTTCGAACGCCGACGAGGGGAACATATTCCTGGTGGGATTGACCGTGCCTTTGGAGGACTACGACGAACAGATGCGCAAGATCTTTGGCGAGCATGCAGATGAGGCTCTGGCTCTCTATCCGGCCTCGGATGAGGAGGGGACCCTTGCCGGGCTCAGCCGCATGTTGACCGAGGTGGGGTTTGCCTCGACCGCTCGGTTCGCCGCTCGTTCGATGAGCTCTGCTGAGGCTGTGGTGGATGGTGCGGCCGGCGGAGCAGCTGCGTCCACCTATCTGTATCAGTTCACCCGTGTCCCCATGAAGACCATCCTGGGCGGGCTGGGCGCCTTCCACGGGGTGGAGATACCCTACGTTTTCGGAAACGCAGACCTGTTCGCCGGCCTGGGGATGATAGAGCAGGCCGACTACGACCTCTCCGCTACCATCATGGGTTACTGGACCAGGTTCGCGTCCACGGGCGACCCGAATGGAGAAGGTGCTCCGGAGTGGCCTAGATACGAGCGGGCCTCCGATGTGCATCTCGAATTGGGCGATGCCATCCAACCCGGATCTGGACTCTACGAGAGGTCTTGCGACCTCGCCGACCGGGTGAGAGGCGTCGACTGACCGGCCGTTACCAGTTTCCCGTGGCCGCCTCTTGTTCCAGATCTGGGCATTGCGTCCGGGGATTCGTCGGCAGGTCCGTTGAATCCTCCATAGAATAGAAGAACCCAGAACCGGGACAGTGGAGGACTCATGACCAACCCGGTCGCGTCTACAGGCGAGCGTGCCGGATCTCACAGGATCTGTACTCAGTTGCATCACGCCTATCGCGGATTGCGACTGTACCCGGCGGACCATCCCAGCGCAGCCGGGAGTATCGCTGCACTTGTGGAGACCGTCGCTGCCCACCTACAGCGCTTCGGGCCGCTTGTGCTGGGAGTGGAGGAGACCTGTCTGCTCTACGGGGACGAGGAGGTATATTCGTTCGCCGAGAGCAGGGATAACCTTGCTTTCATCATGTTCAGGGACGGCATTCGCTCTCTGTCGTTCCATCCGGGTGTCGAGTCCGATGAATTGAGCGCCTTCGTGAGTTGCCTCGCGCACGCCGACGACCTGGCCGATGAGGAACAAGATCTAGCTACGGCACTCTGGGAACAGGACTTCGCCCACATCGACTACGTGCTGGCCGATCCGTTCCTTGGGGGTGCGGTGCTTCGTGAAGGGACCGTTGACGCCTTGCGGGAGACGGTCCTGCGGCGCCTGGACAAGGTGAAGACCGTCGATCTGGAGGCTGCGCGCTCACCCGACGGCTGCCTCACCGCGGCCGATCACGTGAAGCTGGATCTTCACTCCATCATCCTCACAGCGGAGGAGATCGAACGCAGTGAAAAAGCCGTCGCTGAAGACTCCGGAGCCCTGAAGGACTTCGTCCTGGTGCTGTTGGAGATCATCGCCGATCCGGCGGGATCGGTGATTGATGAGGCTACGACGATCAGCACTCTGTCCATGGCGTTTGAGCACTACCTCGACCGCGGTGACCTGGACGGTTGTAGGATGCTCATAGGGGGCCTCCAGGACCTGGAGGGATCCGGTCGTTTGGCGGATGGGTTCATAGATAGGGTGGTCGGGGAGGCGTTGAGGGCTGACTGTCTCGGTAACCTGCTTGAGGGTGTCGGCCAGGCGTCGCCTGCGAGAGTCGCCGAGATAGAGTCCTTCCTGGAGGTAGTTCGTCCCTGGACTCTTCCTGCGTTGCTCGAGTTGCTCGTGGAGACCGATGATCGAGGCGTGCGCAAGGTCGTCCTGGATGCTCTGCAGATGGAGAACGGCGTTCCCAGCACCCATATATGGCCGTTGCTGCATGACCCTCGTTGGTATGTGGTCCGGAATGCTGTGCAGTTGATAGCGGGTTCGTCTGACGAGGAACTCCCGGGAAGGCTGGAGGGGCTCCTACGGCACCCCGATGTCCGCGTGCGCAGGGAGGTGGTGCGGACTCTGGACACCCTCGAAGGCACGCGATCGGTTCAGGCATTGGTCAGGGCGCTCGACGACGCCGATCCCTCCGTGCGGGTGCTGGCGGCACGGAGTCTCGGACGGCACGGCGACCGCGAACACTACTCCGCCATCCTCGCCGCCTTCGATCCACATGACCTAGATGCTAGGTCGGAGGAGGAGGTGGAAGCTCTGCTGGGGGCGCTCGCCGCCCTCGGCGGCGAGCGCGCGCTTACGGTGCTGGATGAATTGTGGAGGCGCCGGCGTCTGCGCGCACGCCCGGTCGCGGTCAGGCTTGCTTCACTGCACGCGATCGGTTCCGTCAAGTCGCCCGAGGCTGTGAGAATGCTCAAGGAGGCCGCCCGTTCCCGGGAGACTCAGGTGCGACGGGCAGCGTCTCGGATATTGCGGCAAGGGGCGCCTCCCCGGGGCTCAGCGTGAGCGGAGGCACGGCAACGGCGCCGGCGCAGGCCGGGGGGCGGGGCAGGCATCTGGTTATGGCCCTTTCGGCTGCTATACGCACCGCCGCTTACTACGACCCTGGAAACGCCGTCATGCAGCACGCCTGCACGACTCTGGCCGAGTTGATGGCCGACCAGACCGAACAAGACGGTTCGGTCACCGTGGGGATCCACAGCCACTGCGTGTTCTTAGGCAAAGCGCGGGTCCGGACTACCGTTTCCACCCATGAACGTTTCACTTTCCTCGTGCAACTCTTCGAATCGTGGGGAATCAACACCCTGACCTTCTTCGCGGGCCTGGCCGAAGACGAGTTGATGCGGGCACTTCTGGTATTGGCGCGGGCGAACCGTACGGACTCCCCGGGGTTGGCGGAAGCCTTCCACGCGGAAGGAGTGGAGCGGATACTGATAGACACGATCGGCGCAGGGAGTCAGATTCAGGCGGTGGCACCGGTGGAGGCCTACGCCGCCGCCATGCAGTTGAGCATCGACCTGGGCGAGGGAGCGAGCGCCGGCGAGCGTGGGACCGGCCGCAGACTGAGGCATGTGACCCAAGCCGTGGTCGACCAGATTCTTCGGGACCCGAGGTCCTTGGTAGCTTTGACCACGATCAAGGACTTCGACCGGTATCTCATCACTCATTCGACGAACGTGGCCGTACTGTCTGTGCTTCTCGGGCAACGTTTGGGTCTGAGCAAAGCGCGTTTGGGGGAGCTCTGCCTGGCCGCCTTCCTCCACGACGCGGGCAAACTGGAGGTGGATCCGGAAGTACTCCAGAAGCCAGGCGCTCTGGATGATGAGGAGTGGGAGGAGATGCGACGCCACCCGGTGTTGGCCGCACATGGTCTTCTCGGCGGACAACGGCTGACGCCGGCCAGTATGCGGGCGGTCGTGGTCGCCTTTGAGCACCATCTGAACTACGACCTGAGCGGCTACCCCCGCACTGAGGTGAAGGATTCGGTCAGCCTGTTCGGCAACATCGTCGCCATCGCCGACAGATACGATGCACTCACTACCGCTCGGGTGTATCGGAAGCGCAATTTCACTCCGCACGAGACTCTTGTCTACCTGCTGACCAACGCCGGCACGCTGTTCGATCCCATCCTCGTCAAACTGTTTGCAGAGATGGTGGGTCTCTATCCGCCGGGCACCGTGGTGGAACTGAGCGGTGGGGAGGTGGGCGTGGTCAGCGAGCCCCCGCGCCTCGGGTCTCCGCTCGACCGCCCATTGGTGCGTTTGATCGCCGGGGAGGATTCTGGGGCCGTGCGTGATCTCTCGGAGCAGCAGAACGGGGGTTTCGTACGCTCGGTGGTGAACGTACTTAATCCGGCCGACAAGGGGCAACTGCCTGGAGTCGATCCCTCTATCTTCACCTTGGAACAGCAAGGCGGGGATTGAGCTGAGACCTGGAGCGCGCCAGGAGAGTGGCAAAGCCCGGAGTCCTTGGCGCTGCGGGTTCTCTCGCTCCTCAGAACTCTGACGATGCCTGTACAGTCTACCTGTACTTCTTCCTCACGAAGACGGACGCCACAACCGAGACCACGCTGATGATGAGAGCTCCGAGCAGCGCGCTCCAAAAATCGTCAACGTGGAACTCGAGTCCTATGAATTCGACCATGATCCACGAGGCCAACCAGAGCATGAGAGCGTTGACGACCACAGTGAAGAGGCCGAGAGTCATTATGATGAGACCGCAGGAGAGAGCGGAGATCAGAGGCCTGATGAAAGCGTTCATCAGGCCCAGTACAAGGGCCAAGAGTACCACCGCCCACACTCTGTGAGGCTCCTCTACATGTATGCCGGGCACAAGCCACGCGGCAACAGCCACAGCGGCCGCCGTTATTCCCCATCGGATCAGGAACTTGGACAGAATCTCCTCCTTATCCCAGTTCAGACCTCACGGCTCTCAGAGGTCCGACGCAGTGGCAGACTAACACGGACACCCGGACCCAGCCACCACGCGACCTCGACCTCCTGCAGGGCACACTTAGCGATGCGGCCCTCAGGTACTATGGCCGGTGCGAACCAAGAGGAGCATCCATGACCGATCCTGCTGAGGAAGAGGGGGGCGACGGACAGGCGCTACAGGCGACCGGCCGTGACTCCTCCTTCGGCGGTCCGGGGCGGAGCGGAGACCTGCTTGCGCTGACACTGATGCTCTTCTACCTGCTCTCGACTCTCGCGCTGGCTCTCATGGCGGTCGTCAGCTCCGACCTGCAGAGCAAGTTCGGTTTCTCGGCCTCCCAAATAGGACTCCTGACTTCAGTCTTCATGTTCGCCTACGGAGCTGTGGGCATACCGGCCGGTTCAGCGGCGGCCCGCTGGGGAGGGCGAGTCCTGGCCGTCAGCTGTGCACTGTTCGTGGCCGGCTCGCTCCTTTTCGGTCTGAGTTCGTCGTTTGCAGGCTTCCTGACTGGACGGGTGCTACAGGGCCTGGGCGGTGGGATGGTGCTGCCCGTGAGCAGCCCGGTCATAGCCCGTTTCTTGGCACCGGAAGCGCGGAATCGAGGCTGGGGCATCTTCGCAAGCGGAAAGGGGTTGGGGGCCCTGACGAGTCTACTGTTGATGCCGAGTGTAGCCGTGTTGGGCGGGTTCCGGGCTGTCTTCCTGACGACCGCCGTGCTGGCGGTGATCATCGGGGCGGTATGCCTCGCTCAGCGACCGGTGCGAGAGCTGCCGGCGGAGTCGATAGAAGCCGCCTCCTTCCATACGCAGGGCAGGATGCTGGTGGCGGTACTGGCCAACCGGAGGGTCTGGCTGCTCGGCTTATTCAACGCGGCGTCCATCGCCGTGGGTACTGCGGTGATGGTCTGGACGCCGGATTTCCTCCAGGGTGAGTATGGATCGAGCGCCGGGGTGGCCGCCTATCTCACCGCCGGCCTGGCGGTCGCTCAATTGGTGGGAGCGCCGTCCGGCGCGGCTGCGGCCATCCACTGGGGGAGGATGCCGGTCATCACCGGATCGATGGTGGCCATGAGCATCGCCACCATACTTGTGCCCTTGGTGTCCGGCCGGGTGTTGGTGTTCATTATGGTGGCTCTGGTGGGCTTCTTCAGCTTGGCCTACTTCTCGCCACGGTTCGCGATGATTCCCGAGGTGGTGGACAGACCCGAGCATGTGGGGCCGGCCTCCGGTCTCATCAACCTGCTTGGTTTCGGCATCTCGACGTTGGCACCCTGGCTGTTCGGTGTGGTGCTCGATCGAGGATCTGGTTACATCGTGGCTTACGTGGTCTTGGCCGCCTTCGGATTTGCCGGGGCTGCCGGTTCGGTGTTATTCAAGGTCGGGGGTAAGGCAGCCGGAACCCGATGAAGAACCGGCGGCAGGAGTGGCGCGCTGCCTATTCGGCGGGCTTGAGCAGCGCCTTGCCGATGCCCCAAGCGTCACCCAAGCGTTCGCCCAGGGCCCAATAGCTGTTCCCAGGCATGGTGAGGACGAAGGGGCGGAGCTTGGTCACATCCACCTGCCCATCGGTGAGCACGGCCTCAGTGGCATAGACATTGGCCACCTCGCCGATGAAGAAGAAGTCCTTAGGCAGTTCCACCGTGCTGTTCAGACGGCACTCCAGGGTGAGTGGGCACTGTCGCACCATGGGCGCCGACTC
>Ga0209612_1000896_pt1 | contig 27045 bp, 27 predicted proteins | sample BioC12SIPDNA_FD_185746 | JGI IMG/M metagenome (GOLD analysis project Ga0209612, IMG submission 185746) | Anaerobic biogas reactor microbial communites from Washington, USA - Biogas_R1_B C12 SIP DNA (SPAdes) (version 2) | ecosystem: Engineered > Bioreactor > Anaerobic > Unclassified | place...
AAGGAAAACCTAGAGCGTCGCTTCGCTCCGATCTGATCGGCATGACGTGGAACGGCTGATCGGCATGAGTGTGGAACGCCTGATCGGTTTCAGTGGAATACGCACTCTGGAGTTGACCGCTTGATGTTCCGGTTGCTCGCTTCTCTCCCAGGGTCGGACCGAACGGCTCGTCCACCTTCGCCTCCACGCCTATTACTACCAGCCCGTGTTCATTGGCGGCAAGCGCAAGCACATCAGTGCAGGAGGGGGTATCGCCTCCGGGTAGCTCAACCGCCCATTCTGGGAAGGCGGCGAGCAGCCTGAGCCCGGTGAGCTGCGGTTCTTGCGACGACTCCAGCAGTTTCGCGATGCCTGAGGGTAACCGATCGGCTTCGTTCTCCCAACAGGCTGCCTCGGTCATGGCCGAGAAGCCCGGCTTCCAGTGCTTGACAGGATCGGCCAGGACTCGTTGCCAGTGTGAGGGACTCGGAGTTGGTAGGAATATCCGCTTCAACTGAGGTTTCCTTTCACGTGGAGTCTGATGCCAGTGAGATTGGGCAGTCCCTTAGGTGACACTGCTCCTGGCACAAACCGCGAGGAGAAGTATCGGACATGCCGATAAGAACGATTCCGTGCACAGCTCTCGGCTGGGCGGACGCAAGATCCGGGGCGTCAGCTGTCCGGGTGGTGCTCACCGCGCCAGCCGTCGCGCGTAGTCCAGCAGCCGCTCGATATCGTCGGGGGCCATGTGGCGGAGCAGGCGCTCGAGTTCGACGATCGCCGACTCTGGGGTGCGGCCGGACGCCCGGAGTGCGAGCTCGGTGTCCACGTATTGACCCAAGGGCTCTTCCGGGGCCGGTGACTTGGAGGCGAAGCGGCGCACCCACTCCTGCTCCGGAGAAGCCAGTAGCTGCATATCTCCCTGGGGCTCCATCCGACTCTCGGCCGCCTGGGTGAGCTCAGACATGCGCATGCCCAAGGCCTCGGCAAGAGGGCCCAGCACAGAAGGCGAGGGGGGCTTGTTGCCGTTCTCGATCTCGGTGAGGTACGAGTAGGAGATGCCGGCCTGTTCGGCCAGTTCCCGCCTTCCCACGCCCTGATCGGTGCGCATCACCTTGATCGTCCGCCCTAGAGCCTTGGCGAATCTCTGGGCGTATCCCGACTGGTCTTCGCGGCTGGTTCTGCGTCCCATCCCTTTTCCTGTCCGACCTGTGTGTCACGCTATGAACATACGATACCACGCTACTGAGTGTGAATCCACTTCTTTGAAGTTGATAAAGACGCTAAAAAGAGTAATATAACGCTCTGGGCGATAAGGCAATGGGGCTCTTGACGCCGGTAGAAGGAGATCAAGAGGTGCGAACGTTCGTCATGTCAGATGCTCATGGCCATCCCGAGCTCATCAAGAATGCCCTGGATCACGGCGGGTTCCGCCAGGGAGAGGACGCCTTTGTCTATGCCGGCGATCTGCTCGACCGTGGACCCGATCCCGCGGGTTGCATCGAGCTGGTCGATCGCTATGCCACCGAGGTCCTGTTCGGCAACCACGAACTGGGGATGATGCTCGACTTCGACGTCTACCCTCGGACTATGGAGAGCTTCGCCTGCCGCCAAGCCCTGTTCGACAGGATTCTGGACGCCGACCCGCAGAGTGCCTGGAAGGCCGCCACCTGCATCGAGGGCGTGCTGGTCACTCACGCAGGTGTCTCGTCGAAGTACGAGCCGGTGTTTCATGAGGAATGCGGGGGAGACGTCCGGCTCTTGGCGGCGTATCTCAACAGGTCCTTCATGGCCGCCGTCAGGCGCAAGCTGGAAACGGGTGGCTGGGAGGAGGACGGAATTCTGGGTGACGGCGGTCCGACTTGGTTCAGGCCCGTGCCGTACTCCTCTCTGGAGCCTCTGTTGGGTCTGCGGCAGGTAGTGGGGCACACGTCGCCCATCCCCGTACTCGAGGAGGCGGGCTTCTACATGGTCGACCCCTGCGTGTGGATGGGCGTGGAGGACCGCGGGCGCTTTCGATATGCGGTGATCGAGGACGGGCGGGTTCGAGTTGAGGAGGGGACGCTCGCACCCCTCGGCGGTCGGACCCCCGGCCCGGTGGAGGCCCTCTGCCGCTGAGCGCATGCTGGACCGAACAGACGATGCAAAGACCAGATCCCAGAGGAGGGACCATGACTAGTTCAGACGACAAATCTCACAACGTCAAGGTGCAGGCGCGCCTGAGCCATCCGGTCGTGCACGCAAGCGGGCCGACCGAGGTCTTCCTGCGGGTCGATGTGACCGGGCTAGGCGAGACGGGAAAGAGGCCCCCTCTCGACTTGGCAGTCGTCCTTGACCGTAGTGGCTCCATGCAGGGGGAGAAGCTGCGGTACGCGAAGAAGGCTGTCGATACGCTCATCGATCGGCTCTTACCTGCCGATCACATGGCGCTAGTGGCGTACGACGATGTCGTCGACACCGTCTTTGCCAGACGCAAGGTCGACGATGCCTTGGTGATGAAGACCAAAGCCGCACTCATCGAAACCGGAGGCTGCACCAATCTGTCCGGCGGCCTGGTGGAGGGTCTTCAGCAACTCGGCCAGGACAAGGGCGAGCTTCGCCGCGTCTTTCTGCTATCCGACGGGCTCGCGAACCAGGGTGTCACCGACCCTGACGCGTTGGCGGATCTCGTGCAGCAAGGGGTCAAGAAGGGCGGCGGCGTCTCCACCTTCGGCGTCGGTGTGGACTTCAACGAGGAACTGCTTCGCACCCTGGCCGATGTAGGCGGAGGCAACTATTACTACATCGCCTCCCCTGACGACATCCCCGGCATCTTCATGGAGGAGTTGGGGGAACTCGGGGACGTCGTGGCTCAGAACGTCTTGCTCGACTTCGTTCCGCAGGGGGTGGAGATCCTGGGAGTCCTGGGTTTCAACTCACCCAATCTCCCGGCCCAAGCCGGCGACGTGCGCGCGGGAGCCGTGCGCTCGATCATGCTGGCGCTCGCGGTGCCTCCCAGCAAGGAGGGCGAAGTGGTGCTGGGCGAGGTGATCTGCCGGTGGACCGCGTTGGATGACGCGCTTGTCCCTCGAGAGGAACATATCACCGTGAGCGCCGTGAGCAGCTCGGACCTCAAACGCTTCCAAGAGGCTGTGGATGAGGAGGTGCTCCGGGCTGCTCAACTGCAACTGGTCGCCGACGAGAATCAAGCCGCCAGTCGCGCAGCCCGGGCCGGCGACGAAGCGGCTTTTCACGCCCATCTGGAGAAGGCACGGACAAGCCTTGAGCTCCTGGGAGACGTAGACGACCCGGGCGTTCGCGAGCAGAGGTATCTGACCAACGAGCTTCTGTCGGGCGGGTCGGAGAGGTTGCTCAGGGATCTGGATCTCCAGAAGCGTACCCACACGTCGCAGTACAACCGCAGCCGGGGAAGGACGTCCAAATGGTTCGAGGATGAGCACAACAGAACCTCTGACAACAAGTGAGGCGCGGATGCCGCTGTTCGCCCGCGATCATAGGAGCAGACCGTTTAAGTATGCATCAGACGGGGAGCCTCCCAGATTGGTGGTACCTGCATCGAGATCGAATCCCAAGGCAGCCGCGCCGTTCTCGATGTTGGCCTGCCGCTTGACCCCGACCTCGATCTCGAGCTTCTACCCGTCGTTGCGGGTCTGGCGGTGTCGGATAAGTCGCTTCTCGGAGTCTTTGCCTCCCACGCCCTTCGGGATCACTACGGTCTGCTTGCGCTAGCGGGTGGTCGTCCTCGGGTCTTCATGGGCCGGGATGCCGCTCGCAGACTGGAGGCGGCAGGCCTCTTCTGGCCTGAGCCCCCGGTCATAGGGAAGACCCAACCTCTCGAGCTTCGAGTGCCGGTCACTCCGGGTCCCTTTCGCGTGACCCCGTATCTGGTCGACCACTCGGCCTACGATGCCTAGGCCCTGCTTGTTGAAGCCGAAAATGGGATTTCTGTTGTCAGACCCTTCCGTGAATGATGCCGGCGTCCGGTTCTGTGCAGCTGTGCTCACCCGTGACCTCCTGCACGTCGACCCTTTGCCTGGAAGGAGATGACGTTGGCTCACTTGACCGATACGGATCTTCTCGGCTCTGGCGGAGGCGGACAGCTCCAGGATTATGTAGTCCGCATGGTTGATACCGGCAAGAGACGCTCCCTGTTCACTATGTGACTCCACGAAGGCCTTCCGGCCCTCATCTGGGAGCCCGCGCATAACTTGCTCTTTCTCAGAATGTAAGCGGTAATGGACTACCCTCAGAGTCCTTCGGGGCCCGGGGGAAGACCATCTCCGGGAGGGATGAAGCACCCATGCGCGGTCACATACAAAAACGCGCCACCTGGCAGATCACCGTCGATCTGGGTCTGCAACCGCTGCAGCGTTGCCCGGCCTGCCGTAAGAGATACTGGACCCGTGACGGTCGCCTGCCGTGCTGCCCCAAGTGCGGTGGTCCCCTGGAAGACGATCTCGCCCGCCGCCAAGAGTTCCACTCCGGATTTGCCACCAAGAAGCAAGCCGAAGCCGAACTGGCCACGCTGCTTGCATCCATCGCGGGCGGCACTCATATCGAGGCCTCCCGGCTATCGGTGAAGGACTTCTTGTGTGAGCACTGGCTGCCTGCCGTCCGTCCCACCATCCGTCCCACCACCTTCCTCTCCTACCAGGGTCACGTGGAGAACTACCTCGTTCCTGAGTTGGGACGCATCCTGCTCAAGGAGCTCTCACCGGCTCAGCTAAACGCTCTGTACCGGCGGCTCCTTACCGAGCCCCGGATGAAGTGGACGACCAGGTGTCCCAAGAAGCTCGCCCGCCCCAGCGCACCCCTGGCCCCGGCCACGGTGAGGCGTATCCACGCCACCCTGCATAGGGCCCTGCGTGATGCGGTCAGATGGAACCTCACCAATCGCAACGCGGCCGATGGTGCCGATCCACCCCGGGCCGTGGGATGCACGGGGGCGCGCACCCAGACCTGGAGCCGGTCTGAGTTGCAGAGGTTCCTGGCCAGTGAGCGCCTGAGCTGGCTGTATCCCCTGTGGGTCCTGTTTCTCACCACTGGTCTACGCCGGGGGGAGGCCTTGGGGCTACGCTGGCAGGACGTGGATCTGTCCGCCGGTACCATCGCTGTTCGTCAGACCCGGGTGCAGCTCAACTACCAGACGGTGGTATCCACCCCCAAGACCCAGAAGGGCAAGCGTCTGCTGGCTCTGGACGGGGGCACCTGTGCGGTTCTTGCTCGTCTGAAGGAACGCGCGCATGAAGAGGGTGAGCGCCAAGGACGGTCCCTAGAACCCGGTGATGTTCTTTTCACCACTGAGACGGGAGCCCCCCTACACCCCGACCGGACCACGCATCTTTTCCGGCGGGCAGCCAAGCAGGCGGGGGTGCCTGTGATCCGCCTGCACGATTTGAGGCACACCCACGCCACTCTAGCCCTCTCGGCCGGGGTTCATCCCAAGATCGTAAGTGAGCGCCTGGGGCACGCCAACATCGGCATCACCCTAGATACCTACTCCCACTGCCTGCCCGCACTGTGTGAAGAGGCCGCCAGTCGGGTGGCGGCTTTGGTACTAGGCGAATGAGTGACCTGCGCACACAAGGAGGGCCCGGCTCAAGGATTGCCGACTTTGCTTGGGGGCGGGTCTACCTGTGGCTCTGCCTTCACGATTCGCGCCATCTTGGTGCCGCACACCGGGCAGTGGCTCTGAAGAGCGGGTCGACCGTTCTTGAGGATGACGCGGTGGGGATCCACCATCTCCCGCCGGTCACGACACTTCACACAGTAGGCCTGCATCTCACCTGTCCCTTCGCTAAGCACCGACTCCTGGCGCCGTGTATAGGTGCGTTTGGTTTTGGGTCGTCCCCGAGGCCGCTTGGGCTCAGCCGCGGCCGCCGCAGCTCGCTGGGCCCTGGCCCGCAGTTCCTTCTTAGACGGCCGTCCCGGCCGTACCTTGGGAGGCAGCTCCGGCACAGGCAGGCCCAGCACGTCGCGGGCGCAACGCTGTTCTGCTATCGCAACCATCTCCTCCATGGCCGCCAAAGAGTTCAGGTGTCGCTTCAGGCTCCTGGGTCGGCTCTGCCGGGAGCGGTAGCTCAAGGAGTGACACGTCCGACAGCCGAAAATGGTATGCCCGGGAGGCAGGTAGAGCTTACGTACCGATTTCTCACACCAGCCGCAGGCAAACCACAGGCGTTCCCCTCCGATCGCGGCCGGGGCGCGCTCCAGAAGGATCCACTGCGAGGCCAGATCAGAGAGTCTGCACTTTTCAGGCAGGGGGTGTCCGGGCAGGGGAAAGAAGATGCGGAGGTAGTCCTCTTCCGCCAGATGCCAGAAGAGCACGTAGATGATCTCGTCCTCCTTGGTGCCGAAGATGGGCCCGTAGGCTCCGACCGCAAGATCGCGGGGGTGCGGCAGGTCGTACACATCGAGGACCATGCTGTCATCAACGGTCTGTCTGGTCACTTCTTAGGGCCTCTTGCTGCGATTAGGTGTCGACAGAGTGCAAAATGGTGTCGGTGGCAGTGTGCTTTACGCACGATAATCAGCTGAGTTGTGCGTAAAATATCAGGCGAGTTGTCGAAATCCTAGAGGGCTGGTGCCTGAGCCAAGTACACGAGAAGTACACGCAGCAGGCCCCGGTGGGGTTCCCAGCCGTAGCATCTCAGGCTGAATAAGGGCAAACGCGGGCAGTTTTCAGGGCGCAGGTCGCATTCCTGAGTTCGAGATCCTGGTCAGTCGCGCTTTTAATCCGGGTGTCATTGGTTCGAGTCCAATACGGCTCACTTAGGGAAAGCCCCGCGGTTGCGGGGCTTTCTGTGTTGGGCGGAATGGGAGCTCTCGGATCCGATGTCGCCAAGGGCGAGGAATGTACACCGGAAGTGCACGGAGTGCCGTGTACTTCTCTGTGTTGTTCCGGCACATACTTGACACATTGGCTCCGGTAGGTGCTTTACAGTCTTGGGACGCGGCTCCGGTACCTGGGCGACAGTGGCTCCGGTACCTGCTTTACACTCCCGCGGTCTTCGCCTCCGGTCCCAATCCTTCCGATAGGGGCAGAAATGCCACTTAAGTCGGAAGGGAGGTCGACACCGTGCTCATCAGGCTGGGACTGGTGGAACAACGACACAAAGCGGTGCTTGAGGTCCTGGGTGGAGCGTCGATTACGGACGTGGCCCGTCGCTATGGGGTGACCCGTCAAACAGTGCATTCCTGGCTCAGGCGCTACGGGAGCTCTGGTCTTGCCGGACTGGTCAGCCACTCATCGCGGCCGACTCACTGCCCGCACAAGATGTCACCCGAGGTGATCGCCCGGGTGCTCGAACTCCGCCGGGCTTATCCGGGCTGGGGTCCCCGTACCATCCTTCATCACCTGGCCCGAGAGGGAGTGGATCCCTTGCCCGGGCGTTCTTCGGTCTACCGCTGTCTGGTGCGCCACGGCCTCATCGACCCGCAGAAGAGGCGCCGGCGCCGGGAGGACTACAAACGCTGGGAAAGGAGCCGGGCCATGGAACTGTGGCAGATGGACGTGATGGGCGGGGTGAAACTCGAGGATGGGAGTGAGCTTAAGATCGTCACCGGTCTGGATGACCATTCCCGCTTCTGCATCTCCGCTTCTCTTGTTGTGCGCGCCACCGCTCGACCGGTGTGTGAAGCCCTGGCAGAGGCCCTGCGCCGCTATGGGGTCCCTGACCAGATTCTCACCGATAATGGCAAGGTGTTTACCAGCCGCTTCGGCCCCAGCCATGGAGAGGTTCTCTTCGACCGTATCTGCCGGGAGAATGGCATCCGTCACCTGCTTACCGCTCCCTTCTCACCCACGACCACAGGCAAAGTGGAGCGCTTTCACAAGACGGTGCGCAAGGAGTTCCTTGCGGGGAAGGTCTTCCCGTCGCTCGAGCAGGCCCAGGCCGAGCTGGACGCGTGGGTGAAGGCCTATAACCACACGAGGCCTCACCAGGGCATCGGCATGGCTTCCCCGGTGTCGCGCTTTGCTGCCGCGGCTACGACGAGCTCTGCGCCACTCCTTCCCCAGGAAGGGAAGGAGTGTGTCCAGGGTGAGCCTGTGGAGACTCATGACCTTTGGGCGCGTCGCAAGGTGAGCGCGAACGGCCGCATCCGCCTGGTGGGCAAGAACTACACCGTGGGGCGCTTCCTGGCTGGAGAGCTGGTAGAGGTGGAGATCGGCCGTGATGGTCTCGTCAACGTCTATCACCGGGGCGTCCTCGTACTTACCGCGGCTCGGCACCATCCCATCGAAGGGGAGGCTGCGGCTCTTCAGCGGCGCCCCCGGGGGACAGGAACTCCCACCAAGGCCGGGGGCAAAGCCGTGCTGCGCTTGGTCGACTCCCGAGGGAGCGTCAGCTTCGCCGGTACCATCTATCGCGCCGGGAACCCCTATGCCCTCAGGCAGGTGGAAGTGCGCCTGGTCAAAGACCGGGTCGAGATCTGGCTGGAGGGCACACTCATCCGCACCCATCCTGCTCGCCATGACAAGGAGAAGGAGCACGGGGCTTTCGCTGTTCCCGGGGGCCGTCCCGGCACGAAGAAGGCTTCCTGAAGAAACCGACACATCGGTCGAGACCTGAGTGACTGTAAAGAAGGAACTGGAGCCAAAGTGTAAAGCGGGTGGTGGGACTTGACAGCCGTGTACTTCTCTGTGTTGTTCCGGCACATACCTGACACAGGAGTTCCGGTAGCTCCCTGACACTTCGTGGACGCGGCTCCGGTACCTGGGCGACAGTAGTTTCGGTACCTGGGCGACACTTCCGCACTCGGCAAGGACTTCTGCTTCCGGACCCGCACCTCCCTTAGGCGACAGACCAACGCGCCTGAAGAAGGGAGGAGGTGCCCATCGATGCTCGTGGAGTTAGGACTCATGGAGCAACGACACAAAGCCGTCTTAGAGGTCTTAGGCGGGCTCCCGGTGGTGGAGGTGGCCCGCCGCTATGGGGTAGCCCGCCAGACCGTGCACGACTGGATGAGACGCTACGCCACCTTAGGTTTCCCCGGCCTCATCGATCACTCCTGTCGCCCGGCCACCTGCCCCCATCAGATGCGCCCCCAGGTGGAGGCCCGCATCGTGGCGCTCAGAAGAGCCCACTCCGGCTGGGGGCCCCACATGCTCCGGTATCAGCTCGAGAAAGAGCAGTTGGACTCCGTACCCTCTCGTTCCTCTATCTACCGCTGTCTTTGCCGCCACGGCCTCATCGATCCCCAGAAGAGGCGCCGGCGGCGGGAGGACTATCAACGCTGGGAAAGGAACCGCGCCATGGAACTCTGGCAAATGGACGTCATGGCTGGGGTGAAGCTCGCCGACACAACTGAGCTCAAGATCATCACCGGACTTGACGATCACTCCCGATTTTGCGTCTGCGCCCTGCTCGTCTCACGCGCCACCGCCCGGCCGGTGTGCGAGGCTCTGGCTCAGGCTATGCGCCGGCACGGGGTTCCCGACGAGATCTTGACCGATAACGGCAAGGTGTTCACCAGCCGCTTCGGCATCGTAAGAGGCGAGGTGCTCTTTGACCGGATCTGCCGGGAAAACGGCATAAAGCACCGGCTCACCGCCCCTCGCTCCCCCACCACCACCGGCAAGGTGGAGCGCTTCCACAAGACCATCCGTAAGGAGTTTCTCTCGGGCCGTACCTTCGCCTCCCTAGAAGAAGCCCAGGCGGAGCTGGATGCCTGGGTCACCTGGTACAACACCGAACGTCCCCACCAGGGTATCGGCATGGTGCCGCCGGATTGGCGCTTCGCTCTGGCCGCCTCGGACGCTGCTCCCCCGGTGCTGGTGGAGCTCGAGAGGGAGGCAGAACCCTTCCTGCCGGCCGAGCCCGAGAGCCGCCGGGTGCAACGCATCGTGAGCGCGAACGGCCGCATCCGTCTGGTGGGCTTTGAGTATCACGTGGGGCGGTTCTTGGCCGGTGAGTTGGTGGAAGCGGAGATCGATGAAGATGGTCTCATCGGCATCTACCACCGCGAGGTCCTCGTCGCCACTCATGCTCGTCGGCACCTGGCGGAGAAAGAGCCGGCCGTGTGGCAGAAGCACAGAAGACCCCGGCAGGAAAAACCGAAGCTGGTGGGCAGACCGGTCACCCGCAAGGTAGAGCCTTCCGGCTCAGTGAATTTCGCCGGCACGGCCTACCGGGTGGGCAACGGCTATCGGGGCCAGATGGTCGAGGTCTCCTTAGTCGGCGACACCGTCCAGATCAAACTGGAGGGCAAGATCGTGCGTACCCATGAGGCCCGGCACGACAAGGAGAAGGAGCATGGAGCGTTCGCCGTGCCCGGGGGAAGACCGCGGGACAAGAAATAGGAAAACGAGTTTTCCACAGGGCGGCCGAATTAACTGTAAGGAAGGAACTGAAACTCAAGTGTAAGGAGGGTACTGAAGTTTCACAGTGCACGGAGTGCCGGGATAAACCGGCCTGGAGAAGGAGATGAAAACGCTCTACTTCGAAGACCTAGCGAGTCACGATGACCCCGAGTCATGCGCCGTCGCTCGCAAGAGCGGCGGTGAAGCGTTGACAGGGGTACGTGCAGGCTCGGCTATTGAGCCGCGAAATCAAGGCTTCCGGGGTGCCGACGTCGTTGAAATTGGCGGAAGGCAAGATCGTTGGTCGCGTTATCGCGAGTGGCCAGCGGACCCCGCGCGGTCGAAGAACCGATGCATGCACGGAGTCTCCAGGCGCGAGAACCGGGAGATCCCACAGTCGCCCGTTACGGTTGATGATGCCCCGTCCGGGATGGTTCGCGGGGTGGTAGATCGGTCGGTAGCGAGCCGCGAGGGGAACGCCAAGGCGGTACGCCCTCGATGAACGACCGTGGGAAGTCAGACAGCTCCGTAGTACCTGCGAAGCCGCCGAACAAGCCCGCGCGAGCGGGGGCGGAGGTGGTGGAGGAAAGGGGGCTGCCCGAGGGAAACGCGGCCGGCAAAACGCGCCCCGGACGCAGAGCCGGGCCAGGCGCGCCCAGTGCGCTCGGTCGCGTGCGCCAAGTCGCACAGAAGGACAAGGACGCGAAGTTCACCGCGCTCCTGCACCACGTTGATGTCGATCGCCTGCGGAGAGCGTACTTCGCGCTTCGGCCGAAGGCCGCTGCGGGGGTCGATGGCGTGACCTGGCACGAATACGGGCAGGCCCTGGAGAAAAACCTCCGGGACCTGCACCGGCACGTGCATTGCGGGAGCTATCGGGCGCAGCCGGTGAGGAGGACGTACATCCCCAAGCGGGACGGCCGATTGCGGCCGCTTGGGGTGGCCGCGCTGGAGGACAAGGTCCTGCGGCGTGCCGTGGTCGAGGTGCTTAGCAGCATCTATGAGACGGACTTCCTGGGCTTCTCCCACGGATTCCGGCCGGGGCGCTCACCGCACGACGCGTTGGATGCGCTTGCGACCGGAATCAAGCGCAAGAAGGTGAACTGGGTGCTCGATGCGGACATCCGCGACTACTTCACCAGCCTCGATCAGTCGTGGCTTCTGAGGTTCCTTAAGCACCGGATCGCGGACAGGCGAATCCTGCGCCTGATCCAGAAATGGCTCGGCGCAGGGGTCATCGAGAACGGGGAATGGTCGGAGACCACCCAGGGGACCGCGCAAGGGGCGTCGATATCGCCGCTGCTTGCCAACGTCTACCTGCACTACGTCTTCGACCTGTGGGCTCAGACGTGGCGGCAGCGATATGCGCGCGGAGACATGATCCTTACGCGGTTCGCTGACGACTACATCGTGGGCTTCGAGCATCAAGAGGACGCCGAGCGGTTCCTCGCGGAGCTGCGCGAGCGGTTCGCGAAGTTCAGGTTGGAACTGCACCCGGAGAAGACGCGGCTGATCGAGTTCGGCAGGTTCGCCGCCGAGCGACGTCAGAAGCGGGGACTCGGGAAACCGGAGACATTCGAGTTCCTCGGCTTCACGCACATCTGCGCGAAGTCGCGGAACGGAGGGTTCACGCTCAGGCGCGTCACCAGCAAGAAGCGGATGCGGGCCAAGCTGAGCGAAGTCAAGACTGAGCTGATGCAACGTCGGCATCTCCCCATCCCCGAACAAGGGCGCTGGCTCGCCAGCGTCGTGCGCGGCCACTGCAACTACTACGCCGTGCCGAGCAACAGCGATGCAATCATCGCGTTCCGGACCCAGACGATTAGGCACTGGTGTCACGCCCTTCGGTGCCGATCCCAGCGCTCGCGCCTGAACTGGGAACGCATGAACCGCCTCGCGACCCGATGGCTACCTCCTGCCCGCGTGATCCATCCCCGGCCGGAAGTGAGATTCGACGCCAGAACCCAAGGGAGGAGCCCAGTGCGCTAGCAGTGCACGCTGGGATCTGTGCGGGGGGCGGGCCGAGCCCTTACAAGTGAAGGCCCGTTCCTACCGCGATCACATCACCGCAGGGCCGGACTACGGGAGCCGTATGACGAGGGATCGTCACGTACGGTTCTGAGAGAGCGGGAGGGGGAGGTTCCCTCCCGCTACTCACCAAGGTTGCGGGGCAAAATGGCAGGGGGAAGGCTAACCTTGGGATCGGTAAGCCGGGCTGAGCAAGCCTTCGATGATCAGATCCGTGGCCTGATCCTCGTCGAGGCCCCGCGACATCAATGTCTCGAGCTGCTTGCTATCGACGCTGCCGATAGCCGCCTCATGCGTCACATGAGCCTGCGGATGGCGCACCTCCACGATCGGGATCGCGTGAGCCACCGCCTGGTCTCGAATGATCTCCTTGCAGTCAACGTGTCCGCGTGCATACGCAGCCGACGCGATCATTGTGTTCTTGATCTCGGCTGTCGCCTGCTCGCGCACAGCGATGTTCGTGGTCAGTACACCTCGGGCTGCTTCCCCGGCCAGCTCGGCCTTTTCGTGAATCCGAATGCGGTCGTCTCCCCGAGCACTGATCCGCGCGGCCAACTCGAGAACACTATGAGCACCACATGTCGCACCGTAGTCGATGTCGATATCGCCCGCCCGGCCGCGGAGCAGCTCAAAGTCGGTGCGGAAACGAGCACCTTCCCCGAGGTTCACTGTAGCCTTGGGAATCACCCGCACGCCGCCCTCCGGCCCATGAACATGGCGCTCGAGGTAGAGATACTCTGCCCCCGTGCCGATCTCGATGTCCGCCTCCATCTCATGTAGGACGTCTAGGGCATTGGGGAAGGTACAGCTCGCGAGAATGGCAACTCGCGCTTCTTCGGCCACACGTGTCCGCATGCTGATGCGCTGCATCCCGCTCTCAGGCATCAGCCCGAAGCAGATGCGTACCGGCTTTTCAATTCGTGCACCGGCGCGCACACGGATTTCCACCTCGATGCCCTCGGGACGCGAATCGGCCTCAACTTCCAAACCCGACACCAAGTGGAGGCCCAGAACCTCGTTGCCATGTATCTCGACGTGGGCCACCTCTGGATCGGTGACACAACTCTCTCCCAAGCTCCCGTACAGGGCCTCTATCAAGTCTTGCTTACCCATAGCAACAATCTCACTCCCTGGTTGTCCTGGTGCGGCCTCTCGTGGTCAGGCCCTGCCCGGGCCAGATTCCCGCTCGGCCCTTGCTACTTCAGGTCAGCGTCTCGCTCGCTCCGATCAGGTTCGTTTCGATGGCCACAGGGCACACAGCTGTCGCCGAAAAACGTCTCGATCTTCTCGATCGATCCCTTCTTCCACAGCTTCCCCGCACACAACAGGAACGCATGATCCGCCTGGCGAAGGACCGCTAGGCTGTGGGTGATGAGCAATACTGTTACCCCGCGGTCCTTGAGGTGCCGAATTGCATCGAAGATTCGATTCAGCGCTTCCACGTCGATACCCGAATCTGGCTCATCCATCAAAACGAGGCGGGGCTCCATCGCCAAGATAGAGGCCAGCTCGATGCGTTTGCGCTCGCCTCCCGAAAGCGTCCGATCGACCGCGCGGCCGAGGTACTCTTCCGGGTCGAGCCCGACCCGCTGGAGGGCGTCCCTCAGCCTCGCCTCCGATCGATCCCTGGCCCCGGCGCCCACGAAACTGCGCACGGTGAGTCCTTCGAAGCGCGCCGGCTCTTGCCAGGCGAGCGTGATACCGCGACCGGCGCGCTGATCGATGCTCAAATTCCTCAGCGACTCCCCGTCGAAGCGGATGTCGCCCTGGAATGCCGTGTAGTCGCTGAGTCCCATGATGGTGGCGGCGAGCGTCGTCTTGCCTGCGCCGTTCGGACCGACGACTGCGTGCACTTGGCCCGGCCAGAACTCCAACGTGAGATCGTCGAGCACCCGCTTCTCACCCCTCTCCAGAACCAGGCCCTCGACCTGTAGAATCGGACCCTCACCTCCGGCAAAGGATGGTTCATTCGATTTCATTCCCAGTATCCTCCTAGCTACCAACCGGGCAGGTCAGTTTACTCTTACCTCTTCGCAACGAGCCGTATCCACACTTGGTGTGCCCTCTTGCTCGGCAGAGCAAACGGAAGACAGATCAGCTCTCGGGCCGTGGCGTGCAAGAGGGGTCCTATTTCGCTACCCGGGTCTAAGGCGGCCGGTACAGGCTACGCTGAGCTGCAAACGGGCGCCGGTGGGAAGATACCCGTCATGTGCGCCCTCGAGGGGTTGACTCCCACGGGGAAAGCGAGTCCGGAGGAGTTCCTGGCCGCAGCCCACGGCACGTGTTTCGCGATGGCGCTCACCCAGGCACTCATGATGGCTCACCGCAAGCCCGAAATACGGACGAGTCTGCCGTTCACGAAGGCGACCCACGACACAGTCCTCGCGTTCGTCGGGCTGCTTCTAGTCATGACCGTCCGTCTGGGTATGGCAGTGCCGTGGACCTGGGGACCGATCGCTCTTGCCGTAGCTGCGTTTGTCGCTCTACGGTTGAAGGTCGATGTGCTCTGGGTGGTCTTGCTGGGGGCAGTCGCCGCGCTCGTCCTGGTCCGCTAGAGTTGTCCCCGGGCGGGGTGTGCTTTCCTACCAGATCTCTATCCCAAAGTAGTTGGTGATGAATTTCACCGCCACGTAGAGGAAGTAAAGGCCGAAGATGAGCTTGAGGGTCTTGGCCTTGAACTTCTTGATGATGGCTGCGCCGACCTGGGCGCCCACGACGGTCCCCGCCGCCAAGAGGAGGCCGGCCCCAACGGCCACGTATCCCTGGGCCAGTTTGATGCCCCCTCCCACCACGGCCAGGGGGATCATGGTGGCGAGTGAGGTGCCCATGGTGATGTAGACGGGAGCGCCGAACAGGTAGATGAGCCCCGGTACCAGCGCGTATCCTCCGCCCAGCCCCACGATGCCGGTGAGCAGGCCGATGAAGAACCCGAAGGTGGCCCAACCCGGCTTGTGCTCAGGGATGGTGTTGCCTTCGCGTTGAGGCATGCCCGCCTTGCGAAAGCCCTCCCAACTCATTCGTATGGCGGGCCACAGGAAGGCGAGGCCGAGGATGAGTCCAAGAAGAGTCGCCTGGCCAGAAAGGAGTGTGAAGAGATAGGAGCCGAGGAGAACTCCGAGCACTCCCCATCCCCCCAACCAGAGCGTTGCCCGCACGTCCAGGTTCCTGCGCACAAAGTGCCCATACCCTCCCGAGATGGCCGTGAAGATGACGGCAAAGAGCGTGGTGCCAACCGCTGTAGCCGCCGGGTATCCCATCCAGAAGTGGATGGCGGGCAACATGACCGAGCAGCCTCCGGTGCCGATGATGCCACCCAGGACCCCGGCTGCGATGCCGATGACGATCAGGAAGACGCCGTCGGTCACCGTCACCGGCGGTATGTCGGCGCCTTCTTGCTGCGGCCCGACCGTGAAGATGACTGCGGCTAGGATCGCAAGGATGACGAGCAGAACCAGCGGCGGAGCGTAACTCTTGACCAAAGAACTTCCTCTAGTATTCATCGCAGTCCCTGTCTTCTCGTCTCGGGTTCCAGTCTCATGGTAGATGCAGACCGCATATAACGACTTTCACCACTGTGGTCTGCGGCACCATTATGAGCACCTCGTAGGGCGTTTGGCAAGTGCTAATCTTGTATGAACGCATATACGGTATAAGGAACGGTATGACTATCGACATAGACCCGGTCATCGGCAAGCTGGGGCCGTTGGAGTTCCGCTGGTACGGCGTCATCATGATGGTGGCCGTCGCCGTTGGTGTCGTCATCTTCTCAAGACAACTGAAGCAAAGGGGCATCGACGTCAACCATGCCTGGGGCATCGCCGTGATCGCCGTGCCCTGTGGGGTCATCGGAGCCCGGCTCTTCCACGTTTTCGAGAACATGGGCTACTACTGGGAACACCCGGGAGAGATCTTCGGTACGCAGCTGGTGGGGCTGGCGATCTACGGGGTCGTCACCGGTGGGCTGGTCGGCCTGCTCATCTACTGCTGGTGGAAGAAGCTGCTGGTGGTCAAGGTGCTCGATAGCACCGCCATCGCATTCCCAGTCGCGCAGGTCATCGGCAAGTTCGCCAATATCATAAACGGAGACACCTGGGGAAACCCCACCACGCTACCCTGGGGTTTCACCTACACCAACCCCAGCGCCTTCATACCCGATAGGCTGTTGGGGGTCGCCACCCATCCCAACCCCGTCTACGAGCAGCTCTGGTTGCTCGTGATCGTTGGGGTACTCCTCTACGTCATGCCGCGCCTCAAGGTCGATGGGATGGCCATCGTTCTCTATCTCGGCCTCTACTCGGCCGGCCGGTTCTTCCTCTCCTACTTCCGGGTGAACAAGATCATCTTCCTGGGTCTGAGGGAGGCTCAAATCGTTGCGGTCGTGGTCATTGTGCTGGCCATTCCAGCTGCGTTCCTTCTCGTGCGCAGAGCCAGGCGAAATGCCAATAAGGAGCCCTGCGTCGCATCCAGCGCCTAGCGGCGCGCGTCCCTGGTCTTGAATCGGCAGTCCTGCGACACTATAGTTCGTTATATGACGAAATGACGTATCGAGGGGAGCCTCGGGATGGATAGGCAGGTCGGAGGAGAGGTGTCTGACGGTCCGGTGGTTGGGCTGCAAACGGTCGTCTTGCAGATGGAGGGCCTGAGTTGCTCCTGCGAGGCGCAACTCGTGGAGAAGAAGGTCCGTTCTCTCGCCGGTATCGGCAGCGCAGACGCCGATGGCATATCTCAGCAGCTGAAGGTCTCGTACGATCCGGCGCTCACCAATGTCCAAGACATCATCCGCTCCGTGGCCGAAACCGGTGTGAATGCCTCGCTGGTCAAGAAGACCAAGGTTCGGAGCACGTGGTGGAGGGAGAAGCAGCAACTGGCCCTGTTCGGCACGGCGGTGCTCATTCTTGTGGCAGTGGGGATCCGCTTCCTGAGTGACGCCCCCATGTTGGCGGTCAACATCATCTACGTGCTCGCCGTGGTCGTGGGTGTCTTCTACCCGGCGAGGAAGGCTCTCATCGCTCTTCGGAATCTCACCCCCACCATCCACCTGCTCATGCTGATCGGGGCAGGTGGAGCGATGGCGCTTGGGATGTGGCAGGAGTCGGCCATCCTCATCTTCGTGTACTCGCTGGGCGACGTGCTCGAATCCTACGCGGTCGACAAGGCGCGGGGAGCGCTGCGGTCTCTGGCGGACCTCGTACCGAAAGAAGCGCTGGTCCGCCGGGGTGAGAACCAGGTGACCATAGCGGTCGAAGACATCGGTGTTGGTGACGTGGTCATCGTGCGGCCGGGCGAGCGCATCCCCATGGACGGCAAGGTGGCTGTGGGCTCGTCGTACGTCGACCAGGCGGCGGTCACCGGCGAATCGATACCGGCGCGCAAGGAAGCCGGAGATGAGGTCTTCGCCGGCACCATGAACCAGAACGGCTCGCTGGAGATCGAGGTGGACCGGCCGGCATCGGAGACCATGCTCTCCAAGATCATCTGCTCCGTGGAGGAGGCCCAGGCCAAGAAGACCTCCTACCAGCGTTTCTCAGACGCCTTCGGCAAGTACTACACACCGGCCATGTTCGTGCTGGGGGTGTTGGTGGCGGTGATCCCGCCCTTGTTCTTCGCTCAGCCCTGGCACCCCTTCCTGCTTCGCGGATTGGTGGTGTTCGTGGTCTCCTGCTCCTGCGGCCTCGCCCTTTCGGTGCCTGTCGCCGTAGTCGCTTCCATGGCCAACGCCGCCCGGCATGGCACTCTCTTCAAGGGCGGCGCCTACATCGAGACCGTGAGCCACCTGAGGGCCATAGCCTTCGACAAGACCGGCACGCTCACCATCGGCCGGCCTGAAGTCACCGATATCCGCGCGTTCGGCTCTATGACCGAGGACGAGTTGCTCAGAATGGTCGGTGTCATAGAGTCGCGCTCGGCCCATCCCATCGCGGCGGCCATCGTGAGGAGGGCAAGGGAAGAGGAGTCGCTCGACGCGATTGCTGTTGACGCCTTCGAGGAGACCTCCGGACTGGGGATCAGCGCCGTCGTAGGCGGAAGAGGGTATCTGGTCGGCAATCCCAGACTCCAAGAAGAGAGCGGCGTGGAGATCTCCGCGGAGATCCGCGCGGCCATAGCCGGACTGGAGGATGAGGGTAAGACCGTGGTCGTGGTGGCCCGCGAGAAGTCGATCGTCGGCCTGGTCGCGGTCGCCGACAAGGTGAGGCCGGGCGCCAAGGACGCTCTCGAGAGGCTGCAGCGCGCCGGGGTACGGACCATCATGCTCTCCGGCGACAACGAACTGTGCGCCCGCGCGGTTGCCGCTCAGGTGGGCGTCGACGAGTACCACGCCCAACTGCTGCCCACCGACAAAGTGGAGCTGCTCAAGAAGCTCAGAGACAAGTACCGGCTGGTCGGCATGGTCGGCGATGGCATCAACGACGCTCCGGCCATGGCCGTCTCCGACGTGGGCATAGCCATGGGCGCAGCCGGCACCGACATCGCCGTGGAGGCCGGCGACGTGGTCCTCATGTCGGACGACCTGGAGAAGGTCGGCTATCTACGCGAACTGAGCAGCCGGGCAGCGAGGGCGATCAAGCAGAACATCGCCATCTCCATGGCCAACGTGGCCTTCATGGTGGTCATGGCTCTGCTGGGCTATCTGGGGTTGGTGACCGGACTGCTGCTCAACGAAGGCAGCGCGCTGTTCGTCATCCTGAATGCCCTCCGTCTGCTTGGCTGGAGGGGGAACCTGGTCCCGGTCCCAAGTTCGATGTCGGGGGATGAATTGGTCCCCGCCGCGGATTCATAGCCCGGGCCCACACATTGGTGGATGAGTGTCCATATTCGACAGATAGGAGCAGTACGTGGGAACCGTCACCTTCAAGATCGGGGGCATGTGCTCCTGTGAGGGTCCAATGGTGGAGAAGAGACTGAACAAGCTCAAGGGGGTCGAGAGCTACAGCTTGAATCTCACAATGAATCAGCTCAAAGTGGTGTATGACCCATCGGTGGTATCCCTCGAAGAGATCGAGAAGGCCGCAGCTAAGGGAGGCGCCAAGACCACGCGGGCTTGAGCGTTACGTTGGGGAGCAGAGGCCGAGTGACGTATGAGTAGCCAGGCGATGAAGTCCACGATCCGAGTGACCAAGGCGCTCGCCGATACCCAGCGGGTGCGTATCCTGCTGCTGCTGGCAAAGGGTGAGCTATGCGTCTGCCAGATCGTGGAAGTCCTCGACCTGGCCTCTTCGACCGTATCCAAGCATCTGTCTCTGCTCAGCTCAGCCGGTCTGGTCGACGTTCGCAAGGACGGGCGCTGGGCTTACTACCGGCTGCCGGAGGGAGATGCCGGCCGGTTCTTCGCGCCGTTGCTCGAGTGGCTGGAGGATGATCTGCAGGGCGACGAGCTGATCGAACGGGACGCGCGGGTCTTGGAAGAGGTGCTGGCCCGGGACCCGGAGGAAGTGGCTCGGAACCAGAGGATGCGCGCCCCAAAGGCCTAGGCAGAGTCGTTCGCGTCTCCGTTGGTGACCTGCAGGTCGGTCAAGAGCCTGAGGAGAGCGCTCCGCACGTCCTCCGGCAGCGGGCCTCTCTGTACCAAGGCGCGAGCTTCGTCGAGCGTCCGGCCCCGCACGGCCTCCGTGAGATCCCTCAGGTCGTTCTGGCGGGGCAGGAGAAAGTCGCCTCGCACCTCCACGCGGTTCAGCCGGTCTCCGTCCAGATCGGCGGCCAGAGTGAGTACTCCGCTCGGCGCCTTCGTGGAGATGACCGACCTGTGCGCGTCGCGTTGGGGGAAGGTCCATTCGGGGCGAGAGTACTTCGTATCGTGCAGGCGGTCGATCTGGGCGCGCTCCTCGGCGGTGAGATCGCCCGGGGTCGGCTGGAATCCGAGCCGCCCGGCGAGGTGGGCCGTCATCCGCTGCATCACCTCGTCCACGGGGATGGGGCGGCCGACGGCTTCAGAGAGCGTGATCACGCGGTCTCGCACGTTGGTGAAGCCCTTGTCGGCGAACTTGAGCTGCGAGGGCCGCAGTGCACGCGCCATAGCGTCGCAGTCGGTGGAGACGAGAAAGGTGCCGCTGTGCACGAACCCCGTGCTCCACTCCACCTGCGCCGAACCGTAGACCTTGCGCCCGCCGACTGTGCAGTCGTTGGTGGGCGAGTGCGCGGCCCGCACGCCGTACTCGGCGCATGTTGCGATCACTGCCTCCGCGACGATGGGATAGAGCTGCGCCGCCTCCACGACCCCCAGCCGCTCGAACAGCTCTTCGTGCCTGAAGAACAGCGAGAAGCAGAAGCTGCCCTCATCCTGGTAGACGGCTCCCCCGGGATTGTGGCGCCTCACCACGGGTACGTCGTTGCTTCGACAATACTCGAGGTCTACGTCTTCCTCGGGCACCTGGTACACGCCGATCCACACCGACGGCGAAACGCGCCGCTGACGCAGGGTCGGGGGACTGGTCCCCTCGTCGACGCCGCGCAGCAAGGCCTCCTCCACGGCGAAATGCCGGAAGGGGTCGGTGATGCCGTCGGCCAGGAGGCGGAACTCGGGGGCGCCGTCGGCCGAAGGCCGGAACTCGAGCTCAGTCTTCCGAGAAGTAGACACAGCGCTCCTGCTTGCACTCCTCGGTGGTGTGCGAGAACGGGCAGCGGATGGGCGACGGGATGGCCAGGGTGAGGCCCAGTTCGCTCTTCAGGAAGGGGACCGCGGCCTCGAGCGTGCCGTACACGCTCTGCCTGCAGCAGCGGGGCCCGCCCAGCTCGGCCACCCGGTCGAGCGCACGCGCGGTCGCGCGCAGGGCCTGCGATCGCTCGCCGTCCGAGCGGAAGGTTGCGCCGGTGAGCATGGACACCGCGCAGCCGAGGCCGGCGGCCGCGCCACAGTCGCCCCGGGTGCCGCAGACGGCCACCGGGATGTCTTTCGTCCGGTGAAGAGCCGTGTGGATCCCGCTCTCTTTGACCGGGTACCCCTGGTTCCGAAGGGCGGCCAGGATCACCGGGGCCACCAGCAGGTGGTGGGCGGGCCCGTGCGCTCGAAACAACGGGTGCTTCATGATGAGATCGGCAATCGCCACGGGGTCGGCCTCCCGGGTCGCGAGAGCGGTGCGCCCGATGAGCTCCTCTGCTGAAGCCGCGCGGCAATCCTCGCAGACATAGTGCCCCTCGGGGCAAAGCCACTCGCACTCCTCCTCGGCGCCGCAGTAGACGCAGGTCTGGAGTTGCTCCTCCTCCAACAGTGCGGAGCCGCACAAAGAACAGTGGAATACCACCGGGGCCGGCGAGGCTCCGTGACTGCCCGATGCGCCCGTCTCCACCTATTTCTCCCAGGCGTCGGGGCCCTTAGCCAGTTCCTCGCGGATGCTGGCTTCGAGTTCCTGGGGATCGGGCGGCCCGGCTTTCGAGACGGGGCGTCCGTTGACGTACGTCGATGGGACCCGCCAGGTCTTGTATTCAGAGAGGCAGGACACGGTGGGCGTGGTCGGCCAGTTGCGAGCCAGATCATAGACGTCGAGGCGCACCTCATCGGTGAAACGACGCGTCATCTCCTCCATCAGCTCGAGGGTGGCCCGGCACTTCTTGGTGGGCGGACTGGCGATGATGGCCTCTAGTCGCAGGCGCTGTTGCGGTTCGGCCTCGGTCCGGCCGGTCTTGTTTGCCTCTGCCACGATGGCCTCCGGTAATGTCAGTGTGTACACGAGCCATCAGGACAGCACGTTCTGATGGCGAGCCAGTTTTGGAGTCGCTCGTCAAGGTCGGCAAGGACTTGCGGGTCAAGGGCTTCTCGAATCATTGTGACGATGGCCATCACGTCAGGCTCGAGGTCATCGGCCAACCGATAGAGGATCCACACCCCTTGGCGGCGTTCGTCGACGATTCTCGCATGATACAGGTAGCGTAGATGACGGGACGCCTTCGACTGCGTGATTTCAAGCGCGCGCTCGAAGTCGCAGACGCAAAGTTCTCCATGTTCGGTGAGCAGTACAAGCATCTGCAGGCGGGTCTCGTCGGCCAGTGCCTTGAGCCGCGCTGCCAGTTCGATTGTGCTGCTGTGCGACGGCATGATCGGACCTCCACGTTCAGCTCGTTATGCGGTATTATTATAACCGTTCAAGCGGGTAGACGCGACAAAGCAATGTTCGTGTAATCTCGTTTTGTGTGATGGTGGGGTCGTGAAGAAGCTCGCGTTCCTCGATAGATATCTTACTCTGTGGATCTTCCTCGCTATGGCCATCGGCGTGGGAGCCGGGTATGTTTGGCCGCAGATAGGCAAGGCCATCGAGAGCGCTTCCATCGGTACCACCTCCATCCCCATCGCCGTCGGGCTGATCGTCATGATGTACCCGCCGCTCGCGAAGGTGCACTACGAGGAACTGGGCGACGTCTTCCGCAACTGGCGGATCCTGGGGCTGTCGCTCATCCAGAACTGGCTCATCGGCCCGTTCCTCATGTTCTTCCTGGCCATCCTGCTGCTCTTCGACAAGCCCGCCCTCATGCAGGGCGTGATCATGATCGGGCTGGCCCGCTGTATCGCCATGGTCATCGTGTGGAACCAGCTGGCCAAGGGCGATACCGAGTATGCCGCCGGCTTGGTGGCCTTCAACTCGGTCTTCCAGGTACTTTTCTACTCCGTGTACGCCTTCGTGTTCATCACCGTGCTTCCGGGATGGTTCGGACTAGAGGGAGCCCGGGTCGATGTGTCTATCGGGGAGATCGCCAAGAGCGTGGGCATCTATCTGGGCATCCCCTTCGTCGCGGGTATTCTCACCCGGGTTATCCTCCTGCGGTTCAAGACCAAGGAGTGGTACGACTATCAGTTCATCCCCCGCATCAGCCCCATCACTCTGATCGCGCTTCTCTTCACGATCCTGGTGATGTTCTCCCTCAAGGGCGAGATCATCGTGCAACTTCCGCTGGATGTGGTGCGGGTGGCCGTTCCTCTGCTCATCTACTTCGTGGTGATGTTCTTGGTCAGCTTCTTCATGGGCAAGCGCATCGGGGCCGACTACTCCAAAAGCACCACTCTGGCCTTCACTGCCGCTTCCAACAACTTCGAGCTGGCCATCGCCGTAGCGGTGGCGGTCTTCGGCTTGGGTTCGGCCCAGGCTTTTGCCGCCGTCATCGGACCTTTGGTGGAGGTGCCGGTGATGATCGGTCTGGTAAACGTGGCCTTCTGGCTACAGCGCCGGTACTGGCCGGCGAAAGAGGCTGACGCGTCCCCGGCCGTCGCAGGCGGCGATCTCGGCTGCCCGACGACCATCAGTCACAATTCGAACAGACCACAGGATGGGAGATAAGTGATGTCCGAAAACAGAGACCAGGATGTGATCCGTGGCGCTGTGCGCGACCGCTACGCGGAAATCGCGACAACGGGTTCGTCATGTTGTGGGGGCTCGTCATGCTGCGGCACTTCCAGCGTTGGGGGCGATGGCGACTGGGAATACCTGGGCCGCAAGACGGGCTTGGAGCGTTCCCTCAAGCTCGGGTACTCCGAGGACGAACTGTCGGCAGCTCCCGAGGGCGCCAATCTGGGCCTGGGTTGTGGCAATCCGCAGGCCATCGCCGGCCTCAAGCCGGGCGAAGTGGTAGTCGACTTGGGCGCCGGCGGTGGCTTCGACTGCTTCCTGGCCGCCCGCGCCGTCGGCCCGACCGGCCGGGCCATCGGCGTGGACATGACGCCGGAGATGGTGCGTAGGGCCCGGGAGATCGCACGCGAATCGGGTTATGAGCACGTGGACTTCCGCCTCGGCGAGATCGAGCATCTCCCCGTAGCCGACGCGACGGCCGACGTGATTATCTCCAACTGTGTCATCAATCTATCTCCGGACAAGCCGGCGGTGTATGCAGAGGCATTTCGGGTGTTGAAACCCGGGGGACGCCTGGCGGTGAGCGACGTGGTGGCCACAGCTGAGCTGCCGGCCGAGTGGAAGAAGGACATGGCCCTGCACTGCACCTGCATCTCGGGGGCCTCCCTGGTGAGCGAGGTGGAGGCCATGCTCAGGGCTGCGGGCTTCGTGGACATATCCGTCAGCCCCAAGGACCAGAGCCGGGAGTTCATCGGCACGTGGGAGCCTGGATACAACCTGGACGACTACGTGCTCTCCGCCAACATCTTGGCTACGAAACCCCGGTAGTGGATCGACCCCACGACGCCCAAGTGGTATGAGTCAAGAGACCGACATGCTGGCCCTCTTCTCCGACGTGCACAGCAACCGTCTCGCTTTGGAGGCGGTTCTGGACGATCTCGAGGAACGCGGGATCTCACGCGTCTACTGCTTGGGCAACCTGGTGGGCTATGGCCCCGACCCCAACGGGGTGATCGACCTTCTCCGCGTGCGGACCATCCCATCCATCCTCGGCAACTATGACGAAGGCGTCGGTTGGGAGACGGGCGACTGCGGCTGTTTCTATCCCGACGAAGAGGCGCGTTGCATCGGCGAGGCCTCATATGCCTTCACCGTCGCCGAGGTGACTTCCGAGAGGAAGGCCTATCTGCGCAGCCTGCCGCACGAACTCCATGCGGAACTCGCCGGCAAGAGAGTCCACTTGGTGCACGGCAGTCCTAGACGCATCAACGAGTACCTCCTGCGTGACCGAGACGAACGGACATTCCTGCGACTGGCCGAGGCGGAGACCGACGACGTTCTGTGCTTCGGCCACACCCACGATCCCTGGTTCCGATCGTACGGAGGCAGGCTGTTTGTGAACGTGGGCTCGGTAGGACGGCCCAAGGACGGAGACCCTCGTGCCGCGCACGTGGTGCTGAGTTCCTCCCCTGGAGCCCCCATCGAAGTGGAGATCAGACGAATCACCTATGAGGTCGAGGCTGCGGCCCAGGCGGTCCTGGCCGCCGGCCTACCTCCCGCGCTCGCCGACGCGCTACGTCGTGGACACTAGACTGGAGGATGCTCCCTGATGAACCGAACTGAAACTCGTGCTCGCTCCATTCGCCGATTACTCACCCGTCATTCGAGCATGCGGTTCGCCGTGACGGGAATCGCGTTGCTCACTCTGGCCGCTCTACTCTGGGGCTGCGGAGGCACAGATCCAGCCGTCACCACAGACTCGAGCGTCGCTTCCACCGTCAGTACGACGCCACCGCAGACGGTCTCGCCCATCAAAGGCACGGGGCTGCCACAACTGGTCGACATCGGCTCTAACAGCTGCGTTCCCTGCCAGATGATGGCCGGCGAACTGGAGGAGTTGGCCCAACAGTACGCAGGTTCGGTGGAAGTGGTCATCCTCGACGTATACGACAAGGCAAATGAGGCTCTGGTCCGGGAGGTGGGAGTCCGGGTCATCCCCACGCAGCTCTTCATTGGCCCCGACGGAAGAGAATTGGCCCGTAATGAGGGATATCTATCCAAGGAGGACATGGTTGAGATTTTCCAGAAACTGGGGTTTGAGATGCGTAGGGGCTTCGGGTCGTCGGGCCAGGGGTTCGAACTTGATGGTGTCGGCGCATGAGTGACCTGAGGGGTACATTTATTCCGATTCACGCCTCTATTCGGCGATATTCATGAACCAGCCCACCGAGCCGATCTATACGGACTACCTTGCCGCCAGTGCGGTTTGAAGCCAGTTGGGACTCCGGAGTTTCGAGAGACAGCCCCCGATGCGGCCGCTCCTCGTTGTAGTGGCTGATGTACTCCCTGAGGATTCGCAGGAGATTGCGTTCGCTGAAGACGAGGATGTGGTCCAGACACTCCTGCCGGACGGTTTTTACGAAGCGCTCGGCGAAGGCGTTCGCTTTGGGCGATCGTATCGGCGTGCGAATGACGCGCAGGCCCTCCGAGCGGAACACCTCATCGAACGGCCCTGAGTACTTGGCGTCACGGTCACGGATCAGGAAATGGGCATTGGCCAGGCGGCCCTCGATCGCCAGGTTACGTGCCTGCTGGGCAACCCAGGCGGAATTGGGATGGGCGGTGACGCCGGCCAGGTGCACCCGACGGGTAGAAAGCTCAATGAAGAAGAGAACGTGAAGCGTTTTCAACCACACGGTTTCCACGCAGAAAAAATCACAGGCTACGATACCGGCGGCCTGCCGGGATAGGAACTCCCTCCACGAAGGTCCATCCCGCCGCGGGGCAGGCGACAAGCCGTGCCTGCGCAGCAGTGAGCAAACGGAACTCGCCGAGACCGAAATCCCGAGCTTCTTGAGCTCGCCCTGGATTCGGCGATACCCCCAGCGCGGGTTCTCTCTTGCCAGCCGTAGGACGAGCGCCGCTGTCTCCTTCGTAATCCTCGGCCGACCGGGATTTCGCCCGCGTCGGTAGGTCCACTTACGCCTCACCAGTTCCCGGTGCCAACGAAGCACAGTGGACGGCGAGACTGGGAAGCATCGCCACAGGTCACGTGGCAGTAGCCGACTTGCGGCCGCTAGAAGGATCCGATCGCGGCGTTTCAGCGGCACGCGGCGATTGCGCGAGAGCACACGCAACTGGTGTCGAAGGACCAGGATCTCAATATCGCGAGCAACATCCTCGCGGTCGCTGCTTGCAGTCAGGAGACGCAGGAGTCGGAAAACGGCGAAGTAGAGAAGCGACAGCAGCATCGGTGCTCCAGGTGAGGTGGTAGGGCTGCCACGAATCGTAGCCGATGTTGCGGTTGTGTAGGTCAGTTTGGGTTTTTGTACCCCTCACATGGCGTTCGCGGAATAACCTGCTAAGCTACTAGCAGATTAGTAGATTAATCGTCGACTCCACCGGGGCGGGGGGATGTACCTCTATCAGAGAACAGAGACTATCGAGGCGGGTCTCGCTCGGCTG